>JAAUXU010108981.1_pt1 | contig 38350 bp, 45 predicted proteins | sample 7278151 | NCBI WGS metagenome assembly JAAUXU01 (sample SAMN14350113, study PRJNA611818) | marine sediment metagenome | isolation source: surface marine sediment (1.8m) | place: French Polynesia: Moorea | collected 2018-08 | reverse complement strand
TCCGCTCATCGTAGAGACATGTTCTATGTTTTGATGGACCACCACGACAGCTGACATTTCGCCTCAGTTCAACGGCTTCGTTCACCTTCTCCCTCCTTTATTTTCTTTGGTCTGGGACGTCAGCTGACTTGCTGTCCACTTCCCCTCTACATACGTCCTTTCTGTCTGCCATTCATGCCGCGTAGCTCCTTGAAGTCGGCCTTCTCAGGGCCGTCGATGGTAAACAACATCAGTTCGTACAGGACCTAGCGGTGACCTGGGGTAAGTCGGACCAGTGAAGTTGAACAAGACAAGAGCAGAAGGAGACTTCGGGGCACTCAAGCGTATTGTTTTCTTTGGGTGTGGCCTTGAAGAGCTCTCCCAGTTGCTCACTCTGTCCCCCGCGCCGGTGACCACCAGAGAGATAAGTGTCTCCGTCCACTCCGATTGCACCATCTCGCCCAACAGTCAGGTACGAGCATAAAGCGGAGCGGTCGGGGACTTCGAAGCTAGAGTGAACTTGGGCGACGGGATTGTTGCATTGCATTAGGTTGTCAACGTCATATTTATTCTCTTGACTGAGGGAGAATTTGGCAAGGCTGTTGCGGGAGTTTGGAGGACATGACCGACCAGAACTCGAGTAACGTCAATAGCATGTCCGGTGGCGACTACGCCTCCTTCCAAAGCCTTGTCTCGGCCAAGCTGGGCGAGGACGACATCATCATCGTCACAGACCAGGCTTCTTCCAGAATCGCAAGCACGTCCAAGGTGTTCACCGTCAAGTTCCCCGGCGACCGTCCAGAGAAGAGACTCTTTGCCAAGATCAATCCCCTGGTCGACAGTTCCACCGACCAGCTATCACAGAGGTTCAAGACCTTCGAGAAGGAAATATTCTTCTACAGTCACATACGGCCGGCGCTCTCGCTTCCGTCCATCCTGGAGTGCCTGGGGGTGGGCAGGTGTCCGGAGGGGTTGTGCATTTTGCTGGAAGACTTTGTCTCCGAAGGCTTCGTCGTGCCAGAAGCGAATGAGTTCATGAGTCAGGTGGCGGCCAAGAGGTACCTCGAAGAGATAGCGAGGTTTCACGCGGCCTCATTGACCGCCACGGAGAAACCATGGCTAGATGAGGCGAATCAGGAAGTCATGAAGGACCATGTCTACGGTGGGGGGAACGACGAATTCGTGGGTGCATTCTTCTGCTCAAGTATGGAGACCCATTTGAAGATGGTGCGTGCCGCCATAGAAGAGAGCCTGGTGACTTCCAAGATCGGCACCGTCGACTTGGACAAGATAATTTCATTGGCCCCTCGAATGCAGAAAGTTTTAGGCCAGACTAGAGACAGATCCCGCAGTCCTGATGTGAATGTGCTCATGCATGGGGACTTCCACATGTGGAACGTGGCCACGAAGAAGGATGAGGTTCGACTGTTCGACTTCCAGGTGATCTGCATCGGCCCGTTCGCCTGCGACCTTCACCAGTTTCTTTCCCAGGCCATCGCACCAAAGGTCAGGAAGGAGAACCTGGATCTGCTGTTGGAATCGTATAAGCTGACACTGCTAAAAGAGTGCAAGGAGCGAGGAATGCCTGACGATGACCCCATTTTGGCAACCTTTTCCTCAGCCATGCGCGAGGAGTACGTGAAGAGCTCTCCAATGGGGCTGCTCTTCGGATTGAGCTTCGTCCTCCCCAGATTCGTGGAGGATTCGGAGAAATTCGAGGTGGCCAAGACATCTTCCAGCAGTGCAGACATTGTGCGCGCACTCAAGGAGAGCGGGAAGCGAATACCAGAGGTGCTCCAAATGCTGGCCGATCACGTTGAAGAATATGTTGAGCTCGGTGTCTGCCAAGTAATAGATGAAATATTGGGCGATTAATTGTTCAAGTATTGTTAATAAAGACTAAGCTGGTGAAGGTGAATGCTGGTGTGATCACTGTTAAGGAGAATTTCATGCTCATTCGTAGTCGGTAGATACATAAACTTTATTGTACTTTCTCATAACTGTGCTTTCGCTGTTTACAGATGTCTGGCCAAACGTTCCGCTTGGCCATCGTGCAGATGGCGGTTACCGCCAATAAGGTGGCCAACTTGACCAAGGCTGCCGAGAAGGCAAAGTTTGCTGCCAGCAAGGGAGCACAGGTCATTGCCTTGCCCGAATGCTTCAACTCACCCTACGGGAACAAGTTCTTCCCGGAGTACGCCGAGCAGGTGCCCGAGGGGCAAACGTGCAATGCCCTGAAGGAGATCGCTTTGAACAACAAGGTGTGAGAAGTCATCGGCAGTGCTGAGGTGTTTGACTGTTCATTCCTCTCTTTCGTCAGATTTACTTAGTTGGTGGCTCCATCCCCGAGATTGCCTCCGACGGCCGTCTGTACAACACGTCCACCGTGTGGTCGCCCTCAGGCCAGCTATTGCTCAAGTACAGGAAGCTGCACCTGTTTGACATTGATGTGCCAGGGAAGATTACCTTTAAGGAGTCCGAAACACTCGCTCCGGGCTCCAACCTCGGCATTTTCACCACGCCCTTTGCCAAGTTCGGCTTGGGCATTTGCTATGACGTGCGCTTCGCTGAGCTGGCGCAGATTTACGCCAATCAAGGGTGCCACGTGCTGCTCTATCCCGGAGCGTTCAACATGACCACAGGTGTGCTGCATTGACATAGCATTGATGCTTGAGAAAGCACTTACGTGCATACCCCTTTGGTGCTCCGTTAGGTCCAGCACATTGGGAACTTCTTGCGCGAGGTCGCGCCATCGACAACCAGCTGTACGTGTCCCTCGTGAGCCCTGCGCGAGACGAAACCGCCTCCTACGTGGCGTGGGGCCACAGTATGGTGGTCGATCCGTGGGGAAAGGTAAAAAAAAAAGTGGTGCTGTATGTGCAACATCATCTCTCTTGAGAACATGCCAACACTTACTGAACAGGCTGTGGCACAAGCTGGGGCGGAGGAAGCCGTTGAGTTTGCAGACATTGACCTCGGCTACATAGAGCAAGTCAGGAGTCAGATACCGTGCAGGAATCAGAAGAGGAAGGACTTGTACGAGAGTGCCAAAAGTATGTAAAGGATGGCATACGGTTCACGTGCACAGACTTCATACAGCATAGTATACTAATTCGCACAATATATTTTTGAGCATAACATAACTACAAATCGGATTGGGGGGGGACGGGAAATCCTCAACTCTGCACCATTTTAAGAAATTATTGTAGTGGGCCAAGTTTTAAAATGCTCCAAGGACGATCCTTTGCATTATGTTTTACTTACAGACCGTGTCCGCTTTGCCGGGTGGGAAAAGTCCCCCTTCAGCACCACTGCTCCAGATCCCCTGCCCTAGATCCCCTGCCCCAGATCCCCTGCCCCAGATCCCCCGCCCCAGATCCCCCGCCCCAGATCCCCCACCCCAGATCCCCTGCGGTAGGGGGCGGGGGATAGGTAGCGACTACGTACGTGTTATACACGCAGTTGCTGGCTCTGTAGTCGGTACATACGTTGCTACTTCACATTTACATACGTTCTGTACTGTACGTATAGACAGCACCTACGCTCAGACGGAGACGGAGCTCTTGCTTCGTATGTAAGATAGATGACAAGTTTGCATTAAATAAGGACTAAATATATAGGGTCCTCTTACCACGACGAGTGAGAAACTATTGATACAAAGAGTTGCTGAAAAGTTACAAATTGCTCCTCAAAACTGGCTCAAATGCCTCAAGTGAGCTTGCAAAAATGCCAATTTTTCGGGCCCTCGCCCAGGTCGACTCGTCCACCTTGGACGCGTCCAGCTTCAGCTAGACCATCTTGGAGACTTCGCCATTCTTGTCTTGGTCAATGCAACAGCGAGCGAGTTCAACACGAAACAGCTTACGAAGTAGCGCAGCTCCACTAGGGCTGTATTCAAGCCAAGCTAAATCTTCTCATATCTCGTGCTCAGCTGAAGAATTGTTCGACTTGAAAAGACTAGAAAGCGTCTCTAAGGTGAGTCCGAGCTTGGACCAAGGCTCGTCCCATCCCTACCAACTTTTGGCTGGATGACAGAATCAGAACATGAGGAATTGACCTCTTCCAAGGAAAAGCATTGCTCATACACACTTCGCATTCAACTGCACACGCGACACAATGGAGAAAGCAATCGAAGGGAATCCTCCAGGGACATTCAGATCGCTAACGCGCGTTTCCGAATATCCGCATCGGAAATTCGGAAAGTTTCATAGAATTCCGGAAATGCAGTCGACATTCGATTATCGCAAAAGTGTTGACGATATCCTCATAAAAATCGACTGCTTGTCTGATTTATCGCCTGAACCTTTTCAGTTTGACCGCGATTGCTTCAAGCCTCGAAGGATTTAACCGTTGTGATCTCGAAATCTCTTTTGAAATCATCCGAACTTCCCCAGAACTTTCTGGCTCCGAGCACAACTTCAGCGTGGCCACGTTCGCCGATGCGTGCAGCAAAGCAAATCAGCGTGTACAAATGGAACGAACACAACATCCAGGTGCTGAAGAACATTTGGACCCTGAGAGAATAATTCTCCATTTAAGAATATGTCACAATTCGATGTGAGAATCGTTCTTTACATTCGATTGGTGTTGCAGTCGACTGAGATTGTCCTGATGTCGTCCACCGACTGTACTCAGAACTAGAGACCTTCGACTCTCACTCCGATACACATTTTGCAAAGAAAAGCTGATTCGACTCCTAAAGAGTCACTCTTCGACTCTTGCGTTTGGTACTGACTGAAAAGTGGAGATGCAAAACTTGGCTCGTATCAACGTTTTCAAGTGATTTACTTAACAAACAGTGTTGTTTACAGGGGATTTGGGCACGTCAGAACGGGCACCAGCTTCATATAGTGTGTGTATCACTGCAGAGCTGCGTGGCCAAGCCCTATGTACTAGATGATGGACTAGAGTACATCAGTCCAGTGCAGACTGAGTAGCGACCTTGCCCGAGCTCTTCATACTCTCGCCCTCCGCTCCTCGTCAGCAGCACGAGCTGGAAGAGGCCCGGATCGACAGCGAACCCGACCCGGTGTCCGCAGTTATGGGCCCGTCGCTACCGGAGGAAAGTTCACAATTCGCGACTTTGTCCTTCTTCACGTGCACAAATGGAGGTGACGACTTTCCCCTCGTTGCACCAGGGTTGCCAGACAGCCGGAATGCGAGAAGGCCTGAGCGGAACCCTCCATGGGCCAGCGAAACTTCCACGTACACGATCGACACTACTGTAGTAAAACACCACAGTGAATGCGTCCGACGACATCCCTTCCTCAGGAAGCCCTGGCCCCTGGCGTCCCGTGTGCTTCGAGCAGTTGTACGGCTTCACCTCCTCAGGATGCGCTTACGTCAGCCGCTGTCACAGCCTCCTTGACAACGATCATGCCCCCGTCCTATGCAGTCGCGACGTCAAAGGCTCGAATGTTCTACCTCTTTGTCTTACAGCTACTCATGCATTTTTAACAGTACTAATCTCTCATGATGTTTTGGGCCGTCGTTGGCCCAACAAAAAAGCGATGGTATTGGACACTCAAGCCCGAGCGAACTCGAGGCGAGCGACCCAATAGACCAGAAGAAGTCGATACGAACCTCAAGTGTTTGTCTGAAGCGCGTATAACAACTTTGGTCTATCGCATTAAGACAAGGAAGTCATTGCCAGTTCAAGCTCAACAGTGCGCCCGGAGACTAAACGCCGTCGGGTGTTATGCCCTAAAGGGGCCTCCCCGAGGCCCGACATGCCCAAGACGGGCACCGTTCGACGGCAAAAGTTGTTTCCCAGCGGTCGGCCGAGTCAAATTTGCAAAAATTCCAGCCCCCAAAAAGTTATGAGCAATTTTGAAAATTTTCCACAATGCGGCGGTGGCGCCATCTCTGAACAGCTTCCGTCAGCAGTCACACGTCGGCAGCTTCTTGCTTCTCCCTCCCCTCGCCAGCGACCTCTATGGAGCAAACGCTGAACTACACGGCGAGACGGGCGAAGCTGCTGCTGCTGCTCCAGCAGCTGGAGAGGCCGCGGCCGTCCTAGCAGCAGCAGCAGCGAGATTTGGCACACTAACGGAAGGTGGGTTTTTTTTTGCAGCAACCTCGAAAACCCGCGCAAAAATATGAAGCAATTGCAAAACTTTTCAGAGGCGACCGAAGACGGAATGAGTAATGCGGCAATAACAATGACTGTAAAAAACCACTCTACTATGGAAGTTGTCTCCAGGACCTCCGGGAAGGTTTTTTGGGAAGTCATTGTTAAAGTTAATGCTCACCACAACTTGATTCTAAGAAACCACAGAGTTGGGGCATTTGGACACACTTCTGCCTTCAAATAGGAAACCCATATCTAAGCAATTGTACATCCTTCCTGTCAGTTCTTAAGAAGTCATTGTGATTATCCTTAATTACTTCTTTGAAAAAATCATTGTACTTGTGGATTCATCCAGCAACTCACTCAACTCGTCAGATACCCTGAACAGTCAGTTGAGACAGGATGGCAAAAATTAAGTCTCTATTGATAAGTGTGTCTTGGCTGGCTGCTGTGTAGTTCACTGTGACACCCATTTCCACTGGCTCACAAGAGCTGTCAAGAGTTTCTTCTTCAGATCTTTCTTGCGTCATTCGCCAGCCAAGAGTCATAACCATCAAAGGTGAATAAATTTAAGAGCAGCAGCTTGAACACAGGTCTTGACTGCGGACGTTCTAAGCAACTGCGGGAAATCCCTGAATCCTCCTACCTGACTGTGTCTGCCCTAAGGGCCGGAGTGACAACTCCAATCACGCCTGGCCTCACTTTTTAGGACCCGGTGACACTGGCGGATTTGGGGCCACACACGTTCGACAGACACGCGTGGTGCTGGAGAAGGGACGACAACACTCTGGTCGTCGGCCACTTTGTCAACGTGTAGGCGCACCCTAAGTGGCACGCGAATAAGGTCGAAAAGATCTGCCAGCGGTCTTGGTCAGTTGTGCCTCCGACCGTGTAGAGGTAAGATCGTCAATGTCATGCTGTCTCGTATGAAGAGACGCACTCAGTGACCGTGTGAGCTCAGGCAAACCTTTTGCTCAAGTCCTTTCCATGTACAGTGTGACCCAAAAGCTTACGTAGGTGTTGCGCTTCAAGTTCAACGTTAGATCGATCGATGGACCGTCTCTGTGGGCACACCACACGTTGACGTTGTTCAAGCTCAAGTAGTCATCGGGTCCTCTCTAAGGACCCTCTGCCAGAACACTATGAGCCAAACTGACGTTGTCCAAAACAGTCCGAGGACCCGGTCTGTTGGGGATGCAGCGGGGTTGAGCCGAATTCCTCTCTTGGAGCCCCGCTCATCCCTCCACTGTGCAGTCCGAGTGGATCTGGCCAGCTTTGAATCACTCATTCTCTTTCTTCCTCCGTTCGAATCGATCCTTTTCCATCGCACCTTGCGACTCTCACTATGCTCTATCACTAGATATACGTATAGATCTGTGGTCAATTCCTCCACATTTGCCAGCAAAATCCTACGTCCTACGTTGAACGTGATAGATCTGACTGATTGACTGGGTTGACAGACATTCTTTCTTCCCGACATCATTTGGCGAAGTCTTCGCTCCCTACGCACTAACAGTGTTCACGTGTCAACGGTCAAGCTGGGCACGTGCTGCGCCCACGCCTCGGCGACATGATTGTTATGGGGGCTGGCGCCAACGAGCGGTGCCTCATCGACGCCGACGAGATGGTGAACGACCACCCCTCGGAAAGGGCTGCTTTCGAGTTCCCTTTCTTGGATCAACGCAATCAGTAAATTAGGAATTCTCTCTAGGAGGAATTTTTCACTATATTTGAACTTCGAAACTGAACACTCACACACGCTCACACCCACCCACAACATATGCAACATACCTGCCACTTCCAGTTCCGCTGCCACCTTTTTCGGCAAAGTCTGTCCCGTCTGTTGGGTCGACTTCGACAGATATGGCATCCTGAGGACTGCCTCCTGCCACTCCTCCACTGTCTGCATGATTCAGTCAGGTAAGGGAACTGGAAAGTAGCCCTTTCCAAGGGGTGGTCGTCCACCATCTCATCGGCGTCGATGAGGCACCGCTCGTTGGTTCCGGCCCCCATAACAATCATGTCGCCGAGGCGGGCGTCTGAGGCGTGCGCGCAGCATGTGCCCAGCTTGACGACCAGCGCCGCCCCGTACGACATATGATTGCCAGGTCTTTGGGCCCTGTAACGAAAAGGTGCGAGTAGGAAGAGGCAACACACCTAGTACATCAGATTGATTTGTCACCGTGTCAGGCGTGTCAGCCGCTCGACGTCCGGGTATTTCTTCTCGAAGAAGACCATCAGGTTCTGAACGTTCTCTTTTGTCATCTGCTCCTCCTCCTCGAAGATCGCCTGGATCTGGTCGGAGGTCACCCTGCCAAACGTCGCCGGCTACAGTCGCCAGTCCAGGCGATTCGCAAAGCTTTCTACCCGTTCGGCGTCCATGGCCCTTCGTCTTTTGACTCCTCTGACTGACTGTGGCACACTCTCAGTTTCCCGTAGAAATCAAATAAAGGAAAATAATAATGTGCCTCCTCCGTGCCTTAAGACAGTTACCTTTCGTAATAAATTTCGCATCCCCCCAAAAGTGGGAAACCGTTCGTAAACTGCAATGAAAAGAGAGCGCGAAGCAAAAGGCAGCCTGGGGATTAAAATTTAAAAATGAACCATTTCCAGGTTGAAGTGTTTTGATAACCCCATTTTACCTCTATCCTCATTTTACCCCCCCTCTTCTGTCTTCTTCTAGAGTCTTCCGACAATGACCTTTTCATCAACTAACGTTTGTCTCTTCCCTCTCCTTCTCCTGGCCTTGGTCGCGAAGGCCCAGATCCTCTTCGTTGACGACGTCGACACCAGCAACGATTTCGATTCGAGCGCATCTCCTTGTACAACTCCGGACCAGCGGCCCGGAGCTTGCATCGGTAAACGCGGCGCAATCTTGTCCGCACTAATCTTGAACGAATGTCCCTTCTGCAGGAATTTTTGATTGTCAACCTCTGCTGAATCTAATCCGCCGCCGTCCAGTTCCACGCAGGGTTGTGCGGTACCTCCGGAGGTCAGCCTGTGGATTTCAAGGGTCTGGGGCGCCCAATGTTTGTTGCCCAGGCAAAGTCTCCATGGACATGAGGGTCAAGTGAGTTGGATAAGAGCCCTTTTTGTACGTATGTTGGATAGACATGACGATTGCTGCCACAAAAAAGTATGTCGACGACGACTACAACTACAACGACTACAACCACAACTACAACGACTACAACCACAACCACAACGACTACAACCACAACTACGACACCACTCCAAAATGTGACGGATCCGATAGAGCTGCCAGGTAAGTGACGACCAAAAGGAAGGCTCATCAATGACTTGAAGAACGCCTTCAGAAATCTTCGACTGCGGCAAGAGCAAGTTCACCCAGCGTAGGATCGTTCATGGCCAACCCGCTCAGGTCAACAGCTATCCGTGGGTGGCAGCTCTGGGCTACGAGGCAAGTGACGAGATCGTGTTGACGTACAGCAGGTTTGGATCATGTCTGTCTTCTCCGCGAAATACGTGTAGGACTTCACTACCGGCGAGACGAGATTCTTGTGCGGCGGCAGCCTCATCAGCCGCAGGCATGTCCTGACGGCCGCGCATTGTGTCGTCAGGGCCGACCTCAAGACCGTGGGTGACTCAGCAGTAAAGACTAGAGCAGTTCGAGTGTGTAAACAGCGTACATACAGGTCCGCCTCGGGGAGCACGACTTGGGCAGCGACGACGACGGCGCCAACCCTGTGGACTATGAGGTGGAACAAAGGATCATCCACTCATTCTACCACCCAACACTCCAGACCAACGATATCGGACTCCTCAAGGTTTGCAGAAATATGACATAAGTATGGGGACCCAAATGATATCTTGACACACTGGCGAATCTTATCTTTAACACTTCACAGTGTTAAATTATGATGCACATTTGGAGTTCTCTAAGTTTACAAGAGGAGGGGGGATGTAGAGAGGCAGTCAAGCGCATCCCATACATGTTGGGTGGACCAATGTTGGATGCCGACGGCAACCACTTCACGAAGTTCATACGATACTCGAGAATGTGTTACTTTCTTAAGTGTACGTGTACATATGAAATTCTATGCATTGGTTGATCTGGGGCCGCATAGAAAGAAGGACAAGGACAGACAACCTTAGAGTCAAGATCATGTTGGTTGCCAATTTTAAGGACCTCATAATGCTTGAGAATGTTGCATTATAAAAGTATTGCATACCTGGAGCTCCATCAGTTGATGTTGATCAATTGAAAAAGTGTCATTGATTTGCACATCCACACTGCCACTTCTCGTAGCTGAGAAAAGACGTGGCCATGACCAGCGACGTCTTCCCCATCTGCTTGCCGGCCATTAGCCCCGAAGTCGAGGCCGACGACTACGTGGGTCAGACCCCGAGAGTGGCCGGGTGGGGCACGACCAGCTTCAGGGGTGCCACTTCTGACGTGCTCCTTGAGATCCCCATCACGGTAACCACCAACACAATCTAGTTCAACACCTTTAACTGACTGTGTATGATTTATGCAGATCTTGTCGAACTCACTATGCGCCGACATCTACGCCGACTTCAGCAGCGTCTCCATCACGGAGGGTATGTTGTGCGCCATGGACGAGGAGGAGAACAGAAGTGCTTGTCAAGGTACAAACGTCACAGCCACACCTGCAGCAACTTGTTCACTTTTTGGTGTCTGGAAGGTGATTCTGGTGGTCCCATGATGCGTTCCTTCGGATCTCGAGGGGATGGAACCAACTTGCCAATCTCGAGATGGTTCCAGCTCGGCATCGTCTCATTCGGATACAAGTACAAAGTTAAACTACTTTCAACCCTTTGCTTCTCTCTTACCTTTCAACTTGACAGGTGCGCTGAGCCAGGTTTCGGTGGCGTCTACACCAGGGTGTCTCACTACTCCGACTGGATCAGGGCCAACCTGAACGAGCCATACGTGGACGCCGACGTCCTCATCGACTAACTCATGTAAAAGAAATCCTAGATAACATGATCTTTGCACTCATGCCCTGTGTCTGATGGATGGATATTCCCCGAGCGTGGAACAGAGAGTCGCAATCTACTCCAACAGCTCTCCTCTAGCTCGACCGCCTTCAACACCTCTGGGCGATCCAGTGAAATACCTAGAGGTTGGGCGAGAGCTAGAGAAACATCTTTACGGTTCGTGCCAGAACTTGAGCATGAACAGTACAAACAGCATGCTGGAAAAGCGTGTACTCGTGCCAATTCTGACGACGCTTTCAAATCATGACAGTAGGTACATGGATGTAGTTTTAGATAGCGGGACATACACACGTGGATAGATATTATAGATATCATGGATTATAGACAGATGCTCCTCTGAGAACCCCAAGGAAAATTGGCCCACCTGTGCCTCGGGGGGAGTGAAGGCAATATTTATCTCTCTAAGAGTCTTGATCCTGGCAAGGAGTTGAGGATCAGGGCACACAGCGCGAGCAAATTTTTGCGAAAATTTTGCGAAAGTTTGTCGGTACAGGTTTAAATGGGATGGGGAGGGAGGAAATGAAGAATTAGCGTCATACACAAGCTTAGTTAGTCTGGCGTTTCATAAGTTCTGAAGGAGCGACATCGTCGTCGTGGGAGCCTCGGCTGATCAGCCCTGCATCATCGACCTCGATGAGGGCAAGGAGTGCTTCACGTCGACACCAGGATTCTACAAAGACTTTACATACTGGTTGGCCGAAGCATCGGCGATTGGACAGTCCAGGATCTTCCAACGATCTGTGCTCAGCCGGTCTGCCCAAGTCACTCCTGGAGAAACTCCAGCGGGAGCTACCGGCGACATGGAGTGCGCCGGCATTCTGGACGTGGTGAAGGAAGATCAAAACAAAACATTCGCCAGCATCAACGTGGTGTCTGCGATCTTCAGCGGAAGAAGATGAAAACGACAAAAACGAGGAACTGAGCGCGTTCAAAGTGGTATTCAGTGGTCTTCTGAAGAGTCTCCTGGCCTTCCTCAAGACCCGCGCCATCTTCATGTGAAGTGGAGTCGATATCCACAAAATATCGGATAAAAAAGACGTGATCAACCGACTCTGATAATAAAAATTTCTGGAGTGTCAGTTTGCCGACATTCTTAAGAATCACCACCTTAGTCCTCGCCAGCAACCTGGTGGCAATCAGATGCTTGGATTTGGGAGGGGGGTAAACGAGCCTCCTGCATCGTCATGGTCACCAGGATGTTTGACTACATCCGGGTAACCAGTGGAGCCGTCGATGGATCGAGCCACTAGTGCAATTGATGCCTCATCTCCAGCAGGTGATGTGGGTCCAACACTGGCCAGCCGACAAAGGTCGAGAAGAGGTTTACAGCGGAGTCGGGGTCACTGTCACTATTTCTACTACTGTCCATTATCATATACGACTCAAATATGACTACTCATACATATGAATCAAGTCATGGTGAAAATCAGTGATCCTGAATGAGCAGTCATTCACCCAGATGCTTGGATGCGTGTGGCACTGTGAGCCGTCACCCACCTGGCTCAGCCTATCAATGGATGTGGGATCGCTATCGTACTAGCCAGCTTACTAACTGCATGTGCATATGATCTATCTTACTGTGTATTGTTAAGCCATTTCTGGACTTCATCACGCGGCAGAGGTCGTGTGTGCAGTACCTATTTGAAGCGCTTGAGCAACGTGTGTCAACTGGAACGAGAACATAGACAACGTCCATCTCGTGTTCTGGTCATTCGTGTGTGTGAGAGAGAAGCCTGAGACAGGAGGTCTGTAGCACGATGTCACGTAGAGAGTAATGCATCTCTACTTATTCGAGTCATTCATACCTAAACTACAATGTCGATTTGGTTACGTCGGTGTGAACAACACCTGTTACAAGTATATCTTCTGATGACTATGAGCATATCTAACCCAGCCTTTAAAGGATATTGTTTTTTGATTGAACTACGGAACTGGTTCACCACTCTAGAACAGCCAAGAGTCTCCTCTGAAACCGAACTGATAACGTTGCGCACATACTTGTACGCAATAGAGATGTCAAATTACTGACGATAGCAGCGTCAGAGCTCGACTGCCTTGTGGTCAAAGGGTTGGAAATTGCTCATCAGTCGGTTTCAGCGGCGAGTCTACGTTGCAGATGTGGGCCACCCTGTACGGCGCCTGCACTTGGACACTCTTCTCAGTCAAGTCTGACCCCTCGAGCTCCGCCTGCGCAGTCGCTCTCCTCTCCGAGGTAGGACGTGTTACTTCTTAGAACAAACATTACAACTACATAATTGTGTGTGCGTCCACTCATACTCGTGGAGTCCAATATTCCTTTTTTGCTCTCCTCTGTCGATAAGGATCTGACTCTTGTCGAGCGCAGATCCTGATTACGTCTCTTTTGCTCGTACAAATTGGCAGCTTCGGTCAATTGATCCATATCACATAAGCACGTGAGTCGCAATCTCAGCAGTTCAGCTGAAAGACGAAACGCGTCTTGGGCTGGTTGTTCCCGTACATCATGTACAGCACGTCGAGCTCGGCGTTAGCGAATTTTTGCCATGAAATCGTCTCGTTCTTGGCCTCCCCTCGAATCTGGTTTGTCAGGTTTCGGGGCGAGTGAGTTCATGATGGGTTTTGCACGCCCTGGGCAATCCCTGGAGTACCAAAACCGAGTCAAGGAATCTCATGTAGAGGAAGAAACTTTCGGCGCTCAAACCGGCCTCCTCTCACTGGCCCGACGAGGGCAGCGCCGGCGCTGGGAGTAGCAGTGGATACTCCTGACAGGGCCAGAGATCTCGTGTTTATGGTGGATCGTACAAAACGCTCCAGGTTCTGAAAGGAGATGAAGACGGACCAGTACGAGGCCGTGGCCACGGAGGAGCTCTCCAACATAGGTAAGCAGACGCGAGATGTAACTCTGCAAAATCGCAGTTCACAATGCTCAGTTCAAGGGTGACCATGTTATCACTTTAACCCTATTATTCTCGGTAGAAGTTTGATGCCCTTGGTACCTAAAATTTAGTTGGCCAAAAGTGATGCTCAAATTGGCCTAAAGTTTGATTTACAAACTTCGCCATGCTAGACAAAAGAGTATAGAGAAAAAGGTATTATTAGTGACTTTTTGTTAGTATAATGCAGTATTCCGATAAAAAAGCCCTGCATTTTGTACCCCTTCTTGTTGTGGCTACATTTGTAAGTAATGTCTTCTTATTTGACCAATCTGAGCATACTCGTGGATGCAGGAGTACAACACTATGTTAATGGGGCTGCTGTAGCAAGTTCTGGACGTAAGCTAAGTTAAAAAATCAATGTAACACCATGATCACCCACCCTACAGAAAATGGCGGGGATGGCGACTGCAGCAAGGGCGTGGCCAAGAGGCCGCACCACTTCTTGCATGACCAACCCTTTGAAGAGCGAAAGAAGGCACCGTTTTCACTGTTGGACGCGCTCAAGAGCAAGCTGCCCTTTCTGGAGTGGCTTCCTGCTTACCGCTTCCCCGATGTGTTCTCCGACGCCGTGGCCGGCGTCACCGTGGGGCTCACGGTCATCCCACAAGGCATCGCTTACGCGCTGCTCGCCAATCTACCGCCACAGGTACATTTCATCCGGACACCTGTGAGTGAAGTGCGCGCACTTAAAGGTCGCCCTATCCATAGTACGGGCTGTACTCGGCCTTCGTCCCCTGCTTCGTCTATTGCTTCTTGGGCACGTGCAAGTCCTTGACCATCGGTCCCACCGCTATCATGGCCATCATGACGGCTCCGCACGCGGCCAAGAGTCCGGCTTACGCGGTGCTGCTGGCATTCACCAGCGGGATCCTCATCACACTGTGCGGGATACTCAAGCTAGGTAGACGCACGAAGACCTCGTACGTGTTCGGTCTGAGACCCCAATGACTCGTGTCTTTCAGGCTTTCTGGTCGACTTCTTCTCCATCCCGGTCATTGCCGGCTTTGTGTCCGCTGCAGCACTCACCATAGCCTCCAATCAGGTACGGCAACTACGGACGATACGTACAAGACAGGTCACTGTAGCGGGGACTTTGTGCTGAACCGCACCCGTGGTCCAGCTGCACCTGGTCCCGGATCCAGAAGGCAGGACAAGGAGGATGGTGTCTTTAGGACCTTAGTGCCTCTCGGACGTTGTGGACGTCAGTCCGGACACTTGCGGACTTGGTGGACTCCAGGCAGTCCGGATATTGCAATCGAAGTCTACTGCATCTTGTGATGCCAAATAGCACATCCGTGTACCTGTGTTGAATTTCAGCCAAGTTGGCAAATTCCTGAGTGCTGAATACAGCACAAATCCGCACTCTGTCATGCTCAGTTCTCCGTTACTGACAGGTGAGAGGCCTGCTTGGTCTGACCATTGCCGAGAAGTCTCGTCTGCCCGGGATCTTGGGCACTTGGTACGACGTCTCAGCCAACATTGGGACCATCCGGTGGACGGATGCAGTTCTGGGAGGAGTTTGCATCGTCGTGCTGCTCATGCTAAGGGTAAGACCCAACGCCTCCGACGCCATCTACTCACTGGGCGAGTGCGCTGACCCCGCGTTTCGGGCATGCCTTCGTTGAGATCTTGGACTACGTTGTTGTCACTTTGAGCAGCTCTTAACAGTACCAACTATGTCAAAACTTTACATAAATAGTGGCGCGCATCAGACATTTTAGGCAGAGTCAAGTGTATGAACGACGTCACTTTGTGTCATTTCAGCGTCTCAAGACCGTGCGTTGGTTTGACCCCGTTACCGACGAGAACAGATCGACCACCAGCTCGTGCAACAAGTTCTGCGCGGGCCTCCCGGGCAAGTTGCCCAAGGCGTTGTCGGGTCTGGTGTGGTTTTCTTCCATCGGACGCAACGCGTTGGTCGTGCTCTCCTGCTCGGTGGTTGCCTATTTCTTGGGCGAGAGCGTGTTCGTGTTGACTGGGAGCATCCAGGAGGGCCTCCCACCCATCGCCCCACCTCCATTTTCCGCCACCTACGAAGATGCTGAAGGGAACGTGGTCCAGGACGGGCTGCAGGAGATGTTGGGAAACCTGGGGAGCCTCCTGGTGCTGCTACCGCTCGTCAGCATCCTCGAGCACATGGCCATTGCTAAGGCGTTCAGTGAGTCACTCTCACTTCATGGCAATTACCAATGGTAGGGTTGGAAACATTTCAGGCGGTGGAACGCCCGTGGATGCAAGCCAGGAGCTGCTAGCTTTGGGCATGAGCAATCTGTTGGCCGCGTTCGCCTCGTCCATGCCGGCTACGGCATCCTTCGGACGCACTGCTGTATGCGCCGCAAGCGGGGCGCGCTCCGTGCTCTCCGGCGTGTTCACCGGCGCGTTGGTGCTGCTGGCGCTGGCGCTGCTGCTCCCGCACTGTGCGTACATCCCCAAGGCCGCACTCGCCGCCGTCATCGTCTGTGCGGTGATTTTCTCCGTGGAGCTGCACGTTATCAAACCCATGTGGAGGAGCAAGAGTGAGTCAGCATCCATGTAAAGATGATGAGCGCTCGCACTAACAGACTTGAGCTACACAGGGATCGATCTCATCCCCTACTTTGTCACGTTCTTTGGCTGCCTCTTTTGGGCACTGGACTTTGGGATCATCTTGGGCATCGTGGTCAGTTTGTGCATTCTCCTGTCCCACTCGGCCAGACATAACATCAAGATCAAAGTCAAAAGGGTTAGTGAGAATTCTCCAAATAGTTGTGGCTATTTTACGTTCCATATCTGATAACATTGTAATATTTTCAACAAATATCAGTTGTTGCCAAGTCCAGAAGGCGTCCCCCCACTGGACTTGGTGTGGATCTCGCTGGACCGCGGCCTCGTGTTCCCCTCGGTGTCCTACGTCAAGAGCTCCATCTGGAAGCACGTGGCTCACCTGGAGAAGAGCTACGCTCAGATGCCCGTCGTGCTGGACTGCACGAGCGTGGCCGAGCTGGACTTCACTGCCGCTGAGGGCATCAGGGTAAAACGGTGGCCGTCATTTCACCTGATTCGAGATGATTCTTTCGTTCTTTTTGCAGGATCTGTTAAGAGATTTTAAGAAACAATCTCGAGTGTTGATCATCTTTGGCCTCAGACCCGAGAACTTGACTGTGCTGAAGAATCTTCTCCAGAGAAAGACTCCCTTTCTTCACGCCGAATGTGTGGACGAGCTGAGAGATCTCATTCATCACAAACAGTAGCATTTGCAAGTTCGCTTCCTCCCCCAGTAACGTCTTTGTTTTGCTGTCTCATAATTTTCATCTGTGCAAATACAAATAAACTCATGCGAATGTCAAATTAAAAGGTTATGGGCGATTTGCACAATGTTGGCAAAAATCGCAGTAACCACAATGCGACTTGTGTTTGTTTGCTCGACTCTTCTGAAGTGCCTCCTACTTATGAGTACAATGAACTTTGAGAAGATTCCGAGGGACTCTTTGCCCTCGCTGTCTTTCAGTGCTTGCACGTCACCGAGATCCTTGAAGCTGACGTCAGCTTGGCACTTGGTTCACGTGACCGTGCCAAACCGGCCTTTGTATGGCCTTCGCGCTCCACTTGGGACGTTGATTCAGTCTTGGAAGTACTGAATTCCATTTTGTCAAGCTATTCGAGATTCAAATCTACTCGAGTTACGTTTGTTATCCTTGAATTTTGTGCTGAGTCAAATCTGGCGCTGCTTCTTCGCCCATGCAATGAGCAAGATATCCAACCCTCTACCTGTTCTTCTCTTCTATCGACTTGCACAAGGCTGGGTGGGGAACGACGTATAAGTCCACCTCTGCTCGCCCATGCACACGTCTGTGTACCTGCTGACGTGCAGCGTGTGAGGCACCCCGCCCAAAACCATGCGTGCTTTCACCGTGATTCTTCTCTGGTGCTCCTTGTTGTCAAGCTCTACCTCGAACGACTTTTGCTCTCGGGAAACAGGAAGGTGTGACGACGCCGGCGAGTCCAACGTCGTCAAGGATGATCTCAGTGCGGCCAAGCAGGATGGCGACATTGACAGTATTGAGGAGGACGCCAATTCCGCCCTGATCGACCCAACCCTCAACAGTCTTGAGCAAGACGATCCAAGGCTCGTGAAGGCCCTCAAGGAGAGGTTTCTGATCCCTCCTGTCAAAGACAAGCCTTACAACTTCAGTGCCAATGCAAAACTGGATATGAACGGTTAGTAGCTGGACCAGTAAGAAGTATTTATTATATCTTTCAGTATAAATGATCTTTATAGGCCAATATGGTCAGCCCAGTGTCCTGGACCAAATGTTGGGCGGCGACCGCAAGCGAGGCTTCTTCATAGAGGCTGGAGCATACGACGGAGAACGCTTGTCCAATACTCTGCTGTTTGAGATCAAGCATCAGTGGTCTGGCCTGCTCGTAGAACCCAATCCAGAGGCATTCCAAAAGCTGAAGCACAAGAACAGGTGAAACACTGGGGTCTCCTGAGGGTGTCTTAACAGCAACTTACCTGTCTTCCAGACGAGCCTGGGCTCTGGGAAACTGTCTCTCCACTAAAACTCACCCCGAGATAGTTGAGTTTGATGCCGTTGGTCTTTTCGGTGAGAACTGCAGTTCATGACAATACAGAATGCACTGCATAACAGACGACAACAACGTCTTCATCCTCACGGTCATCTAGGTGGCATCCTCAACCCCCTCGAAGGTTATAAGCGTCCTGGGGATGGCGTAGAAAAGGCATATCGAGATCACAAGATTGAGCCAGACTTTGAACGCAAGATCATCAAGGTGCAGTGCTTCCCCCTCTACTCAGTGCTGTTGGCGTTGGGGAACCCGACCGTCGACATCTTTTCTTTGGACATCGAGGGAGCCGAGCTTCAAGTGTTAAGGGTGAGAGAAAAGCCTGCCAGCAATAGCAGCATCAGATTGACGTTTATTCTCTATTCCAGACGATTCCGTTTGACAAGGTGGATATCAAGATCCTGATGATTGAGATGAATCACGTGGGTGAAGTGTTTGAAGGCTCAGGGAGACAAGTCCGTAAGCTGCTGCAAAAGGCAGGATATGACTTCTACAGGGGGGTCGAAATCGACGAGATTTTCGTCAAGAATGGCTTCGACTATTACAAGTGACCAAATGCTGTGCCAAACAGGCTTGTGCATATAACCGACCAGTTCATGAGATGTGGCGGAGCATACGGATATATATCTAAAAATACAAATTTACACATAAACATGGAAACCTACATAAAGTTGTATATTCTACGCTACCCAAAGAGTAGGCAAGATGAAGGACATACACGTCTAATACTACGCAGTTTTTCAGTATATACGAGTCTAGTTCAACGGCCGCCGCTGTTGCCACCCGTCGCAGCGGCTAGTATGACGGCGACGGCCGCCGGTACGGCCCAGGCCGCGGCCGCCACTCCTGTTGGCCCTGCTCCCGCTAGGGAGATTACAGCTGCCGCCGCCGGAACTGCGAAAACAGCCGCCACACCAGCCGCTAGAGACCCACCGTCTCCATCCGCGGCCGCAGCGACGGAGGCCGCGGCGTTGTGCACCATGCTGGCCACTGTCTTGCTGGGGCTGTCAGAGAGGCCGAGCCACCTCTTTAGTAAGTCATCGATGGCGAAAGCAGTCTGTAAAATTGCAAAGTACCATGACTTTAGGTAAGTAGTGCTTAGTAGGCGCACAGTTTGGCACTCAGTACACTGGAGAGTTAATGTGAACTGTCGAAATTCACCAGGGTGGGTGAGTGGTTGCATTCATAAGGAGCGTCTAGTGCGGACCTTGTATGCATGAGCCAAGGGCTGCATTTGGGAAAGGTGGACTGAGGACGGACTGAGGACGGACTGAGGACGGACTGAGGACGGACTGAGGACGGACTGAGGACGGACTGAGGACGGACTGAGGACGGACTGAGGATTACTCCAAGTAAAAGGTCGGTCTTATTCGACTTTTTCCAATTTCATCCCGCAGAGATTGATAGTCAAACGATGCAGGCAACTTACCAAAGCAATGCTTTGGGATAATTCACGGTTCTTTCCGCTCATGTTTGCACTCACCTCCTCCAACATCGTCAACAGATTGATCTGAATCACAGGAGAAATAGTTGTGGTTGAAGTTGGCGAGTACGTGGAAAAGGTCGACCTGGTGAAGAGAAGTCAGGGTCACGAACAAACGATTCTTTTCAGGAAATATCTCTGACTCAGGAACACCGAAAGCGTTGTAAGGAAGAGAGTCAAAGTCAAAAAGAAGACAGTCTCGCCACTGCCCTGTGACGCTATTGTCCTGCAGTGAGTTGAGGTCACGGCTTGAGGTCGAGTGAGGCTGGCAAGTGTTGTGAGGCCAATGAGATCTGCTCTGCGACTCATGCATGTCTGCCGTGGTCAAGCGCGTCTGCCTCGCGAACGAAATCAGCCAGAGTCACTCTAGAAATCGGTCAAAGTCACCAAGAACTGTTTGGTGGACACGGACAGAGATCGAGGCTGAAGATGGGAGCTACGGATCGGTCGTGATCAAGCTTCGGCCCATGAGTTAGCGTTCTGAAGGCCCGTGTGTGATGTATACAGTATACTTCACTGTGAATTCTGTGGAATTTTATAAAGCAATCACCTGGTAGTTGCCTGCGAGGTCGCTGCAGTTGTGCTTGTACTGACAGTTGTGGTCGTCGACGATGTCGCCAACATCATGAAGCCTGGGGTTTGCAGCTGCTCGGGCGTCACCGTGGGCTTGTACAAGTTGTTACTCGTCGCGAAGGCAAGCATCCCCTGCACCCAGTGCCCACTCTGGCTCGTGTTGAGGAGGACGTTGGTGCTCTGGGTGGTGGAGGATTCTTGCTCCTGGCCATGATGGTGCCAGGGCCGCGCTGTGGGTTTGTACTGATGAGGCATGAGATCAGAGGAGGCCGTGGAGACCGTGGAGGATGAGGCTATCGTTTGGGAAGGTGACCATAGGTGCTGAGGAGCTGTGGGCTTGAAGTGCGAATGACTGCCTCCATTTCCACTTTGAGGCCAGTGGTGTTGAAGCTGACTTGGCACGTAAGTTGGTTTTGTAGGCTTGAACGGTGTTTTGGTGGCTTTGTACTTGTCCTTGTATTTCGTACGGAGAGGACCTGTGGAGGAAGAGAAACTATCCCAGCGGAGCTGTCATTGGGGCATTGTCTGCGAGGCATAGACAAGTCCCATACAGGGTGATGCATAAGTCAGTGCCCACAAACCAGAGCTGCCCACACAGCACAAGTTGCTCAAGGTGCAATCTGTGGGCCAAGGTGATTGAGGTCAGTCACTCTTACACACCATGAGTTAGTTGCAAATGTCATCCCCCAGTCTGGGTATATAAATAAAACTTGTAATCAATGAAGTTGCCTGTGAACATGATGTGGACTGTGACCTCTTGCTTGATGTTGGTGGTTGGAGACGAAAAAAAAATTTCCTTTCTTTGAAAAACCTTTCATTTTTGTCACTAACATTTTTCTGATGTATTAGTCAGAGGCAACTTCATTTTCAATACAACGAGCCAAAATTCAGACTAGCGATGATTTTGGTGAGTGCGATGAGTTGATTCTAGAATGTGACCCAAACAGAGACCCTCTGAGGTCTGTCCTATGTAGGCACTGTTTCGTTATTCCTGTACTCTGATGCTGTCCTGGCACGTCACAGAGGCAAAGTTGGCCAGTTCAAATTTGAGAACTAGCTTTTGCATCACACTGTAGACGTCACGTCCAAGTGTGGCAGAATTCACCAACTCACCTTGGCCGTTATTGATAAAGTTCTTCACTTGGAATGTTGAAGAGTAGGGTGAAGGGGAGGTGGTCTTGTCGTCTGGCACGTAAACCACCAGACCATTGGCAGCCTGAACTTCAGTCGTGGGGCCTCGGATGCCAAGGATTGTGCTCAGTTCTTCCGCGTTGTCCTCCGAGTCAAAGTCCCACTGGACTCCAGACTCTTCGTCAGTGCTGTTGGTGTCAGCACTGGACTTGGCGTCGCCAACCTTGACCAGGGACTGGGCCAGGCTGTTGGTCACGTGGTGAGCTAGAGAGGCCACCAGCGCGTCTATGGTATTGTCCTTCTCCAGCTGCTTCTGTCCAGCCATGTTGCTCAGTACTGTTCTACCCTCAAGCTGGATCACCAAGAGAGCCTGTATCACAGCAATTATAAGCTTCAGTTGCCATCTCCTTATTCGCATTCTGTCAGGAACAGCGTCAGGAAGGTGTTGCACATGACTGAGTCCGGTATGAATTCAACACCGCAGCAAATGCCTGGGTTCTTGCTGGAACTTTCACTTTGGTCTCTGATCTCACTCACCACTCCTACGTCAACCTGTCCAGGCTCGTACTCAACTGAAAGAGAAACTCCAACGTCTTCTCGTTGAGCAGCGGCGCGAACGCACTCTTGTCCAACCACCTGAGCAAGTCGAGGAACTTGAACTCGTCCTTCTCCTTGCTCTGAGCCGCAGGTTCGTCTTTGACGCCTTCCTTGTCGGACACCAGCTCGATCAAGTCTTTGGGGAGAATGGTGCCGTCGGCAGGGTCTTTGGCGATGGCTTCCAAGCCCTCGAAGTTGGCCAGGTACACAGTCACGAGGTAGGCGCCTATCAGGAGGATTTGCAGGGGAGAGTGGCCAAGCACATAAAGCGTGGCCAAGCTGGCTGGCACGACTCCTAGCAGGAAAGCGTAGCGTTGACCGCCAACGTCGGTGGTTTGGCCAGAGTCGCTACTCTTCTCCTGCTCCTCCTGATGCTTCTTGCCGCTGCCACCAGCACCAACACCACTCAGCACCGTTTTCGGCGGCTTTCTCGTCCTGCTGGGATGCACGAACCCCCTGATCTCGGTGGCGCCGGTAAAAGGCTCTTCGAGGAAGAAGAGGCGATGGTCGTGGTTCAAGATATACTTCCTGTTGTTATTGCCGGACGGCCGCCTGTTGAGAGTCGGCACGGGTCTCACCAACTGAGGATACTGGACTACCTCCAACGAAGAGGTGGTCACTGCGCCCGGGTAGGTGGTCTCGGGGTACTCGGCGTACTGCAAGAAAAAGACTGGGTGCAGTGAGACCACCTGGGAAATGCCATGAAGATGAAGAAGTCTCAAATACAGTCAGTTGCCCAAACTATCCACCTAAAATTCCGATATTCTATGGAATGGAACAGTGTGAAAGGAGCAGCGCTCACGTCATAGTAGGAATGCTCTTGATCGAGTTGCGTCCTCCTGTGGTTGCTCTCTCGGTCGATGTGCTTCAGCACGTGGTCCAGGATGGCCAAGCCGCCGGACACCGGCCTCCTCCGGTTGTTGCCGTCTCGCACGTTCAACCTCTGAGGCCGTCTCTAACAGGACGAAGGAAGGAAGTCATTCATAGCAGAGCTTGTTCTTTTGAGAGCTGTAGAACTACTGAGAGCAAAAACAACAACCGTTAAGATGAACAATAGTAAAATACTAAACAGTGCGGTCTCCGTCCGAGATGGACGACACCACAGATCATCTCAAGTCATGGATTGTAAGAAACTGATATAGATCAGTTCACAGTCAAGATTTTTCTCTCTCTTATAGATCGTGTATACAGGGTGGCTCAAAAGATCTGTACTACGTTTAATCGGTTTTCCTCGCCAACTCCATTTAAAAAAAACATTCGGTATTGACATTCCCTTTAGGTCTGTACGTTCTCCAACGAGATACTTTGATTGGGCCTCAGTAGGCCTTGAAGGAAGGCCTTGCAGGTATCAAGGTGAGGCTGTTCTGAACCACCCTGCACGCACACGTCTCGCCTGATTCGTACCCTTCTCTTCCTCAGCCTGGCGTTTTTGTACCCCACCGGCAGCCGGAAGTAGAGGCCCTCGTCACGCCACAGTGGGTTGCTTTCCTGGTCGAGGACCACGAGGTCGCCTGAAGAACATCAAGAAGAGCAAATGAACTTTCGAGACTTTTGTGACACAACTATCTCTCAAAGTAGTCTTTTTTGACCTGCTCAGCTCTGCGTATGTAGGCAGAGGAAAGTCAGGCAGGCCCAGCAGGCCCATAGGCAAAAGCACTGCCAAATACAAGGCTTGAGATGGCGTGACAGAGAGTCAAAGTCCGTTATGACAGAGTGCACCTTTAAGAGACAGCAGCTCTCGCTCTCTCCATTAAGAGGATCCCCGAGGCAAAAAATTGCAACGTGACAAAGGCGCACGAGGCCTCCTGGATCTTTATAGCTCGTCCACGACACCGCAAAGTCCTTGGCGTGAATAATTTCCACGGGCATGACTTCACCTGCTCTGCTGAAGCGGAACCTGCAGATGTGATACTTGGGCACCAGACTGAGGACAGGCATTGTGACTGCCCATTTTGATGCTGCAGTGCTGAAACAGTTAGCAAGATGGAGAAGGAGGCCCTCCAGACTTCTTCGGGATGTTCAAGTTGATGAAATTGGCTGAGTGGCCGGGGGGAACCCTGACTGAAGTGGCTGTCCAGACTGACGTCGCTGTCCAAGTTTTTGCTCTCTTTTTCAACTGAGGAAAAGCTTCAAAAGCCAAATTTACAGCTTCGTCTCCAGTGCCCCCGAACCCCCAATGGGCAGCATTGAATCTCTTCCACGCTCCAGTGGGAGGTGAAGTCAGGCCCGTGGAAACTATTTAGATCAAGGATTGGATGCATGAAGGAAAAGCAAAGTCTTCTCTGTCCAATGGACAAATATTCGATACAAAATTACACTCCACGATTGCCAAGTTGTCTCTCTTTGCTCACCTGGCAAGAACTGCTCTCGGCTCTGGATGTTGGGGATCCTCCAGCGGGTCCGGCTCACTCTCCTCTGCCCGTCTTCGTTGGAGGAGACTTTCTCCGGCAAAATGGCCAAGTTGAGGAACACCAAGGAGAGCAGGAGGATCAGGAAGTGTCTTCCTTTGTCGTCGCCGCCACCATTATCATGAAAGTGTCTCTTCTCCCTCGTCCAGAGGCTCGAACGCATCATTTAGTTCGCACTGAACAGAGGCTTCCGGGCTTTTGTCATCGTCGCCGACACCAAGAAAGTGACCTCTTGGAGACATGTGTGGCGTGTCACGGTCAAGACAGTGATGTCACTCAAGCCTCCTGGAGTCAGCACTTTCACGGCACTAACTTTCGCCCCTGGTCCCGTCGTTATCTGTGGACGTCGCCGAAAACGACTTGAATCTCGTGGGGACCGCACAGAACAAACGCGGACGACGGCGACGCGAACGTCCAGGCGCGCTCAACGCGGCCCAGCGCCGGCGGATTTTGTACAGTGCGGGGTTGTTGCTCCCCTTTTTGCGCCAGTGCAACTTCGGCAACGCCAACAGGCGTGACAATTTCACTGAAGAGGCGCGCCACGCGCGCCACGCGCGCCTCCTCAGGCATGGCGCGCGGGCCTGATTACTGCATTACTTCTTCACGCGCGCCGCCCGGAGGGAATTGTGAGAAATCTGCGTATTAACCGCGTTGGCAGAGGCGAAAATAATAATTCGTCTGCTCTATTTATTCCAGAAGGGCCGAGAAGTCGACCAGGAGCAGCCGTCCAAGAGTCCTTTGTCTTCTGCTGCTTCTTCATCACCCTGTTTCTCTTTCGTTCTGCTACGTCAACCCTCTAGAACGATCCTGGCCAGAGTTTCGGCAGAAATGCTGGCATTTATGCCTAACTTTGCTCACTGACGATTGTGCAGAAAGTCTCCTCATCTCAGAAATGTTTCACGTTATTACGTGTGGGATAGAATTTCGTGATTAGAGGTGGGAATTTTAGGTGAATTTAGGCTCTCCTTGCTTTTCCATCCTTCATTGCAATGTTATTGCCTCTTTTTTTTCAAAATTGCTCGTACTTTTCTTGGCTGATGATTCAATTTTGATCGACGATGCTCTCAGGGTTCATGATACGAGTTATAAACCTTCAATTCTTGCGTCATTGACACTGTGACCCAACCTGTCTTTTAACGCACAAGTGTTGTTTGTTGGACGTAGAAAATAGATGACTGAGTAAGGATAGTTTGTAATCTGCGTTTTCCGAAGAGGAGGGTTCACATTCATCCACATCTCGGTATCTCCCAACCACAAGCATAGATCTCCATCATCCCGAGGAGGTCGTAGATGAAGACCTTGTTCATGGTAGAGTACAGCAATACCGTAATCATTCGGTAGTTCATCCCCAAGAATGGGGAGTGGATGAGATCAGATCCGACCTGGGAGGCCTTGAATGGCCACTACTTCAGGTTGAATATTTTTTTTTGTGTGAAGTAACTTCAACTTCAATTTGCAACCTCATTAGACCTCCAAGGTCCAGTCTAAATCATCCAGTCCCCTTTTTGGGGGGTGGGTGGGTGGGGGTGCGGAGCCAATTTTCTTTTATGACATTTTTTGATTTGAGGCCTCCTTCTGCCCAAAAAGGGCATATCAACCTTTCAGCCTCAGTGTTTGACCTTAATTTTAAGCCTTTGGCCTCAATGTGAGACCTAAAGTAATGTCCGAGGTCAGAATTAAGCTTCCTAGGCAGCCGCTCCATTCTAAATTTGGTTCAGATTAATCCTGTGGTTTGGCCATGCATAAGCAACAAAGATTGTTTACAAAACACAATTTTGAGCACTTTTCAGTGGAGTCACCTTGAACATACAGAATCTGAATCCAACAAATCCCTTTGCCTGTCAGATGTAAAATGAAATTCCTGTGATACGTAATGTGATGGCAAACTGATTTCTGGTCATATCTTCTATGGTTAGGAGGCAAAAACATGGTTCAAAATGCGTGCTAATACAAAGAACTGAAACACTAATAGGCCCTAGGTGCAAGATTTTAATTTTGGTATCATAAGATAGCCCAAAGTGTGGGCTCTTCAGTGGTGAATCGTTTGTTCATGGAGCACACACTTGGTACTTACCTTCGTTTCAACCAAGTGTGACACGTGCACTGCAATGATATGAGTAGGTAGACACTCATGAAAGTAACAAACATTTGATTGCGACGTCATAAATGTCACACATGCTGGCAGTGCTTATATGCAGAGACCACGCACAGTAGGATGACCATCATCACCTGACAGGGTATACTTGGCTCAGACTAGACATGTCCTTATCACAGCACTTCTCCCTTCTTCTCCGACTTTTCAGCTTGTTCGAACCGCTCCTTCGTCTTCTGCCACACTTCGTCACGCTTCACGTCTAGCGCGGCCAGCATCACACCCGTCCCTAGTCCAGCTCTTACGTTGACCCTCTGCTCAACCCTCACGGGCTCCTTCCTGCCCTCTGCTCCTTTCCTGCCCAGTCCCTGGCCCTCCTTCCAGCCCATCTTGGCCAGGAGACCGAACCCCTTATTGGTTTTGCCCAAGGCTTTGTCCACATGAGCAGCATCAGTCTTTTCGTAGGGATTATCAGAGCCCAGTTCACGCCGTCGCTTGCCAGCCCGATCCTCGTAGCTCTCAGGCAGCTTAACGTTCCCCGCGGCAAAGTCGTCGGACATTCTAAGGCCATACTTAGCCTTGAGCTGGCGTAGGCCGGTTCTTCTTGCCTTCTCCTTTCCAGAGGGGTCGAATTCAGGTATCTTGTAGATAGGTTGTGCCTCAAGGATTCTACCCGGCTCACACTCAAAGCAGGTCTCTTTTCCAGGGTGAACGTGACAGAGTAACTTTGTGCTGCCAACTTCTAACATCGATCCATGTCCTAGTTCTGCTTCCACGACCAAGTTGCTCCTAGTTTCTTCATCACTCGACTTGACCAGCATCTTCCCATCCACAACAGTGCCGTTGACGCTGCCCACGTCCTTGACAAAGAACTTTCCCGTCCTGAACGTGATGCTAGCATGCTTGCGTGACACGTTCGAATCACCCGGAAGAATGACGGCGTGGTCTAAACCCACTCTGCCCACGGTGCCACCTGTGCAGGGTACCAAGAACAGCGATCCTGGTGGGATGGAGTCCGAGGACTTCACAATAAGACGAGCACAAGGAGGTATCCTCTCCTCGTCAAACTCGCATTCGTCATCAGTGTCGTCTGGTCGGTGTCCGGCAGCTTCTGTTGTATCGTCAGATGACGCTTCTTCGGACTCGTCATCAGACTCATCATCAGACTCAGAAGAAACTTCTCCTTCCTCAACATCCCTCGGAGCTCTTTCACCATTTTTATCATTGTCTCCATCAACTTCTGCCGACTTTTTCCTCTTCTTCTTCGTTTTCTGCTTCTTTTTCCCACTCTTCTTGCTCGTGGTCCCCAATGCTACGGTCGAATACACCTGGTACTCTTCTTTCTCGTAGTCGTAGCTATAGTACGTGCCACTGGCGCCGTCATAGTAGAGGTTCCTCTCGGCGTCATAGTAGTAGCCAGACTTGAAGTCGTAATATAGACCCGACGTCTCCTCGAAAGCCATTCCAGCCAGGAACTGCTCCCTTTCGACGTTTCCAGCCGCGCGCCTCACCTGATCGACAATGGACTCCTTGTCCAAGTCCCATTTGGTCAGCGGAATCTCCCCCCTCCACTTCAGGGAGGCCTCTTTGAGATCTTCCTCGTCAGTCTGAGATGAAGCCTCTCGACTGAGCTCAGCTCTGCCGGAGCCTTTTCGGGCCTTTTCTAGGGCCAGACCCAGTGCCTCGAGGCGCAGTCGTAATTCCTCAGCGTAGTCCTGACTGCTCTGGAGCCTCTCCTTGAGCCTCTCGTTCTGTGCTTTGAGAGAGGCATTTTCCTTGGACAAGGACTTCTTCTCGTCCTCCTCCTCGTTGGCCATGTCGACGGTGTCCTCCTCCACAGAGCAGTAGCGCACTCCATATACGAGAGGCTTGTTTTCAAGCCGCTTGATCGGATGCTGCCCTCGACTTCGCTGCTTCGAGATGGAGCGAGCGTGACGTCACTAGAGCAGGGGCAGAACAGCTGCCCGACAGCTGAAACCGACTCTGCAAGGCAAAAGTGCTACACACCTGGAATTTCGACTGGCCCAGAGCTGATAGCGCCAGTCTGGGCGTTTTCTCGCCAAGCAAAGGGTGCAGCACTAAAAAGTCTTATCTTAAATGCATACTTTATATAATATAAAGGGTGAACTGTTATACAGTGCCCTGACAAGGGGCTGGCGCAGAGGCCAAGTCAGCTGTCGCGCCGCTTTCACAGTCTGTCCAGTTTCTTGGTCCCTCTTAAGTTGTCTCCACGTCGTCTTCACCAGCAGGCAAAGGCGGGAAATTCAAACGTCACGGATCACGCACCACCGGGCAGATGTGCATAACATTGCCCGTGATGGCCGCGGAATGAGTCGTGTTCATGGCTGGGTCGAGCGTGGGCTCGGCTCGAGTCGCTGTTTGAAGCAAATCAGCTAGGCTCAAATTCGGCCCAAAATGGTCTCGATCCCGAGCCTAACGAGCCCACTCTCCCTTCCTAAACGAGACGGACCGAAATGGTCAGCCTCTGGTCGTCGACCTCGGCCTTGCCAAGTATAGTTGATGTTCAATTGGACTACTGAAGGGACAGAACTTCTTTCGGCTCTGGGATTAGGCTCAAGCTCGTTTGAGGCTCGATTTGGGCTCGAGATCGCTTGAGGCTCGATTTGGGCTCGAGATCGGCCCTAAATGCAAGTATAGTGACGTCACCACCATGCTAAACCGGGCAATCCGCTTGAAAAAAAAAAGAAACACCAACAACATCTCCATGGGCTGCAGGATCACTACTCCGTGATTCACCATGACTGCGCTCTGTCAGGACCCACCGAGGTCCAAGCGCTCCTCGCCGCCAATACTTATGTTAGTGACGGATAGTTTTCGCCATTATCGCCGCACTCACATAGGAAAAGCGCTCTTCGAGGCCTTGGAGATGCTGCTAATGGAGGGCGCCATCACGCCCCAGTTGGCCTACAGGTTCGTCCAGCAGTTCGATCACTCACTCAAGAAGGTTTTTGCCCACGAGGCCCAAAAGTCGAGGCCCCAAAATATTGAATTTGAGGCTCGATCGATCGGTGGTTACAGGATCATCGACAACAAGTGGAAGGTGCTGCTTCGGGACGTCGTGGTGTGGAAACTGTTTACCTTCCGACAGATCGATGCCTTTTTGGTCTCCCACGGGTTACCGGAAAAGTTTTCCTCCGCCAAGAACTCTGACGACTACTGCGTCTCCATCGCTGTGGAATCCTGTTCGCGGCTCTTGCTCAAGTGTCACAACCCATTTCACCCGACGAGCCGTTGCTTAGTGCAGACCATTGATATCAACATTAACCCCTACATAGAATTCTATACGGTCCCGACGGACCGCCGTGCCGGGGAATTAACGTGCGAGAAGCATCACCGGCCCAAGAAAGACACTAACAAAGCGGGTGGGAACAGATACGACCCCAAGGCGGAGGCTAGGGCAATCAAGATGAAAGCATATGAGGAAGACACAGGGTATTGGCGGACAGGGAAGCAGCGGTATCCCAAGAAACGAGCCAACCTTGATGGAGGAGTACCAGTCAAAAAGCAGAACAACTCAGGGATCAAGATATCCAGATCTTTGCACCTTCGCTCCACTGTTCCCGTCAAGAAGTGACCCATCCAGGAGGAACTACAGTCATGTCGTACGCACGTATGATGTAGAGAAAGTGTTTTGAAAGGAAAGTACTCATGTAAGAAAGTCAGGTTATATGAAGATTACACCAACTTTGTCCACAGAGTACAGTAGTTGTTCTGTCCTTCTACGCAGGTGTGACACATGGAGGACTCCACGTTCATAACGACGACTGTATTATAGAATGGAATTGACATCGTAAAAGTCTCCGGACGACAACTGCAAAAAGGACCGCTTGGCTAAACATCATAACCTCACAGTAGCATTGACGACCTCAAAAGTGCTTCACCCACTAAGCACCGACTGCTCGGTCCACAACCCGGTGGTCACAGGGCAGCGTTACTTTCATGACACTCGATCGCGAAGCCATCCCTTGTGGGAATGGCCTTCATGGAGGTGCGTGATTACTTACTTACTCGATGAGGGTGGAGCAGAGACGTCATTGCTAACTTTCTGAGTATTCTGAGAGGGAACCTTTCCTAACTCAACATCACATGAATATCAGAAGTCCCCGGTTTACGTAAACGTTTCTCCCTCTTTCATCAGCTGGCGAGCTGCGGCACGTAACTTAGATAGGCCACGTTAAGGATAGTACTTTTCTTTTTAAAGTTGTAAGTTTCATCCATGTTCCATTGCTAAAGAAGCATAGCCTCATTCTTCCTAATGTCCTCTCCTCAAGCAACGTCGCATTGCCCAGATTGCTGCATGCAGACGTTGTGAGTCAACAACGTTACTACGTGAGCAGGAGGGACATGAGACTTCCACCTTGAGTCAGGAATCTGTTGTGAGCGAGAATCCCCCGGACTTGACCACAGAGTTCAAGTATTGACGGGACCTTAAGGCAGCTGTTGCGTCAGCTGACGACATTCACGCATATGTTGTGCTCTTGAGCATTCTTTCCTCCTTCTATGACTAACTCACAAACGTCGTAGTGGTGCCTTGTCGGCCTGGCTCAACCTGCCGTCCAGGAACAGGCATCAGCTGTGGTTGACGACTTCTGCCAGTGTCAGTCTGCAGAAGCTGATAAACTGCAAAGTTGCGAGAAAAAGAAAAGAAAAAAAGAGGTTGTTTTCGAAGGATTTCTGCATTTCCTCCTGCTCTAGTCGAGCTCCTTGGTGACATCATGGCGCACTGGTTCCATCGGAGCCCGCTGAAGGCCACAGCCAAGCAAGACTTTCAAGTCAGGATGGTTGCTCACGACGTCGAAGCCATCAAGATCTGCAGGTGAGAGCACAACAGGGACAGGCGTTTCGGGGGGTATCTTCTGTCATCTACATGCACGTCCGTCGTCATGCTCAAAGGGTGCTAATGTCAGAAATGCTTTCAGTGACTTGAAGCAAGCAAGACTGCGCCTTTTGGAACTGCTGCCTGACCCCTACCATGGCACTGACCAGACGGACACGGCGCTCAAGCTCTACTTGGGCGTGCTCAAGGGGTTCTTGGAGGTCCCACAAGGAGGGGCCGACGTCGAGGGGGCTGCAGACGCGTCACAGCGAGCGTCAAAATTAAGACATGCACTCAGGTACAGTGGAATCTTGATGTAACTGATTTTGCGGCCAACTGCAAAATTGCGATAACGAGACTTCAACACTAGTGTGGTGAATTGGCAAAGATGCAGAAGTGTGTGGCGAATGATTCAGTGCCCTCGCTGTCGAGCCTCTTGCACCTCTAGCTTTCATACCTCTTGCAGAAGGTACGAGAGTGAATGGGACGAGATGGTCGAGAGCGAGAAGTGCAGGAGGTGTGAGAGCAAATGGGATGACAGGTACACTAGTGACAGGTGTAGGACGTCCGGGAGCTAGAGCTGATCGTTGAGGCATGCTTCAGCATCGTTGCCGGCCAAGTCGTGGTCAATGGAAGAGATTCGTTATATCATGAAGTGCTAAATCGAAAATTAAGTCATATTTTGACTTCGATTAAGAAATACTTTCCCCGGGGCTTGGGTGTCTGGACTAGCCTGGGCTGTTGCTCTCGCTCTTACATTATATCCTACTGTTATTTACACCCAGTTTGAATTTAGAATTAGAAAAGTAAGACTGTCCAGTCGCAGAATAGTGCATGCAACGGTAGCATCGTTGTCACGTATCAGTTAACAGCAATTACTGACTGACCAGGTTTCGTTGGACTCACTCCCTGCTTGGCAGCACTCCCGAAAGTCAGCACGACGCCGTCTTCGAGGTGGCCAACATTCTCATGAACGTCGCCTTCTGGCACATGAAGCACGCAGCCATGATTGCTGCAAAGGATGAGTGAGTCAGACAATACGTAGCTCTTAACTGTGTGCAGTGTGTAATGTTTCTAAAAATGTCAGTCTCCAACTCGAGGAGGCCAAAGACATCCACAGTAGCCTGCGTCGTGCAGCTGGCCTCATGAAGTTCACGCAGGATGCGTTGGTGCCTCAGCTGGTGGAAGCCAGGGGCCCCGACGGATCTGACCTTGATGTCAGAGTCATCGCGGCCTATCTCAATCAGTGTACAGCAGAGGCCCAGGTCAGACAGTGAGAAGAACGTGATGATGGATGAAAGCATCTGAAGAAAGCTCTTGTTATTTTAGGAGGTCACCATCGCCCGAGCCATCACACTTGGCCACAGCGCCGGTCTCATCTCTGCTCTGGCAAGCGAGACCGCCAAGATGTATACAACGGCCGCGGACTCATTAGCCACGTTGGACCAGAAGACATTCGGGAAGTGGAGGAGCTACTTGCTCCTCAAGTCAAAGTTCTACATGGCTTATGTGAGTGCTCTGAGCTGTGCTAAGTGGATAAAGTTAGGACACCAATATCATTCGTATTCCAGGCGTTTAACTTCAAGGGCGAGAGTCTACTTGCTCAAGACAAATGCGGAGAGGCAATCAGGTCGCTGCAAGAGAGCAAGAAATGTGAGTAGACACAGGTAGAACATCATACCTAACAGAATTGAACTAATCATTGGGCTATCAGGCTATCAAATGGCACAGGAGTACGCCCGTGAGTATGCCAAAGTCAAGGGCATTACCAGCGGCGGCACCCATGCCAGACCAGAACAGCATGCCTTCTTCAGGAGACTTGGGCCACTCATCCAGAGGACCTTGGACAAGTGCGAGAGGGAGAACGGACTTATGTGAGTTGAGACAGTCCTCCCTAACAATCCAGCTTATTACTCATTCACGTCCGTTGCAGCTATCACCAAAAGGTTGCGTACGATGCCCCCGACCTGGAGGTGAAGGAAAAGACTTTTGGTCTGGTCTCACCAGAGGAGTTTGTGCTGCCCAACACCTCACCCTTGTGGACGGCCGTAGCTTATGCAGCATTCGACATCTCCACCAACGTAAAGCAGGGGAAGGACGCAAAGAAGAAGCAGGTATTTTGCAACATTCTGTATGACGACTGGTACAGTACTTATTCAGGTATGCTTACTTTTACGCCCATCCAACAGCCCAAGGGTGACTCAGAGGGAGATGGCGACTTGAAGCCCGTCAAGGAAGTGGAGATCAAGCATTCGGACAGAGAGCCCAAGAACGAGAGCGGCTGCATCCTTTCGTAAAGTGAAGATCACGTCACAACTGCACTATACGTTCCTTATGTTACTAATTTGGCCGTATACACGTATGAGTCTGCAGAGTTCTTTCACTTGTAGGTAGGAAATGGTCTGTCTTTATGTAACCTAACTATTGTATTTAGTATGGTAGAGAGTGCTTATGTGTACTCATATTTTTGTGAGTTTAAAAGCTTTAAGTTAGCATATGGATGCATGCATACGTACTACGTTCTGTAATGCAGACCAGTGCCAACTGTTCCGGGTGATTCAGTTCAAGTTTGAGTTTCTGATCATTGTGGTATATTAACCACACAACGTGCTGAATAAAGAAGCTCTTCTATACACGTGATCTTGCGCATCCCAATCTTCTGTTTAAGTCTCTAGATTCTAAATGCACTGCCACGACTGGGTTAGGGTCTTAGGATGTCCGCGAACCTGGAATGGGAATCAGGAGTGCCGAGGGCTTGCTGGCTTTTGAGCAGCGCCGGAGCCGTTGAACAACAGGCTGGCCGTGGACACGGTGTAGAGTTTTCATGAGTGCGTTCACAATAACAAGCTCGTTCGTGTGCATCATTGTAATATGAAATGTTGTGTACAGTGTACGTATAGGAAATACAGGGTGCCTTCCGAAGTACAGGAGCACTTCCCAGCGGTGCCATTCCATCAACCCAAGACAAAATGAACTTCAATGAAGCTGTAGCTTAGGTGTCAATGATGTATTATTGCAATATGTTCGATCTACTGAGGACGAGTGATGACTTAATGACAGTCAAATCCTTGCTAAACATAGGTGCCGAGGGGAGAGCGAAAAGAGACAAGATGGCAACCCTTGTCTTTTATGCGCAGCTGCGCCGTCTCCCTTCTTCTTCAACAACATCGGTTCGGGGAGCGTCTTGGCAACATGGCCAACCGCACGGTGAAGGACGCGCAGACCATCAAGGGCACCAACCCACAGTATCTTATCGAGAAGATCATCAGGACGAGGATCTACGACAGCAAGTACTGGAAAGAGGAGTGCTTCGCTCTCACCGGTGAGATAAAAACAATTCACCCTTCACGCCTTGCCCAAGCTGTCTAACTGTCGTCATCATGAACTTGCTCGAAGAGCTCACCCCCAGTGAACAACGACATTGAGTTCTTTTGAGCATTTTGTTGAAGGGCGCCGGGGGTATTTGAGAAAGATGATGCTTGTTCATGCAGTATGAGCCAAAAATTGTAGCCGTCCAAACGTTGTGTACGACCTTTGACTGCAATAGGGCGAGGTTGGAGGGGGCAGACGAAGGCATACGGAAACGCTTTATACGTAGATGTAGACATAAAAGATCCAAACGCTTAACGACTAACGCACTAAACTCCTTTCAGCCGAGTTGCTCGTGGACAAGGCGATGGAGCTTCGCTACGTGGGCGGCACCTACGCGGGAAACATCAAGCCGTCGCCCTTTCTCTGTCTTACGCTCAAGATGCTGCAGATCCAACCCGAGAAGGACATCATAGTGGAGTTCATCAAGAACGAAGACTTTAAGTACGTGCGAGCACTCGGGGCCTTTTATCTCCGGCTCACTGGAAGCGCCATTGACTGCTACAAGTACCTGGAGCCCCTGCTAAATGACTACCGCAAGATCCGCGTGCAGAGAAGAGATGGCAGGTTTGAGCTCTCGCACATGGACGAGTTCATCGACGAGCTACTGCGGGAGGAGCGATCGTGCGACGTCATCCTGCCGAGGATCATGAAAAGGTCTGTTCTGGAAGAGAACAACGACCTCGAGCCTAGGGTCTCAGTGCTGGAGGATGACCTAGACGCGGCTGACTCCAGCTCGGAGGAAGAGGAGACGAAAGGTGTGGAACCCGGCCGTACTACAAGTCGAGAGCGGGAGTCAGAAAAATCCAGGACGCGAAGGCGATCCCGCAGTCCTGCCAGAGATCGCCATAGACGGCGCCCTTCCCCACGGGAGCGCCGCCGCCGCTCAAGGACACGATCGCCAGTAAGAAGAGGACGCAGAGATCGGTCTCGAGAGAGGCACGGGGACGGCCGAGAACGAGATCGCGGCGGCAAGAAGGACGAGCTGTCAGTGGAAGAGACTAACAAGTTGAGGGCCTCCCTGGGCCTAGCACCACTCAAGTGAAGCCATCTCCGAAATGACGTCGTGAGTAGCTGTAAGGATATCACACCAATGTTAGCACTGACAGTACAATTTGCTACTATGCATCGAGCACAGTGAATCTTTTAATATTAGCAAAGCTTACTCTGTTGTACACAAACATTGTAAGCTTTCCTTAAAAAGTTGCTCTGTAGATCTTTAAGACACGATCCGCATAAAAGTATTTGACGAGGAAAATGCATGAGTGGCTGTTGAGAATTCAGTCGGTCATGATCCAGCATAAAGAAGTGTGAAGCTTCTCCAGGATCGGCCTTCAGTGCCTGACAACGACGCAGTAAGGGAGTGGCAGTAACCGGTTCTTGTACGTGGGGAAAATCAGTCTCACTCTCTCTTCTTGACCAAGTAGGCCCGCCTGTAGAAGGTGGTGAAGAGGTACAGCATGCTGACGCCGTAGGCGATGCTCCATGCGCAGAATCCATGTTTGACGAAACCCACGCCGGCGTGGATCAAGTCGATTGCAAATTGGGCGATCTGGAGTTGCGTCAGGGAGCGCTTCCAGACAGGTGGCGGCGCACCGGACGGCGTCAGTGCCGTCACCGCGTAGTAAGCGTACAGGAAGATGTGTACCTATGAAGCGGACGCATACAAGTGTCAGAGTCCAGGCAATGCCATTGAGCCTACCAAAGAATTCAGCATGAGAGGCATAGCAAAGGCTGCCCATGGGTATCTCGAGCATCCAATGTCCGACAGCAGTAACATTGATGCGTGATGGTAAACGTGGAGAGGCGTCAACTGGCGAAACTTGTGCCGCATGACCATGAACAGGGTATCGCACAGTTCCACCACCTGCGAGAAACCATTTAAATGCCGGAGACCTCTGTACCATCAAGTCTCACTTTCGTGATCCAGTAGAGGTGGTAGACTCGTATGAGCTCGACGTCGTCATCGCGCTTCTCAAAAATTGAGCCGGCGTGCAAGAGGCAACGAGCAAAGCCCAGGAAGCAGACGATGTTCACGATGCTCACGGCCGTGTTGTAGAGAACCAGGAACTGAAAACCTTACGTACGACATTCGCTCATCATCTCCTTAGTGCACAGATCAGCCTCACCCTCCTTAAGTCGACGGGTTTCGTGTGCGTCTTCCACCACCTGCTGACACCGAACACCGCTATCAGGTAGACGACGAAGATAGGGAAGGACGACGAGGTAAGAAATCCACTGAACACGTCCAAGTAGCGCGATAGCGGGGCTGGCCTCAACAAGGCCATCCACCCCGCCGCCATGTCAGTGTGATAGTGTCGTGACTGACGTCCGGATCCCTACTGGGTCCTCATTGGAACTCATGGACTGGTTGATAAAAGAGCTGCGCTCCGAAAACCGAGGCCTACGTTATGTAAGACCTCGCCGGTGTCGTGGTAAAACAATTCGGACATCATGGAAAAATGCCTCGCGAACAGCACGGACTGATCCATACAGCTTCAACCACGACGACGACGGTGCCGCCCGAGTACATGGCCCTGTGCTCCTTCAAAGACCAGCAGGATGTGTTCTAATATCATGGCTCTATCCTTTCTTTGCCTGAGGCGTCGGAGTTTGTTCAATACATTGCATATGTTAGGTTTTTGGGTCACATCAACAGTTGTTGGACAGTCGTGAGCATCTGTGAGCAGAGATTCGGCGACAGTTCCTGGAAGAGGATCAAGAAAGACATGGTCGAGATCGAGTTACTTCGAGGAGTCGAGCGACGACGCAGTTTGTCAAGTGTCTCGACCGTAGGGTTGCTACAACGCCAGCGCTGGCAAGAACCTCTCGACACACGACGTCTACAGGCAGCGTCGGACAAGTCTAGCAAGCCTGGAGTAGGAGGCAAGCCCTGAGCTGAAGAGGAGCACCAGCTGTGGACTAACTCTAGCGGCAGGAGTGAGAAGCAGGGAGCAACAAAGGACATTGAGAAAGGTTTTTTGAGCGGCTCACAGTGTCCTCGGCCTTTCGGACGTGAGAGAGGGGGCGATAAGAAGGTAAGGAATCTACATCTCTTAATCTAAAGTGCGAGTCAACAAGCTGCGTTGAGTCATGGTCAAAGACGTCTTCGTCGTGCACGACGGCGTCGGGCTCTTGTTGTCCCCTTGCTGCTGCTGAAACTGCTGCTGCTGCTGCTCCCCCTGCTCCTGCTCTTGCTCCTGCTCCTCTTTGTTGTCCTGCGTCGCCTTTGGCGTGACCACAGACTTAGTAGTTACACCCAGACCTCCAGCCTGGCAGCGCCCCCTATTGGATCCCTGATAGGCAGCTTGGCGGCAGAATGACAGCTTGAGGGGAGGGAGGAGAAG
>JAAUXU010076569.1_pt1 | contig 38355 bp, 41 predicted proteins | sample 7278151 | NCBI WGS metagenome assembly JAAUXU01 (sample SAMN14350113, study PRJNA611818) | marine sediment metagenome | isolation source: surface marine sediment (1.8m) | place: French Polynesia: Moorea | collected 2018-08 | reverse complement strand
GACACTATTACAGTGTCTGCTTCCTCATGCCCATGACCTTACATTTAGCAACACGCTACAGTTATGATGTTTCCTGCTGCCAAGAAAGCCCTCTCAGAAGGAACGCTGCTTCCAGGGACAGACAGGTACCGCCTGGCGAGCTTAAACAATGTTGGGAACATGTCCTTCTGCTGGTTCCACCAGAGTTTTGGACTGAAGGATCTGCTGATATTGCTTCCTTCCAGATAGGCAGCAAGCTCTGCAACCCCAGCCAATGTCATGCCATTCTTGGTTTTCTTGTTTCTCCTCTCAACCTCCAGGTCAAATGTCTTCCAGATGCTGTTCACCACAGTAGCTTGGGAAGTCTTGACTGTTTTATCCTCAGCTTGGTTAGTGAGGTCAAAGACCTTCTTTTTGAGTTGGTCAATGGCTGTCTGGGCTTTTCCATCATTCTTGAAGCCCAGTCTCTTGAAACGGGGATCCAAAAGGGTGGCAAGGTAAAGTGCCTCCACCTCTTCAATGTGGTTGAAATGTTTGTTGAGTTCCACCTGCATCTTTGTGATCAGCTTAAATCCCATGCCACCTGGGTTGGAATGCAACAGCTCTGCCTCTAAAGTCATTGCTGCATGCAGGAGCAGTTTTCTCATAGGGATGCAGATGGATGATGTGACATACTTCTCACCACTCATTTCAACAGTGACCTCATAGAAAGGCTTGAGGACTGTGATGATCCCAGCGATTGCATCCCATTCCTGCCTGGAAACCTCTACCTTGAAGTTCTCACTGGCCATACAGAGAATGACAGCAGCCTTTAGATCCTTGAAGTGCTGGAACATGAGCATGGTCAAGTTCCAATGTGTATGCACATCTTGCACCAAAGGCTTTGGCTTGTTGAACCCAGCTGTGACCTGGCACTCTTTAAATGCCCTCTTGGCTGTTGTGCTCTGCCTCATTTTTGTCACAAAGCTGCTCACCTTCTCTTTCAAGGATTTGAAGCCCAGGGTGTTGTCTGTTGCATGCTGCACACAGAGGTTGAGCAAATGATTGAAGCATGAGATGTGCTCCTTTCATCTCCTTCACAGCTTTTATCATGTTCTGACCACCAACAGTGATGCAGGCAATGAGCTTCTCCTTGATAAGGAACTTGTCACAGGTAGAGATCAGTTCCTCCTTCAGATATTCTCCTGTACATGACTCTTTGATCTTTGAACAGGTCAGGATGCTGAATGCAAGGGAGATGTTCTTGTCTGAAGAGTTCTCACAAAAGAAATGAGCTGTGATGACCAAGTAAGGGGTGTTGTTGGTTGATGTCCAGGCATCTGTCATCAGGGAGACATCATTGGTCTGTCTCAGCTTTGTCTTCAGAGACTCAACCTTCTCACTGAGCAACTGGGGCAAGATCTTCTTGGTCAAGGTGTGGCAGGTGGGAAGGACATATTTTGGATCCAGTGCCTTGACCAGCTGCCTGAACCCAGCATCCTCGACAATACTCATTGGCTGAAAGTCGAGGGCAATCATGGTGGCCACAGCCCTGCTCAGCTTTGTCCTGGTTGGGGAGACCACCAGATAGGGCTGTACAACTGTGTTTCACCTAACTGTGGCGAGAATTATGCAGATTGCCACCTCTACCAAACATCTCAGAGATGGTGTTTGTCTTTATCACTTCTGTCCCTTTCTTCAGATGGACATCAGGATGCTTTGTTTCCAGGTGGCACTTCAAGGAAGAGGTCTGGCCACTGGTGGTCTTGAGAGTGCGGTGGCAGATGGTGCAGGTGGCCACAGTGCTGCTGCTTTTTGTAAATACATCTCATGCATTTGATGGCTTGCACTTGGATCTTTTGGCAAAGCTGGACCGCAGGAGCTGTCATCCTCTTTTTTATTGTCCTCATGCTCAGTTGCACCACTGCTACTGTCTCCAGTGCTCTCCATCTCAATGATGATTGAGTCCTCATTGTTAAAGGGCCCAGGAGGGCTTGGCAGATGGAAAACAGGTGGCTCTTGGTTAATCGCCTCCTCCTCCATGTTGTCCATCTGTGGAATGTGCCTGGTGGAGTGCGAGAACCAAGCCTTGGCAAGAATGAGTGCAAGGACAAAGCACCAGAGTTCCTTGAACAGTGGACAAGTCAGTGCTGCAAGCCCCAGTTGCCAGTAGCATTGCCAGATTGTTGAAAAACCATTTTTATTCTAGCTATATTTATTGGCAACATTACCAATATAATGCATGCAAAGGAGAGACAAATAAAAGAAGTTTGAAAATATCAGAAAAAAGTTTGATCTCTGGGGCTCAAAAAGCTTGAAAATGGCTTGAAAATTGTTCGAGCTTTGAGAAAAAAACTCGAACATCTTTAAGCTGAAAAAACATCGAGCTGAGCTTGATACTACTTGGCTCGACCAAAACCTCGATCCAGCCCTGCTTTGTCGTACTCTTCCTGTACAGCAAGGTGAGCCAAAGAAACTACCGTATTTGCTCGAATATAACCCCCGGGGTTCACAGGGTACAGCGTGCGTTAAGGGGGGATGTCTTTTCAAGAGGGGGCTACTATACAGAGAGGGGCTTATACATAGACATTCCCAACACCAAACAACGTTAAATTACTGAAGAATTCTAAATAACAGTGTTAAGCAATAACACTTTCTTCTGCTCCGTCAAAGAGGGGCTTTTATTCAACGGGAGGGGGGAGGCTGTTACGCCATTAGTGTCACCTAAGGGACGGCTTATATTCAAGGGGGTTGCTATTCAAGAGACGGGGTCGTATTCCAGCAAATATGGCATATTGGCTCCTTATTTGAACTTTGAGCACTGTTCTCCTTGGCTGCCTTCCCAGTTGATCTGCCAAGCTCTGCATGTTCAGGGTCTGGCAGAACTGACCCAGCTGAGGGGAAGCATCAGGCCCAGGGGACTCCCGACCCTTTGGGGCAGCTCAGTGCGTGCCTTCCACAAGATCCAGCTGACCAAAACAAACCTGGAGCTTCCTCTTCTCGGATGTTCATCCAAATGCGGATGTTGCTGTAAGTTGCAGGCGAGAGCTCCTCGACCGTGGTCTTGGTGGTGAAGCACGTGCCTGCGGGGCTGAAGGTGGGCCTGGAGTGAAAGAAGTGATCGCAGCAGGATTCTGACTTGTCTTCCAAGGACTGGGTGGCGTTCTTCGTCACGTACAACTTCCCATGCTCCTCGCACATCATGATGAAGTCGTCACACCTTGAAGCAGGAGAACAACTGATTGAAAGCTTGCGACGTCACAAGGCGCATGGTTCAACCCACACTTTTGGGGATACTTGAAGAGTGTTTTAAACTGTGAAGTGTGCATTTATATAGACTTTCCCAGTTGCAGCCTGTGGCATCCAGGCAATGCATTGAATAAGTTCACTCAGGAATTCGAGAAGAGTGCACAATATATATATTATTTTTTGCAAGACTCTTCACATGACTGGAAATAGCGCTCGATGAGTCAATAAGTGAAAGATTTTCTTGTCAGAATTACTCGGTAAGTGAGCATTGAACGATATTCAAGCCCCAACTTCCGCGTGATAAAGCAAAGGGTTTGATGGGGTGGGGAATTCGGGGATTTAGAAAAGTGTGCGATCATCCCTTGTGCGATTGCCCATACTCGACCGTCTATTTTGGTCTCTAAGTTTAAACCACCTTTAAAGTGTCCAACTACTGTGACAGAAGTTTTGACTCGTGAGGTCGTATCAACAATACAAATGAACACCTTGAACTTTTAAGACCTCGAACCTTTGTCGCTCAAGTGATCGGGTGAAAAGCGATTGAAAAAAGTCTTCTTTCCATTGATTTTTACCTTTTTTCCCTGTGGCAAAAAATTTATATTCTGGGTCTGATTTTGGGGGGGAATGACAGGATTGCAAATGGAGTGAAAGAAGTCGATCTGGTAAAGAAATTTGCGCGTTTGATGCAGAATTCTTAGTTATTCTTGCTCGTACATTTACCTCTGATCCTCTCGTGAGCCTCGAAAACTTTACATTCATTCCCAGTGAAAAAACTGGAGAATCGGTGAAAATTACTTGTGGGAGAAATGATAGCTTCTATACAGGGCAGAAATCATTTGTCATGACCAATTTGCAAACCATTTCAATTGTTCATTATTATAATAATGCAATTCAATATATTTATCATTTAGCATGATGTACAGCACTGTCAATTTTTTTTAATTGTCTGATAAGTCCATCAGATGCTCACAGTAAAAATTGTCAAGTACCTCAATTTCCTTTGGCAACATTTCATCGATGCCTCCTGGATTGAACACTGAACCGAAAAATGTTCGCTTTTGTTCGTCATTTCTGATCGAGAGGCTCACTAAGCCTTGTGCACATTGTATCATGAGCCTCCAATAGTACAAGCTTCCTCAAGACCCTGCAGCAGCTCTTGATGTAGTCCTTGGATATGGCAGCCCATGGGGCCTCAAATGACTCCTTCAGGGTGGCAACATTGGCGTGGGGGACAGAGCAGGCTTCCTTCTCAATATGTGCCCAGATGTTGAAGTCCAAGTGATTCAGTTTGGGGAACGATGGAGGCCACATGTCAGCCGGCCAGAATCGCTCTGACCCCTGTCATCTCTCAAGCTATTGCTGTACAGCATTGCAGCGTTGGGCAGGAGTCTCATCTTGGGTCCAGATGTGGTTCCCCTTGCCATAGCTAGTGTCCAGAGTTGGGAAAACCTTCCTCATGAGGAATATTTTGTACTTGGTGCCATTCATACTGCCATCATACCAGAAGGGCTGGAGTGCCTTCCCATCTGACATAATTACCCCCAGCATGTCAGCCTTGCTGGGGTGTTTTCTGGCTCCAGCATACTTCAGGATGGGGTAGCCATCTTTACCAGAGGTGGATATGTAGTGGTCACTGCGGCGAGATGCTTGTCGACAGTGAAGTCCTTTTCATTACTAAATATGAGTACCTTATTCTTACGTCCACTCTTCAAAAAATTTTCAATTTTCTTTCCTCATTTGACCCTCTTCTGCTTTTGTAGTGAGGTCAACATTTGCACCTTCTGCTTGGACAATGACTTAAGCCCCATGTCTACCTTCACCATCCTCATCAAGGTTGTCTCAGCCTTGTTGTGATTCCTGGCAAGCTTCCGGAAGGATGTCAGTGACTCCAGATTAATGCAGTTCAATACCTCGTCTTTCTTTGACCCAGTGCAAGCAGAACATGGTTGGCCGGACCTAGATGGTCCCTGACACTCCCAGCCTCCTCATACTTTGACTTGATGCTGTATGCAGTCTTGTGTGTGACGCAGAACTTCTTGCTGATGTCCGTGGATGAGTCTCCAGCAAAAATCAGCTCAAGGACTTTTTCACGTAGGTCAGTCATTTTGCTACAGCTCTGCCAAAACTCAATCAGTTTTGAAGCTCTTTGTTTTCACTCGTAGATCTCGCGCATGTGCATTATGGCAACCAAAAGTTTGCGTCAAATTCAAATGCATATTGTCTTAAAATTGCACTTAAAAAAGTGTATACTTAATTTTGGCTCACTCGGTATTATGCAGTTTAAGGCAATGTACTGAGTAGGACGAACGTGACTCTCAGCATTTCGAGGTCTCGTGCTGTGGACGCATGCATCTTTTGAATGCAAATCCTCCGCAAACTCACGTGTCCGCCACGGCGTGGAATAGGTCCAGAACGGTGGTCAAGTTGTTATTCCTGAGAGTCGTCTGGAGTTCGACCTCCATGCGTTCCAGCCTCTCCCTAATCGGCAGGGTCTCGGACAACATGTCAATGTACTCGTGTCCCCCGGTGTCGAGCGCGAACGTGATGTAGTTGGCCAAGTCATTGGACACGTTGTAAGCTATGGATATTCATCGCAATTATACAGAGTCATCAAGACGTCATTAAGCACCAGGTCATTGTTGCACACGCACGTACACGGTAAAATGCGCGTGCGCATCTCATCCGGGCACTCACTCGACCGAGGCTACAGTGACGCAATGCGATAGCGTCGCTACTCGACGTACACAAAATACAGCGATATCACTTATTTATATCACTAGCCCGCTTATGAAGAAGACGATATAACTCTTTGTTGTCACCTTTATGGCAACCTCTGCTGTGAGTTTTTCCTTCAAAAATCTTTTAGCCTTAGCTTAACCTTGTATTAACAACAGGTCAGCCGATGCTTCACTCATGTCAAAGCACAATTACTAGGACCCCAGTTACTTCTATTAGTAATGTTGAAGACTATTTCATGATGGATGAAAGCAACACACAAACTAAATGTCTCCTACAAATCATTGGTGCAGATTCTTTGAGCCTGCTGATCATCATGAATAACAGGCCTAAATGTTCTCCTTGACCGCGATTTCATGTTCCCTATGCACTCAACCAGTGTCACAGAAAAGGTCTCCCAGTTCACCTCTATATAAGTTGTCGTGGTTTCTCAAATCGACATGAGTAAGTAAGCTGTTCGAGAAGATTTAGATATTATCAACAGAAAAAGATAACAGTTAGAGATTGTATCTGAAGTGAATGCAAAGTTGATTAAGACTGGATATTACCCAACACAGAATAAAAATATGGTTTTATGTAGTGACTTCAGTCGTGTTGCTTGTATCACCAGTTTTCTCATGCCGGTCAACCTGGCCAACAGGGAGAGCCAGCTCAAAGTGGTTAAACCCCAAAAGTGCAGTTCAGTTTAAAACAGTCTCTCGTCAAGTGTCTTCCATGCACGACATTTGACTTGAAAGAGCATTGGCAAGTCTTTCGCACACCTGAGATGATATCGTGCGCGTCGCTTTCTCACTCACCGGCCATGTAGCGCCTGTTGAAGAAGTTGGCGTTGCACACGGTGATGTTGGGGTAGTTGATGGTGCTAGCCTTGGTCCACTCGATCTTCTTGTTGACGCCATTGTGGGCCATGTGCTGGACATATTTGATGCCGACTCCGACGGGGAGCGCGGTCAGAACCATGGCGATGAACAGCACGATGAAGAAGCGCAGGCACTTGTTCTTCGTGCGTCCGAACCTGGGGACGAAGAGGGCAGTACATGCAAGGGGGCGGTAAGTTACCATGGTAGAAATACCAAGTGGGTCGCGCAATATCATACAGGCATTACCACGCTATCCCATGAATGCTGCTGTACTTGGCCAAGTCCTTGATGCTCCTGAAGTAATTGTCGCGATCGCTGCAGCCTCCGTCGTCTATCTTGGCCATGGAGTCAACGCTCACGGTGGAGCTGCAGTGCAAAGAGTCAAGAAAAGGGTAATTTCTCTCTATCACACGCTCAGAGTGAGCGTACGCTCGTACTTCGTCTCGGAGCTCCAGGCGTAGTTGGGGGCCTCCCTGGGCCTGGACATCTCGTCCGCCATGATCTTGCTCCTGGTATGAAGTGGAAGAGACATTTGTGGTGTTGGACCCGGCTCCACACACTCTGGAATTTGTTCTGAGTAAAGGCCATGTGAGAATCAAGACATCATTATTGTCTTTTTAAGGTAAACGTTTCGATTTTCAATAGTTTTGCATTTGTTCTTAGTTGTCATACAGTAATGACAAGAAACCTCCAATTCTTCGCCGAAAAAGTATTGTCAGTAGTCAGGTCGCACGTGTCCATCTTGATCAGACTTTACCGGGTGTGTGAAGAGTTATCCCTCACCTCGAACATCTTGTTCTCAGTACATTCGACTCAATTATTTGGCAACGCTGCTTAGACGAGAAATGTTCGCATGTGCATACTTAAACATGTATAAAATAGCATTGTTGCACAGCTTCTGGCTGCCGAGATCAACCTTGTCATTCCCGGTGAACACTTTCCGGACACCCGGTAAGCACGTGCGACACAATAATCTGCCAGTGCGAGCACACCCTAAAGCAATGACCGGAACTCCGGAAGTGTTGGCTTGAGGGGGGGGAACAGAAACAATAGTTATTATGTCATTAAGCTTCCCTAATTCCTCATGCCTGGCTCATGATGACCATGGCTGCGCATGCGCACGCTAAGAATAGGCAAATTAGGCAGTTCTGTCTCGTCCTGGCAATAAATTAGGCGGACAAAAAAGCTCGAGGAAGAAAAAGAAGCTCTTAACCTCTCAAGTGGCAACAACTTCAAGGAATTTATCATCAGGGAAAACACACGCAGGCGCGTTCGCTGACTAGACAGTAAAAAAAAAAAGAGATACGTTATTCTGGTGACCTCGAGCAGTGTCTGACACAGCCTTCCCGGCAAATTTCGCACAGACGAGCGTTTTTTTTCGGTCTTAAAGTGCGTCAGAGCAGGAAGAGGCGTTCCTTAGAGGTCAACAAAGCACTTTTTGTCGCAACAACTGTTGTGCAGCAGTTATTCGATATCAGTTGTGAGAATCACTCCGCGAAAATGATCCAGCCGATGATTCTCATATCCCAGAAGTCACCCGGAGCCGATCAATGACGCAGAAAATCGGTGAATTTCACCTTCACTGCACTGAGCGCAGCGAGGGCAGAGTTGCCCTTCTTGCTCTGACCACCTGAACCTGCTGGCAATCCTACTTTCTTGCAAAATTGCGTCAATCGATAGAGTTTAGTACCGGGTGTCACATAAGACGAGCAAATTTTTTAGGCTATTTCCTGCACACCTCTGCCAACTGACAAATCTCATTGTCGAGTGCAGTCTAAGCTGCTCTGTAGCATGGCTTTGTAGTGTAAGTATGAACAGAGTTAAAGCAAGATGTCTGAGCTCTGGTCGATTTAGGAAGGTTATGTAGTGTGATGAGGTTTTTGGCGCTATTTCTTGTCTTGTAAGGTTAACATTCATCAAAATCAACATCAAATAGCTCATTTTTTACCCCCAAAGCAAAAATGTAAATTTAGTATCCTGTTCCCTGTACACACCTCTAAAGGCAGTCAGGATATTTTAAAGGCTGCCTGGCGAATGATAACATTCACAAAATTGGAAACATCAGTCAGAGCGCTGTCACCTACATGAGACCCAAGACAATTCTCTGTTCATCATAGACAGCTCAAATTTGATATTTAATGAAAAAATTGATTAACGGTCAACTAATATTTAATAACTTCACGTCCAACTTCATCAAGAACAGCTCCAGCCACCGCGGAAAAATGCGCGCGGACTTTCCTGACACCCTGTACACTTTTAGGATTCGGTCAAGCTCGACGAGAAATAGAAAAATGGTCAAGCTCGTGGACGCTGACCAGTACTTAGAAGCTTAAGCTGAACCTGCGTATACTCTATGGCTGCACAGTGTTAATACAAACAGTACTTTATAACTGCACCTGCCACCCATTCTCAACAACCTTAGGTTCCCTCACATTCGTATTTAATGTAATCTCAATTATTCATTAGTCACTGTTGGGCTGCTGACGGACCCTCATGACTGCACACCGACACGATGCAGGCTCACATTGTTCTTGGGCACAAAGCTCGTAGATGTGGTCACCACTAGCCTTGAAGGCCGAATCTGACCTCGTGCCAGTGGGCATCATTTTTACTCTGTCTCATCAGCTCCTTTGTGATGTAAAGTTGCCCATAGCTCGTGAGCAAAGTTACCTTTATTGGAAAAAAAAAACCTTCCTCCTCTGACCCCTCTTAAGTAGCTCATTGAATATTCAATAGTTTGAGGGGGGATTTCTCATCACCGGATCCCTCCCTGCTTACATAGATTAAACATGTCCATTACGACGGGCCTGGAGGAGGAAATGTCAGCGATACGTTAGAGTCGAAGGACCAATATTGCCAAAGAATCCCTCGGCTCCAGCTCCACAAGTCAAGCATTGAAGCGAATTTATTGAAGATCCGCAGGCAACACATGAAATGGTGTATTTATTCGCATAGTGGTGATGAACCAAAACTTGGTGTTGACATTTAGGATGTTCTCTTATATCACAAGAAATTACTAGCATTCAGCGCTGGTTCAAATTCTGCTTCATGGTATTTAGTTGCTGCTTTTTTTTTCTTCTTTCGCACTCCCCTGAGCAACCTTTAAGAGTCAGCCGGTGCCAAGGCCACGACGGTGAAGGTGACGTTCTCCGGGTCATTCTCCATGTACTTCTTGATGGCGCCAGCTGCAGTCTGAAACAAACGAGTGAGTCAAGGTGCGACCTTCCTTTCACCCACATTCCTGCCTACTTGCATTAGACTCTGAACTAGATCTTCAAAAGTATTCCTGCTACATACAATGGTTTTTACAGAAAATGTAACTAAATATAGTGCGTCCCACAGGTCCTGAAAGCAGGTCCAACAAATCTCTCTTGAACCACTGAGGGGATAAGGGGACTTTGTCCGCCAAATTGAAGTTGAAGATCACACAATCCTGCCTAAAGTTCAGCCTTCTCAATTTGGGCAACATTTGAGCTGCAAGGAGGTTTCTTAGTTGGTGTTTTGACCCATCTGTCCGCTGTGGAACAATGCCAGTATTGGCATTATACTATACCAAGGTGAGGTGCTCGTGCACATTTTTGTGGTACACTTCTGCTAGCTGTGGTGGCACGGAGGCAAGTCCTCGAGATTGAGTCCAGTCCAACCTTTAATTTGCACTACAGCATGCCTTTGTTATATGAGTATGAACAAAGTTAAAGCAAGATGTCTGGGCTTTGCTAAAACCTTGTATACGTGCGTTTCGGAAGATCATGTGGGGTGATGAGGTTTCTTGTCACTGAAGTCACATTAAGATTCATCAAAATCCGCACCAAATCGGTCATTTTTGCCTCAAAAACATAAGCAAAATTAACACCTGCTCTTGGTGCCATCGGCACATTTCAACAGCTGCCTGATGAATGACAGAATCCACGAGGCAGGCAACGAGTGCTGCTACCTGTACGAGGTCATGGACAATTCCTTGCTTACCATCAGAGTTCAAATGTGATGCTTAAATACAGGCCCAGGGGCTGGGATATAAGAGATGAATTCTGAAATCCAAATTGCCTTCTCACTAGGTAGATTTTGTCGGATATAAAAGACGAATTTTACTGAAAAAATCGGTTAAAAGACACAGTCAAGAGCAATTTTGTAACTGTTTCATTGCATTTTGTGCACTGCTTTCGAACTTAACTTTTAAATAAATTCGAGGCTAGACCAAGCAAGACGCTGGGATAAAACCTTTCCTCAGGCCAAGTTACATTTCTTTCTTTCTTTCTTTTGACAACTTGTAAATGCTCTGGCAGCAAAACATATGGACAACGCTCTATTGGCCTCCTCATCGTCATAAAAGGTGTTCTGGATCGCAGTGGCAAGCATTTTGGGCCGTTTTAGCCTTCCATCGGATAAAAAAGATGAAATTCTGATCCCCAAAGTGTCTCTTATAAGCGGGGTCCACTGTAACAAAATTAGTTAAGGATCCATTGATTTTTAAAAATCCCAAGTCTGATTTCGGTCAGGACGCTGCCGGGCTGTTTGCAAACATATGCGAAAACTATTATGCCTCACTCGGTGTTTAGGTGCAGTAAATAATGCAATCGTGAGTAAAAGTTCACGTCTACAGCGCAAAGAAATTATTGGCTGTAGGGCAAAAGTGCGTATCAGTTCGATTTCAGAGGAGTCTCAGCTTCCCCTAGCGGGGTGAACCAATTCTGTACCAAGAACTGTGACCGGAAAAAAGGACTCACAATATCCGTGTTGTAACATCTTGAATTTAAAGTGCGTAGCAAGAAGTGTTTTTCTAGTATGCAACTACATTTGCCCGGTGCTTCTGCACCCGACACTTGACAGAACGATACATACAGGACGTAGAATTCCACCTTAGCAGGTGCAACAAAACTGTCCTGGCAATTCTTTCTGTCCCTAAGAAGCCCCCCAAGCCAGCTGGACCAAGGCTAATGCGCGACACAGATGTTAGTATCATGTTTATTGCTGCACGCAGAACAGGAGAGTCACCTTACACACACTGCGAACACACACACACACACACGTGTAACACACGCGCGCTCAAGTAAGAGGACAGCAGGGCGGGCAGCGCCAGCAACAGCTGCGGCAACAGAGAGGAGAGCAGCAGTCGCGGTGATCACGACAGCGACAGCAGCTTTTATACATACTTGATTTAATCTGAAGCCTTCCCTTTTGCATGTTGCATTGATTGAAGTAGCTCAACTTCAAGCTCTCTCTCCTTCCTCTTCTCCCTCACTCTTTCTTTTTGACTGCTGTGCCTGTGGGTCCACAAAGGCCACACGAGCAAGACCGAGAGGTCCAGCCAGCCCTTGTGGTGCCTAACATTTAGGGGGGAAAAGGCAAACTGACCGCGAAAAAAAAAAATCACTCAAGATTTGCAAATTCAGGGCTGCGGCCACCATGTCTACTTCGGCCGCCGAAGCGTCGTCGTCGGCCTCGACGACCTCCACCACGAAATCCACCCCGTCGAGTTCGTCCTCCATAGCAGAAACTCTGCCGACCTCGGCCAACAAGTCGGAAATGGCAGAAAACAAGTCGGACGCGGAAAAGCATCAGAAGCGACCTCTAAACGCTGAGCCTGACGAGGGTCAGGTCTCCAAGAGGCCCAAACCATCAGGTACAAGCGACTTCATTTCTCTACCAAAGCACAATATACAGGGTGGATCACAAGCAGTGGGCTTTGTTTCCAAATGGAGCCGCACATGAAGTGTGCGGCTCCATTTGGAAACCTAACTTTAGTTGTAGGAGTTGCCCGTGCTGTCCTTTGCATATAGGTCTTAATTTTTAAGACCAGCTTTAAAAATCCTATGTTGTGACTGAAAAGTCTCATTTTGAGCTATACTTTTCTCATCTTGACACTTTATGCTATATGCAGTGCATTGTTAAAGTATTCAATATTCAAATTACTGCAGCATTTACCTCAACAAGACAAATTTTCAATTGAAGAACACTTTTCTCAATGTGTATAGCCACGCATGCAAACTAGGGACACATTGTGTTCGTTAAGTGAGGAACGCATCTACCTAGCAACAGATCCTGCAGGAGGTGCGATCAGATGTCCTACACGACATGGACAGAAGAGATTTGCTTACATCGGGAGAATAGTTGGAAGCTGACATCAATGTCAGCAAGGATGAACAGGAAAAAAGCATGCCTTTCACGCAGTATACGATGACTTGATCAGCCGATTGCTCCATAAGCAGGTCTTTAATCGCAGTCACTTCATAGTTGGCTCCAAGTAAAATATCGAGCACTTGAGTATCTTTCCGACTTGGGGACAGAGCAGGGCCTGAATGACAGGCCCACAGTCTAGCCACAGACAGACGAGATCAATCACTATTGCAAAGTTACTGTAGTCTTACGCTGTATTTCACAGATCCCAAGACCCTGCCTACGAGGCAGTACTTGGATACTACTGTGGTCCCGATCTTGCTGGAGGCCTTGGCGGCTCTGGCCAAGGAGAGGCCGACAGAACCCATCGAGTACTTGGTCGCCTACCTGCAGAAGCACAAGCACGAACACTCGGCAGCTGCATAGATGGGGGCATTTTAACGCGGTGTGATGGAGGAGACAAAACATTGCCTTTGTGGTACATCGGACGCTGCTAGCATACCTCAGTCACCACCGACCAGCCAAAAGTTACAAATAAAGAGTGAGAATTACGCAACTATACAGCCCAGACAGCAGTCGGGGAGAGATCCACACTAGTCCGGGACCCGTATAGGTTCACTCTGTACGGGGTGAATGAATGTTCCGCAAGCCAGGTGCGAGGTGTTAGTAATGTTTTTGCAGTTATCCTTCCCTTCACCAGGGTCTTGTTCTGAATAGTCACGTTACAGAGAGAAGTCTGGCTTTCATTATGTCCTGGCAAGTTACTTGTTGGCTGCAGAGAATTTACCCATTAAGGGTAAATTCTTATGCATATATAAAAAAAATCACTCAAGGTTTGCATATTTAGTCTTAGGGCTGCGGCCATCATGTCTACCTTAGCCTCCGAAGCCGTGTCGTCGGCCTCGACGACCTCCACCACGAAATATATACTCACCCCCCCCCACACACACACTATATATGTAGTAGCAGATCCGACCAGCTTCGCTGATAGTTCCAATGAAGCCCCCAAGTATAAAGTCACTGCCTGCTCAGTCTGCCCCTGCCTCTGTCTGTAGTCCCTCGTCTCTGCAGTCCCCTGTCTCTGTACTCCCTGCCTGTGGTCCCCACCTATGTAGTCCCCATAGCCTGACACAGACTACATAAAGTCCTAGCGCTCTACACATTAGATAACATAGTTGTTGCACCTTCTGGATTCCTTCTGAAAAAGCGGAAATCGGAATTGATCTTTGTCACCTTGAGAAAGGAGTCCTGGACCTTTCCGTAAGATATTGGCCCCTTCTTCCTGCCGTCAAGTTCGTAGACGACGTCGTTCTTCTCCACGAACGCGATGAAGTGGTGCTCAACCTTGTCATCCATGGATGGGGCCTTCAAGTGCACATACAGACATAAGAAACAGTCTTGAACACACAGTAGGTGGTCGAAACATACGAGCGCAGATTGACTTCCCCTCCCCGAACCAGTTGCAAACCTAACCTTCCACCCCTTATGTTCTCTGATTTACCGCGGTCTGACCCTCTTTGGCGACAGTGTCGTGGACCCCGCAGATCCCTTCGTCGTTCTCCAGCTTCTCGGCCCTCTCCTCGGGGCTTAGGTCCTTGGCGCTATCGAGGAAGTCTTTCAGAAAGCCCTCGGACAGGGTGAACTTGTCCTACACGTCGTTTGGACATGGGTAACTCGGCAAACAGTTCGATAGAGGCGAGACTCACCATGGAGTTCCCCACGGCGTGCAACATTGCGACAGTCCCACAGGCGTTGGAGATCGTCTGCTTCACGTAGAAGAGATCCTTGGGAATGGCCTCATCCTTCGAGTCCTGATCACTCTCCAACTTCTTGGCGAACGACTTGTACTGCGGTAACCAGAATATCAGCAAGTGTAAGGTTCTTCCCTTAGCTCAACGTGCTCAGAGGTTCAGGATTGCACTTCCCGGATGATCCCAAAGATCATGAATATGTTACTTCACATCCGTCAGGAGCATCAATAGTAATGTCACCAAACCGAAAGAAGTTGCTTTCAAGTTACTTTCGCCCCACCCTGTATCATCACTCAGGCTAGACATAAGGTCTTCCGACTTTTAGGGGATATTTGGGATATGCAGCCTTATTCACTTACACTATATGCTATACTCAATGCAGTCTGCTTCTATAACAATGGACTAATACGTCAAAGGCTCCTTTGTCGAAGGTTTGTCATTATACCTTGTCATTGTCCGGAAAGAGCAGCAGTAGTGCCGAGACAGGCTGCGGGATCATGGCCAGGAGGTCCTCGTCGAGTCCGTACACGTCGCAGATCGCCCAGGTTTTGGGCAACCCACAACCATGAAGGAACTGAAGAGAGAACAGTTTTGGGCCCCACTTTTTTTTTTACATCTTTGTCAGTCATTTCGTCGCATCAGCATTTTGAGACACACTGTAAAACGGATCTAAGGATCACATTGGGATGTTTGTGAAGTCGATTCTTTTAAGGAGAGAGCGGATCAATGTTGTTTTATGCCAAAAGTAGCACACTTTCAAATGAATTTCTAAGGCATTTTAAGCAATTGCTGTCAAAATACGTGGAATTTAACGTTGAAATTTCATGTCGATTCGGCCAAAAATATGATCCTTACAAAAACCAGGAGATAAGTATATGTTATGAGATGACACAGTACATCTCTCTTCGTCTACAGTAAACGATATCCGTCAAAGTCTTTTTTCAATTCGTGTGAATACCCATTAAGCTTGGTCAATGTTGTTGTGAGTTTTTATATAATAACTTGTATTAAAGGGACTCAAAGTGCTAACTGCGCTCAAGGTGCTATTGAGCGACCCTTGCGACGTTCAGGTGGCTCATTTATGCATTGCCCGACATTTACTGGGATCGAAGCCCCTAATGTATTCAGTTAGGTGCAGTTGTGCACCTAACTGAATACATTAGTGGCTTCGATCTAAATCTAGGTGCATCTTAAAAGGACTATGTGAGATGCACCCATCCTACAAAATACACCTATAAGTTAAGTGTATGCTGCGTTTGGAGAATGATTATGACTTTCACTTAATGTTAGCAGTGTGCGAATGAGAAAAAAATCAGTGTGGAAAGTTACGGAACTGTCGAACGATGACGACTTAGGTGCTAATTGCTCAGGCCTGAGGGCCTCAAGAAGCTTTTGTACGAGCACATTTTGTAGGCCCACCAGCTGCAAGAAATGCCCCATTGGCCAAAAACGGAAAAAAGAGGTCATCCAACCAAGACTTACTAGCCTTTGTTTCACCAGTTGTTGCTCCATTTCTATAGTTGCCATTTTTTGTCTTACTAGTGACAAATTTCTTCTCTAAATTTGTTATAGTAGTTAACAAATTAACTGATCTTCACCATAAAATCAGATCTCAACTTTTTGACATAGTGTTCAATTTGATCACGCTCCATAGCCGCATTTAGTCGATAAAGTTTAGTACCTCCAATAAAAGACCCCTACATTGTTGGCCTGGCGTTCCTCGTTCTTCATTGCTATCGCCCCGTTCTTGGCACTGTTGCACGTCAAAATCTTGCTCTTAGCTGTGTTACTCGGTCCATTGCGGCCAATGGGGCGAGAGTTCACAGTCCCAGAATCCAAAATTTAAATTTCTCGCAGGTAGTCAGATAAGTGCGGACTGATTTTGACAACTTGATGAAATTGCCTCCATTTTATGATGTGAAAAACTACGACTGGGAAGAGTGATCGATATCTGGAACCGAGATGAGAACCGGAGGCTACAGCACAGGAAATTCTTTCATCAGTGCAGTTTTCGTTGCTCTCATAGTGAGTGCAAGTCAGCCTTTTCGGCCTTTGAAGAATGTCCTGGCCTTTATTTTTCAGCCCATCGATTTGCGCGTGTTCTAGAGGCCTCCTTGGGTTCAGCCGGCTCGATCGGCTTCACCGGGCTTGCCCTGGCTCGCGACTATTTTTTCTTATGGAAAATTCGGGAAAAGAAAGCGCGTGACAGCGCAAATCAATATCAAAGAAGCCTTGCAAATTCACCTCCTCTGGCCGAGTAAGGACACGCAACCTCATGACGTTAATTCCATTCCACCTTTGTCCTACACGTCGAGAATTCCACTGAACTGCCCGACTGGCATGAATAAACTCGACATGTAACAATTCTCACTTGTAGACTTATTTACACTATTTTCCTTCCCTGTTTTTAGGCGCTGAGCGATAAAAAGGAAAATCTCACCTTGTTCATGACCTGAAAAAAAAAGGACGAAATTGAGATGTTTTGTTGAAATCTCCGGATTTTTTTTCCATTTTGTAAAAGAAGGATCTCACCTCCGGATTGGACTCAATCGGCAGCCACCTTTGGACCTTGTCTTGGCTCATCTTTCCGGCTCAGACGGTTGCAAACGTGATTCGCGAAAAGGTCTTCGAAGCCTTCGTTCTCGAGGTCTCGAGTGATCACGCAAAAATGCGGGAAAGGAGATGATGAAGGAGATTTGAGTCAGTCAGCAGACTGAGCAACAGCAACAGCTGCACCTCAGCTGCCACTTTCACACCGGCCGAAACTGACTCCACGCTTAGCAAGAAACGTAAACAAGCTGTACTTTGGAGACTCGAAGGAGGTACAGGATGGAGCAGAGCTGTCGACTGCTTGGGGATGGAGAAGCCCGGGTTTGCTTCGAGCATTTTGCGGCAAAAAGTCAGCTGTCGTAGTGGCCCTCTTGTCTTGGTCAAAGATCACTTCAGGCTGAGCATCTTGCTCACTGTGTACGATGAGGGACCACCACATCGTTCTATGTCCTGATGAACCGCCACCACCACCACCACATTGGCGCCGCAGTCCAACGACTCCGTTCACCTTCATGTTTGTCGAGACCAGGCTGGAGCCGACCAGGTCGGAGCCGACCAGGCCGGACCGAGCGGAGCAAGGGGAGTTTGGTATTCATGCGAAAAAAGAAAACATTGTCGGGTCAACGGAACTAGTACAACTCGTGGCAAAATTCCAGGTGTTTCTAGCCAAGCCCAATGTTGCTGACTTGATGGACCTACGACGAAGTTGATCAGGTTCAAGCACATGCTGCATGCACAGATAAATAGTAGCACATGCGTAGTACATAGCGCATGTAGTACACGCATACCTGTAATGGTAGTACATTCAAAGTACATGGTGGCATGAAGTACATGCATACCACACATCCATGAGTTGTGAGTCTTGTCCTTTGCTCTCTCTGTCACATGTCCACTAGGATGGCGTTGGGGGCTGAGGTGATGGGCGCCTTGAGAGCGCCTTCCTCGCATCCCAAGTCGCTCGCCAATTCGTTGCCGAGCACCTCGTTTTGCTCGCACTTGACGATGGAGAAGAAGTCGAGGGACCTCACCGAGGTCTTCTTGTCTCAGCCGCCGAACCGGTGAAATGAGGAATCCACCAAGGCTTGCTTTAGGTGAAAACAAGGATCCATTGAAAAATGGTCTCCGTTCTGACGTACACAAAATATTTTATCCTGGCTTTAACCTACGTAAGGACCTAAATCTGTGGGCAGTTTTTTGGTCCCATTCCGGAGCCTTTGGTTGACAGACAGTACTGGAGGCCTCTTCCTTCGTTGGGAGGTCCATCAACGCTTCCACGGCGTGCTTGTTCCCTCGGACGAAGACCCACAGCTGGTAAAACCCTCCGGTAACTTGAGCTAGTCCAAACCAAGTACAGTGTGAGCCATAACGAAGTGTCCAACTACCAGAGGGGAAGAGGGTTAGAGTTTGAAAACGTGTAGTGTCACGTTGTTTTCCGCCGCCCAGAAATTTAAAGACCTTAGATTCTCACCACCCACTGTGAGGTAACCAGCACAGAAGAACCTCGAAATCGAATTGGAAAGACTTTGACAAGCGTGGCGTGAATGCCAAGCAAACACAGCTGATGCAAAAGACCTCAACGACTTATGGAGCCTTCATCTGACACCTTTGAGTCTGGAGGGCGTCAAAGTTCGGCAAGAAACAAAAATCTGCCTGGTGAAGGTGGAGCCGAGGGACATGAAAACGTACTTGCACGTGCAGTGAACTCCAGTTAATGAAGCAGCTTCAGGCAGTCGAAAACTTGCTGTAATAAGCGGAGTGGTGTAATAACCCGAGCACTACAAAAATTACGTTTAGCGCTTGAGGTCAACCTGCATTCGTTTGGAAAGACCTCGTCCTCGTTGCGTAGTCACTCAAAAAAAGTATATACTTCTCACTCTGACTTGAGAAGCTTTGCAAAATCAAAATTATGAGCTTACAATGAATCTCACACGACAAACTTTTAATGTTGATCTGAGCAATCTCTTGTAACTCGCAACTTTTTAGCCAGCTCTGAGTTTCTCTGTTAAGTGGAGGATTTTATTTAGTGAAATCCATCGACAAAGTTTGTGCTATGCGACGGACTTCTCTGATAAACCGATACTCTATTACCGGGAGCTCACTGTACACATCCTGGCGATGTAAAAGGCCTCCTCAGCCACTTGCTCTTCTCCGGTGTTGAATCACTTCATGGTTGCTTGAAAATGAAGCTCCTCCCTTATGCAATTGAGTCCCTGGTAGAGCAGAGCCCAACGAATAGTGCAGAGGTCAGCACAAGTTGTTTCATTTATTGGTACACACGATCAAAAGAGAAATATATGTACATACAAGAGCCTGTGTACTATATATCTTTTTCCTTCTCCATATATCTTCCTCTTCTGCCTCTCTGGATGAATTCGTTTTCTAAGGCGCCATCTCAGTGAAAAAGGCCCACACCACATTCAGTAGTTCGACAACTCAGTAATGTGATCCGGCTTCTCACCCCTCTCGTACCGTTCCCAGATCTTGTAGAAGAGTCTCTCCAAGTTGGAGGCGTAGGTGCGCACGCAGAACAGAGGACTCTCGGCGCGTGCGTGCCAGACTTTCGCTCGAGTGGCACGGAGGCTGCAGGAGAGAAAGACAGAACCATTCATAACGAGGTCGCGTGCAAGCAGGGCTAGAACGGCGGCCGCACTTGGTCAGACGTGCGGCCACTGGGAGCTGACGACGCAAGCACGCTTAGATTGCCTAGGGACGAACAGGGTGTCAACGGTGAATTGAGACTGATGGGAGAGCCGTGATAGTGTCATTATTGCCAGCCACATAATGACTGCAGTAAGCGTCTCTCAGGCCACCCACGTCTACAAGGTATTTTACGCATGAGCCTACACTGCTTAAAATGTACTTCTTGATCTAGTAAATGTCATGTAAATGCTTTCTTCAAGCGCCTCAGCTTGTGCAATCAGAAATGTCGCGTGTACGTACATTATCCTATGGATAATAAATCAATTCTTATAAAGGTATAAAATCTTTTTAATGAAATCCCCATCGGACAGAGATCGCAAAACCTCAATCGTTCAGGTTCATTTCCGATAGCAACAAGCAAAAGAGCCGGTGTAACGCATTCCGTTGCACTGAATACTCACAAGTCCTTGTCTGTGCCTAGCTTGATGGCGATCCTCTCGTAGTCCGCTCGATCCTTGGCGATGAGCTCTGGACAGCCGAGTGCCACCAGCTGCGAGCTGGCAACCCTAGAGGCCAGGGTCTCTCCGGGCAAGGTGACCATGGGAGTGCCCGCCCACAGAACGTCCATGCCGGTCGTGTGGCCATTGCACAGTGGAGTGTCAAGGCAGACATCTGAGGAGAGAGTGACAGAGAGGAGGAGGATAATGAGACAACTCCACTCAGATAATGAAAGGAATGACATCAAAGGAAAAGCAAGACATCAAAGCTGACGAGAACAACCAGCGTCGTCATGTTATCATGCGTAAGTGCTGCACAGCCGCCAGATGCTGAACTTGCTCAAACATCACCTTACTGAACTTTAGGCACTATATTTTAATGCGATCTGCATACCTGCCAGCTGACCCCTTCTGACGTGCTCCTCCTTGGCAGCCACGTTCGAGAAAACAATGGAGCCGTTTCTGAGACCCATTTGTTGGGCAGCAACCAGTATGTTGGTCTCGCCCACTTGTGGGAACCGCAGCAGCCACATCACAGAGTTGGGGACCGCGTTCAGTATATTAACCCACATCTTCAGGGTAGAAGGGTCGATTTTGTACAGCTGAAAAGACGCATACGATACAACTACTGCAACTGCAAGAACGTTACGAGCATGTTTCAGGACTGGGGAGCTCTGTTGGCCCTCTTGGCGACGAAGTACATTGCGATCGGTCCTGGCCACGCCAGTGCCATTTTCAAGTTCGACACTAACGTATATAAGATTTGGTACCTGATTGAAGTTGCAATAGACCACAGCGTCTTCTGGGAGCCCGTATTGTTTCCTCGTTGTGACCATGATCTGTTCGGGAACTTCCTCGCCAGTTGCGGCCTTGGCGGACACCAGGTTGGTGGTGAGTCCGTTCTGCAGAGTCAACCCATTGACGGATGTCTGGACCTGCCCGTTCTGGATCATGCTATCGATGGGCTGCGTCGATGGAAGCTGGGCGATCGTCACCTTGACCTCCAGCTCTTTGTCCTTATGCTGGCCAGCTTTCTGCTTGATCTGTTTGATGTCGGCCTTCTCCATGATGGCAGTCTTGTCGACAGCATTGATCACGGCCACGTTGTCGGCGGGCAGCGCGGCTGAGGAGGTGCTGACGGAATCCTCGTTGGTGTTGCTGCTTTGGTCTTGGTCCTTGGTTTGCATGATGATTCGTTCGCTAAGGTGAGGGAACATCTGCTTGTGGTCGCCGATAAAGAAGGTGTCGGGCATGTAGGCAAGCTTCTCAGAGTACTGATGCGCGAGAGAAACGGGAGAAGTCTGCTTGTCCGTTATGATGTAATCCATGAAGGGTGCACCACTCGTGCCTGGATAGCCCAGCCACATCACCTGGAAAGAGGACGTTCTCGTCAACAAGGTAAAGCTCAACGGTTAGGTAAATGGCATTTTTAGTAACGAGGACAAGTCAGGTCTTCTTAGAGGTTTGGTTAGCTTTCAGAGTTCAGGTCAAGCCCGAAAATAGTTCATCATGACGAGTGATTCAGTCTCATCGACTCTGACGACGTTGCTCACCTGAATAGGAGCCGGTCGGAGGGCAAATATCTCGTTTCTCGCCCCCTTGGTGTAGCCATTCATGTTGACGAGGATGTGGATCCCATCCTGGTAAATTCTGTCCGTTGCTTTGCCGTTGCAAGGGACCTGGGATAAGTCAACGAAGTGCTCGGCCTCGCGCCCAATGCGTTGCCTACACAGAAGAAAGAGAGGGTGACCCCGACGAAAAAGCCAACAATACACTCGAGGCCACTCTACTTCAGTATCAATCTGGGGGGGAAAATCTGCAAATCTGACACCATAAGTAGGCTCTACTGTATGAATACATACGCTTTTAAATAGGGACCAGGAGAAACTTGCACTGTAAGAGGGACGGCACCAGAGCCGGCCTCCACTGTTCTGGTGGAAAGTTACCTGAAAGTGGTGCTGTCGTCTGCCGCAAGGCTGTAGCAAAAGATTTCCACCTTGGCCCTGTTGTGCACGCCAGGAATGGACTGCATGAGGTGGCTGGTGGGGTGATTGCCGAAGTCGGACGAGACGTATCCAATGCGCAGGCGGCCGTCAGGTGCGAGCTTGCCGCTGAACTTGTACGGAGACTTGTGGAGTACGCTCACCTATAAATTTAGATAAAAGAGGGTTCGTTGCCTGCTAGATTAATCGATACGGTATAAGCGCTGATACTGCTGCTGGAGACAAATAAACTTAAAAATTATAAATGACTACTCAGGACGGACTTGAGGAAGGTCCCTCAATAATTTTTGTGAAATAACGTAATTTTAGTTAAGCAATTTTGTCCTGAATCATTTGTGACGGCTGCCAAGATTTCTCGAGGCTAAGGCTTGAGAAAGAAATTTCAAAAGTTGGCATGTGGTTACTTTGAAAAAGTTGCGGATCTGACATTGAAGGCTAACAAAGGCCACTTCTCATTCCCATCACAATAAAGTCTTCTCCACCACCGTACATTAAGTAAGCAAAAACCTTTTACTGTGGAGAAATGTGTCAGGCTGAAGGTTTACTGACAAGTGGATTGAGTAGAATTGACATACCTTCTCTAAACAGAGCTGCGCGTGCCTGTTGGCTATGGCCTTCCTGTATTCGTGCGACAGAGGGTAGAGCATAGAGTGGTGCGGGTGTACGGACGGCAGCCTGTTCTTCTCCAGTTGGTCCCCGACAATGGAGACGAGGGTCTTTAACCTGGCAGAATAGTCCGTCCAATCGCAGACGATTTGCAAACAGTGAGCAAGGTTGCAATAAGCGTCTGGGAAGTTTGGCTTCAGCTTCAGTGCAGTCCGATACGACTGGATGGCCTCGGGAATATTTCCGGAATCCTGGCGGTAAAAACATTTGCTTAAACATCCGTTCCTTTGATCATTTAGAATGAGGCGAGCCCAAGTTTCCTCCCCTGAAACTGGATTCACTCTTAAATACCTACACAGACAGAGGAGCTCGGCCCATTGGTGCTCAAATAAAGTGCAAACTTGTTACTACCATCATTACTACAAGTTGAAGGAGTTGCGCAAGGTCTAGGTAAACAATTATTACCAAACTAATGGGTTAATGCTCAGGTTACTTGTGTGTTTTGCTCGGCTATCCGGGCGCGCATGTACACACAAACGCACTCACGAAAGCTCCTCTGACTGGCATCCATCACTCTAACCGCGGCAGTTCAACAGTGGGACACCACTATTACGGCTAGTGGGCCCAATAATCTGTGCTACTGTGAGGCTGAGAAAGGCCTTGTTTCCGAGGAGTATAAGGAACAGTTGTAGGGCTGCTGGACCAATACTTGCCAAAAAGATCCACCCACACACGCGCACATACCTTGTGTACAGAAGCGAGGTTTGAATGTGCGTCGGCGAACGCTGGATTGATCTGAATGGCCCTGGTGTAGCACTGAAGCGCTCCCTGCACGTCGTGCATTTCCTTCAACGTGTTTCCCATGTTCGAGTAGGCGTCCGCAAAAGCAGGCTGGATCCTGATGGCCTCTTTGTAATGCATGAGGGCCTCGTTCAGCTTTCCCTGCTGCTGCAGAATGGATGCCAGGTTGGAGTGCGCGGCGGCAAACTCGGGAAACACCTCCAGGGCCTTGAGATACAGTCGGGTGGCCTCTTCGATGTAGCCCTGTTCTCGCTTGATGTTTGCCAAGTTGTTTAGCGAGTCGGCGTGAGTAGGACACAGCCTAAATCCAGTGGGAAATTGTCATTACAACCTCGGACGTACCAGCCTAGAACGCCCAGACAATTTCGTGCATTCTATATTGTGGGTCAGCGTTATAAGGGACTCTGAAGCCAACATGGGAGGAAAGTTTCCCCTGCAGCAGGCTGAATATTGTTCAAGCGGCCATCAAAATACCAAGAGTTCTTCTGGGCGTTCACGGGACATTTTCTAAAAAGAGTATAGACATGGCCCATACATACGGGTTCCTAGCGGGGGTACAACTCCCTCCCACCCCAAGGAACACACGCCTGACCTGAGTGCCGTGTTGTAGCATTCCTCAGATTCTTGGACCAGACCCTTTTCCTTGAGTGCGTTGGCCAAGTTGCAGTATGCGTCCGGAAAATTGGGCTGAATCTCAATGGCACGACGGTAGGTGTCTATGGCCAGATCGATGAGACTGAAAAGTAGAGCAATCGGGGTGCAGGCAGAGCTGGAACCTGTCCACGGCGGCCACGTTACTAAGCTTACCCTTGCTCGTAGTAGACGCAAGCCAAGTTCCCGTGCACCACGGCATGGTTGGGGCTGAGATTCAGCGCTCTTAGGTAGGCTGCGACTGCCCTGTGAGTGGATAACAAGAAGATTAAAGATTAAGTTAATCCAACTCCTAATTGGTGAATGGAGTTTGTTTGAGTCTGAAACATGCGGTTGATGAATACGTGAATTGCTTTTCTTGGCCGTCCAAGGAGAAAGCAAGAAAAGAGACTCGTGAATGCTCAAGATTAGATTTCTCCCCACGTTCATCAAACTACCTCTTCCACAGCAATGACAGCAACAATTTCCTCTCGGGTCTCCTTCTCAAACAAAATCGCGTTGCTCTGCGCTTCTTGAACACCACAGATCGAGTCTGCGGCGTCCTGATCGCCACAATGGTGTAGACGACGATCTGCTGTAAATCCATTTCTCCACCTGCTCGGTATCAGAGCAGAATATGCACTCACACGACTGAGGGAGATGGAGTGTGATCCAGCTCTCCTCCAAATGCGCGAGCTTACGGAGAGAGAGCGGAAGAGAGAAGCGCACGTCTTGTCTTGGAATAGGGACAGCTTTCCTCAGATATCAGGTCGATACAGATCAGGCTGAATCGAAAGAAGTCTTCTGCCGCCAACTTGACATGGATGGGACCAACAGTGTGGACCAAAGTGGAGAACGCGCGCCTGGAGCGATCTTCCCTACTCTTCACCAGCAAAGGGTTTGCAACAAGCTAAAGACTTAGGGGTTTTTTGGGCGAGTGCGTGACGTTCAAGTCGTCTCCACGCGTTGCTGCTGTACACCATCACCCTGAAGCACCTGATGTTCCCTTCACGTGACAAGGATTCACTTCTGCAAATGATTTTTCTCCAAGTGCGGAATTTCTCACTGTCACACACTAAATGCACGAATCATGTTTCGTGACTGCAAGGAGTTGTGTCATAACTGCTCAGGTTACGACTGCTGCAGCTTTTCCTTCTGCAGTGTTCTTCCATAATGCCCAGATAGGACGCTACACAATGTTCTTATAACTTATGCATGCCGCAGTGAGACAAGTTGTTTCAAGAAGGACACTCACAACATGTAATATACATATATATATATATATCACTACACAGTGCCATCACTTCAACTCTGGCACCACTTTGAATGCTCTGAAGCTATCAGGCAGAGGTCGCTAAAACTTTAGACGGAGAACGTGACAACCATATGCATTGTTTCCATAAAAAAAGATTTGAGACGGCAGAGAAAAGATGTCAACAGAGAAGATGACAAAGACATGCACCGTCACAGGCCTGCGTGTCAGTACAGTGACAAGAGGTTCTTAGACTTTACCAACAGTGCTGCTGCAGTGTCACATTCTAGAACGACTGAAAAGTCCGGTTTCAGTCCGAATCTTTTAAGTTAGACGTTCAACATTACTTTCGAGATTCTTCGCTCTCGAGTCTGAATGTGGAGCAAAACACAGATATGAGTCACTCTCAGTACTATAAGGGAGTGGGTTGCAATGGCCTCTCGCAGTTTGGGACAGAAACGAAGTCTGATTTGTCTCCTTCAGTCTTGTTGCGTCATAGCCATAATTGTTGCACCCTCTACCATGGTCACCTCCATGTTCCAGGTCATTGGTCTTAATGACACGCTGTACCTACACACAGGACAACCAGGACTTGGGACCTCCACTCCTACCACTAATCTGGGTAAAACGAATTTTGGGATCAGCACCAAAATTTCTGCTACAATAGACTTCAGTTAATTGACTCACGGATAATTGGGGCATTCGGATTATGGATTCATTTTTGTGCAGAATCCAACTGACCATTTTACCGCGAAAGCGACATCGTTCCATTAGGTAAAAAATGTCTTTCAGACCTTCCATTCAAACCTACTGGAGCAGAAAAAAGGAATCTCCTGAGTGACACTTTCCTTGTCAGTTTGCTGATTCTTCCCCCCAAACCCCACAACACACTGTCAAGTCGCTGGCATCTTGGTTGCTGCTCCCCTCACACCACCGGACCCCACCGCCGTCACGGTGGAGAAGTGTTTGGTTCTCTCCGTCATTGGCTGTGGGATGGAGTTTCTCGGACTTTGCTTCATAAAGAAGAAACTGGTCGAGTGAGCTTCGAACAACTCCAGCTACTGCAAAGTGTCACGAACCGTTTGTTGGATGTTTCATGAAAAATCTATCCCCAGATTCGACTGTACGTCAGTAACGACGTCCCTGGCATCAAACGCAGTCGTAGCCATCAGTCGTCACCCCGGTCCTGAGAGAAGGTCGGGCTGCTGTTCAAACTTTGCTCTCTCACATTAACATTTTCGTGGCGTTTCTGTTCCCCTCTCCAGCCGGTAGAGTTGGCAAAAAGGCTGCTCACAGTTCACTGCAGGTGATGTTAAAGCCAGGGTGGGTGGGTTGCTCTTTTGATCCCCAGCTATTTTACTTGAGCAACCTCACCACTCAAACTTACGCTAATAAAACGTTGCACAAAAGATCTCTCAGCCCTTCAAGGACTCAATGGCATGCATTGGCACCCATTCAGGAAAAAGAGAGTCCTTTCGCTCTTCCTTTTTGCATCTTCTTTTGGCACCTGATCATATTCTTTCCTGCCAATTGTGTCAAATGCAATAGCTAAAAAGAGCAGTTCTTCAAATACCTGAGGATCGATATTAACGAACATCACTGCATTTCAAGGCACCCCAAAGATGTCATTTAATAAACAAGGCCCAACGTTTGAAACCAACTGAATATGGCTTTTTGGCGGCACGAGTGGGCCATGTTGACACTGCCAGTTCCTCCGCAACTTTTGCATAGTGTCCCAATGTTAAATTTTGGCCTCTTGTCTGAAGCTCAGTTGACCTCGAGGTCACAACATCGTCGACTTCAAATCAGCGACCCCCTTTTTTGCACAGCTTAGCACCCATCAATTTCTTATTGACGACGGCGTCATAAAACTTTTTCCTCCAACAATATCGGCAGCAACGTCAGTTATGGCAACGTCGGTCTGTGTGGTGTCGCTGGAACCGCAGGTCAGATACACCCACCGTGGCTATGCCGTATGACTCCACAGAAACTCACCTGTCGAAGATCCTGGCTTCTTTAAGGACGTTGCCCAGGTTTATGTAGGCATCCAGGAAGTTGGGGTCCAGAGCGACCGCTTTCTCGAAGTGATGGATGGCGAGCCAAATCTCCCCCTGCGCGTTGAACACGCACCCCAAGTTGCTCCAGGCCACAGCGAAGTCGGGTCGAGTTTCGATAGCTTTCAGGTAGCATGCCTACAGGGGGGAGCGTTTGTGGAGGGGGGGAGCAGATTGGACAGGAGGGGGCAAAAGGGGGGGGGGGGAGGGAAGGGATAGAAAGACACGCATTAGAATCGATTTCACTTAGAAGAAGCAATGAAATTAGCATGATGATGATGAGCAAATGAGATGAGGGTGATCGCAGCAGCCGCATGAGCGCGAGCGAGAGCAAGAGGGAAGGGGCTAAGTGCATACGTGTGCAAGTGGACGTGTTCAGCTGGAGTTCAGGAGGGGTCAACCCAGTGGGGCGGGAGTGGGGTCATTTTCAACCTGAACAAAGGAGGAACATCAGGGAGCCTTCTTTTCTTCTTAAAAGAGGGGGTCACAACAGAGAGGATCTCTCACATTGGCAGGTCGATGAATGCAGTTCTTTTTCACAACTTTGATTCATGCGAGTCCTTTTGTACTAGCAAACTGCTACCTTCGATTAACAGGGCGATGGAGAGGATGAAACAAAAGGCTGACCAAGATAGGGCTACAATAAATATCAGCAGACCAAGTGGGGAGGGGGGGATACCATTCTTCGACTAGGGCTAGGGTTACCGCCACCTAATTGCGCCCACTTGCACACCTATGGCTGAGTGCCAACACAGAGTCCATCAGGCCCGATGTTTTACTCTCGCCGCTGCCAAGGAGTCCGGGTTCCCGGGTGAGTGTACCAGAGGGCTTGCGAAATAACACGAACTTTTACTCTCTGACCGCCCACTCGGGAAGGGACCGTTGGCTGGCTGCCTCACATAATCCTTGAGGACGAACTCTTTTTACTGGCCAGTGACTTGTGTAGGCACCCTGTAGCTCGCATGCGCGCGCGCGCGTTAAAAAGACCATCGGCCTTTGGTGATTGCTTACTTGTGGCTTGCGTCTTTTTGGGGCAGGGACGGGGGGAGCGCGCATTTGATCAGGGGGAAGGAAAGCCCGTTGAATCCAAAATTGACTCCGCCAAGAGAGCATTAAGAAAAAAAAGTTGCCGGAGAAAACTCCACCAGACAAAAACAACAGAAAACAGAAAAAAGTTGCAGAGCCAATCTGGAGACGGACTTTTGCCACAGTGGTTACCTGAGTTGGCAATCGGCCAACTGACTCTGTTTTTTTTTTTTTAAAACCCCAATCCAGTGCTGGCGGTGGATTTCTTCGTGTTTTCCTCCTTAGGCGAACGTTCTTTACCTAAACCGGTGTTGGATCAGCACAGAATGGGCCACTTCTTTCCGCAGGATCGAGTAGTGAAGAGAATTTCCGTCCAATCACGGAGTGGCAGAAGTAGGAGGAAGATCGCATCTACATTATTATAAGGGGGAAAAGAAAATAATAGTGGTCATTAGTTTGATCCGCAATACCTGTCTTAAGTTTATCTTTGTAGGAAGAATCGGGGACTACGAGAATCAAGAGGTGGAACTGACAGCGTGCCTTTGAAGTGTTCAGTAGAGAAAACGTATCTCGCAGGAGTGTAAAGATACAGAAAATGCAACAGAAGGAGTGTGCGTGCCATTCCAGAAACCTAAGTCCCAGACAGTGCATCTTGAAACGGTCATCCTGCCTGGATGGCTTCTTGGCGACATTCAGCTCCATTGCGAGCGTATCCAACGGTTAAAGCAAAGGTGGCTTTCTTACAAACCAGCAATGTAGCTTCGTCCCCTGGGGGAAATGCGGGGGAAGACAGATTACAGTGCGAGTCAAGAAGAAGTTTCCAAGTCCTCCCCACCCTTCTGCCCCTTGCAGACCGAACGGCCAAGCTCATGTCGGCGGAACACTTCTGGTGACTCGCACTGTAGCCTTTGAAAGATGGAACATGACCACCGTTGCACAACCTAGCCGCCATCAGACTACTCTTCCTCCCATCAGTGCCGATTTCACAGCAGACCAGAGACAAGCGAGAATTTTGCAACATTTGGCAGCGCGCGTGGCCTCAGCTTAGTAGAGGACCAATGGTGCTTAGATCCTCTCTCTTTTTGTTGACTGAAGCTAAAAACAGAGATTTTGGGGGGCCCATGATCAGAATCATCAAGCCCCCAGCGGACCCTGAGACAAGTGAGGAGGAAGGACAAGATTAAGGCCGGAGCAGAGTTCGCGACACATGTTTATACCGTCAACAAAGTGCATGTGGCCTCCAATCTGGGCCTCTTCAAGTCTACAACTGTTACGCAACATGTGAGGCGAACCAGGAGCGGCAAATTCACTCATACTAAACCGGCACCTTTTTCTTCGCATTGTGGCCCTTGAAAGTAAAGTCTCTGCTGAACGTTAGGTGCTTGCTATTGCCGTGGGCCCAGTGCCAAGTTCAGTATGTCACTTTCGCTCAATCGCATGCGCTGGGATGACCGAGCTCGCCCCCCACCCCAAGTTAGGGCGCGAGGACGACCTAGGTCATCGGGGTGCCCACGGGTGCCCGATTTGGCTTGGCGACGCCAACCGGCATTGGCGTGACCAAGGAAGGCAGAGTCCTGCGTGAGCTCGACCGAGTATCATTAAACTGACGCCCCCTCGACCAGAATGGAGGGGGAAAACTGCAAACGCATGCGCGGGTGCTTCTCGGATCTCGTCCCAGTCGTTGGCGAGGTCAGAATTTGTTGTGATGCCAATTTCTGAGCCGCCACCGCGAATTCGGCAGTGAAAGGGAGTTGCTGTCGAAAGGCTGATTTCGCTGTTGCCGTCGTACTAAACTACGTAGCTACGTTTGAGAAGCTCCAGCTCAGACGTCCCTGTTCTGATCTGACAAAGGACTCCCTCTTCGAGGAAGAGGAGGAATTAGAATGAGGTTAAGGAAAACTTAAGTCGGAAAAGAGATTTGTCAACGCTGCTGGCGTGGGGAGGGCGGGTCTGAAAGAGAACAAGCTCGGCCAACTCCTTTTCCTACCTTAGCCTCGTCGAGACGTCCCAGGGCCTTGAGAAGGTTTCCCAGGTCGCTCCTCACGCAGTAGAGGTCCTGTAACAAAAAAAATTGATGCACAAGTCGCACTCGATTTGATATCAAAGATACAAAAAGAATATCCCTTTTTCAACGTGTCGAAGATCAACGACATCTGCCAAGATATCGATCAATATAGACAATGATATTGCACAGATGCATTTTTGACACTGCAGCAACAGAACACTCAGAATAGCGACGGGGCCGTTAGTGTCATGGCGACTTAATGATTCTTCGTATTGTCGATGGCCACTTGGGATGGAAACAGATTACAAGAACTCACCGGGTTATACTGCAGAGCCGAGACGTACGCCTGCACGGCCCCCTCCATGTCGCCGGCGGCGACCAGGGCCGCGGCCAGATTGATGTACCCGTCGATGAAGTCTGGCTTGAGCCTGACGGCGTGACGGTAGTTGTCTAGGGCTTCCTGGAGCTGCCCGCGCTCCTTGTACACGTTGCCCAGATTGGAGTATGCTTCGGCCAACAGGGGGTTCTGCTTAATGGCCAAGGTGCTGAAGTGCGCAGACTTGTCGTACTTTCGGCACTGCGGAAGGTAGAATCATGAGAGTCTACCGGCGATCATTCAAGTTCGTACGATGACCCTACCTGAAAGTGTATGGAGGAGAGCAGCAGGAGTACCCCGGTGTTGGCCGGATCCTGTCGCCACAGTTGCATACAATGTTTCTCCGCGTTCTCGTAGTCACCGCTCTGGTACTCGCTGTGGGCGAGCTCGGCCAGACCTGCGAAGGAGACGGGCACAATTAACCTAGGGAAGACAATGTGCCAGTGCCAGAAACTCACCAGACACGGAGATGGCGATCGGCCCGATGCCGTTGGCGGCCATGAGACTCCAACAGAGGCCCTGGGGAGGCCGCTCTTAGTCCAGGAGCACCTGGGAACGGTCACAGGCGATGGACACGACGATGAACAACAGGGCGCAAGCGCCGAGCGACCCGACACAAGCTCAGGAGCGACTCGCGATCGTAATGGCTTCCCCCTCCTGGCCCTCTTCCCGTCCTTTTTCTTTCTTTGCTTTCCTCCCTCGCCCAGTCCTATCGCGTCTGGCTGGAATGGCAGAGAAACCATTTCCGCCCCCTCCGACCAGGAAGCCGTGGCCGCAGCCGTGGCAGGAGTCGTGGCAGAAACAGAAGGAGCAGACGCCGCCGCAGCAGGCGCTCGGGCCGACGTGGCCGATCGTGACCACCGAGTTGATTCGGAATCCACCCAGCGAGGTGCGGAGAACAAAAGACTCGTGGCAGGTACGACTACTGGAGCTGCAAAATGAGGCTGCGGCGACTCTGTCATCCATCGACCTCAAAAGACGAGGACCTCTATGGACTTGGTCAGTGGGCCTAGACTTCCAAGGCCTAATGACGCACAGCGTTTCTCACGCAACTTTACATGGATGGATAAAATTCGCCACGTGGTGTTCGATGAATGCCCACCTGCCACTGAACCCCTTGTCCTCTTGTTCTTTACACAGTTTTAAATGTTATTCAACCTAATTTTTCGTTGAATTTTGTTCCGTTTCATCCCCATGTCATGAAGCTGCTTTGGTTGTCCTTTTGTGTCACACTAACAAAACGCTGTTCACGCTATGTCATAAAGCACTGTGTCACGCTGACAAAACAAACATTAAGCTCCAGCGTGCCTTGCATGACGTGCAAAAACACCCAGGAGTATGAGCAACATCTGAGGCTAACTTGGTCAAGGTCGGTCATTCCTTGGTCAGAGATATCGATGTCTCACGATGGACTTGTTTGATGATATCTCATTGTCATCGGGGCTCTCCACGTCTTTGACGCCGGCAAGTGCAGATTTCTCTATCTTTCCCACCTTCCCCCGCGACCTCGTTCCGCCTCACCCTCCCATCGTCGCCAGATTCCACCGGGTGCAGAGAGCTCGACATCGACTGACCGTCAGCTGACGTGCTGTGACGTCACTGGCGTGTTCCACAAGTGCATTGGGTGCAGAAGTTTGAATAAATCGATCCTCATTGAGCGGTTGAAGGGCAGTTGCATGAGGAACTCCGCAAGAAATGTTCTCCTTCATTTTTACCCCTTCTTCTCCATGGCCTTTAACGCCAAGACCAAGATGGGTCGCAGAGTCGTCCAGCCTTCCAAGGTCGTCTTGAGAAAGTCATGGAAAGCAATAAATATGTCCTTGACATGCTCCTTGTCAAGTAACATAAAGAACCTTGAGATGCTTCTTTGTTTTCCTTGGTCCGTAGCCGAAGTTCGTATGAATTTATATTGGCGTCTAACGTACTTGTTTTGTCAGGTCAGCCATACCAAGTAAAAGTGGCCTTGCACAAAGATCATATCTACTAACAAACCGAGGAGCACAGTCAGCTCTGCAGAACTTGTCAATGCCACCTTCTCGAATTGTGGATGATAAGGAGGAAATTTGCATCAAACCACTCCCAACTTAAGAGCCTACATACAAAGACACTCCTGTGCTGTAGTGACGTCATCGGCAGTGTCACTCTTGGGCAGTGGCTCAGCAGCCAATTTGGCCAGCGCACTCACCGTAGTTGAGAGATGGCGCTAAAGACGGCTCAACCTCTCGATTTTTTTTCCTTACCTTGGCGCAATTTCTGTCCTGTCCCACGCCGGACCGAGCCGGAAAGAGACACCCGTGACCAGTGTGACCAGGATCATCATCGACAAGCACCACATGTGATTGGCACGCAGTATGGAGCTTAGAGCCTGTGATTAGGTATCACTTCAGTGAGCAGCGAAACTATTGGTATGCGTTATAACTAGTAACAAATGACTTAGGTGTGCATACCGTAAATATTGTTTATTATTACTAGAAACGGAATTTTTAATGTCGATGAATTATTTTCAATTTTTCAATTATCGGCATCCGAAGTAGCAGGCTATTTATACCTAGGGAGAACTTGCCAATGATGACTGCCAAGACAAGACACTTTTAGAAGGGTTACCTTTTCGACTAAGATTTAGACCAAATATACAAACTTGCACAGTATGTGCAGTGCCAGGGAAGTTGTGGATTTCATTCAATTGCATGAAACTTGCAGCGTTGTAGGAAACACTTGTTGGCATCGCTGACACAATCAGGACTGTTGTGCATCCATTACATGCATGTGCTCGGGGTCCTCGGCGTGCCGTTTTCAGGAACTTCCCGCAGGCCACGGTCGTGAACCTTATGAAGAACAAGGGACGAGAGTGACAGCGTCCCCATTGGATGCCATATCTTGTCATCAGCTGCCCGCACGAGGGTCACATTCATAGTCCAGGAAATTGATCTGATGCCCTTGTGATATGCAAATCTCTTCCATAGGGTAGGCTTGTCGCCCCTCAAACCAGTTAGGGCACTACATTGTTATATAAGAAACTATGTATATCGATACAACCTATATTAATCAGTCAGCCCCTCAAACACCAGATCCTGTTATCCTTTTCTGGTTTCATCCATTATCCACTTCTTGTTGCTCATGCTGGTGAAGGGCATGTTTGACTTTTTGGCTCGCTTACCGACGCCACCTCCTAGAGAGATTCCCAGGATGGTTCTCCAGCGGGATGTTGGGAAGGCCGGGACCTCAGATAACACAAATTTCATCATGACTCTGGTGAGCTACGTCGACTTTATTAACGTTATTTATTGCACTGCCATGGCAGCACTGCGTGCGACGCACGTGCTTTGCGAGTCAGAGCAATGTCCGATATTCTGCTCCTACCCATTTCATGGCTGCCCCTCTTTTTGCCCGACCTCACCTTCAATATTCCCAAGTCCTGCTTCACTTTTTTGTGACTCACACTGTAGGTAAATGCTGCTGTTTCACCTGCAGGATGGCCACTGCACGTGGCTCCTGAGGAGAGTCATCCAGATCTGTCCAATCGCTGCGTGGTCACGACTGCGAGCAGGCGCGACGTGGGCTACGACGCCACCTTCGACTGCCCGGTAAAATCCGAAGGAGCCTGAACGAATGCCCCGCGACAGCGCCGTGATCATCACGCCCGACTGCGCCTTCGCCAACTCCTTCGTCGCAGTCAGGTGCTACTAGAGGCCTTTTGTCGCGAAAGTGACGGGCGTATGAACTGTGTCCCTCGGATAAGACACCATATAATTATATAAGTTGCTTTATTATAAAGATAAAAAGCATTTCATCATTTCGTGCAATTGTTCGTGCGAGATTTCAAATCGTACCAGTGGTAAGCGGGTTATTACGGTTCGGGGAGACGCGAATTCTTGATTATTCGACTGTTGAGGTCTTTAAAGTGTCATTCGTCAAAATCTTCATATGTTCCTTAGTGTGAAAAGCAAAGTCCACGATCAGTTGATGCTCGTTGCTCCCCGATGTTTCCTCTGTAAAGGTATGAACATTGCACTTTTGGTGCACTTGATACTTTTATTGACTTCGAGCGAGCGGACAAGTGAGGTTCTCCAGCACCTGGAGCGTGTGGCAAAGTGTGCGAAACGTGTTCGGAGTACTTTACCCCAACGGCGATCCAGTAATCCCGCTCTTTGACGGTGACGACACCGTCAATGGCCGGTCAATGTGATCCATCGAGGCGAGACTCTGCTAGCCTATGTGTTCAACATTCAATCGGCAGCAATCACTCTTGATGTAAAACAGGGGTCCGCATATTATGTGGCAGATATTGCAGTCATTGGTGGCATGACTGTCATTGGCAAGAAGATAACACAGGAAGAGCAAAAAGATTGGGATGCTCTGGACGACTTCAGGAGTCCGTTTGGCCAGTGACATCTACGTCAAGTCATTCTCCACATGCCTCAACTAGAGAAAGAAGAACATTTGAAAAAATTACCCACTTGACCATCAAAAGTTACAGCGCATCAGGTGTGGCAACAAATATCCCCACCGAAAAGGAGAGATTCAAAATGACAATTTACAGTGTGCCCAAAAACTCATAAGAGGAAATTGTGATAGGAAAACAAGATCCATTTTGGCTTCTCAGCCATTCTGATAAGCAATCTTGATGAATCCAATGAGCTGATGGGAGAAGCTTATGAATGTCCTCTTTCAAATGAGACCAAAAGTACACTTGCAGGAGCTGTAGTTTCTGAGGTATATTGATAAAAAGTTCGGACCTGGCGTTAGGGACACCCTGTATATGTCTCCTTTGCAATGTAGTTCAGACTGCATGTCTGTCATTTGCAAAAGTGGTTAATTTTTTTTTAAAAAAAAAATAAAAAGTATTTTTACTAATTTATGCCTGCAACGCTTATTCTTTAACCTTCAAGCTGGTCGAATCATAAAAAGTCAAACTTTTCTTTTTTTTCTGCCGTTTTCAGCTTCTTACTGACTCATTTGGGATTTTCAAATTCTTGGGAAGAATTTCAAATTCTTGGGAAGAATTTCAAATTCTTGAATGAAAGATGTTAAACACACTTCATGTCAATTCCACACTATATTAATCTGGTACACGTCTATAATAAGCAGTCATCTTGAATGAGTAATAGTGCAAGAAAATATAAACAAAACATAAGCTGAACCATCATAGTCTTGTGTGTAGAACAGAAGTCTTCACTGGGTTCCCAAAGCAGTTCCACAGGCCTGGTATACATTCTAATCATTGCCTGCTGCTAGGTGGTGGTCCATTGACTGGAAAAAATCTGACATGGAGCATAAAAGTCATTTCAGTTGTGCCGTGTGTGGGCCCTGGCTATGAAACAGAGCTTCCAGGGTGCAGAAAGCCACAACTTGGAGGCAGGTGGTTACCACATTCAAGTACCATATGGACATGGGCGAGGACAGCTCAAACAGTAGGCCAGAGATGAAGGGCATCAAAGAGTTCCCCACATTGCATCCTATCACGAACACCGAGCCAGCAGAACCCTGTGACAAAAAGTGGAACCAGTTTGCATGTGATTATGAGAAAGAACAAATTTTATTCAGCGTTACTCAAGTCCTGGAAAACTGATGCAAACTTGACTAGTCCTCCAATCTATGGCATTAGTCTCGGTATAACTGTGTATTGCTTTGCACAGACGAGGACAAGAAGGAAGTTTTCTTCACATGCATTCTAACATTTCGCCATCTCATGACTTAATCCACATTCAACATGACATGACAAAGTCCTCACCGCTACATCCAGGTGTTCTGAAGCCCAAGAGTATCCTGCTCCATATTGCCATGAGATTGTGAAGCCAAAGAGGAGAGCACACACATGCAAGACCTCTGCGGTCTTGTCAGCCTCCATGGTAATTACACAGGCAATTATGAAGCAACCAGTAGTTGACAGTCGAAGCATCCGGCGTGGGGGCCAGCGATTGACAACAAACATCGATGCAAACCTAGAGACAAAATCAACATCTGGGACTACTTGAGTCAGTACAATAATCCAAAACTGTCACAGAACTAAAGTGTGTGCGAGACAATAGTAGAATAAATGTAAAATTGAATAAAATGTTCAACTTGGTCAAGAACCATAAGCAGCAGAACATTGAAACATTATAGACAAGTTTATTGGCATGTTATATCACAAATGAAATTCGCCACCTTGGGCAGCTACCAAGGCCTCCGGGGGGGGGGCGGAATGAAGCTTGTGTGGACTTGGCTTTGTGGCCTGGGGCAGTCTTGTTGCCACACATAGCCCCCCTTGGGGTAGTTGGCATCCACCCAATGCTTGACCACCCTCCCCAACACCTCCAGGTACTCCTTCTGCCCCATCTTGAAGGCCTGGGGGAACCCGTACGGGGGCATGGCCTTGCCCCCTGAAATGATGACCCCCAGCATCATTGCACCAGCTGGGTGCTTGGTGCGGTTGATGGGGGGAGACATCAGAGGTGCTAGGGGCCAAGTACCAGTCATTCCGGCCTGGTCGACTGTCCACATCTTCTTGTCAGAGAAGATCCAAAGTGTCAATCGATGGTGCTTGAACCAAGAGATGCGCCTGGCCCCCTGTCCACCCTGGCCTTTTTGGACAACATTGGAGAGGAGCTGGCAGTGTCTCTTAACGTAGCTTTTGAGGCCCATCTCCCTCACCTTCACCCTCACGGTGCTGTCAGTGACCTTGAGGTCCCTTGCCATCATTCTCATGGATGTGGTGGGGTCTGCCTCGATGGCAGCAGCCACAGAGGCCCCAATGTCTTTTTTATTGTGGCCACCTAATCCTGGCTTTCTCTCAAAGCTGTTCCCCTCCTTGACCATCTTCTCCACCTTGAAAATGAAGCTCTCTGAGCACCAGGTGATGTCCATGTTCTTGGTCGTGGTACTGGCATGAAGGAGATTGACCACCCTTTGCCATTTGGTTACCATTTCAAAAATAAACAACTTCATGGCTTTTTTCATAAACAAAACTTATTTCTGTATATCACAAGCTCCTGAACAAGTCTGAACATGGTGCTAAATTCAAACATAAACCAAACTATTAAGGTTTAAAAGGACTCTTTGATTTGTTCATGCACACTATCATGTCACAGCATTTCACATACCATGTCATGGCGCAAAAGTCAACAGAGCCTCAAAAATGAACACACATTGATATGAACATGAATGCATTGGTATAACACAACACACAAAAAAATTCTCTGGAGAAGTGGTCTATTCATGCAGAGTGTGTAAGTACTTTTTGTGGATGAACAATGGAATGAACTTCT
>JAAUXU010012205.1_pt1 | contig 38401 bp, 33 predicted proteins | sample 7278151 | NCBI WGS metagenome assembly JAAUXU01 (sample SAMN14350113, study PRJNA611818) | marine sediment metagenome | isolation source: surface marine sediment (1.8m) | place: French Polynesia: Moorea | collected 2018-08 | reverse complement strand
TTTTCACATGTTTGCCATCTGGGGACGGGAAAAGGCCCAATAGGGCTACTCCCTGCACCCCTCCCATCTCAGTTGGGCGGTGGTTCACCCCCTAAACAAACAAACAAACAACGGGGTCTAGATCAATGTGAAATTATCATTGTGCGATTGACCGTAATCAATTTAATAATCAACACGGAAAAAGGGCCAGGAAAAATCGACGATATCAATCGACGATCGACTACAAAGTGACACTATCACTGTGTAAGATTTTTTCCGTGGAAATTTATCACCGTTACTAGGTGTTCCACTCATCACCGATGGAAAGTAAATGTCACCCTTGCTACATCCTCACACAAGGCTAGGAAACTTTTAGTTGCAAATCCACAAACTTAGGATTCTTCATAAATCGTACAAGTCTTGCATTTGAGAATTGTGTCCGTGTGTGAGTCTGACTTTTTCCGCGGGTTGCTCCTGCTCACTATATCAGTAGTCCTTGAGCCTCTGTGCAGGGGGAAACGACAGAAAAATGTTGTACCAGACCCAAGAGGCCATTGATAAGTACTGTCATTGACACTCTAAAGCCTGTCCATGGCAGTCATCACTGCTGATTCACTGCCTGCCGTTTACAACTTCTGCTAGCCAACGTCATTAAACTTCTTCAGCCACAGTTGAGTCGCTCTCGGCAGAAGTGAAGCCCATCGTCGGCTTGTTCGTTTGTATCCTGGGCCTATTTTTGGGCGATGGCAACAGAAACTGAGGGAACACCCGGTGAAATGGATTTTTTCTGAATTATGAATTTAAGCTTGACTAACTGAGACAAGAAAGGTTAGTGGCACAAACAGGAAAGTCAACCTTGTCTGGAGTTCATAAGGATCTCTTCAATGTGATCAAGCCAATCTTTGCTGACCAGACATTTGTTTTGACACGGAGCAACTCAACTGAAGACAAAGCACATCTGACGTTTGTACCCGTCGTCAGAGTTCAGTAACTGCCGAGCTGCAGCCCAAACCGCTGCCCCCCAATTTCTTGGGTCGCCCTTGTTGTTTCACGTTTTGCCAACTTTCTGCAAAAGTATCTTCCGTGCAAATTGAGGGAGGGACACGTGCAGAAGTGGTCAAAGACAAAAGACATGTGTTACATCTTGCCAAATGGGCATGTTGGGTAAGGATCAGTTCTTGGTGTTGGCTTTGGCAATGTCGCAGCTTTGGAGTCGAATGACACCATAGACTGAGGTGGCGTAAATTAGGTCCTGTCCACTAGAAGCGACCAAGCAGCGAAGAAGACAAAACTGTGTGTTGTGGTGACAGCTACGTTGCCATCGACCATAATGACCATTGAGTTTTAAGAAATGCATTTGTACGCACATAAATTTATCAATACACAGAGAGGGCAGAATACTTCTTCAGCCATGAGTCTGATAACGAGGAGGAAAATAAGGGAGTTTCTTAGATTGCATCCGTCCAAACCAGAGTCGTTTTCCTCCAAACTTCAAAACATGCTACATTCCTGGTCTCAAATGGCAGCTAGTGATGGTCATGCTGAATAGTTCAAGCTCGGGTTCAAGCAGATGGACAGAGGAGATTGGGCTAAAGGCCAGATCCAGACTAGCCCTGCTCATAATCCAGTAAGTCCAATGGATTCCAAATGTTTGGCTAAAATCTGGTTCAATGCCATTAGATATGCAGAGGAAAACCAAGAACATGGACCTCTGTCATAAAACAGGACCACGCAATGACAGAATGTGATACTGCACAGAATGAAACTGCGTTGAACAGATCAAACAGAAATTCTCATTTTAATTTTCATTCTGATACTTCTTGGTGAAGGTAGGGAACCTCTCTCCATGTCTGGCAACAACATGAAGGATGTGGATCACCTCACAGCCAGGCAGTTGTTTAAGTTACTGCAGTGCAATTTAAATATGAAATTACCTTGTGCTTCCCCATTCTACAACAAAAGTTCATATTTTTTTGTTTTCCTTCTACATATTTCAATGGCATTGACCCATATTTCAGCCAAACACTTGGAATACATTACACTTGCTGCATTATGAGCAGGGCTAATCCAGGCGCTTCGTACAGCACGACGCCGGATCGCGAATCAGTAAGAACGTTGTCAGCATGCACTCAATGGAGGGATGAACGTCCTGTTGTAGGTAAGTACGTCAAAGTACGTAGTACTTTGAAGGGCAGACAAAACTCGATTGAATCTCTCGAGACAAACACTTTGCTTCTACTTCTGTTGGATCGAATCAAGGTTGAGCTGAATCAGCGTTCAGTCCAGACTGGGATTCGACTTCCAGGATTCGCCTCAGTCAGGATATTACCACCAGGTTCTTCTTCTTTCATCTGTCAGTTTGCTACTCAATCCGACTCAGATCAGAGTCGAAGAAAGAACAGCCTTCTTTCGTTTGAGCACTTGTTTAATCCTCACTTTGCATTTCCAAATTCGGGCCATCTCCACGCGATTGGGGTAACATCCCCCCCCCTTCGTTCTCGATTCCATTGCAGCCGAGACAGAACAGCGTTGATTCAGGTTCGGGCCGTAATGGGGATTCTCGAACTCGATCCAACAGCAGCTCCTACACAAGCAGCTGATGACTTGAATCAGAGGTCAGTGGTCACGGCTGACTGATACTACCTGACCACTGACCACTACATACATAGAAAGTTGCACATGGGTCCGTCCGATATCCCCTGAAGTGAACGAAGGCGCTAGTGAATGATTGCATCACCAAATCCGAGCACTTTTAGCCCTGAACAGGGTAGTGACATCACCAAATGTTGGTAGCAGAGCTACTATGCTACTTGGTCGATATAGTGACTACTCAATTTGGCGATACTCGATTTGGTGTCATCGGTTCTCCATTTTTTGGTGACAAAGGGACTCCACTTGATGATGCCAAAAAGCCTCATCCAAAAAAGCGGTCGTCACTTGTGTCTCATGATGCCATCTTCCTGCCAACGTCGAAAATTTCCCAGCTGAGTGCACCAAGTCAAAGATGCAGTCCTACTTTTCTCTGCTCTGCCCATGCCCAAAAGGGCGTGTCAAACTGCTTTGCACTGTCAATGCACCGTGCTGTCAACACTGACTGGTGCTCTGGCCGCCGCGCACGAGCCTTGACGAAATCCAAAAGACTGCACAAGGTTTTCGGTGCAGCGCTCAATCACCAAAAGTTAGTGATAAAAGTTACAGAAGTGACATCAGCACTCGCCTTTCGCACCAGGTCCAAGACTGCACATGCAGTTCTTCTCTCCAAGAGGAACCACCCGTAGTTGGCACAGCTCAGGGAAATGCCGCAGGACTCGGAAAAAAAAGTGTCGGAAAGGGTGCGGACTTGTGTCTTTGGCAAGTTCATCTGCTACTTTCACATTAAATAGCTGCATTGTTCATACAGAGGAGGCTTCCAAACAAGGTGCAAAGTACAGGGGGGATCGGAAGAAATCCGGTCAGACAAGTCGAAGCTTATTATTGTCATCACACTTGGCAAATTTCGCCAAAATCAAGTGATTCCTGGTCGCCATCAAAGGCAACCATCATTTTTTCCAACTTTCCATGCTGGGTGACGGTTTTAAGTGTTTTTTTTTATTTTTGAGGGGTGGCTGGGTTACTGCAAGGTTTGGCGGTGACTGTAGTATGCAATAACTCTGTCATTTCTGGTCCGATTTACACAATTCTTTTTCGTCATTTTTGCAAACTTGAATGTCCTCTTCTAAACTAGCAGCGTGAAGCACTGCCATGGACAGCTCCAAGCGACCAGCCTGGACCTCTAGCCTTACCTTGCTCTGTCTTGGCCTTCTCCGTCGTGACCCCCTTGTCCGGCGTCGCTGGTCGAATCAAGCACTCCACTCTGGCAATTCATTTAGCCTATGAATGGGCTTGCAGGAGGGGGAAATTTTCCGCTCACCCTCCCCTCCCCCCCTGAAAAAAAAATCTTGGCTCCTTCCTGCTCCTCCTCCTCGTTCGAAGATGGCCTCCGAACGTCTGTGTCCGGCCGCGCTCTCGCTCTCCTCGCTCTCTTCCTCGCCGTCTCTCCACTACTCACGACCCTTCTTCTTCTTCTCCTTCCTCTACTTCTTCCCCTATATCCAGCTCATGCGTCCGTAGTTTGGGACAGGCCCACGGGTGATAAAAAGGAAAAAAAAAGGAAATGCGTCCCAGAGAGTCCCGGTTGAACCTTGAGCGTTGCCCCCTTTTTTAAACAGATTTTTGTAGATCAACCCTATGGTGGACAGAGTCAAAGTTTTGAGCGGCATAATGAGCTCTTAAGCTGCATGGACATTTTTCCCCCTCTTGAGCTGGAGCAAATTTGTCCGGGAAGTCACGCATTGACTCAGTCTGTCCCTGACCACTTCTTGAGCAAGAAAAGAGATACAAAGTGCAGAGATTCTTCACCGTAACGCGCTGTGCTCGACTAGACAAATATATATATGCGCGTGGCTCAAGTACCTTCTATGCTAACAACCCGGACAAAAAAAACCCATCCATTTCTTAGTCGAGTGGTAAGAAATATTGTAACTGTCAGGGAAAAACAAAGTGCCTTAGGCGTTAGTGCATGCTCGGTGCTACCTATCCCACCTTTAATGCAAATACGCATCTATCACAGAGGAATAAAATTTTGCCAACTGGAAGTCTGGATGTGAATCTCTGCTGATTCTCCTCTGTCCCCGACACCTTGGGCGAGGGTGTGGGCGTGTGGGTGTCACAAGAGCCTGTCCGACCTCTTCAAGTCCGGGAAGAGAGGGGGGGTACTTGCAGCACAGACGATGGTGATCCACATTAGGCGTCTTGATTCTTCCAAGTGACAGCCCTGTGTGACACCGGTCATGCCATGTGAAGGATATCAAATTAACGAGACCATGCGTTCAACTCCCATGAGGTGTCTAAAGCCACTGACCTCAATATTCCTGTTGACACGCTCAATTCCAAGGAGCATAAGTCTGGCATCTTAGATAAGTTTTGGCTTCAGTTTTGGCCCTGCAGAAGTGACCCACTAGAGTTCCGCACCCAGATATCACTATATCATCATGTGTTGGCATAAAGTCCTACATTGAGTCTTGGATCACCGTGCCTTGGCTCAATCAGCATGCCAAGACTATTGACGTATGTAATTCCTAATGCTTTTTGTTTACTGAAGTACATCATTCGGTTGACAAGTTCTTAACACATTTTAGGTGTCCAATACTTAAACGTGTGATAAATTCGTAACCACTATTCTACAACAGCTACAAGAAGTTCATGAGTGGCACAACACGTCGCATCAATATGTCAGACGGAGATTCTGTTCAGCAGTCGCTGGAGTCTTCTGTGCACCAGCAGTGGTAAAAAGGGTCGCAGCTGCTCCACAGTCTTGGAAGCCATCTGGAACGCCTGCTCGTCCACCTCCTGGGACGACAAGGGCGCCAACACGGCGCTCATCATGGCAGCCTCGCAGAGATTCTCCAATGATCCGGGCCTCTGAAGGAAAACAACAACACTTTCGCCTCATCCATTCCGCTTGAGAGCTGGTACTACGACTTGACGTCACTGCACGACAACCTTACCTTCCTTCCTATCGAGACGGTCTCGCTTTGGCCAGGCTCCAACTTGACCATGTCCTGCAACGTCAGGAAAGGTTTGGCCGGCGGCAGGAAGACGAGGCCGCCGTCCGCCTTGGCGTCGCCAACGTCGTCCAAGAGCTCCGCGCTCCACTCGAATTTGTTCTCCATGGCCATGGAGTACACGTCCGGCAGCAGGCCTACCACTTCGAACGGACTGTTAGCGTCCGGACACATGGACTCGCCTGGGGAAAAAAAAGGCATTCATTTCTTGGATTTATGAGTCTTTTCTTTCTTTTTTCTTGCCCACGCACCCAATGGGGGAACTATATTTCCCCCTGAGAGCACTGGTGCTAGTTAGTGCTGGCCGCTGTATTTTCTGAGCTACCGCCGCTATTACATAACCGCTGGATGTCTCAAAAAGTGGGCACCCACTTAAGGAAGAGTTGTTCTTCTGTGAGTTATGAACTTGCCAGCCCCTCCATGGACTTCAAGCCGACGGCACTGCATGCAGATACGGCACTGACGGTGCCATGGAGATCTCTGACCTTTCGAACATCCTTTTCTTTCATACGTATGTGCTCTATGTAGTAAGTTGTCACAGTTGTTAGATGAGATCCAGCCTCGTAAATTGTGAGACGCAAAAAGAAAGGCGTCCGGCCAGACAGAGAGAGAGAAAGTTGTACAGTGTGCGGAGATAAGATCTGAACACTGCTTGGAGCTGGTCGAACTGCATCAAGACCAATCAGGAGAAGACGATTCACATAAGAAAGTGGAGGGGTCAGGTTATTGGAACACCGCTCCATGAAGCACTGTTAGCTGAATTTCCAGCTCCGGAGATGGAGGAGTGCAATCGGCGGACGATTGTCTATTTGATCGTCGGGGTCAACTGCACCATCCCCTACGCGGTCAGGAAGAGGTGAGAGCATCGCTACGTACCAGTTCCAATCCCTCCCGTACGAATCCAATGGCCTTTCCGCTACTGATCTTGACAATGTTTGACCCCCTTGAAGAAGATTTTTATCTCCGCAGACTTTACTATGTGGAGCACGTTCAGTAGAACAGTTGAGGCCGCTTATGGCGGCATCGGTGGTGACTGAAACCTGCCAACAGGGTCGATCTTAAAAAAAACCACCTTTTTCTCAATTGTGAGAGGGTGTAAACACAACCAAACTTCTCGAGCTGCGACAAACTGACTTTGCTGCTTTGAGTACAGAATGACTGATCAGCATTCACTCATGGTGAGATCATGTGAATGACTGTTGATTGCAACTGATGAGTCTTTATTTTCTACGCATTCGCTGCGTTCAGACCAGGATGTAATTTGTAAAGTGCCTCTTAACTTCGACACTATCAAGCCAATGCGGATGAGGCCAATACCATGCAAAATATGTTGCATTATGGCCAAGTGGCAAAAACACAAAAGCCTACAAAAAAGGTGATTGATGTTTATTCCAGATGAGGGAATAGTGATTTCGGACGGTCTCGCTCCACAATTGATGACCTCAAGACCATTGTCGCCGAGTTCGCCACGCAGATCGACCCAGTCATGTTCCGACGTGCTTGCCAGAATGTGCAAAAAAGAACGCAGCTGTTGGTGTAGGAGAAGGATGGGCATGATGAGCAGTTGCCCGAGTAAAAAGCCGGCAGGGACAGCAACAACAACAACGAGTGACTTTGGGTGGAAGTGTTGTCTTTGTAGAATAGAAACGTCAAGGCCCACAAGGCCGCGCTATAAAGTGCAACTTTTCTGGAACCAGGTATCCAGTTATCATTGATTATTAATGAATATTAATAGTATAAGCGCAGTGCTGAAAAACTCTTCGCAAGAGCATTTTACCCCACTGGAAACTCCACCATTAAGCTTTTCCGCCGTACAGTAAGCACCGATTATGAGGTCAATTTGCTTTTAAGACTAGAATCATACTGTCTACCTTGGCTATTAGCTCTTTACGCCCGAGTTTGCATTTTGAAACGCGAGGACCTGACGACCTGAGGGGGGGGGGGGACGGCGTCAAGGCCCAAGAGCTTTGACATGCAAAAGGAGCGTGTAGAGGCCTTGCCCAGGTGTACCGTCACTTTTTTGTTTTTTAAGGCCTCATTAATATTTTCTTTCTACAAGAAAAGAATTGGAAAGAACTTGAAACAATTGGAAGTGACAGGATTCGAACCTGGGACACCTGTGCAGACCATGCAAAAGTATGTATTGAGTACACACTCTCCGACCGCTAACTGAGTCAACAGGTCTGGGGCAGTCAGCTGACCCTGAATCAGGCCACCCAGTTTTGTAGCAGGCACTTTAATATATGGCCCGCTCCATTGCATTGGCACTGGGCCGTATAACTCTACCACCTGATTTACCGTTACGTAGTACAGTGGTATAGTGATACTTTACGGCCGCTGACAGTATATAAGATATGCCCGTAAACAAAAAAGTGGCATTAAATTCATGTACATCCCAAAACAAAAAGGCCATTTGTCAGGACGTCTATGCTGCTCATGAGGTACGTCTCCAGCTTGTGAGGCCAATATAATGAAAACTTAAATGAAAATATACAGGTCATTAGAACTGTGTACAGAATGGTTAACTCTGGTCCATAAACTTAAGGTCAGTCGCGCAGCATGACAAGGTCAAAATTGCATGGCTGTTTGGGTCAGAAATTAAAAGGGGGCCATTTATGGGCTCACTGATGACTAATTTGTTAGAGAAATTTGAGAGTGTAGTTGAAAAGACCACTTCTGTCCCTCTACAGCAGCCAACAGTCGAAAGTTTCTTAGGGAAGCCATTTGCGGAAAGCATCAATATAGCAAGCTTTCCACGATGGCCACAGCTGTTGTTCACTTATTAAGTTAAAAATATCAGATGCCGATTGTGACCCTTATAAGGGGTGCCCACTGCAGCTTCTTTCCTGCCGTGCAATATGTTTTGGTGGAGCTATAACGATTTTCTTCAGTCACGCCACTTATGGTGCAACCTATGTACTGAATGATATACAGGGTGCACGCGAATTAGCTTCCAGAGAAATTGAGTCATAGCTCTACTGCACTATTAGTGGGCAAAATGAAGCATGAATCACATCAATAGAGAGGAAATTTTGTCGCGGTCCCAGTCTGTGACTCAGATTGGCTGAAAGGAGGTCAAACTCATGACAGGAAAGAAAAAAAGCCCATTCGCCACACAGAACATCCTAAGAAGGAAGCATTGTGCTTACACACAAAAGAAGAGAGAAGTTTAGGCATTTTATCAGTCATTTGGGGGCACTTCTTTGCTAAATAGGTTGAGGTGAGGTCTTTTTATCTGTATGCATTATTTTCAGCCTGTCCACACCTCCAGCGCACCCGTCTGTTCATCACTGGGAGTGACAGAGTGACCCATTATGTCCGTGCCATGGTCCACAACGTTGTCTTTTGAACCCAAAATGTGACACGAACTGGCCTCAGCCTCTGTGCTTTCTCTCCATCCAGGTTGTTGTAGAAGTGATGGGACACAACGAGTCACCGCTAGGTTCATTCGTAGCACCCTGTACATTTATGCGCATTGGTTTTGATGGTGAATTTGTCTGGTCCGCTTGCTTGCTGCGAAAAACAAACGGCAGAAACACTTTCTTCCTCGATTTTTAAAAACAAATGCTCGGAATGTATTGTAGCGGGCCCGCTCGGGCCCGAGCTCCATGTATCCCCATTTTCTCAGGGTGTGTGTTCTACTTGCACTCATACAGACTGACGCATTGACCCCCAGCCCCGTTGGACCTGCCGTCATTTGCATTCGGCACCTCAGGTGTCGAGGTCGACTGTGCAACCATGCGACAGCTCCTACTTTGCACGATCTTGGATGAAAAGCTCTCAGTGCAGTTGAGGTGCAGCGCACGTTTTTTTGTCCGACGTGCACACCTCTGAAATGCCCATGTCACTTATTGGCTGTAGTGGCATGTACAATGCCAACCTAATTTAACCGTGGCCAATTTAACACATGCTTTCTACTCGTGCAATGTGTAACTCTCATCAAAGGGGGTCTCAAGGATGATTAACTTTTCTTGACAACTTTACCGTTAAATGGCACTTGACTAATATTTCGTAACCGCAAGTAGCAGTGTTTAATTTCAATGGTATATACCAACGTCACTGAATCTATGTATGCAGCTGGAGTGAAAAGTTTGCATGCGCCCGTGCAGCACCGATTGCACAGAGCAGGTTGGAAGTCCTGCTAATTCAACCGATTTGGGTATCCAGATAGATATGTCGAAGAACGAGGCCTCATTTAAACGCTCATTTATACTAGCGTAATATATTAAACGCTATAGACGTACGTGTGATTGAGCTCTTTGCGATCGGTAAAGGCCTGGCAAACAAATGCATGACTTCTTGCCAGCTCTGCAATAACCAACATGTTCTTTTGATAAGTTCCGGCGCTTTCTCTTTTAACCCAAAGAACAGAAGTGAGCTTGTGACAATGCACAGAACGATCAGGGCTCTACACTGCTTCCCAGGAGGGCGCTGCACTGCTCAAACCGTGAACAAGTGAGCTCCAAGAATAGCTCTATGTGCAAACATATGACGTTTAGTTTTTGGCGATCACTTCATTGCGTCATTGTAGACTTCCTGTTAGGTAGGATGTAACGAGAATGGACGATTGGTCGTATCAGTATGGAGTATCGCCATATTTGTATCACGATGTTTAGAAATTTGTTGCGCTTTTCGGTAATACCATGCGAAATCCCAACAAGAAGGGGGTGAAAAAGCCCCTCCCTGAGATCGCCATCCAGACCATGACCTCCATGGGGCACTTTTCCAAGCAGTCGGGTCATATCAGGGACATCGTGGCATGTCCTTGATTGTGGAGTAGCTGCTGTTGCTGGGAAGCCTGTCATTGGTGATTGAAATGTATGACTCGTCGCCCATGATCACCAGCATGTTGCCCAACGGCAGAAAGGAGTGGTGACGGAGCAGGTCACGGGCCCTTTCGGCACAGATCATCTGGTCCGGCTCGTACTTGGGCTGCTTGGGCTTCAGGTACGGGACATCCTTCATCTCATGCATCTTGTGAATGTTGAGCTTGCCTATGCTGATGTGAGGTGTCAAATTGAAGCAGGGGCATCTTGACGAGCCTGTTCATGTGACCGTTAAGTGTGACATATACATAGGACCACACTTTTCCAATATTAGCTCTTACTGTGCTAGCATCAATAATTTAATGACGGCAGGAGGAAAGGGGGGATAATCCAATGAGCCAAATGTAATAACTAGGCATGTTATAGAGAGTGGGTGCAAGACTGTCTCGATCGGCGCTGGGGGACAGGGACATCGACGACGGCCTATTTGGTCCCCACGACACGAACTGTGTCGATTCCCTTGGGCCCGATGACGTCGCCGCCGTCGACGACGACGACAACGGCGACGGCGAGATGACGGGAGACAAACAAATAAATGAAAGTCGTACGACGACGGCAAATGAAAAGCTGCTGCTTTGGTGACTACGAAATCCGAATTAATTTTTTTATCTCAGCAACGACGTCGTCTCTCTGCGGAACGCATTCCCCTTACAGAAAATATAACAATAATAAAGTGCAAAAATGCATTTTCCCTGCAGGAAATATAACAATAACAAAGTGCAAAAATGCATAATCCATACAAAAGACGAGAATATAGTGAGTCGATGAAGAAGTAGAAAAGGAGGAGGAGGGTTTGGAGGCTCAAGTGAAAGCTCCTTGCCCATGTTCCTCCTCCAGCTGACGCTACTTACCCAAAAAGTGCCAAGAATGCTGATGACCCGGGCCGATCTTGACTCTGGTGGTGGAGGTGAAACCTGCATTGAACAATTGTTGCAGCAAGAAGAAGTCCCTTTTTTCGGATGTGCAGTCAGACCTGATCGTCCTTGTCCGGTCTTGAGCACCCCCTTGAGTTCTACCCACAGCCCGGTCCTATTGAGAAAGTGCACCGTCCTCTGGTCCCTCGACTCCGACAGCCAGAGCTCGTTCAGGTTCCTCAAGAGCCTCAGCTCCTTGGCCTCCTTCGACGTCCTTGGCAGGCGATATCGTACAGACATCTTCACTGCCTCTTCTTCACACTGCTTTATGCAAAACAAACACACTAACAGGTGTCGTTGCCGTTGTTCTTGTTCTTATTATCATTATTTTATTTATAAATGCGCAGCACCTCTCATAGCACTTCTGACGCGTCCTCCAGATCCCACTAGTCACTAGGGATGTATCGAGCCTGAGCTCGAGCTCGAATACTCAATGTTCGAAGGCAAATTTTCAATACTCGAGAGACCTCGAGCCCGAAGTGAAATACTCGAAATTTGTCAACCACAAGCAAGACCCTCTGCCGAGTGATCTGAACAAACACAGCAACTCCTGAAGTAACGTTCTTTATCACTTCAGGATCGCCAAAGTTGAGATCAAGTTCTGGTTCATTTTTGTCATGGAAGCAGATTTCTTGGAGCCCATGGAGCCTCCTGAGAATAAAAACTGTTGTATTTAGACCTATAACGTTACTCGAAAGCTCGACTTGAAAAAGCTCATACCCGAAGTGCACATGCTCGAAAATTGCGAGGCTCGATACATCCCTAGAAGTCACAGAAAAAGGTAGCAACAACTCGCCCAGCCTTTGAGCTGTCCCGTACCCCAGGTCGTGCGCGCGCTCATTGCTGGATGGAATTAAACCTGTTTGGTACCTGCAGCGACCAGGAGCTCTGCAGCCGCCACCGCAGCAGCAGCAGCAACAGCAACATCATCATATCGGTCAGGCCTGCCTCCTCCCCTCATCTCTGGCGTATGTACCAAGGTCACGGCGCAGCGTGGAAATCAGCACAAGAGACCTTCTAGAGGAGGAGGAAGAAGAAGAAGAAAAAGAGAAGAATCCTACTTTGACATTTCTTTCTCCACGCAGTTTGCGGCGTACGTTAGACGTTTTGCGAAGTCAGAGGTTTCGTGATCTACGTTTGAGATGGACGAAGCTCGAGCTCGTTCTCAGAACTTGAGTTTGCGCGTGCTTTAATAAGTCCAGACGAGTCAAGTTTTGAACCCCCATTTGTCACTCCTTCTCTCACTACTTTATAGAAATGCATTTATTGAGTTTCAGCTGGAATTTCAGCTTCAGTGACCGATTTTATAGGTTTTCTGAACTACGCATACAAATTTTCCTTTGTTAAGACAACTTTGTAGGAAGGTAGTGTAATGCCTCTGTTTTCAGTGGGTATGTTGTTATCATTCCATTAGGATTCGTTGCTTCGTAGCAATCATTGGCTAATGTGGGTAGAGCGCAGTCGTCTAGCTAAGAAGTATGAAACACCTGGTACACAGGTGCGCCTAATGCAGCCTGCCACCCAGTTGGAGCCTGGGCTAGTCGTGGCCGAACTTGAGTAAAGAGAGGGGAGGTGGCAGGGCCAATGGATGCCAATTGGATTTTTCGTTCTATATATTCTTTGTGACTCATATAACGTACTTGCCCAGCTCGTACATGTGGCCCCCCCACGCGTTACTGTAGAGCAACAGTGGGGGTTTGAAAGATTTCAGAACCCATACATGACGGTAGAAGAGCAGAGGGCATCTGAGGGGTGGGGATCGTCTATTTGAAGACAAGTTAATTGGTACATTCTGCGGCCTCTACTGGACCCCCGTCATCTGTCCTGCTAAGGATCTGTAAGAAGAAAAGCAGCAAAAAAATCCAACTTTTAACTCACAGGATTGAAATGTGTCGAGTGGTGTTGTTGACCAGCTGTTCCTCGTTGACGAACCTTGTCTTTTGGTTTTATAAATCAAAATGTTGCCTTGTGTGCATTAAAATCGGGGTTTTGAATCAGTCAAAAGTTGCTCTGAGGAGATTACCTGGAGACAATTGCGCGAGGGGGTTCCAAATAACCCTAACAAATCACCCATGGTCTGTTTCAGTCACCCCAGACGTGGAAGAGCAACTCAGAGGTAAGTAGAAGTGCGGGAGTTGTCGTCAAAGTCACTTTCTCATTCTTGTTATCAAGGGCTTCGAAGTCTTCAAGTTCTCTTTCAGATCTAAGGTTGTCTCCAGACAGCTCGATCCCGATAGGCAGCGGCGACGACGGTGGACTGATCAGGTCTTTGGATACGCAGAAGAAGTTCTTGGAAGGCCTGCCGACTGCTCCAGGATATCAGCTGACCAAGGACAAAGGGTGGTGACCTCTTGGAGGGAAGTGCAGCAGTCTGGAAGAAATCTTGGCCTGCTGTCGCTGGGATGTCTAGCGTCATGGTAGCGATGCCGCCAGTACCAGACAGACACATCAGCTATATATCTCCGGGGGCGGACTCTACCCGGCGGCGCTGGGCGACTTCACCGCCGACAACTACTCCGGCTTATTCTTCTGCTCCACCGGAGCCGTCTACCTGGAACAGCAGCTCTTTAACTGGATGTTCTATCTCGTCGGAATTTGCCAACACCAAGGCTGCTGGAAACTTCACCTCCGGAGGCTCCATGGCCATTCTCATTGCCGTGTCCGTGGTCACAGACATCAAACGGCTGAGAGGAAGAGACTATGAGCGGGGGGTGATCTACAGCTTGTACAGTACAACGGAGACCCACTCCGCAAGGCCTTCAAGACCATTGGGATGATCGAGTCTGTCTTCCGAGGAGTCACCATGGATGTCGGCTTCAGGAGGGATCCTAAAGACCTGCGTCGACAGATTGAGGAAGATCTGCAGCATGAGTTACTACCGTTCATCATCCTGGCCAATTGAGGCACCACCTACGTTGGATCGGTTGATCGCCTGCACTCAATTGCTGACCTGGCTACATTGACGCTGCCTAGGAAACGTTATTCCAGCTCTGTCGCGACAACGAGATCAGAGGTAAGTTTCATGGAACAGACAGGGCTGATTCCAACTCGATGGATCCCCACAAGGCTCTCTTTCTGCTTTATGGGACCTGCGTCCTGCTGGTCAAAGAAGGTCGATACCTGATACCCCCCCAGTACCTGTGATGCCACTTGTGTGGATGCGAGAGAGCTCCAGCTGTCGCTGGACGGACATATCGGACCGGCTGAGTTGTCCCCGGAGCTGACCAACCACTTTAGGGACGTTAGGATGTGGCTGCCACGGCACCTGTTCGGACTGGCGCCCGTCAGAGCAGCACTCCAAGAGAATGTTCTGCTGTGCCGTCAAGAGATCTAGGGTACTCCGTTCAATGAGCTGGGCCCAGAGCCGGACCTGGATATCGCCCTCTTCCGCCTTGCCCTCCCACACAAGGACTTGACAGAGTGCAACAAGGTGAACTTGAGACTCCGAGTCTTCCGAGAAGATCGAGAGTGATGTCGAGAGGCAAGACTGAGGGCAAGGTCCGACTGAGGATAACAGCACTGTGCTTTAAGACGCACCAGGAGCATATAGGACTGTGATGCGTGGTGGTCATCAGGGACAAAGTCAGTCAAGTCTTCCTCGAAGACGACCAAGTGTCCCAGTTCATGTTCGTGGATACCCTGTCGGGTTGACCTACACAAAGCTTAACTCGACCAAGAGTTTCATTGTGTGGACTGATTGTATTTTACATTATGTCTCTTCCACATTACGGGGTACATATCGACAAAAGACCAATGCAACGACAAACGAAAAGTGATTTGTGATGTCTTCATCGCAAAAACATTGAAAACACGGTAACGAAGTATTGTTGACACTGTTTTGCTTGTACACCACGTACAAGTCCGAGGTGATGCATTGTACGGGTTGTCAGGGAATGGGTACACAATGTATTCCGCCTCATTTTTCATCAACTAGCAGAAAGTGTGCGCATTGAGGAGCATAAAACCTTTTTATATAGACATCCAAGCAGACTCAGCTATGAAGTGCTCCTGGTTGCGTGTAAAATACCTAGAAAAGGTTACACGGGGAGTTAAATCTGACCCTTGAAATCACTTGAGGTCACTTTCCATTAAAAGAATGAACAAAGGTCACACATTGAGGTTGTAGTCTAAATTGCCATTTTCAGGTGAAAGGAGGCCACAAGGTGCTTCTATAGAAGCAAAGATCCTCAGCTACCGCCAAAATGGGCGAGCTGTCAACATCAAATCTGGTTCATTTTTGTTTCACATCATGAATTGGGATGAACAATTTTTCACAAACACAAAATCTCGTCATTCGTCACCTCAAATTTGACCAAAAAATTTATCTCTAGACACCTCAAGGGCAAAATTTCACTGACACACACACACGCACAAGCTTTCCTGGGTAAGAAGACAGCTGCATCATGGCAAATTTGGCACGCAGTCCTTAGCGTAAGTGATCACCGCGGGCGGGATAAAATGGGCTGGATTCACTGCAGTGGAAGCTTCTGGTGTGACATCTGCTCTTGAAACGGTCATCGAAACACTCAGACTCGAGATCCAGCAGCGTGAGCAACTTTGTGACAGCTTACTTTGACGCTGAAGAGCACAAAGTGGGCGATCCTCAAAGGGTGCAACGTCAAAATGTTTTCACGTTTTTCGGTGTTCAAAATTGCCTAAAATTTCCCGTGATGCTCCTGTCCGGCCCCACCCCGCCTGAGGGTCTGCGTCGCTCAGATCCTGGGTGACTCGTCCGTCCCACCTTCCCTACATGCCCCAAAAACCACGTTTGCACGTATCCAGTCCTCTGCCGTACTACCTTTGTAACCTTTGAGCGCTCCGCGCACCCCTCATTGATGGATGTTTCACGCAACCTAGGGAGGGACTCACGAGCCTGACTTTTTGGGCGTGCAGCGACATCGGTGCCCAGTTCATCTTTTCAGTTATACTGCTGTTGATGCTGTGTAGAGTTGTAACAGTCTTAGATATATAGGGCTGTGCGGAAAGCTCCAGACATTTTATGAAAACGGCTTAAATTGAATATGAAGATAAAATGCTGCAAAATTGTCAAAAACATTTTAATGAAAGAACATATTTCCTTACTTTATTACGTTCTGCTCAGAAATCATCACAGCAGTACGTCTTTAGACATGAACTTTCACTTGCGTCCAGACATAGTAGTCCAGTGGCTTCAGGCTGCATCAATTGGGACCAATGTACCAGTTGTATTGCTAGTGAAGTTATTCTCGCCGGGAAACAACATCTCCTTTCCGGGGATATTTTTCAATCAGTTTCGACGTTCCCGGCATCCTTCACGCCTTTTCCGGCAGTGTATTGATGCTAAAAGCTGGGTCTTTCAAAGTTGAAGGCTCATGAAGCCCAAAGCAGCCTTCAGAAGGTTTCCCACAGTCCTCCTGGTGTTGTCGTAGTCCTTGGTGAGCTTGAAGATGGTGGTTTTCGGGCTGGCCACAATGCTCTCCTTCATAGATCTCTTGAGCTCTGCCGTCGTCACTGACCTTGGCCTCTCAGGTCTCCTGTCCTTGTGGAAACCTCCCCTCGGCCTTACAGAGCTTCTTCACGTTGTACTCTGCGCTATGGACGATGTCAAAAGTTTTTGTCTTTGAGAAATGTTGCAATGCTTTACTTTTGATCTATTTTCTTCATAAAGCTCCGGTCACACGTGACTTGGAGAGGGGATAAAAACGGGGTAAAACCCCCTGTGCACAGTGGTAAACGATGCGGACAAATTAGATTTTCATGAATTTTGAAAAATGGCTTTTATCATGTCTGTTGGACTCTTACAGGATAGTTTTGCATGAAACAGAGGACTTCACAGATTTTTTGAGTGTCAGCAGCATTTTTTCCAAGAGAGAGGTCAGGGAGGCTGAAGGAAAGAACTACTTTTGGGGGCAGTTAGCCCTGAAATTGGCAAAAAAATTTTAATAAAAGTATTTGGGAGTGTTTTTGCAATGTCTTTGGTCTTTGTAGCTATCTTTTATTAGGAGTAGAAGTTGCCATAAGGCAGAATAAGGCCACCAGTTCCAAGAGAGGCGACTTTGCCGAGGCGACCATGTCCTTCCAAGAGTCTGACTGTCCTGACCTCTGTGACCTTCTCTCAGGGGCCTGCTCACTTCCCATATCACAGGCAGAAGCACCCAAGACCAAACCTGGCAGGAAGAGGGAGAAGTTTGACTGTCTTGAAAGTGACCACTCAAAGAGGAGGAGGACTGATGACATCTTAACGCAGCTTGTAGACTTTGCAGAGGAAGAGGAGATGTCAATGAGTCAGCTCTAGGGGTACCTTGGCCGACATTATTATTTTACCCGCGACAGGGCGAAGGTTCAAATCTTCTGCAAGATCATGGTTGACCAGGACCCGTATGAGCTTCTGAAAGTGGATGCAGACCTGGCACTCCACCTAGGGGAGTTCATGCAGGTGAGCAAGCGCATGGCCCAAAAGAGGCTCATGGCTGGCATTGTGGAGTGGCCACCATACCAAGAGCTGGCAGACCTCTCAAAGCAGATCCTGCCCAAGCTCCAATCCTTCATGAATGGGGTCAAGATTGACCTAAAGGAGTCTATCTGCAGCACAGTGGAGAGGCAGCTTGAATGCCTACTGGAAAAGGTGACTCCTACCCTCAGTGCAATAGTCAACAAAGATCCTACAGCAGTCATTTCTCTGGGCTGTGATGAAAGTGTCTCTCACCGGCAGTACAACCAACAGCTTAATATTGATACCTCGCTCATGCTGGTGAGTGGGTTCCATCTGAACACAATAAAGGTCAATGACAAAGATGAGACCCCTGTGTTCAAGGAGAAGGGAGTGACTGGAAATTCAGAGCATCCTCTTTTTCTGGTGCCTTGTTGTGAAGACAGGGAAAACTTTCGTTGTGCAATGGCTGAAATGGAGGCTCAGATATCAAGTCTCCACAGTGGCATGACAGTGCAGATTCAAGGCTGCTCAGTCAAACTGTCAGTGCATGCCTCATTGAGTCAGATGGATGGCATGGCCCTTCTGGTGGCCACAGGGGCAGGAGGTGCTTACTGCACATGCTGTTACACCTCTGAGAAGGATGCCATGGACCTTGAGCTGATCATGCAGGGTTTCCCCATCACACGAACCACCCAGCAGGCCCATGAAATATTTGATGACCGGCAGTTCCAGATGCTTCAGGAGACATGTGCATTCAAAAATGCCGTGATGATTACAGGACAAGGAAGGGTCAGACCAACAAGACACTGTTAACCAGCACAGAGACAGCTCATCACTTTCCTATTCTGCATGCTTACATCATTGCCCTAGGGTTCTGGGACGACCTGGCGCACTACTTGAATGCGAGGCACACCTTCCCCAGTGGTATCATTGTCTGGGGGCATGGGAAGCAGCCTGGAGCAGCTGCAAAAGCTGGACAAGCCCACGCAACCAGGGAATTCCAGGAAACTGCAGAGGCCCTCCTTGGCCTCCAGCTGGATATACCAAATCTGCAAGGTGGCAATGCAGACACAGGAAAAGACTGCAAGTATCTTTTTCTCTGAGGAGAAGACGCCCAAGGTGATGCAGCGTACAAGGGCACTGCTCAGGAGAGGGCAGTGATTCAAGATCTCCTGCAACACCAGAGTGTCATCTTGCAGGTTCTCTCTTCCAAGCACAAGAATATCAATGTAGAGGAGCTTGAGCAGTACTACAGAGAGACAACAGCTCTGCAGGTCACACACTTCCCATGGGCTCCTCTGAGAAACTCAATCCACCGATTCCTGGCCCATGGTGCTGAAGCAATAGAGAGAAACAGAGGGGTTAGATTGGGTTTCTATTCAGTGGAGCCCTTGGAAGTCCTGCACAAGGATGTGAGGCACTTCCGTGAGACCCTGGCATGAAAGATCAGTGTTGAGCAAAACCTGGAGGATGTATTTAAGCGTCTTTACCTACGATCTGATCCCAAACTCAGGTCAAAGGCACTTGTCATGAAATGCTCCTTCTGCCAGGGGGAGGGGCACTCAAAGAGGAGTTGCCCCAAGAAGTTCCAGGGAGTGCTGGGGCATAATGATGCCCTGGTTGAGAGCTTCTTCATGTAGAATTTGCTGGTTAGTCATAGTTTTTCATGGGATTAAGCATGAAAAGACAAGAATTTTCTCATTAGATCAATGAAGAGTAATCATTTATCCTTAATGAGAGTGTTTCAAGATGTGAAGTGAGGAACACATGACTTTTTCATTGGCTTATTAATAAAGTGCTGGGTTATAAGTTGCAAAATTGTGGGACTTTCTTTGAAACTGCTTGTGAAATTCAAGATGATAACTTTGACATCTGTCATCTGTCCAAAAATGGTAAAAAAAGTAAGAAAATTCCTTGACAATCTAATTTGACTAGGTTGTAGTACTATGGTTTTACCACTGTGCTGTGCGGGTTTTTTTTTACCCCAAGTCACAGAACCTCAAAGGTGCATTTTCCCCTTGTTGGGTCATACGAGCAAAAACCCTGTCTCGCTCTTGTGCATTTGCTTTGTTTTGCTGTCTGCTGCTACCCAAGGAAGCTGTAGACGGCTTCCTTGGCCGCTACCCCTCTGGGTAAAACTGATCAGTTTCACCCCTGAAATTAGAAGTCCTCTCTACTTTTCACCCCAGTGGGTAAAACCTAGGAGGTTTTGTGACTTGGGGTGAAAAAAAACCGCACAGGGGTTTTACCCCGTTTGTATCCCCTCTCCAAGCTACGTGTGACCGGAGCTTGACGCAACTGGCTTGCCTGCTGCTATTTCCTAAGCCAAAACGTGTCGAAGCACTAACGGCCAGCCCGGAAATTCAACCAACATTGTTACCTCCGGCAAAGGCAGTGGAGCATTTGAAGCTAAATTGCGCCAGCACTGTGGTGCTGTTCTCTCCAATCGAGAGTGCACCTGAAGTATCCATGAGGCAGCAGCCTCCAGCCAGAGTGCAGCCTCATGTCCTTGTGCAAGCAGTGGCCCTCCGACAGTCCTATTCCATGGGACGACGGGGGTGCTCCTATCAGTGGTGTGTGCTGGGATGCTAAGCTTGATCTGGTCGAGCAAACGCCAACTTAAGTAGAGCAATCTGTATTTGAAGTCATTGTCAGCTTGACAGCCCTGTACAGGGTGACAGCGAGTACATTTTTCGTTTCATTATCAGAATCTGACATGAATGCACTGAATGATAAACGATGGGAGTGAAAAGTATGAATTTGTTGAAAGACCCCGCGATCCTTCGGTGGCGCGGTTCAAAAGAAGCTGTTCGACCGTCGAATGACTTCTAGGTCATCTGTGTAGAGGTTGGTCAGTGGCGTGCTGTGGCAGAGGGACTTGCCCGCGGTGTCGTCCGCCGTCTTGTCGTCCGCAATGACCATGGAGGCAGAAGCTGGAGATTTGCCGTGAACCAGGTTGGAGAGAGACCAGAATCGCTTGTTTCCTCGATTCCTCCGCCTGCGGTCTGAACTGTCCGACATAGAAGGTGGAGGCGATGCAGCCGTTGCACCTGCTCCAGCGAAGTTGGACCGCCGGCGACCAGCCAGGCGGACTTTCTGGGTCCCTATCTGGTCCGCACAGATGATGCCGGAGGATTGCGTGAAGAGAACAAGAGAAGCATTCAGTAGTAGTAGGCAGATTGTACGAACACGCTGCACATTTGTGAAATTGTGGTGATTGCATTGTTAAGTTTGGAATCTGTAACTCCTGCTGTACGTAGAGTACGTGGAGACTTCATTTCTGTGCCATTTGAAAGTTCTGTCGCAGGGGCTGAAGAACAATAAATTGTGTCAAACAAAAACTATTTTAATTTGGCTCCAACGTGAGCTAAAAAAAAAGCCACTTTTGCGGCAACCGAGACTGCCGGAGTGAAATGTGCTTGATGCTTTCTTCTACGACCTCAGGTATGAACCCATCTGTTCCTAGGCCTCCTTTTTTAGGGTCAGGTATGCAGTATTATTGAGGAGGCAAAAAGTGGTCGTCCACAAGATGCAAATCTGCACATGGTAGAAAATGTTGCAAAAAGAGTGCAGCTGCTCTCGGTCTTGTTCAAGATGGGCACCAATCTAGGTGGGTTTTGTTTCATTAGGCCCACATTTCATGGCTTTATAGTGGTAAAGAAATTATGTCTCTGCATGCTGCTACAAACGTTTGCGTCAATAGGTCATTTTGTTGCTGAAGTATAGTAGAAACTACGTAAAACTGTTACAGGGAGCACCCAGTGCACACATGGGTAAGGTGCCGAGCCCATTACGTTAGTCAAGTTGGGATGTTCCGGTCTTGTCCTGAGAGTCAGTGACATTTTTGCTGTTACGCCCTTTACCCAACGAAGCGGGCAGCGCGTAAGCGATAGCCAGTTTATAGTGAAGCTAAGTGCAGTTACCCATCCTCTCCTTCCCTGCTCGCTCGTGATGTCCTTCTCCCTGCTGGCGAAGACCCCGGCGACGCCGGAGGCCCCTGATCCCTGCTTGGCGCTGAAGACGCCGTAAATGAGTGGGTTGGCGCAAGAGTTTGTGCAGGCGAAGAGGAACAAGAACTTGCGCACTCGTAGGTCGACGCCCTCGAAAGACTCCGGATCCATCCAGAACCTAGAAGAATTGCCATCAAACATCACCACCAGACGAGTGGCCCTTCAGCATGGCGTACCCGACCTTAGGAGATATTTATTACGTGTATGTAGACTTAAGTAGGGAGGATACTCCAACGAGATATATAGTCTGCCTCTCGACGCTGCTCAGGGGCGTTAAAATCTACTTCCTTCTCATAGGCTTCAACCACGTAAGAGTGAAAGAGCTATATAACGTCCCCTTCATCTGCCTCGTGCGCAGGAACCTCCTGATTCTCCATGACTGGCTAGTCTTACTACTAGAGCTCATGTCATGTCAAAGACTTAAGATCTGAAACAATACTTGGTCACAGGTGGACGATCATTTTCATAGTCTTAGTCAGTCCAAAGTCAAATTGTGAACCCTTTCTGGAGCCCCATGTTGGGCGCCACTTTTGCCCTTACGAAAACGAACACTAGCGCGATCAGACCCGGACAACATTAAATGCTGTTGCAGTCAAAATCTGACCTGGCTTTTTTAGCTATGTGAGATCAAACTCAACAGCTGTTTCATATGGGATCAGACGGCTGAGCTCGAGATCTGGGGATGAAAAGGAGTTAAAGAACTGGGTAGTTCTTTTTTTCTGGGTAGTTTATTGAGTTGAATAAGATGATGAAGTAGTTTAAGAGAATTCTGGGATCTAAGAGTTGGGACTTAGTATACACATGGTGAAACACAAACGATTAGTGAGCACGTATTGGACCGAATCGAGATAGGTTGAGCTTTACAGTGCCAAGTTGACTATTCCGCTACCTTGCCACCGGAGTGATCCACATGGTTTTCATCCATGGGTCAGTCGGACTTAGTCCTCATCATGACGTCATCCTAGCTCGTCTCACTCGCCCTTTCGTCTCATTCACCCACACGACCAGAAGCTCCACACGGCGGAAGCTCGCCTCTACGTTGGTCCACAACGTATCGTCGGCCTCGAGGGCGATGATGAGCAACGTGCAGGGCAATAGTCACAATGGTGTCTCACAAACAACTAAGTGAAACGTTAAGTGCTCGACTCAATACACAGGTGATCACTTCTCGTACGGACACAAGATCCGTGCAGCAACGAAGCGAAAGGTTCATAGAGAATGATTCGGTATAGTCAGACATGAGCACAGCCCCCCCCCCTCCGGTCCATTTTTTAGGGTGGTGGTGGTACAGCTTTCCCTGTCCACTCCACAGAGATGTTTATTACACAAAAATGTCATATTTTTAAAAATGAGGAAGTTCTCTGGGGTCCTCCTTTAAATATAACTGATATTTAAAAAGTTTTATAACATAATGTGATATATAATTAATATTATATTTATTTGGGTCACAGGCCTGTGCAAAAAGTTTTACACCAAAGTTGTAGTCCTTTAGATGCTGAGCACAGATATGTGTGTGGCTTAGTGAAATGACTATTACTAAGTTAGTTATTAACACTTCACAAAATATTGGACTGTATTCATTTTTTGACCATTTGTCATCAGGTAAAAAATATGACCATGCATTTTAGTCAAATTCCAAAACTTCATTTTTGACCTGCCCTCATACGTGAAGTATACATCATCTATAAGGCACCAGTGACCTTATTGTAACTTTACTAGTTGCACCAATTCCTAAAGAGCCCTGTGCTTTATCAATGTTTAAAGTAGTACATGGCTTCCTGTACTCTACTAAATGCTGGGTTAATGATTTTTAAGTTTCTAAAGAACCCTCTAGGATACCTTTTTCAAACAGCAATCATAATTTCTTATCAAATGCTATTGAGCCCATCTCCTTACTTGAGTGCAAGTTTTGTGGAGTGTACAGTTTCATGTAAGATGAAGGTCTTGAGGCAGCAGACAAAATTCCTGTTATAGTGGCAATCATAGACAATATTTCAAGTGGTGCGAAACAAAAGCACAACTTGACACCCGAACAAAAGGATGACCAGATGTTGTAAGAAAAGCATAGAACTGCATTAATCACCAGCTTCCTGCAAGCATGTGTGTGTGTGACAAGAGTACTAAGGATGACTCAGTGGCCCTGTGGCCAGTGTATGATCATGTGTGTATCCTTCCTAAAAGTATAGCATTGCATATCCGCTTCACAATAATCATAGACACTGCGATTGCGCCCCAGTTATCCTTTTTGCACATCCTGCTGTAACGCACCACCTACTGTGATTATTGTATGCAATAATGAGATAGCCCCATCCGGTGGGAGGACACCAAGAGTTGTGATACACACGAGGAGATATGAAAGGGACAGAGGAGATCGAGACATCATCAGAACTCAGGGAGACAGGAGGATCGGACCAAGACATCCACAGCTACAAGAGCAACCTGAGCACAAGCACCCGAGCATACAACTACTTGCTGTCACGTATATAAATATTCTGATCTGATATTTCTGCTACCCAGCTTGAAAATATAGATATCGGCACGCAACAACTCCATCATTTGAAGTCTGCAGCGGTGACCACTCCAAGTACCACTATAATGTTATAATGCCTAGACTACATAACGGCTTCCTTTTTGCACAAACCTGCCCAAGTTACAGTTCCCCTGCCTTGTCCACATCCATATAAACCATGTGCGCAAAAAACAGTGGTTGCCTTAAATAATGTTGCTTGGTACAAATCGAGGTCAGAGGCTGACTGGGAATGTTTCCGAGTGGAATTTCAGCATGTAATCGATTATTCAGACTCTTTGACAGAACTTTTAGTACACAAGGTGACCATTTTGAATGTTTGTTAAGGCACCAGAGCAGTTTAAGTGTGATGAGTTGACAAAAGCACAGACCTGGTCACTGCCAAAAATTGATGTTTTTGACCACTTTTTGAGAGTGAATGTGGCTGATATTTTTTTGGGGGGTTCCCCCCACCTGGTCCCAGCAAGTTTACCAGAGATTTCCCCTGAGTTGAACATTGAAGTGAATAGGAAGGAAATTGCACTGTTTGCCTGGTCTTCCGGGACCACAGGACGTCCCAAGGGTATCCTCTGAAGCTTTTATGCTCCTGCTTAACAGGTATGTGAGGAACTAAAATCATTGCACACCCTCTACTATTTCCATGCAGGCGGATTCTTCTGTCCACTAACATGTCTACTTGCTGGGTGTGAGGCATTTTTTCTGAGTCCTGAGGCACTGGAAGGTCACACTGAGAAATTGTTCTTGGCCATTGACAAACTCAAGCAAATTGCTTTGAAGTTGGGGTCCCATCACCTTGCCAGGCTGGCCTTTACCGAGAAGCCTCCAGAAGGCCTAGACCTGACATCTGTCATGTTCGCATCACCAGTGGGAGCCAAAATTCCGAGCAGTGAGCTGCTCAAACAGCACTTTCCAAACTTTCAAACCGTCGTCAACCTACATGGCATGACCGAGTGTGGAACAGACATCTCTGCATCTCAGACTGCTGACAACATTGGCCATGTTGCACCAGGTGTAGAAGTCAAGATTGTTGATCCCAGTACCGGAAATGCTCTGGGACCCAATGCAACAAGGGAGATCATGGCCAGGTGCAATAAGCTTATGTATGTGGTGGGCTACCTGAATCGTCCTGAGGAAAATGCTAAGTTTTTTGGTGATGATGGTTTCATCCACACTGGAGACTTTGGCCACTATGATGATAACCTCACTCTGTTTCATGATGGCCGAATGAATGAGGTGATCAAATTTGAGAACAAGCATGTCTATTCTGGAGAGATTGAAGATACAATTGCTACCCACCCTGATGTGCTAGAGGTAGGTGTCTTTGGCCAACCTGATCCACTGGTTCAAGAATTGGTGACCGCAGCTGTAGTCTTAAAGAAGAATTCGTCACTGACGGAACCAAACATAGTGAAGATGGTGGAAGATGAGATGGATCCCCACGCATGGCTCCGTGGTGGAGTTACTCTGGTTGATGCATTGCCCAAAAATCCTCAAGGGAAAATCCTCAGAAGAGAACTGTTCAGACTTATCAAGATATGAACTTGTGCACACTCATGGAGTCACCATGTTTAGATTGCACTGATTCAATTTTACAGGGTGCCTCATAAGTTCTGACATACTTTAACTGCACATTAACTTTTTTCTTCAAAAGATATTGACATTGCTTTAAAAAATGACGTTGCACTCTGTTTGAGCTTCCATTTGCAGTATGGAAACTAAAATCATAAAGGGGAAAATGAAGTCATTTGGGTGTGTATGCTCATGCATCCTTATTCTCACAAAGCTTCCAGGTTGGAGGACATCCTTGCACAGTCTATGGATACCAGGGTTGGGTTGGTCAAAACCCACCTTAAACTATTTCGTAGCCGTTTTACCCTATCCGGGGTAAGCACCACCACCCACACACCGGATACGCAGGTTTTTTACATAGGTTCTCTGAGTTACCTGGATTTTCTTTTTTTCCTATAGTAATACCCGTTTCTATGTATGTTGGGGAACCCTGACAACTACAGGTTTTGAGTAGAGGCGACAGTTGCACCGCACAAAACATTGTGAGTCATGGACGTCCCTTAGTAACATGTAAAATGCAGAGTACATATGCATTCTTAACTCGCAATACAATTCATTTTTAACTCAACGTTCAAAATTCACCTCTCCGGGTTAAACCTCAGTGTGAACCAACCATCCAAACCATCTTCGATAGATACGGTTACGACGAGGGCAACAGAACTGGCATAAGCTCCTGCATTGACCAACTGTTTCCTCTCAGCAAGCTTGTTCAACCCCGACGGGATCAACACCGCTGAGGGCAATTTCCCCCCCGATGCTGGACTTCTTTGTCCTCGTTTCTGACTCTTCTCAATGCCAGCGTCTCAGAAGTGACACAACGCAGATCTCTTGATGCCTCCATACGTGTTGACACTTCTCTTTGGATACTTCTGTCTCGTCGTATGCATGTCTCCGTTCATGGACGCGCAATCTCACGTACGTAGACCTTGCAGTAGAATCGCATACACGAGGCTGATCTATTTGCTTCACAGCCTCCACAGCCAAGCAATGGGATCCAGCCATATTCTCGTGCACCTACACTTGCCCTCCTCTCCAGAATCCTCCTTGAACCCTTTCTTCCACAGCATCACTGTTAAGTAATACTCCGTCAAAAATGAACACTATACTGGCATTCCTTTCTTTGGGGTCCCTTTTTGTATTTGAAGCAAAAATGTACCGTATTGTATACCTTGTTTTTGTTTTCTATGGTACGGTTCTGTACCGTCCTGTAATTTTTAAGAGCGTGACATCAGCTCATACGCTGTACTGAAACGTTTTGAGGTGGAACATGTGGAACATGTGATACTTGGGCACAATGTTGACTACAATGTTCAATGCTGAGGCTGATGCATTTCGGTGCTATACTACTGAAAAGGAAGCATCCTGGGGCTTCAAATACCCCTTCATGACAAGCAACAGCGAAGGCGAGATATACAGTGCTCAGCTTGGGTAATGTCACTAGGCAGAAATTGTCGTGGCAATTCTGAGTGGCAATATTTTGGCGTTGAATTTTGATGTCTAATGTGTACTGGAGATACTTTGACATGAGGTTATGCAGTTTGGTCAAGTTTTGTCCGCCCATATGTGGCACCAGAGTGCTCAAACTGCAGCAACTCTCAGATGAGCCCGGGTTAGTTTTGCTTTTTCGTGTTTTTGACTTCTTCTTTGAGCAAGATGTGCTCCAATTTTGTGTGGTGCGGCTGGACCCCAATCTTCACACATTCCTAGCAGCACTTCCTTACACAGACATCCCCGCGGTGCCTTATTTCTTCACCACTTAAAAGCTATGAATTGAGGGCCTACAGAGACAATGATTAGGCCCACAAAAACCATTTGAAGAGCAGCTGCACTCGTTTTGCAACATTTCCTACCTTCCACAGCTTAGCTTCTGCCTCATGGTTATGCCTCGCAACAACGCGTATTGAGCTTGTAGTATTACCGTCAGTATCACGGACGTAAACAGAACTGATCATGGATCACTCAGCTGATGAGGGACTGTCCAAATGACAGCTGCAGTCCAGAAAATTGGTTCCCAGGTAGCACTGAGTAAATAAATGCTCTGCTTTGAAAAGGTTGATTTGTGCAAAATGCAAGTGCAAATTTCCCCCTGATGGCCATTCTTAAACTTCCAGTTGTTTGCGATGCAATGACAAAACAAAAAATCAGCAGCATCTTAGAGCCTCTCCCGAAAAGAGTGTGGGCAAAGTCAGTTAGGATAGTGTTGTACGTGACTTGAAGAAGTGCACATTTTTGTCTCTTGATAAATCATTGTGGCGGTTTTTGGCTACACTAAAGCCATATTGAGTGTTATTTTACAGTTACTTTGCCGCTGTGACAGCTGATAGCAACAAGCTGACTCATCTGCAATTCATCATGTTCATTTCTGTGCCGGCAGAGATGTTTGCGTTACAAGTGGGCACCAATCAGTGAGCTGTAAGAGAAGATTAGAGTCGTGTGTTGGCGCACGGTCGCGGAGCAAAAGAAATAGCTGAACAGCATGAGGCGCATCTAAATTCCTCTAATATTCTCAAAAATGGGCGGCGCGCCTTAAAATCTGGCGCATCTGTTGTATGAAAATGGAAAAAGAAAAAAATGTAATGTGTTGTAACAAAACAGCATTGAGAGTCGTTTTGATAAAGTTCAATAAAGTTTTACTTTGCTTCATCCTTTGTTTCGGTGCGCCTTTTAATCCGGTGCGCCTTACGTATGAAAATGTTATTTCATTGATATTGTGCCTTGTAATCCGGTGCGCCTTAAGGTCCGAAAATTACGGGATGTAAAAGAAGGTGGCGTTTTGCTGCCACAGCTTGACGGCACCACGACTCGCCCAATCGAACTCTAACTTGGTACGCTTGCTATGCCTTAACGTGCTATATGAGCGAGTGTCCTGGGAAGAAAAAATGATGTTTAATGGTTATTGTTTCAATTAGAAGCCCTTTCAGCCAATTGTCGCCCGGGCTGTTTGGATAGTAGCCAGCTTTTTGGCCGGTGCATCTGCTAGTGTTACACAAAAGGGGACACCTTGCAGGGCACAAGAAAAAAGTAAATGACGACCTCAACGAGAGTCACTCAGTACAGTACTTATCATTATGCACTTCTATGAGGAATAACTGCACCAAAAGGTAAAAAAATCTTAGGTGGGCTAACTTTTCTTCTCCCACCATCGAACAGTTTCAGAGAAAAATGCAATTTCCGGTCAATTGCAATCTTTCCTTGAGAAAGGGTTATGCACCAACAGCAGTATAGGACCAGGGTAGGTGACCTCCCATATTGGAGCGTCTCAGCTGATGATCCTTATTATGATTTTGTAGCAGTTTTCCGGAAAGTGACAAAACGATGATAGATTCTCTCTCAAAAGTTGGTTGAAAAATTTGAAAACGTTCCTGGTGTCGCTGCTTCCGCTGATACGACCACTGTGGCCGCTGTTCGCGGGTAGGGCTGAACATCAGCAGTAGCTGTGAAGACAGCTGCAACAATTCTACTTTTCATTGACGGCCTCCTAAGGCTAGATCATGTACAATGCCAACTGCGGGCATAGAGGTCAAACTGCAGGATGGCGCATATGTAGCGCATTATGAGATATTTAGAGCGTCGTTTTCTCTGTGCTTGTGTCGGAAACTATTTCTCAGAGTAGCTAAAGCTACAAAATAAAGCTAAAGTTTGATTGGCGCATGCATTCCGAAGATATCGAATGCGGGCCAAGGTCAGCATTGTCTGGCAAGAAGGACCTGCAAAGTCACTAAAGGCCTTTTCAGGATATTTTAAGCTGTTTTTTTTCTTTCAAGGGTCATTCAATGAAATAATTTAGTTATTTTACAGCAGTCCCTTTTAATTCCGATATCTTGTTTGACTCCATCACCTCTATGGACCCTGGTGTGCTCTCCATAGGCATCATGGCCAAGACTCTCGCGGAGGACATGAAGAAGGAGATGGTGACATAAAGAAAGGCTGGTCTCACCACTCGTGGCATCATAAAAAATGAGTGGGATGAAGAAGAACACGTTCCACAAAGTGCTGCGTCGCTACCACGGCCGCGGGACTGTGCAGACGGTGGCCACGTCTGGATGGCCAACGACTGCGGCGACCCGCACAGACATGAACAAATTACGTATTAAGCCACCGGCGATCGCTCCGAAAGGTGTCAAGGGAGATAAAAGGGTCTAGGCCGAGCACGAAGAGAATTCCGAAGACTGTAAGGGTTGTATCCAAGAGTGATGAGGCAGCTGATCACCGTCAAGTAGAGGGATCTCTGCTCAGTCTTCCCTAACTAAATTAATTCCAGATTTATTACACTGCATTGAGTACTTAATGAATGAAGTCGCCCTATGCGTTAATTCTAGTCCATACTGTAGGTCAAATACCAATTGACCTGTACTTAATATGAATGTAAGTTAAGGCCACCCTAATCATCCGCAACATAATCACCAAAGACAGAATGGTATTGGATATTGAAAACAAAGGCACTACAAAGTCTAGGATGAAAAGATCAAGTTAGAAAGAAAGAGTCAACCAATACCAAGTAGCCATAAGCTGGAATTGGAACAACAGTTTCCAGATTAGGAGATAAAGTTTTCACTGGAAATCCGAGTGAAAGGTAGTATTGACATAAATTGCTATATCTCAAAATGATAATAAAGGTCTATATGACAATAAGGCTAGGTTGGTCTGTTGTATCACAACTAGAGCAACCACAACGGTGAACAAGCTTCATTAGGTAGCATGGTGAATCTCTACCACTCAGACATCTACGCGATTTCACGGGCTTTCTTAAAGCAGAAAGCAATCGTAACGTCTGCTTCTTTGTTGAAAGCCAAGTGGCCTTGAGGCCAATTGACAGAATTCATACCGAGCCCAAACTCCTGAGATGCTGTATAGCCTCCATAAATTAGCCATGGACCTGTAAGAAAGTCTCACATACTTGGTCAACGACCATGCTGGACACCAAAATCAATGAAGAGGTGGGTGCCAGGGCGGGCGTAATCATGGGCCTCTCTGACAACATCTTGTCATGCTCGACGCATTTACTTACAGCAAGGACTGTACAAAAGAGCAGTCTTAAGGCTCATTGCGGAGACGTGGAAGGTGAGAGGGATAGTTGCTGTCAAACTGAGTTTTGGATAAATTCCCCTAACTCCATCAGTCGAAAAATTGCAATGGCCAATACTGAGTAGAGCAATTCAAGCTCACCTGTCACAACCACCTAAATTACCATACGTAAAATTGCATGCAATGGGCAGTACCTAAAACCATGAGTTCTGCGTCGGCTTGGAGGAGCGCACAAGGAGATCGTGCGAGTGGAAGTGCCCTGTGCTTGCTGGGGAGTGAATGAAATTCTTCCATGAGCACCAAAAGAAATACCACCCCAAAGTCTAAACAGCCCACTCAGGTTATTTCAGTGGATCTCATAGAAAAGTCCATGGTCAGAAGGGGAGCAGATCAAATTGTTTAATGTAGACACAAATCACAGGCGACGGAAAAATTCTTAATCAAGAGTATCCCCAGTACGGGGGCATGTCACCATCACTTGCCCTGCACGAACAGAAAAGGATCAATTAATCCATAGATCGATGGGTGTCACTAAGTTCTGTGTGTAAGGATACACATCAAATTGTACACTTAGAGCAAGAATCGGTAAGAAAAGTGACCAAGTTGAAGCCAAAAGTAACAAACAATAGTTGTGATTGATAGTCAAAGGTTTTCACTGTCAACAGCAACACTTACAAACATCCAAAGCTTCCTCACAACCGTGCAATGCGGACAGAAAGTACCACTGCTGTGGACAACTTGATGTGCGACCCGCGTAAAAATACTGCAACATACGTAGATTGCTCTGGACGCTTCCTGAGGTTGTGATGGAAGTGATATGCATAGTAACGACGTAAAAGGTGCTGTTTCCGTCATTGTTGCTGCTGATGTTGCTCCTGCTAGTGCTGCTGTTGTAATGTGAGGTCAATCAATGGGAACCCCAATTCACCTTGCTCAAATAATGGATGGAACGGGGCCTCTGTTTCAATGTGGAAATAAAACATTTTAGATGCTCTCCACAACGAGGTTCTGTCGGTATTAAGAGATTCACAAGCTCTACTTCATGAGAAACTCCAGACTTCTTGTCAAGAATGATTGTCCCACAAGTGTCTCCTTCCCAGTAAGGTGAAGATCAGCTGTTCTCCACTACTTTTTGTTTGTTTCCCTCCTCATGTTTTCCCACTAGTTTCTTTCATCATCTTCTCGGCTCAGTCGGCAGCTCCATATGAGAACCATCAACTTTGCATCACCTCGAAAACTGCCATTTCTATTATCTAACGTTATTGTTTCCAGCAGTAGCTATGATTTTGTTTCCATATCATTTTTTTGTTGGTTTTCCTCTGTCTGCCACTTTCTTTCTGTCTCACCAACTTTTTCACCTCCACAAAATGTATAGGTACAAAGAGGGAGAGGAAGAACATAATCCGGCGGAAGGTACCAACATAAAGGACCAGTGAAAATCCTTTCAATTCCGAAGCTTCTCCTTAGAATGAGCATCCTTTGAGATTCCTGTTCTCATCACCAAACCGTCACAAGCTGCTCATCACCTTAGACCCTAAAAATTTTGGTCTTATACCTTTTAAATTTGGTCTTCTGCCAAGTTTAAACTAACTTCAGACTTAAGCAACGTATGTCTTTCAAAGCAATTGCATTTATCCAAGGAACGGCGAAGCAGAGCAAATAAGGTACGATGAGGAAATGGAAAGTTTTGATCCTAGTCTACGCTGAGACTTCGGCTTGACTCCAAACTTTAATAATCTACTGACAAGATGGGACTTTAAGGAGCGAATGATGCAACTACAAGGGAAAAAATTGCTCAGTCCCCATTTTCCCCTGTTTGCTGTTCACGACGCGTTGGGAACAAAGTTAAATACTAACACGTTTGGTCCCTCTCTACAAGAATAACGTCCTTGTAGGAATGAAGTCCTTCCACCGCAGGCAAAACCTCATAAAGAGGTCCCACTGTACTGTCAGTACAGTCTGCCAGTTTCTTAGAGGGTAAACGGGGCCTTTGGATGCCATTCAGAGTTAAATTTCCTGAGTGTTCACATCCTGGAAAAAAGAGACAGGAAATCAGGGAGCTAATCTAAACGTAATAATAGATTTCAATCTGGAATGTCTTTGAGGGCCTTTGCGTGAGCAATTTCATCAAAGGCACAATATGCCTACTGCCTGCTCGAATTCGTCTCGTCGAGACGAGACCAGCGGAAGGTAAAGACAGACAGACAGACAGACAAAAGGAGCTTTAGCTTGTCGCGTTTCTGGGCCTCGCGTCACTGAGCTCGAGACGAAATAGGGTCGAATCTTCAAAGGTAAGATGTCTGGTACTGCATTAAGCCATATTATTGGCAGTTTCTCGTTATAAGTAGAACAAAGGTCTTGCGGCACAAAAAAGTGCAGTGCGTAGATGTTGGTGACAGACTGAACACTGTGACTTGTTTGATACCTGTTCTACTCTTACTCCAGTGCTTGTGCCTCAAAACCAAGTACACTCCCCGGTGCCGATGAGTTCCACCTCGAGGACGATCGCACTGACTTCTGATGAAGTCCGAGAACTGACGGAACGTTGCTTCGTAGGACGAGCAGTTTAGCCAACAGTAGGCCTGATAGGCCTAGTACCTTGAAAAAGTTGCTTCCAATACAGTAGACATATGTGGAGTTGTACTTTTTGCTTGATCCTTGAAGAGAATCGGCCCGCCGATACAGTAATAGCGCTCTTAACAGTATTGAGGCCTCAGGATAGCAGTCTCGATTTACTTTGAAGTCAGCCCTGAACGCAGTTGCGTCCCAACTTCCGCCTCTACGCTATACGGCACAAAATTCTGAAAATATGACCTTGAGGCAGGTGGCCTTTTCTAAGTGACGTCATGACAAAGGCACACACGTAGGTATTCCACATATCTGTTACCGGAATTTTTGAGAAACAGGAATTCTTGACATTCCCTAGGATATTTTGAGAATTCCTGGTAATTTAAAGTATTCCTAGGAAGTTGGTAATTCCTAGGACATATCAAAATTTCCTAGGAACTTTGAAAAATTCCTAGGATATATCTTATTCTTACAAGGACATGTGGTCACACAGTAGCCACAGCCACTGTTGCTCCCTGCTCTTGAGGAGGTGATGATTGAACTGCGACAAGAGGAGGTGACATGTGCACCTGAAATGAAGAGGAGGTTCCTACACAAGGAAGTACCGATTACTGACAGTACATGATGACTGTATTGTACATTTCTGTGTGTGTGTGTGTGCAAGTGAATGCATCTGGTTTCTTGGCAGCCAATTTTTGTGGCAGAATACAAGGACATGCCCTGTGTATGTGTATGTACGTGTGTGAGTGCACACATATGTATGTACAGATGTATGGATGTGTATGTGTGTGTCATTTTCATGGCTAGTCTTGGTGGTAGATTTTCGCGGCAGATTTTTGTCCTTCTAGGTTAGGCTAGTGGCTGGTTTTTGCTATTTTGGTGGGTGATCTTGGCAGCTATGACACTTTTGCAATTTGGTTTTCATTACTTCGCACTTATGTATGTGTGGCTGATCTTTGCAGCTGATTTTGGTGTTTGTGCATGTTGAAATTGGTGGAAACTTCCCCACAAATATACACCCTCAGCAATCAGTAGACATTACGAGTACTGCACAGACAATAATGGACAGCAACATGGAAGGTGAATGCTGGAGCCCTGAAAAGAAATTTCAGGAGCAGCTCCTTGCCCTTGATGCAGGGAATGGCCAATCTAGGTGAATGCTAAGTCGTGCTGAGCAGCAAGAACTCATGAACAGGGTGGTGGTCTTGAAGACTTGCTTTGAGGCAAAGTTGTGCTCCAGTGACTACTGCCTCATCTGTGACTTTTGAGTGGTGAAAATGAATGATAAGGAGTATCTTGCCAAGATTGACAAGAAAGGTGACAAGGAGACACTTGATGACCTGCTCTGGTATGTGCCTGTGGAAGACATTTATGAGACACTCATGAAGGTGCATCTTGAGATTGGACATGGTGGCTGCGACTGCATGCTGCAGTCATGAATCTATGTTTTGTGATTATCACCATTTCCTAGGAATTCTCACCATCTCCTAGGAATTCTCAACACCTCCTGGGAATTCTCAACATTTCCTTGCTCTGTCAGGAATTCCTAGGAATTCTCGACACTTCCTAGGTACCGGACAGTTTCTAGCAAATGTTGAGAACTTCTGTTTCACAAGAAATCCGGTGACACATCTACTTCTACTTGGATATTATGCACTTACTTCAGTAAGCGATACTTCAAAAGCAACACTGCGAGGAAAGCCTCAGAACTCCCTGGAACGAGCTGGCGCTCAGGCCTCTGAGGGCGTCCGCAAGTCGTTGTCATCGCCTTGCGTCGTATATTTTCGGTCGCTGTCTTAAACTCATGTGTTTGCCACTTTCTCTGAGAAAAGTTACTTCTGGTTGACGGTTTCTGAGCTATGAGCATTCAAACTAATAGAAGAAATAGCTGTGGAGAAGCCGTGGAGAAATACGGTCAATATATGTTACTGTGAAATAGAATCCCTCCGGTGTAACACTACTCTTATTGGAGGGTTTCTTCCGTGCCACGTGAGCAGTAAGTCTTGTTGCGTGTCCAAATGGTTTAACTGACATCTCTTCATAACGTACTTTTATTACTGGCATTGCTCGCTCCATATGCGCCACTTAAAAGTCTTATACGGACTGAAAAAGGCTTGAAATGCCCATAGAACGCAATGTGGGAGACCCACAATTGCTCATTTGTCGGCAGCCATGTCCATCACTACCGAGGACTTCAGGGCCTCTAACGTGGAGTGTAACTTTACTTATGGAACAAGACATGTAAATTTTGTAAATGCTATTTAAAGATGGGTTTTCAAACGAAACCCGTTGGATATGTAACCAGACTTATTGGCCACCTCGGTAGGCCATGTCTACGTTAGGCTGAAATCAATGTCCCACAACCAATTTTTACAATAAATGAACTTCCTTAGGTACGAAGGAATTTTTGCCTGGAGAATTTCACTGCAAATGCCATGGTCGAATTTGTCGAGGTGAACTTTTGATGCGAAATGCGTATTTCAGATACTTACTTTCAGATATTAGATTGAGTACAGGATTTCAATGCTAAGCCTGTCCATTTTGGTACTCCAGACCTCAAAAAGTCAGCCTGAACAAGAGCGAAAGGCCATTGAGGTGTCTCTGGGTGGGTGCCCGGGGGATCCCTGTGGAAAAGGCGAGTCGGGAGGGGGGTCACCTCTGAAAAACTTCCGCCAGTTTCATCAACATAAACCCCCACCCACCCAAAAAAAGCTAAAATTCCATCCTCTCTTGCTGACTTTTGAGAGCAGTGCAGAAAAAACGTTGAGCATCTGCACTCAGTCTTGATTCTCAGGGTCAACAACCGATCTTTGATGGCCATATCGCTCTAGAAGCTGCCACGACTGTGTATATACCCGGTGTTACACCGAGGAAATTACTTTCGGCAAGGACTATGTAGTCCGGTGAGCTCTTGTAAATAGAGTACCGGTTAAAAAAAGAAATTACATTTCCGTCGTATGGAGCAATTTTTTTTCAATTCATGTTTTACTAGAAAAAATCTTGCTGTCACTAGAGCATTCTAAGCTCTTCTCTGAAAAGGACAATCCAAATGTCTCGACGTTGTCAATATCAAACAAGGTCTCAGTTCAAAATCATAAGTGAAACTTCTTTATTTCGGAGTCTTTTAAGCGTAAATACTGATTTTGTAAATCTTGCAAAGTTCCAATGAAAAAGTCTTATGAAACGTTACTTTTCACCTTCGGCTTCAGCAAATCTGGTAGGAGACGTTCACTTCTGCATGAAAGTGCATGTTCGCGAGGTTGTGTGATTCCTTGATAGGGGGTCAAACATGGGATGATTGCCAATAAAGATATCGAGGATTCGATATTTTTTCGACAACGCACAGTCTTAATGTTGGCAGCCATGTTATACAGAAGGCGATAGTCATAACACAACAGTCCCCGTCAATAAACACGTAATATCCCGGTAGGACTCTGCAGCTCCGGAGGCTGTAAAGTTCTACGAGGACATAAAGTGCTTGATGCGAATGCTGCTCGCTGCTGCTAATTTGACGCTTGCATTTATAGATTATAAGTACGTATTTCTACGCCATGTCAGTCTTTCTTGATTACAGCAATAGGCTCTACACGTCCTGTAAGTTCTCGACCGTGAATAAATTTATTTGCACTTGAGGATATGTTGGAGCACCCGCTCAGCAAACTACATACATGCGAAGTAGCTCAAGACTGGAGTGGGCCTTAAAGGCCCAGACACTGAAGACATTAAGGCGGGCATGGCATTCGGAGGGTGATGGCGTTGAATCGCTGATTAGTCAAAAACAGCTGCAGAACATTGGCACTAATGCAGGTCCGGCTTTATCCAACCCATCTCTTGTCTCAGAAATGTCAAGACGCTATTTACGTGTATGAAGAGGACAACAGCTTCCACTTCGAATACAGGGTGGGCACAAACACTGAACTCTTACACTAGGTAGATGACACTGCCGAACGATGATGAGCACAGCCAGAGTGCACCATCACCATCCATAATGACAGGTAATACAGTTTCATTTGACAAATCAGGATTGCCACATCACTAGAACTTTTGAATCAGTCATAAAGTTATTTCGGAAGGTTAATTCAATCTTTATGCCCACCCTGTACAGCATGCCCGGTAGTACGGGTACAGACTGAATGGACATCTGTAGCTCACCACAAGCAGATGACGTAGTAAGGGGTCCAGCAGGCGAGGAAGACACCGACGAGCGTGAGAGTGATCTTGATGGTATTGAGCTTGGCCTTGCCGATCATGCCGGAGCCGGACTTGCGCAGGGTGATTCTGCTGTTGTCGCCGTTAAGCGCGCCAGCGGCGTCGACGTGATTTTCTGAGCTGGAGGTAGCCATTGTCACGGGTCCGACGAAGGGGTCAGTGGTGTCCAGGGGAACGGTCGCATTCTTCAGAGAAGCGCCAGTTTCTGCGAGGATCAAGATGTTGCTTACGGACTTGTGCTTCCCAGTGAAGCTCAAAGGAGACCTTTCCATTACCGATATGAATACAGTACGGTGTGTCCAAAAATTAGCCCCAAAAGTGCAGACTTGCCATGACATGAATTGTCAAACCTATGAAATGCCATCATAAATAAACTAAATATCCTTCCAAAAATAAATTCACATCCCTCTCAGGAACGAACGCGCAGTAATTTTAGGAAGGTGGTCACACGCAGAGTGTATTAACTTTTGTTGAAGGTGTAAAAGAAGATCGCCATAGGTACTTGGAGGTAGTCTTCCTCCAGCCGCTGTCTCAGCTGTCCGGACCATAACACAACTCCCAACCTCTCAGCGCCAAAGAAAATAAAGGAGGGAGAAGGTGAACGAAGCCGTTGAACTGAGGCGAAATGTCAGCTGTCGTGGTGGTCCATCAAAACATAGAACATATCTCTACGACGAGCGGAGCAGGTGCAGACCTTGGCTCAAGCAGTGATGTCAGCTGTTGTGGTGGCCCTACTTTAGAATTTTGTATGCAACATAG
>JAAUXU010149708.1_pt1 | contig 38460 bp, 41 predicted proteins | sample 7278151 | NCBI WGS metagenome assembly JAAUXU01 (sample SAMN14350113, study PRJNA611818) | marine sediment metagenome | isolation source: surface marine sediment (1.8m) | place: French Polynesia: Moorea | collected 2018-08 | reverse complement strand
TTAGTAGTTACATCCAGATGTACGTACAGCGTGGCAGAGCCATCTATTGGATCCCCGATAGGCAGCTTGGAGGCAGAAGGACAGCTTGAGTAGTGATGTTGGGGGGTCTGAGTTTTTAAATCCGGGTACTTTAGGATATTCTACCGTCAATAACAGAGGACTGCTCCTCTCAACCACGGACTACTTGCATGCATCCCTATTGCTCACCCCTCCCTCTCCTCCCTCCCCTCAAGCTGTCCTTCTGCCTCCAAGCTGCTCATTTGGGATCCAATAGATGGCTCTGCCTCGGTCGAGGTCTGGGTGTAATTACTAAGTCTGTGGCCGAGATGACGAAAACTCAGCTGCCAAGGTGAAAATCAGCCGCGGAGATGACAAAAATAAGCCTCCCATGACAATAAGCCGCTAAGGACAAAAAAGCACCCGGCGACAGACACACACACACACACGTACATACGGGCCTGTTCTTTTATGTATATACAGATGATATAATTAGTTACATTATGAAACTTTTTAAATATTGGTGACAATCATGATTGACCCCCTACCATTTTAGAAGGTTAAAAATAAGTTTTCTTGTAATAAACTTCTCTGTTCAATTGACAGGGGAGGCTGTAACCCCTCCCCCCCCCCCCGAAAAAAGGTCGGGGGAGCTGTGCTTATGTCTGATTGGGACTCTCCCCATTCTTGTGGACTCCTTTTCTATGCACCCTGTTACAAGGTGAGTCTACACCCAATTTACACACACCCTGTACGGCGTAGAAATCACTGACAAGGTCACGGCACAATCTTTGCTCGCTGCAATCCAACCTTCCTTCGCACCAACTTAGGTTAGAGCGTGATTGCATTATTCCACGGGGATCTCGCACCAAGGTTACAACAGAAAGACGTTTTGAATGGCGGAGCAGAGGCTTGGTTAAGTTTGTGATCATCCTCACAGTCTTAATTACTTGGAAGGGGTGCAAGGAGCACAGCTTGGTCAGGAAGTATCTGTCTGCACAGTATTTTTCTTTGTTTGGAGCACAGGCCCTGCTCAATAAGCGATTGAACGAATGTGTTTTGTTCTCCAAAATCTTCATGAAGGCAGTCGAAACATACTTGTACTGGCACCTCATAAGGTTCTTCAAGGTCGCGACAGCAGAGGCAGATTCCACCCCCTCATTCCTAATAACGTCCGTCAGGTGGAATAGGGGCTCATAGTGGTAAAATGATCCTGGATGACTTTGCAAGAAATTTCCTGCAAACTTGGACCCACTGCGCCAGGAGGTTACGAGCAGACCAACAATTGGACTACCTCCATTCTCAAGCAATAAGTGTTTGTATTCAGAGTAGTTGGGAATCTGCCGACGAATTTCTGCTCCGGCCTTCTGCAAGATGTGTCGTTGTTCTTCAGTGATTCTTGACTCTTGTTCAGCAGGATTTTGAAAAATCTTCCCCAGAGATGTGTCCACATCTGATGTCAAGTCAGTACGAGCATTGTGGCTCATCATCGTAATGAAGCTTGAGAAGAAGAATATGCAAAGGGCAGCAAACAGCAGGAATGCAATAGCATGTTTATGGTTCATGATTTCAGTTGACTTCACTTCTTTAACACACGAGATCACGGAATTGTTTGAGGATTCTGTAGCAGATGTGTTGAATGTTGCCCTCTTACTCCCCTGGATCTCTGTGACGTGGCCACACAAAATGCACATGTTTCCCTTCTTTCTGACAGGTTCACATTGTCACTCATTGATGTACAGGGTGACCTGATCATGTTGAAAGATTTTGTAACTGCCGCATGTTCACAATAGCACAAGAGAAAACCCTGGACAACACCCAGAACATCAGGATGTCAAGAAATTGACCAGGAAGAACCTGGAAAGGCTCACAGGAAGGTCATCTTTGCGAGAATGTTGTTGGTAAAAAACGCCAGCCTGACGCCTGTGGCCCCCATCATCTCACTATCAATGTCCTTTGCAGATGGTGAAACAAGAGGTTGGAGCAGTGAAAGGTGAGTGAACAGGTCTGGATCATAAGTTTGTAACAAAAGCTTTCTGTTAAATGTGAATTTGGTGTCGCATAAAAATTTAAAATGGAATTTTTGATATCTTAAGTCTGTATAATCATGTTTCCCAGTCAAACTGCTGGCGCTTGTGCAGTAGGATCTTGTAAACAAATTAGCAAGTATTCAAGGCATTCGGACAACTTCAATGCCAGATGTGCCAAAACTAGTCCAAGTCAGGGCTGCTCAGTTTGCTCCCTTTAGCTGCTCTGGCACATGAGATGGCTCTCTCAGAAGAGTAAAAATAATTCTGGAAGGGCCAGGAGTACCAGAGGCCCTAGAGGTTTCTGTGGTATAATGACTTCCTGGTGGTCAACCCTGAGAAAACCATTTTGTATTCCAATGAAAAATTGTTCTACGCCAGGCTAGCAGTAAACTAGCACAATAGATGTTTCTTCATTCCCAAGAGCGATGTCAGTGCAGATGCCAAGCTGAAGAGAGCACCTCCCAGGGCCAAGAGCTCCACAATGATCGTCGTGTGTGGTCTGGTGGCATCTGACAGGAGGAAGATGAATCCCATTGTTATCCCTGCAGGCCTTCCAAGGTTTACCTCAGGACCCCATTCCCATAACCATGGTGGACTGGTTAAAAAGAACTTACGCACCAGTGCAGTGGCCCCATATTGTTTTTCAAGCCTGGACTGACTGAGAGCTGGTCAGGCAGGTTGCTTGGAAGGACAGGGAAGTGAGATACCTGGAGGTCTGGGTGCCTGCATGGGTGGTCTGACAGAGGAACAGGTGACCCAACCACCTGCAAGAGCTACGATAGGCCCTGTTGGACCACCAATTGAAGCTAAAACAGGCCCTGTGAGACCTGGCCACAAGGCTTAGGACTCAGCTGAGGCAAAGCTTTAAAGACCAGGCCTCCTCCACTGCTCAGGAACCAACACTCAAATGTACTAATGTGTGGCCCAAGTTCTGTTCTTGCAGAGGACCCAGATTATAACCTGGTGGGAGGATTGCTCAGCTCCTCAGAGGAATAAGATGCCGGAACCAGCTACCAGTCCTTTCCGAACCCGTGAGAGGTGGGAGGATTGTCCTGCACCTCCTCTGTGTACTCGGGCACTGACGAAAGGGAGACACTCCTTACCAGAGATGCGGACAAGGTCCAGCAGATGTAGCTCTCAGACTCCGTCAAGGTCGGAGTGACCTTAGATCGTCTGCACTTTCAAGTGCTCGGCCTTGGGCTGAGATCTCCTTGGCTGCATTGATCAGGTGATAGCTGAATGTCTAAGTAAGCTGGTTGTAAGAGTGAGTACAGATGATTTTAATGCGTTAAAGCCTGACCAAGAGGGAAGTTTGGATGGTTGGAGAGGATTTCCTTCCACATGCCAGCACCAAAGAATGTTCCAGCAGGCAGGAATGTCCTGGATCAAATGATCTGGCAAACCAAATGGCCAGGCAGATATGTGGTCTATTCTTTTCAGCCAGTGGAGTCTGTCGACAAGAAAAGTGGAGCTCTCTGCAAAGGATGGCGTTAACATGTTGAGTCTCTAGGGACCTCTACCGAGTGTGAACCGAACTGCTATGTTGGGACCGCGAGACTGGGGGTGGACTCTCTGACTTAGATGTGACAGGAGGTGCCAAAAATTGGTGGTAGGTGAAGAAAGTGAGGAAATGTCGCGGTGAGGAGTTGTCACCCTATCCGCAGTTGACTATAGCCGACCCTGTCTTGGCTGATGATGCTTCTTGTTTTCCCCTCGGTCCTTTTTATGCTCCCCGTTCTTTACCGCAGGTCAGTTGTCCACCCACCGGATGCGCAGAAATACAGTGCTGTAAGACTATTTTCTAAGTAGTGTTGGCGACGTACTCTTGTTTATCAGTGTATTTGTCTTCACAGTCCTAAGACTAAAAGCCGAATGCCCTCATATGTTTTGTCCAGTCAACAAGAAACCTTTCTTGGGTGGGGTGCCTTAAACAGACAGACACGTGGACAAGCAGGTCTCACGCTTTATATATAGAGAGAGATGATTGTCCCTTCCTTTTGCTGAAGTGTGCTTTCATACTTAAACTTCATAACCATTCAAGAAGCCCTGTTAAAATCCACACTATAAAAATACAACTGTTAGAATGACTCTGTGCAATGGTCATAGCCAACCTAACCTGTTGACCATAGGACATAGCACGAAGGCATCTCAGCTAAGGAGCTTAGCTGCCATCATGCTGCTCTTCTTCGCTCTTGCGGACTGAGATGTCCAGGGACTGAGACGACCCAAAACCTAATTCAAAAAAATAACACTTGTGTCATCTAAAACAGAGTCTGATGCCAAGTTCCCTCCCCCTCAAAAGCAAACTTGACACTTTCGAACTAGCCTGATGTGCACTAAAGAACTTCCTGGATCATTTCACCTGTCCTCGGCGTCACGTTGAGGCCTCAATATGAGGTTGAGGACAATCTATCGAGCACCTCGGTCAAAAGTCGGAAAGTAATGTGCTAGGGTCATGCTGTACAGGTTTAATTTTTCTCAATTTGTACGCCTTGGGAGGAAAAGAAAGAACCATGCTATTTCCCTGAAATGAGGCCCTCCTTGCTCATGTTGTCCTCCTCACTGACATTGTCCTCCTTGCCGGCAGTGTCCTCCTTGCTGACTCAAACATTTCTCTCCCCCCTTCAAATCACTGCCTGGCATTCACGGCTAGGCAAAAGACAGATTTGGCGTTGTTTGTCAACAAGTTCTCGCTGGGCTTTATTTCCTCTTTGGGGAAAAATGGCCTCACTTTACCTACTGTGAGTGTATTTACTACATAGTGAGTCGCTTTAAAGGCTTTATTTTCCCAGTTTTAATCATTTGATATGTCGATGGCCTTACCCTGTTTGAGAGGAGGGGGCCTCAAGACAACTGGAGGTCTCAGAGACGTCAAATGGATCAACATGAGGTTTATTACGCCTGGAAAATCTGCAGATTTTCATTTGACATGAATTCACTTCACAAGTCGCGTAGCATGTTGAGAAGTAAACAGGCTGGCTGGGCTGTACATTAAAATATAAGACTGTAAGCTTTCCCACAATGTCAATAGCGTAGGTGCAGCTTCAGCATGAAGGAAGGTGTGACGCAGGGGGATGTTCACTTGTGACCAGGTGCCCACGCCCACGCCCCACCCACCCAACCCAAGGTGTTTGTTTGTGTGTCCATCCCCTGGGCAAAAAATTGCAACTTTTAGTACTACAAAAGGTCTGAAAATCCCTCTTCCGCCCTCTTCAGCAGGGGTAGAGACAGGACTGACTTCTGAAAAAAGTGTGTCTGTGCAGTGCAGCAATGGTCGAGTCCTGGTCGGGGAGAGTTCAACAATGGGATCATGGGATCGTTCGCCGATGGTTCTTTCTTAGTGTTAAGTTTGACCAATGCACACTTGCAAATAAAAACTAACATGATCGGAGTCTGCTTTCGATTCGTAGATGCTTCTTACTGACTGGGCGTAATGAGATGGTGCCAAAGAAAACGTCTTTTCTTCCAGGGCTGCCATATGGAAGCTTTCCAAACCTAACCAAACATTCCAGCTTCATTTGGTTCGGTTACCTTCATCGGCTGGATCGCAGCTCCAGTCAAGGAAGTCTTTTCAGGTCACATGATCAAAGAAAGACCCTTGTCCTTTGTGGCCCTTATTCAGATTCGCTCCTCCTGCAACTCCTGCAACTCCTCCTTGCCTTTGCTCCCTCCCTGACGAGACCACAGACTGCAGTGGAAGAGCTATGGCTGTTGTTCTGGCGGGTGTGTTGGATGGAGAGATCCAAGGTCAGTCTTACATGGTACAGTACGAGTTATCTAAAGGTGAGGGTTAGTGTCAGAGACTTAACTCCTACAGTTCTGTGAATTCTGTCCTGAAATTCCAACCCAACTGGAAGAGAGGCAGCTGCTAACAGAGAGTTGGTATTGTGCGGCAGGTACAGGAGAGCATCACTGTTGAACCCTTCAAGACAAAGCTCCAGTCTGTCTGGGAAAAGAACTCTGGTTTCTTGGAGTTGGCCAAAGTGGCTGCCGTTCTCTCAGGGGTTCATGTCCAAGGTCTGAAAGAGACCAACCCAGCTGTCCTCTGCAAACTGAAGCATGCACCAATCACTAGTGTGGATTGTTAACGTGCCTTTTCCAAGTTCAACGATCTTCTTTCCAGCAAGAGGCTGAGGTTCTCAGATGATCACTTTCGTGATCAAATGATCCTTTAATGGAATATAGATATTCTGAAAAGCCAATGACTTATTTGCCATTTTAGTTTTTTTCTGCCGGATTCTTTCACTGATTTGAGCAATTTTATTTGCAGTATTTGGACGACTCTAGTGATGACCAATGACCAAGAGAGGCATCATAGGTAACAATCCTTGATTGCTATTGTTTCCTTTGATGACAACCAAGGATTGTTACAGCACGTAAGATTGTAAGAGCACACAAAGTGATGTTGAAGTCAATTGCAAGGAATTTTTTCTCTCTACCCTCTACCTCCAGGGTCCTCAGATGCTTCTCCAAGGTTGCGTGATTCAAAGTGGAGCAGTTGCATTACTATAGGAAGAACTGGGGGAAATTGCCACTAGTGAAGCTTTGAATGTCTGCTTTTGCCTCGGGATGTTTGACACCAGTCTGAACGCCTGTGCTAGGTGTACAGCAAAGGCATGTGTTAGATTTAAAAGTCAGTTGCTGGCTCATTGTAGCACTGACAGAAGTGATTCGGGTGGATCTTTTGTAAGGGTTGTTGGATACGATCAAAAACTGCCCACAAAACTGTCACAGCAATCAATTCATGGAATAACATGATACTTAAACAACGCAATACTTACCTTAGAACTGCAGAACACCTGTGAATTTCGCGAATCTACACCTAGGGTGCAACACAATCTTGGGCGTCATTCTGGTTTTTTTTTCTCATGTTAAGAGAGGAACCGACTTTAAAAATTAGTCAACTTCTTTCTTTTGGTACTTTAAATTTGTCCTGCTGAAGTGAGACTTCAACCAGGTTGAGATGGAGTTGCCTCGTTTCCACCATGTTGTTCTTGAGGCACGCGAACACGTTGTGTTGCTCCTGAGGCCCTCGTACTTGGGCTGCACAGAGTGTCTCGGAAGTTGCTTCACTATTTCGTCAGTGACTTTCTCGCCGTAGAAGTGTCCTAGCGCGCCAGGATAAGCGCAGTCAAATCAGCGTCTTCCCTCACTGTCAAGGTGTCCAAAGTGATGCAGACCATGGTGGGTTATATAAGTTCATGGCCTTACTGAAGGAGAACTCCAGGGTCACAAGGAGGTCCGTCATACCCGAGAACGATGGCTCACGCACAAGAAAGAGAAGACGCCTATTTTTGGTTTGGTTTGGAGAATCAATATCGATGTCTAGTAAAACTATAGTTAGTCGCCTGGGCAACTCCCACCTGGTCAAGGTCCGGAGGGCGTTCAACGCGCTCTCTTTCATCTCCCCCATGTTGTTCTTGCCACCATTCGACATGTTCACGCAGGATCAGTGTGTCCGGTGGCACACGATGGGAACTGTGCTTGCACATGCATATTTTCATGTGCATATAAGACGCGCTGTCTACCCACGATTGACCTCCAAGACCTTGATGAAGGAGAAGGCGTGCGTGGAGTCCGGACTTGGGCCAACTTCAGGCTCACTTTGTCGGTTAATTTTGGCCATCTTCAGCCACCACAGCTGCAGCGTCGTGTCTGCCACCTCAAAAACTTGCGCCCACTAAAAAAATTTTTCCTTTCTTTGGATACTTCTTCACCCCCAAGAAGTTCGGACAAAACTTCTCGCAGTCAACTGTGCCAACCATGGATCGGGCCAAAGATTGTTTGAGAGGGTCAAGGAGGTCCGGGTCATGGTCAAGGGCAGCAGCACCGACGCCTGGCGGAGGCTCTGCGGTGTTGCTGATGTAGACTGAGAACACAGGAGAGTTTTCGAAGTGCTTTATGTAATAAGTGATGTAATCTGGAGGTTTTTCATGTACACCACTGTATCTTCAGTTTTTGTTTCTATAGTTTTGCGCATCGTCTAATCTAGGACTAAAGCTTGTTTCAACTCATATTTGATCTAGTTCTGACGAACCCTGTACATTGCGTTTGTGTGTGTGTGAGTGTGTAGGATCCTGTTTGGGTGACATTCTAAAGTCAACTCATCTCACTCGACCAGAGTTGCCAATGACATCCCCAAGTCTCTTCTCTCCATGTCAAACTAGAACCCCATCTCCGTCTGTCGGTGCGTCTGCCACTGATTGTACTGTTCATACATAAGCAGTAAAATATAACTACAACAGTTGCAACATAACTTGTAAAGCGGAGGACTTTGTTTTGAATGGGAAGGCATAAAATGGTGACGAAGAAACCACTTTTGCGGTTGACATGACCAAAACCTTTGGCAGGCACAACCGGCACCAGATCATGTTGGGGGGATGCCTCAGATGAACACTTGTCAATCTATGAACGATTTTATAAAACATGCATTTAGGTATAGGTCTTCTACAACTCTATATTAGTAGCATATGCAATTTCGGAAGCTGTCAGATCCAGATTCTTCCTTAATAAAGTGGTTGGCAGAACTGTTTGAATGTTATATTTTTGTACGTCAGATTGTCCATTTTGCATTCATTTCTAAGGAGGTCTAGAAAATAACTACTTTTCCACCCTCCTCATGAGAGCGGGAGGTAAAGTAGAGGTCAGGACTCCCCAGGCACAAACAAAGCAAATCCAGACGGCAATAAAATAGAGCTGCAGTTACGCAATCAGTGGCGGCGACTAAAGTGGAGCCTGAAGCAAACTTGGAGCCAAAAATGTACATCAACCCCTGCACGTGCATTTGGCACGTGGCATTTTACACAAATGCCACGTGCCAAGTGCACGTAATGTACTACAGTCACACGTTATATGGCCACTTCATCCGTACAGCACTGATGGAAAACTTTCAATTGCAGTCTATAAATCTGGTTTAAGAAATGCTTGCTCAGTTTGCACAAAAGAGTGTAGTTGCAGCTAAAAAGGTTATGGATTGTTTGGAGTTTTAGGTGTGTCACACCTAGTGGATATTTGATTTTTGCAAAAATCAAACATGCAGATTTTCCTTCCGAGACCGTTGTTTTTTGCACGCTTATCCTGGAGACTCATTTTTTCGCAACTTTCAATGTTTGCAAAATTCTCGACTTTCGCACAATCATCGTGCTGCCCCTCGGACATGCGCAGCATCTCTGCTGAGCACAGGGTGGCCCCCAAAAAAGTGTTGTGGAGGCGCCGGGTATCGATCCCGGTACCTCTCGCATGCTAAGCGAGCGCTCTACCATCTGAGCTACGCCCCCCGGACACGTTGAAGGTGTCCTCCTGCTCCACTTTTATCATGGCGCCGCTCACAAGTCTTGCCTGCCCTACGAGGAGTCAATGAAGCTCAACAGCTGCATCAGTAAACATCTCCGGCCCGTTAGCTCAGTTGGTTAGAGCGTCGTGCTAATAACGCGAAGGTCGCGGGTTCGATCCCCCCACGGGCCACAACCTTTTTCTTGCTCTTCCGCAAGTCCAGCTCGCCCACTATGGCGAGCGCCAGAGACACACAAAGCTCACAAGTGGATAACTCGTAAGCATCGAAGCCCGGCTAGCTCAGTCGGTAGAGCATGAGACTCTTAATCTCAGGGTCGTGGGTTCGAGCCCCACGTTGGGCGACCAACTTTTTGTCCTTCTAGCAGGTCGGAGCCGCCGTTGCAGTCACAGCCACGGGAGCTACGTCGGCCGCAACTACGTCTACGAGATTGCTGAAGCAGCGACCTTGAGCGCGGTCTGAAGCATGTGGATGGCCAGATTGGGGACGATCGGTTTGGGGGGTGGGGGTGGGAGTTGCAGACCGACACACAGACATGTGGCGCCTCCGGCCCCTCTCGCAGCCCTGGCCGCTCTGGTTGCCGAGTTGCCTCTTGTGGTGCTGGAGCCACTTTGGGGTGAAGTGCTAGTCGCTTGGGCACTCGTGATACCTGTAGTGCTCTTGGCTCGGGTGGTGCCTTTTGTTCTTCTTGACCATAAGACGTGCGTCACATTCTTGCTTGGCGATGGCCTTGGCCACCACTTTTTCGTCGTGCCAAACGTCACCGAAGACCTCTTTGACACTGTCTCCAGCCAGGAATTGAAGACTTTTCACGTCCCCTTTGTCGTTGAAGCAGGCTAGAGCAGTCAAGAGTCCAAGCCCACACTTCTGTTTTGCCTTTGCCCATCTCACACTGTTCCACGGACTTGAATCAACTGCCGGAAAAGGATGTGGACCACACAAGGCGCTTTGTACTTTTATGCTGGAGTTGATTTTTTGCCAAGCTTGACCAAATTTGTACTGTTAACACGTGCTGTCAGGTACAGCCAGTCCTGTCACACAGGTGTCCCGTCAGCCCGCACGAGACACACAGAGCTTTATGCTGTGGCCTCTGTGTCCCCCCAGCAAGCGGGTCGAGTCCGCTTGTCCATGAATATTTTGACTCATTGCAATAACAAGTGGCTTCGGCCCCATGAACTTGCCCGTGACCATTGTGACCTCTTTGCTTCAAATGAGAGGTCCGACGCAAAAGTCTTACTTGCTCTTGTTGACAAGGTCTTCTTTCATTTTCGTGAACAATTAGTCTTTTGGACTTTCAATTCCAGACTTTTTGACTTTTTCTGAGCCCATTTTTGTTAATCATCCAGACTTGGGGATGTCCTTGGCAAGTCACGGTGAGTGAGAGGAGTGGACTCAGGGTCCTCCACCCTGCTGTGGATGCCCCCGGCGTCCGTGGCCAACTGCACGAGCCTTTCGGTCACCCTGGACTTCTGCCCGGACGTAAAGTTAAAAATGTTCGTCGTCGGAACCTTGTATTTGCTTTCAGCTCGGGTCAGGCCAGGTACGAGCGCGACTGCATACACAGTGTGCATACCTGGCCGTGGGGTCGCCCTGACCCCAGGTCGATATCTTGAAGACTGGCAACAACTGTGACCCAACTCAATGTATTATAACGTATCATTAGCTGCCCTCGACTTGGAAGGCCCGAGAGCAAAGCCCGAGTCCACTTTGGCGTGTAAAGTGTTGATCTGCGGATCTCATAGATGTCTGATGTCTTCTGCCTGCTTCTTCGGGGTCTTCAGCAAGAGCCTTTCGTCCGTCTTCTCCGTCCGGGAGGAGAAAGAGAGAGAAATCGCTTAGTTGAGAGCAGCAGCAGGAAAGGTAGTGGAAAGTCTTTCTCTCTCTCAGTAGCTTTTGGTCCACTGGGGCGAAGAGAGCGCTTAAATGCCGCTTTAGCAGCGTCCTTAAAGGAACACTTTTTTTAAGTCTTTAAAGAGAAACAGTCCAAAATATAGATTTGCGGAGACGTCCTGTTGTGCCATGGGTTGACGTCGTGAGTGAGCCAAGAAGTGGTCGTGTGTTGCTTTTTCTCCTTTGTCTCCTGCCCCTTCTTCTCCATCATGTGCGTGAGTGTCTTCTACTGGTCTTTCTTCGCCATCTTGACGGTCTTGGCCAACTTGCCCGCCAGCGACACCGTCCCGCTGGAGGCGGCATTCCAAGGTGAGATTTTTGCCAACTCAAACAGAGCTAAGAAGCACTGGGCTGTGGAAAACATGCAAAGTAAACAAATGCAAATAACATCGTTTTATTCATGCGTGGCGGACGCCGTCGCCGTTGTTGTTGTTGTTGTTGTTGCTGCTGCTGCTGCTGCCGCCGCCTCTCCTGGTGCTGCCTTAATGTCGTGTTTCTCCCTCTTCTCGAGTCATTCCCCAGCATACAAGAGACAGCGGCGATAGCGATCTAAGCCACGTGAAATATTCATGGGATGTGCGTGTGGATCTAGCGCAAAGCCCATCGATTTTGCCTGCCTGCCTGCCTGGGCTGGCGAGGACACTCTCGTTGGACACGCGCGCGCGCAATCGATACACATTAAGGCTGGACGTCGACGTCGTCGTCGTCGACGACGACCAGCAGACGTTCACGCACGCCGAGGGGGAAAATTTGGTCACACTGTTATGGGGGGGGGGATCTTTTAAATCTCCATCGGACTCTTGTACTACAAAGAGAGGGAGAAGCAAACTGAACATTTTGTGAGCCATCAGTTATCTGTAGACGGCCGTGACGCTGTCGATATTCTTGTTCGCCGTTATGTACGAGAAGCACTTAGACCAGAAGCAAAAAAAAGGGCCCTGAGAATATCGGAAAACTGAAGGAGGAGCAGAAGTCGCAATAATTTCTGTGCCACACAACAGAGCAGCCCCCAAAAAGCCTGGCACAGATTTGCATCTCTGAGAGCCTCCACTCGTTGGTGTTGTTGAGCCTCGACAAGTGGTCGGAGCTCTCCGTCGTGTCCAATCTCCAAGTCCAAGAGCCCCATAATGAAGAAGTTGGCGCCAACCTAATCTGGGAGCAACAAGAAGCAGCAGCTGCTTGAAAGCAGGGGGAAAAAAGATGTTCTCATTAAACATTTACGCGCCAACTTTTCCCCCCCCCCTGTTCTACATGTAACGAAGTCCCTGAGGTTCTCTTCCTTGGCCGTGAGACCCCAATCTTTCTCTCTCCTCCTCCTGCTCCTCACGGAGCTGCCTGAAAAAGAGCAGCAGCTACAACAACAACAGCAACAAAAGCCTCCTCTGGCTCGCAGCTGTTTTTCCTTGCTTTCTCTAACTCGTCTGAGCGATATCAGCCTTCACAGGCAGAAGAAGAATGGCGATTTATTTCGGCCCACGCCAACTTGGCACACATGTGTTGGACAAGGCCGAGCTGAAGGCCGAGCTGAAGACCGAGAGCGGCGTTATTAATTCCAGATTAGCCTTCTTGAGCAGCGCAGGAATTGGCCTTGTCCGTCCTCGGCACGACCGAGGTCGCATTGCAAGGATTCCTGCCTGCGCCAGACGCACGGGTGAGGAGGCGGAGGCGGACGGCGGCGTGAAGACGGAGGAGCCCATTCGGGCCCTCCCCTTTCGTGCTGACGACGTTCGACTACTTTGATTCTTCGCCGCCTCCACTTTCCTTTCCTGTCGACCTAATCCAAAGTTATGGGGAGTGAAGGTGTGGAAAAAAGGGGACTTAGTGACCTTGCGCAAGATACCACAGTGGGTTTTATTCACAGGAGATGTTGCCCGAATTGTCCCCATCCATTCTACTACCTCCAGTATTGCAGATCCACACGAGGGGGTTCCGGCCACAGATTATGTGACCGGCCAGTGTCCTTTCTCTCTCTGGCACGGACAAAGTGGTCCTGCTGGGTATTGTCTGCACCAGCAGAAGTGCATCTGTCACGCCAGATCACTGCTTGGCCATGGAGCTGGCCGAATCTGACGGGCAGCGCAGGCAAGAAGCGACGTCACTTCCCATTTTCTGTCTTACCTGCGGAGCAGCCAAGTTCTGATGCCTGAGAAGAATGATCCTTCTCGACAATCTTTCTCTCACCCTCCTCTGCTTCGACATGGCTTTTTTCCCCCTCCTCCTCCTTGACAGGACCGGAGAGCGATTGCTCCTGTTGCACCAACAGGGTGGCGAGGCAAGAAGGGAACTGCCACAAGCAGCTCAGTGGCAACCCTGAAGGGGCTGAATAAATTTTTTAAGGGAAACGTCATGGAGGAGAAAACAGCACTCGTCCTCTTCTTTTTCCCAGCAACTTTTAGTGGCGTCGTCGTACTCGTGCCCATCTTGCACGTGCGTGCGTGCGTGCATCAGTTGATTCTTCTCCAAGGGGAGCAACAAAAGGTTCGACGACAGAAATTGGAGGATAGCGCCAAATTATTGCCTCCGACGGCGTCTTTGGAAGGCGGGCGAACAGCAAGAAGGAGCTGACACGCGAGGAGGAGGAGGAGACGCCCTGGAAAGGCTCGGAAGAGAACGTGTGCAACCGACGCCTCTCGGTGCCCGCCGTGCCAGGCGCTGGGAAAGTTCGCGGAGGGACTTTCGGACTTGAACAACAAGCGTGACCACGTGCCAGATCTGGCCTCGGCGCAGGCACTTCACGGCAAAGGTCACAACAGCGCGGTCTATTGCACCTGTCCTTTGGTTACTAAAGTCTAAGCGAAGCTTTCTGGAAATTCTTCCTCGCTGCTATCCTTTCCGCATAATCCTTCAGCCTCGGAAAGTTCTCCAGCAAGTCTTTCTCTAAGCAGGCGCAGAGGGCGTAGCCGACGATGACGTCCAGGCCGGTGAAGGTGCTGCCGTGCATGAAGCCTCCGTCCGAGAGCTGCAGGGTTATTTTTTCCACAGCATAGAGAGGAAAGTCAACTAAGGACTGTACGGTTGTTGCTTGCGCTGACTTGCCTGGTTATCCAAGACGGGCCCCGCGACCTCGGCGAAGAACTTCTTGTTCCTCTCCACGTGGCTCTTGTCTTCCCCGGGCTTCTTATCCTCCAGCACCGCTTGAATGGGCGAGCTCGTCGCAGTCAGGCCGTCCACTGTCCCCGAGGTGTAGAAGGAGAGGTTCAGGAACTTGGCGAGGAAGGAGGGACTCTCCGCCAAGTAGAGTCGGCGGTCGTAGTCATAGCGTTCTGTATTGTGGAGACATGGACAAGACCGAGAAAGACACCAATACCAGGGTCAATGAGGTCCTCACGTACCCAGAAGGAAGTGGCAGATGGCGCAGCTGTCCCACATGACGACGTCCTGCCTCCCGCCGCAGGAGAACACCAACACGGGGACTTTTCCGTTCGGATTCAGCCTCAAGAAGTCTTCCGGCTTCTCTGTCCGGAAGGTCTTTGGGTCGAACTCGACCACGGAGAGCGCCGGCAGGAGCGAGCGATCCTAAGGGTGGGCCCAATGATGCTACCTCCTTCGTCTGTCTGCCATGTGTGTCGTCACCTGGTACAAGTCCTGGAGCTCGAAGTAGAGCCACAGAGCCCTGGTCGACCTCCACCCGGGCACGTGGTACAACGTGAGCGAGCTCTCAGCCGCCATCGACGCTAGTTTATCTTCCATCTTCTCTCAGCTGTTGACTTGCTCGGCGAGATCACAGACGTGCATTATTTGCCCAGGATTGTGCGTAATCTTCTCTCACCACATTATTTATTAGTGGTCGTCCCTTCTCCTGGCTTGGATCATTCAGCTCTCCTGGAGGCGCTGTTTCAGAGGCCTATGCCAGATTGGTGTGGGCCCGAAGGCCTCTTTTTGGGGCCCACCCTCGGCCGCACCACGTCAGCTGTAGCATGTTGGTTGGCACCCACACTTAGCCAAGTATGAGCAGGAAGAACAAGAGCAAAGTCTCCTCCAGCCATTGTGTGCGGCCAAGTGTAGCAACACACACATTTAGGGTGACTGGCAGGTCAGTCAGGCCTCCCTTGCTCCTTTTTGCATGGAGTCCGCCGGCCACAGGGTCGCTACTTTTGACTCACCCGGTGGGCATGCAAAGACAGGTCTTCGAGGTCATTGCACGACTCAAACGGGTCCGCGGTGACGTCATTACCGAATGTTTTCGGCAACTTTTCCCGATTTCCCCCCCCCCCCCTAACTTTTTTCCCCCTGGACCTGGCATTAAGTATTCCTTTGGCGTGGCCGACAGACAGCTAAAAGAGAGAAATGACGGAGGAGAAAGCGGGCTCGGGCTCGGGTTCGGGCTCGGGCTGAGCCACAAAACTGACACCAAAAGTGAGTCAAAGGTGGCCATTTCCCTTACGGACTCCCCAGATCCTGCCATGATCACCTCTTCTGTGTATTTTCGCAAGCTTCAGCTGAGAGAAGTGCAAAACTCTTGCACTCAGTCAGTGCAGACTCGTTGGATTGATCAAACGTGCACTCAGTCAGTCGGAAAGGCCACACCCTGTGTGTGTTTTTTCCTCTCTTCTCTCCGCTTTGCCTGTTCCACAGGGTGGCCAACAAGTTTCGAGAGACCTCTCAACATCTGCATCTTGACATCTGCATCTGCAACATATTGAATGCTCAGGAGGCTTCGCACGAGAGCCTCAAAGCCGATGGATTCAAAGCAGAGGAGACTTTTTTCTGCCACGCGAATATCGAATCTGCTCGGGTATCGACTCATTTTGCCCTCCCCGGTACAGTATTAGTTATTCTTTCGCAAATAGACTTTTTTTTTAACTGAATATCACGAAAAAGTCTTTTAGTTCGCGTATTCACTTTTGGACTCGTCGAGAATGCATAAGAAAGGCAAAGATGTTGAACAAGTAAAATATGGAAAAAAAACTCATGCATTTTCCAGCTGCTTTGAATCATTTAACCAACCTTTTTCCTCCCGTCTTTTTTTAACATCCACTCAAGGGCTGAACCAACATTTTGGCACCGAAAAAAACCAAGTTGGTCCAAGCTCTGCTGCACTGCAGCTGCCCCGAAATCTGATCAGGAATGGCCCTGGTAGGCCTGACGTGTCCTTAGGCCTCATTGGCACCCACGGAAGGCACAACTTTCCACTCCCTCAGCATGGAGGCCTTCACGGCCTCCAAGCTTGCATTCGTCAAGTCGACGGAAATGAGCTGTGTCAACACTGAATGTTGTTGCACAGCGTACATGACAATGACAGAGCTGATTTGCCACCCCGTAGTGGTCTGACTTGGCCACCCGGCCGAAGAACCTACATAATATAAAAGTTAGTTTTGATAGTCGCCGCCAAAAAAGCGAGTCCTTTGAGCCCGATGGAATTTATACTTGTGACATGTTCAAGCTCGACGTTGTCAGCACTCACCGGCAGAGACCGAGTACTGGATTAAGGACAAGGAAGCTGGCAGAACTCACAGTTTCTGTACCACGAGGCTAAAGCGCGGATTAACGGTACTCAGATCTCAGAGCCTGGAGAAAGTATATCAAGGATTGGAAAATCCCAGCATTTAGCTAATTCCACCCCGCAGATTGCATTTCCCTCCCCTTCTCCTGGATCAGCCTGGATCGATCGATCGATAGCTTTTCTCTACCAAACCAGATCGAGAATCCCTCGACCACTTGTGCGCCGTCATCAGGACAGCCAAGCACACGCACAAAAAGATGCTGCAGCTCTTTGTCTTCGCATCCTCTCCTTCTTCTCTGTCCCAAGCAGCAGATGAGGCTTCCCCGCGTAACTGAGTCATCTCTGGGGGATAAATTCCCCTCCTCCCCTCCCCCCCCCCTTGCTGTTCCATCCCCCACTACCAAAAATCCCCCCCTTCCTCACTCTTGTTTGTTTACAGAATTGAACTAAGACCTGGCAAGAAGAGTTTACCCTTTTTTCCGTAGGTGCCAACTTCGTCAAGAGTGTGAATAATGCATGAAGCCACAAAATGTGCAAGTTTTCCTTCATGGAAACAGTTGCGGACCATTTTTGGCAGCCACCCTGTACAGCCTTTTGTGCCTGCACGATGAAGTCATCTCTGCCGGCATTTTCATCACATGTTTGCCAGGGAGAAATGTTGATTGATCTCATCAGGGGGGAGATCGATAAGAGGGGGTTGCAGGTCTGGCTGCAGGAGGACCTCGCAGAATGGGATTGTCTCGGAGTTGCCACTAGAGTGAAGCACGACTTTGGTAGTGCCACTCTACAGGGTGGGTCAGAACTGGTGTGTGCGCTGGCGCGCTGAAGCGACGCAAGGGTCAGCTCAGGTCGACTGCGTCCTGTTCTTCCCCCCCCCCCGTCCAATGACTGAGTACTGCCTGGGCACAGACGAGGTCGGCCAGCCCGACCAAGATGCTGTTTGGCCCAACTATGACGCACCCTGTAACTGCCAGATAAGCTCGAATATCATTACGTTTCTCTCAAATTGGCTGAGGGCTTCGTCGTCCACGCTTGGCCGCGTCCTCGACGTGGCCCCGACGGCGGCAGCGCCGTCGGGGCGGGCCGGGCCGAACCCTGCCAGCAACGTCAGCATTAGCATCTTGTTGTCTGATTAATCTCCCCTCTCACCCGCTTGGCTCGCTCTTCCCAGAAGGGTCTCTTCAAGCACTGGCCGAAGATGGAGCCGGGGGCTTTTTTTGCGCTCACACGATCGATTGCTAAGACGAACACACGATTGTGAGTGAGGTAAATTAGCCCTCTCCGTTGCTTTCCTTAGCTTTGAGAGCTGCAACAGCTGTGTGGAATCGCTCGCTTCCCAGGGAAAAACGGTTTAGACACGTACGTATGAGCACTTTTGTCGGGCAACCACGATGTTTGCAGCAATTGTATCTCAATAATGCGTTTCTCCGAGTTTGGAAGGACATTTCTGACTCAGATCTATTCACATTTGGTGCAGCTGATTGTCCACGATCTCGTGGAACACAAGATGTCGACCTCGATGCTGTTGGCAGACATGTAGTACACGCTGCTCTGTCACAAGTCGACGCAGCTGTGGTCGAACTCGTGCCAGACCCTGTATTTATGCGTCTCAGCTTGGCATCACTCTAATGTTCTTGAAGGCCACAAATTGGCTCCGCTTGGTTTGATGCCCCTAAGAGACCTCATTTAGCGGCCTTTGTTTCGCTGCATTCATTCTCTGCATGTGTGCTTGTTCCATTCAACTCTGTTCCTTCCCTGGGGAGGGGTTGGAGTCCTCCCCCCCCTGGCGTGGAACCCCTTCTTCTTCTTCTCCTGCTTCCCCCAATTCAATTTCCTGCCAACCACCCTCACTTTCTTGTTCTTCCCCCTTTCAACCCCCTCTTCTATCCAATTCGAAATGAACTTTTTTGTCCTCCACACGTGACTTTGTCGGAGGAAGAAAACTCCAGCAAATGTGATATATGTACAGGGAAAGGGTTATAAACGCTTGATATACGAGTGCCGCTGAGCAAAGAAGAGCTTTTTTTTTCTTCCTCTACTCTCTCCCTCGTACAGGGTGGATCAAAAGCAACCTCCTGTACGTAGTAGACTTGTTTGAAAATGTCAATTTTGTGCTGTTGGGGTGGGAAATTGGCTTTAGGCATAGTTTTGAACAAACTATGCCTAAGGCCTATGCTTAGTCTTAGCTTTTGAGGAACAGAAATTGTTTTACCATGAGCAACTTTTGACTTAACGTGGATGTGTAGGAATTTTAAACAAGATTAGAGACGAAGAAAGCACAAAAATACAATATTTAGAGGCGAGGAGTCTTGTAGATTTAGTTTGTTTGCTAAAGGAGACTTGAAAAAGTTGTTTGTTTACCTTATTTCGTTTCTCCTTGAATTTTTATTTCTCATCATGTGTCACAAACCTTTGAATTAAACATGGGCATAGAAAACGGCCTTTTCTTAAAAAAAAAAAAGAAAGAAAGAAAAAGAGGCCTTTTTTTTCACTGAATCCTAATATTTGAGCCAAGGGACCAAAAACCCCGAACGCCCTCAGATCATTTTCCGGAAAAAGCCCCTTTTGGAACCAGCCTCGATAAGAGTGCAGTAGGTAAAGAGTTGTCGTGACTGGACTCATTTGATAAAAGAGATTCAAAATTTTGAGTCGCAGGACGAATTTTTGTCCACCAGCCCGGAGTTTGAACAGCTGAACGCAATTATGTTTGACTTTTGGGAGGCCAGAATTTTACCAATTCTTTCTCAAGTTGGGTCAGTCTTAGGCCAGAATTTGCCCAATCCTGTTTGGCAAATGAAAAAAAAGGCCCCAAACTATTGCCGTTGTCCCTATAGCAAGTCAGTCAAGTCACTTTTGGTGCACCCTGTATATTGGCTGTGAAGAGCAGTCCAATTTTCGCCGGAGAAAATTATGGATGCGAGATTAATCAAATGTACCAGACGTTTCATCACACACGTGAGCAAGTTGGGGAGGAAATTGAGGGGAGACCCGAGTCTGTCGTCAGCAGCTGACGACGACGTCGTGGGCGGACCGGTCGGCCTCGAACTCGGAGGCCGCCGTCAGTGACTGTGCCGGCGCAGCCGCGGCCTTGGCGCCCTTGGTGCGCGTTCAACCGCGCCTTAAGCCAGTCTGGCGGATTCCCGGCAACGGATGTTGGCAAAAGTTGAAGGCATCCAAAAAAAACCATGTTTGCTTCTTTTTGGATAGGAACTCTTTGTTTTTCTTTTCTTGCTCTCTAAACAACGCTACCCTATTTATCTCCACCACAATCTTCTAAATGTAGTAGAACTTCAAGGCCATGACAAGCCTGTATCTGTAACCTTTTCCGCGCTCCGCCAGACCAAAGCAAGGCCAGAAGCTCGCGAGTTTCCACCACAAGGAGCCTTTTGGGCGCAGTCCTTGATCTTGTCTGGAGGAGCAAGAAGATTGACGGCTGTAATACCCCGGAGGGGGGGGGGTTGAGCCCGCTCAGAAAGGCACATCACCTTTCATGGTATCATTCTCCACGCTGACTCCTACCGTGTGAGCCACGCCAAAGTGGCGCACAGCCGGCAAGGAGAGACCCGTGTAGCTGCTTGGTGCCTCACACGATGCGCTTGTTACACACGTGCACTTACGTGCTTGCCTGAGAAGAGCCCAAGAATGATCACCATTATCTGACGGCTTAAAAGGGTTTCTCTGTCAAAAAAATTGCATCTTCTGCAGGCTGAAGTTGATGAGAAAACGCAAGCAAAGGTGGAGAAAAGAGCAGCTATTCTATTGCCAGATATCGGGTTTCAACCCCGAGTCTGCTCCAAATAAATGAAATAGCTTTTGAGAAAATTGTGCTCTGCAACCGCGACCGCGACTTTCCTTTTAGCAGAAATAAGTGCAAAGGTAGCAACTCTTAACGAATTTTCGTCCCTTCTCACTCCTGCAGCCTCTGTTTCCTCCGCAGGGCGCGTTTGCACAAGGCAAAAAGTCACTTTAGTGACAACAACTTGGTGTGGAGCAACGAAAAATGACAGTCTTGTGCTGGAGCTTGGTTTGAGCTTGGTTTGAGCTTGGTTTGAGCTTGGTTTGAGCTTGGTTTGAGCTTGGCTTGAGCTTGGTTTGAGCTTGGCTTGAGCTTGGCTTGAGCTTTGGCTTGAGCTTGGCTTGAGCTTGGTTTGAGCTTGGCTTGAGCTTGGCTTGAGCTTTGGCTTGAGCTTGGCTTGAGCTTGGCTTGAGCTTGGCTTGAGCTTGGTTTGAGCTTGGTTTGAGCTTGGTTTGAGCTTGCCCTGAACTTGCCCTGAGCTGGATAAAGCGCAAGCCCGCACGAAAGCGCCTCCACCTTGTCCATTTTGCTTGGGCAATCGCGCCCTTTTCTTTCTTGAAAACCTTGTCCCTCTTTTGCAGGATAGAGAGACACTCGGAGTCAGAGGAAAGACCTCTTCAAGTGCTTTCTTTCCTTCCAGAAAAAAGGTTAGGGGAGGAAATTTAAGCCAACGTGAAGGGAGAGGAAAGTCGACCCAACATTTTTGCGAGGCAATAAGAGATACCCATCGGTACTTTCTTGATAGCCAAGGCTAGAAAAAAGATATTAAGGTGTGCGAGATCCCTTAATAACGCCTGTGAAGCTGTCCGAGTCGTCCCGCAACATTGGTGAGTGCTCGGGTGGCTTGGAGCCCGGACTGCCTGCTGCTGGCCCAGGCCATAGGCCTGAGTGCCGCAGGCCTTCGAACCAGGCCTCCGCTTGCTGGCGTGCAAAGAACACAAAGCTGCCAGCCATGATTAGTCGGGGAACGTTGCTGTGTTTTCTTTTTGCATGTTTGCGCCTCATTCCGGCCTTGCTTTCTTCCTCCACGTCGCACGTAATTCAGGGCCTTGGCTTTAAGACCCCCTCTCCTCTGGCTGTGCCTTAACGTGAGGATCGCGTGCGCGTCCACCCACGTGCGGCTGGAGCAGGATAGCTTGCCAGCTCACACGCACAGACCTTTGAAAGTTATGCTCACAGGTGATGACACCGCTGCGTTAACACTGTCTCCGTCAACCGAACACACACTTTCGACCATGCTCGGAGATCGCACTGGCAGCACTTTTCGCATATGTCGCCGTGCAATTTCACGCCTGCCTGCCCTGATTGTCCGTTATTCGCGTAATAGCCCGCTCGTGCACTCGGTTGCTTGTGCAGCATTGGGTAAGGCAGTTCCTCTTCGACGGCGTCGAAGTTGCTCGCTTGGGTCACGTCCGACACGTTATCCTCCTTCCTACGGGAGTTGACCTTCAGGACGTTGCAAAAGTCCAACCTGGTCCGTGCACTGCTGACATGCGAGATGGCGTTCATGGGGAGGAGGGACTGGGTTTTTTTTTTAATGTTTTACATCAAAAACAATATACTTTTTTCTTCTCTCATGCCCGGTTCTTGATGCCTTACGAACACTAGAGATGTGTGGGGCTTTTCAAATTGGTATTCGAAACTCGACCCTGAATGCTAATGCGGACGGCGGCGCCCACCTACCTCTAGTCGGTTTCGTGTCCAAGTACAAGTCTAAACAATCAGAGGAATCGACTTGCAAGAGTAATGTCTGTTCAGTAGGTGGTGCTAAAATCGCTCCGAGGAAGAGAGCAGACCCAAAAGTTGGGTCCGGATTTGGCCCTAAAATACCGACCCCTTGATCCTCGCCAAGTGGAGGCAGGCAAAACAAGCAACCACCTTTTTCTTGGTGAATGAACTGTTGGTAAATCTACCGGAACCCACCCAAAAGCATCTGCTTGCTTTTCTTGTAGGCCTTCTGGCTCTCCCTCTCTCACACACACGCGCGCGCGCGCGCGCGGGTAAGCACACACACTTTTTTTTCCTCTCCTGCATGCGCAAATGGTCTCGGATGCCCACATTAAGGCCTCCCCTGGGCCTCATTTCCCATGCGGGAAAGATGATGACGTCTCTTCTACCTGCCATCCATTTTTGTTAGCGAAGAATTTTCCTTGTAAGAACGACCACTACTAAGAACTTTTCTCCCCCCCTCCCTTCGTTACTCGTCTGGGAGGGAAAAGAAACCTAAAAAATAATACTAGCAAGTGAACTTTTGGGCATGTCCAAGATGGGTTCTTAGGTTACTTTCTCTCTTTTCCTTGATCCCCATTTTCATCAGGATGGGCTTATGGGCGACGGGGATTTTATGGGCGTCTCGGGACGTGCGAGCCGCCCTCTGTTTACTGTTCTCATCTCCTCAGCACGCAATATTGGCACGGAGAATCTTTATTGGATGTGGAAACGAGCAAATATGTCAATGAGCTTCTCTGGAGCCTCTCTCAGAAATAGCAGTTTTCCTAAAGAGGAAATCAACCTAGCTGACTTTTTTGCTTCCCCGCATTAGAAATGCAAACATCTTTCACTACAGTGGCCACCGCGTACCTGAGTACAGTGCTCCAGCAGCCTCCGGACGAGGAGTTGCAGCTGAAGGAGACGCAGGATCAGGTCCAACGTCCTCGAGATCCCCTCGGGCATGTCTTTTGTTCGATATTTCAAACATTGAACGCTGATAGGAAGAAAAATATCCCACAACTGACTCGAGTGCTGCTTCGGCAATGTCCTTGCCCGTCCAAGTGCTTGGCCTTTCAGACGAGAGAAGCGTCCAAGATGTCATCAGACAAGGAGGACCTCCAAAAGTTGCTGCTGTCGAGAGAGATCTCGCAAATGTCGGATCTGCAGAACATCAGATATTTGGGATTGAACTTCCGAATGTGACTGCTGATCTGGACCTCCAAGATGCCGTCCATGTCGGAGGGGGCGAGGGCCAGCGGCGGCGTCCACTGCGCTGCACTCTCCTACTCACCCAGCTGGAAAAGTGTGTGGTTGAGGATCATGTTTGCACTCACTTAAGGCGCCCTTGGAAGCATCAGTAGAAAGCTGCTCTTGTTTCTGATGCCACCCAGAGCTTCTTCTCTCTTGAAGGTGGAAAAAAAAATTCAACAGCTTTTTTTTCCTCACTCATTCGTTCGTTCTGCTCAATTTGAGAGGATGAGATGTTTCACCTTCTGCCATTGCCCATTTTTGGGGGTCACCCTGTCTCAAGCCAAAGTCCCTAGGCCATCCAATCTTGAGACTGTCGATCAGAACTCGATCAGACGAGGTGGGCTCGTCAGCTCCTTCGTCCTGCCCCCAAAGAGGTGACCGTCTTCCAGCCGGAAAGTGGGTGTCTGGTGGAGCGTCCTGGAGGGTGCCCAAAAACCCCAAACTTGACCCAAAGTTACCCTTCTTCTCTCAATCTCATCTTTGGTCCTCCCTGGTCGTCGTTTTCGGAGGATTGACCCAATCGTGGGGTGCCAATTGGGTGACGACGTCGAGGTCTCTTCTGCTCATTCTTCAACAACTTTCTCTGACAGTCTTTTTTCCCCCCTTCTTTTTACAGTCTTCAACGAGTCCTATAAAAGGTTAATGTCATCACCATAGGACTTAGACCAATATTAATCTGAGTCTTGCTCAGCGTGCATTTGTGTCAAGGTCGACCGACCTCGACTGCCCAACTTTCTTGAGCCTTCAACTCGGCTGAAGTCTTATTGAGTCGATGCCTAATGAGGCCCATGTTTACTGTGATACCTTTCTCATCATCAGTGACGCAGGGAGAGGATTAGGGAGCTTAAGCTTCCTCTCTCAACTTGATTCTACAGGTTGCCTCCCCTAAACTTGCAGCTTAGTCGTGTTGGGCTGCTTGGAAATATGGCACAAAACAGTGCAAATCATTGTCAGCACCTCCCTTTCATGTCAGCACCAGGTGGAGGAAGTCTGGTCGGCGCCAAATCCGCACAGTTCCGGACACTGACTCGGACGTGGCTGAGTCAGCAACGTCGCCATGCCCGCAGTGCAGTCACGGGACGTCCACCTGGCCCGACATGTACAGCTGGGACGAGCACAACGTCTCCACTCAACTGCGGCACACACTTTGGGCGGAGTCTTGGACTCGATGACGCCAGAAAAACAAAACCCCAGGCCAAATGCTCTTTTTCATGTAAGAAATCCGCGCCCAGAGTTGCCACGCATAACTGAAGGGCCAGATTTGCTCAGGGATCAGAGGAGAAAGGATGCGAGACCGAGCAAACAACAAAGTTGTTGTTCTTGGACCAGGGTTGGTGGAGATGCCGCTGTTGACCCCGGCGTTAATTCTGTTTCTTCCGCTGGCGTTGCCACAAATCCCCTGGGTGGGTGGGGGGGATTTCATGTCAAGACGACGACGACAAAGAAGCAGAGCTGCCGCGTTAGTCTGACCCTCCCGAAAGACAAGAGAAACAAGCCTCGAAGGCCCTCGAAGGCCCTCGAAGGCCTCGACATGATCTATGGCCTCTCAACAGTTGTGTGCCAGATTCTGGCAGACGAAGTTTGGGCCTCGAGGCCACGCTGCTGCTGCTGCTGCTGCTGACCGACCTCGGAACTTTCTCTTATGCAGAGGTCGCGCCACTTCACAACCGTCAAAATGTGGAGTGACGAAGTTCTTCTCTGAATAAAGTGGAAGCGCGAGTGACAATTCATTGACTTTCAAGGAGGGAGTGAAGGAGGTCCTGGCGTCAGGCCTGCCCGGGTCCTTCCGGGCCTGTGGAGGGAGGGACATGGGCAGCCAGGCCCTGAATGACCCCAACCCGAGCTACGACTGACGTTCCCTTCTCTTGTTCTGACATTTCAGGCCAGTGCGAGCATGGGAATCCCTGTGATCAGAAGTGCTTCAACATCCACCACCAGATGTTCGAGTGCTCCTGCCAGGACGGGTTCCTCCTGCAGGACGACGGCTACAGCTGCCTGCGTGAGTTGTTTTCAGGCTTTTTCTTCAATGCTCAAGCGATCTATCTGTCGCTCTTTGACATTTTAATATTGAATGGAGGTCGACCTCGGCTGCCCGACTGGCTGCCCGACTGGCTGCCCGACTGGCTGCCCGACTGGCTGCCCGACTGGCTGCCCACCGGCCTCGTGCCTTCCAGCCCCCTTGCCTGCCTGTCTGCCCGTCTGCCTGCTCCGTGACCTTGATGTCTGATTAGGGAAATTGAATTTTCCCCATCTCCTCTTTTTCCTTTCCTTTGAGGATTTTCACTCTTCCTCGTTCTTTTTTTGTACGGCGCAATAAAGTGAAGTTTCATATTTTACTGTAGGGGCCAATTTATTAAGTGTGGTCGACTTTTAGCCTTAAAAGTATTCATGGTAACAAAGCTTCCAAGTGAGCAGGTGTGTATGTAGTGGCAAGATCAACATAACTTCCTGCAAAAAGTTAATTTGCTTTCATAATGCAAAATTTGTGTTGTGAAAGTTAAAGTGCTATTTTTTTGTTTGAAAGAACACCCGTAACCTCCACTTGGTGGCTACGACGAGACTCGAGGGATACTGAGCATTGGAGAAAAATCTTGGAAAAATCGTCCATGGCTCCGAAGTTCGCCCGAATGGTGAAGAACTACGAAAAGCTGCCACGCATTTCAGAAATTGTTGCACACTGTTTGTCAACCACATGTGGAACAGCTCCAAGTTCTGTTGACGTCGTTTCTTCTTCAACTTTTTGTTATACACTTGATGCTAGAGGGAATTATATGAAACCAGAACCAATGTTGAATGGCTCCAGTTGTTATTGCCAACAGAGAAAAGAAAGAAAAAAAGGCAGTTGAGTTGCCTCAACTTGGAATCCAATATAGCCTCAGTGGTGTATGTAGTACATAAATCGAGAAACTGTCTCAAGGAAGGTAGAAAAGACAACAACCAAGTTGTATTCGAGTTGCCAAACTTTTTTTCTCTTATTAGCCTCACTGTCAGTGCTGTCCTCGAATGGCTTTTCAGTTCTTCTCTCAATGAATGTGTGTGTGTGTGTTTTCCAGCATCGAATCACACGAGAAATCCGCCGTCGAGGCCGCAGCCTCGGTCGACCACAGACGAGAACAGTCGCCAGCAGCAGCCTCAGGTGAGTCAGAGCAAAGAAAGCAGCCTCCAAAGAATTCGTTTGACACTGACTCGTTGCAGGCGCCGCTGTCCATCCACATCGAGGTGGACATCGACCCTCCAGACCCCGACGACGACGGCAGCGTGGACAAAGAGGCCCTCAGGCGCCTGGGTCTGCCCACGCATCACGTCCACTTCGTCGCGGGAGAAGATTCGAATCTCAAGCAAGAAATCCTCCGTCCAGAAGACATCAACGTCGTCAACTACCCGCAAGACGAGGAGAAGCAGAGGAACGTAGGCCCGCGGGCGCGTCAGCAGACGGTAAAGTCGTTGCTCTGGCTCAAGTGCTGCAAGTCGTTCTTCTTGACGTGTCACTTGCAGTCTGCTCCGTCCCTTCCTGAGCGCATGGACGCGGACGTCGTGCACTCTGGGGACGACGGGTTCGTGCCGCCCCCGCGCGCTCTCCCGTTCAAGGAGAACGAGGAGGAGCCGTACTTGGACAAGGTGTACGACATCGACGCCTACTGCAACCTCGACTGCGGCGACGAGGGCGGCAAATGCCTGACGGACGCCGGCAGGAAGCGGTGCCTCTGCCCTCACGGCAAGCTGGGGGACGGATGCAAGACAGGCAAGTGTTGGAAGGGACGCTTTTTACCCTTTCTTTTCCACACATTTCTGGAGAAATGCTAATCTCATACAGAGGAGGAGTGAGAAGAAGACCCTGGGGACGAATTTGTAGGAATTGTGGGCGCGCGTATTTTCCCTGTTATTTGGAGTCGAGGGCCTCCTGAGGAAAATTCCCTCCCCCCTACGCAGAAAAAAGCGGGAAGTAATAACGATCCCTCCTCTGCTCTCTTTTTCTGCACTGAACGAGGTTTATTGTCCCATGAAAAGAGGACAGACTCGTTCTCTCTTCACAGTTGGTGCTTTCCTCCGCACTAACACATGAGGTCGTAAGACACACACAGGTGTCGTGCCTACGGAGATGGCGGACAGGGTGGCGCACAACTTCTTGGCCAAGTCCAGCCCGTGGAGGTGGCCGCAGACGACTTCTCGGCCAAGCCGTAGTGCTCGGACGAGAAGGTCAATTCAAGGACGTCACTCGGGCTCAACTTGGAGGTGCTGAAGTGGTTCGGGTGGCCGGACTCCCTTGGCTCTTTGAATTCGGACTCGAGCTTCTGAGGGTGGCTCCATAAAAGGCCGAGAATTCTCCTTCACTGCGATACCAACTAAATTCTCTTTGAATGGCCTCCAACTAAGGAGAAAACGCCTCTCTCCACCTCCAACTTTGAACTTTTTCCAGAACAAGGAATATTCCAACGCTGACTTCGATCTTGGGTGAAGTGGAGAAAAAGTCGTCACCAGAGGGTGCTTCTTTGCATACTGGGTGGTACAAATTGTACGCTCAATCTGCACAAAAAGTAACAAACTTTCAAAGCCCCTGTATTTCGGAGGACCCGAGCTTACCTGTACCTGTAAGCTTACCTGCACCCTGTAAGGCGTGAGTCACGGGAAACCCCACCCCTCCAATGTGAGCTACAAGGACAACTTTGGCAAGTGGTGAGACGCTTACGTGCTGCGTACTTTCAACTAAGCGTGCGTATGGTAGATATACATACATGTCGTACATATATACGTGTATATATATGTATACGTGTCTGTAGCATCCTGCGACGCAGCGGCTACTGAGGACATAACTTGGCACTGGTCAGTCGAGCTTTCCCTGAAGCCGTGCAAGTCCATGACACTCGGCGGAAGTTCTTGTTGAGGATGTTGTTGGTGTGCGAGTAAGCGTGGGGAGGGAGGAGGCTGCTGCAGTGGACTGCACCCTCCAAGTTGACGTAGTTTGGGCAGTAGCACGTGTGACACGTACCCATCCATCTACCTCACTCATTGAAGGCGAGGCAAATAGAATGGGATGGAGTCGTTAAGTTTCTGTGCACACACTACACAAAATAGTATACATGTTTGACGACAGCACCGTTCACGCATTCCAACGCTTTGGCCCCGGTGGCCTCGACTGCTAAGCCAGGACGCGTCGCGCACATGAACAAGGCGTTGTACCCACTTCGCAAAGAAAGTATGAACGGACTGCGTTGCCTCAGTTCTCAAAGTGTCAGCCCTGAACATTGCTCATAATCCCAGGTCAAGATCATAGATAGGTGTTTAACTGCTCAGATGTGCCTGAAGCCCCTGACCTCAACCTATCAGGGTGATTCCGGGTACAACCTGAACCCCTGGCTTGCCATCAGGAACAAGCCCAAATGTCTCACTGCATTTCAATCGGTGATCACACTGTCTAAGGAGGCTGAGGCGCTTGGGGAGCGCTCACACTGGCAGACTCCAAGAGTGGCACGCTGGAAGTGTCGTTGTCAGGGTTGGGAAACTTCCCCTTACGTGTGTAATCACGATTGAATGGACTGGAGCAAGAGTCACAGAATCTCCAGGACACTTTTGGAGCGCCACAAGATGTACACGTAGAACACAGAAAGACTTTCCTTCGTGGAAAGTTTTCCGCAAGAAGAGGAAACTTTCATCGACGCTCCAGGAAAGCATTAATTTGTCTCCCCCCCCCTCGCATTGCTCGTGTGATCAGCACCCGGCCAAGTCTGTTTGTTCCACAGTCACGAGGATCTCCGGACCCAAGCCCGAGTGCGCCAGGTCGTAAATTTTGCAACTCAGCCTGCTTTTGTCCTGCCAAGTTTTGCATACTTGCAGACTATGGTGTCAGTACAGGGTGGTGGGAAATTAGCCGGATATTATTTGGGATCCATGGACATTCTTAGTGTTGATTGTCTACTTCATATCCATGGGATCGACGGATCGAGACCAAGTGGCCATGGGACAACGCGTCAGATGATGTACGTCTTGCATGCTACATTGCTTGGCCAGTACCAAAAACTAATGTTGTCAGTAGAGCGACTGATCCACCCTGTACGAGACGCGTCTTTTTTCTCTTAAGAGAGGCTTCTTCTCCTCCACTGAAGTGAGGAAGCAAATTCGGCGCCAGATGAGGCAAATGGCGGCATAAACGGGCCCTAACCGAGTTGCCCCTGTTTGGCAGAGGCTGCAGGAGCCTCGGATTCTTAGCACTGACGCTGCAAAGAAGTGGCTGGCAGAGAGAAAATTCTTCATCATTCTCTTGCAGATCGGCTGATTTCATGGCCTCGGTTCAGCGGCCACTCGCACTTGTCCCTGCCCACGCTGACGAACGCGTACAGCGACCTCCAACTGTCCATGGAATTCAGGCCGGACGCAGACGACGGCATCCTCATGATCACGGGCGAGCTGGCGGACATGACCGGGGACTACTTGGCGCTGCTTCTCCGGAACGGACACGTCGAGCTCAGGTATGATGAGCAGCAAGTTCTCTGACTCAAAGTCAACATGCAAGCCAATATCACCATAAAGCTCCATGCTATTAAACTTTATGGAAGCATCGACTGCATTGTCATATCCAGCGAGAAGTCGCTGCGGTCCCGCTCGCACTGGCGGACTTGCCTTCGTCCAACGTGGCTGGTGCGGACACGACAAAGTCCGGCCAGAGCAAGTGCACCCTCACCAGAGGCGGCCAAGTCTCTTCCCCCCCCCCCTCCCCCTTGGTACGTGTATTGCATAGGCCTCAAACTTTGGTAGGCCTGGGGGATTTTGGCCAATCAAAAACGAGACAGAGAAGACAAACTTTACATATATTCCAGATTCGATTTTGCGTTAGAGTGGGTTTCTCAAGGTCTCTCCCACATGCTCACGTTTGTTGATGCAGACCTGATGAAGATTTCCAAATTTGAGAGAAATTCGCGTCCTTGCGGGAGCTTCAGGAGTGCGTACAAACACGACTCGAGTAAATTGGATGCTGCTCACTGGATCGGAGAGAGGCTGTGAAACTTTGCAATCAATTCTGACGAGAGCGAGAGAGACACTTTGGTCTATGCCAATTTTACCCCCTCCTTTCTCTTTGGTCCCCCCCCCCCCTGCCTCCAGGGATGAGATTGTTCCGGGACAGTCACACATGGGGAGCAGAGAACGAACCTCAGGCAGTTCGTGTAATCCTGTGATCGGGACCGATCAGCGAAATCCATTTTAAAAAAAGACATCCTATCAAGGATGCGTAGAAACGAAAGCATCCAAGTTGACGTTTGAAGCAGCCTTTGCCAATGACTCGTTGGGGCTCAGCGTGGACCGGTACATGGTGGCCAACGACTTCTGCTACCGTGGTTCGACCTGCACGTCTCAACCAAATGTGTTCAACGTTGCCATTGATCATTCCGTAGACATGCCAAAGTTTGGAGGCCTCGAGGTCCTCCGTGGTGAGGGAATGGGAATTTCAAGTTGTGCGGGCTTTCCTGGGTGTCAAGGGAGGCCGCTGGGAACCAATCTGCCTTTGAGGCTCCTATGGAATGAGAGCAATGTCAATGGGGAACCTTTTGAGTCGCGTCGAAGCGACCAACTTCTTGGTGGAGTCGCTGAGCAAGAAGTGAACTAACGACGTCGTCTCCACTGACAGACTCGACTGCGGCACCGGCCCCGGCGTGGTCCGCACCCGAGACCGCGTCCACCTGCACCGCTGGAACCGCCTCTCGGTATACAGACACGACTGGGGGGTCTGGCTGCAGCTGAACGAGGGCCTCCAGGAGGAGGGGAGGTCACAGGTAATGAAAGAGCCCATTTTAATGAAACTTGTGCTACTCCTCGCACGTGTGCGGCCTCAAGAAGGGGAAAAAGGTCCACTCATTATTCTCTGGAGGGCACTTAGCCTATTTTTGCCGCAATTTAGAAGGAGGGGGAAAGTGGCAAAGGCGGAAATTGTTCATATCCGTCAGATGGGGGACACCAAGTGCCTCAGAAATATGAGCATCAAGATGGTTGCTACTTAGGGTCTCTTCATGCGCATCACGTTCGCCCAAAACGTGCTTCTGGGCGGCGCCGGCCACTTCCGCAACACTGGCCACTTCCTGGAGAGCGACCGAGGCTTCGTCGGGTGCATCAGGAGGCTTGAGATCAACAACAAGATCTACAACTTCGAGCCGACCGAGAGAGGCGGCGACGTCATCAACGGCATCGACACAGGTGAGGGTGAGGGTGCTCGTGTTCCCCATGGGGAAGCTGCTGCGGTAGAACTCTACGTAAATGGTCAGATTCCTCCTTCTGCTCCATGGCCTGCAAAAAGTTCAGAAAATCGTACACTTAGCTCAAGGAAGTTGTAGTAAATACAGTTCTCGGCGTAAGTAATGTCGCTGGGTATAATATCATAAATATAGATAATATCATATTGTGAGCAGGAATGTTTTACAGTTTGATTGCCCCGTTCAATGTGTAGCCAAGATAGTCACTCATGACATGCTGTACTTTCGTTAACTTTTTTCAAGTGCTCATCGTGATGCGAGAGCACTCAGAGTAACATGAGTTGACAAGAGCAACGTGCTGGGCGAGGCCGATTTCTCATGTTTTTGACCACTTTTCCATGATGAAAATGGCTGAAACTTTCTCTGGATGTCCCCACACACCCTCCAGTGCCACATGCTACAGACGGCACCCTCCGACCTGTCCCTGGACATGCTGCAGCCCAAAGACACTCGGCAGCAGCAGCGGCAGCAGAAGCTCCTTCTGCTCTTCCCACCTGTGTCGCCTGTCACTGCTGCTGCCCAGCGTCTGTTGCTCGTCCTTTGTCCGCGATCATGCTCTTGTGCACCAACGACGTGTTTTTGGCCTGTAGCCTGTCCGAGGACGGGTCGGAGGGCGCCGTCTTTGGCATGTCGGCTCATCACACTTAAAGCACTCGACTGTCACAAAGAGCACTTGAAACTGTGAACTTTTGTGCTCAGAATTCTGTCTCAGTGTCTAAATGATCCATTTCATGTTGAACTTCAGCACCAGAACATTCCCAGTCAGTGTATATGATATCTTCAATCACCAAGCGACATTACTTACGCCAAGGACTGTATAAAAAGTTTTCGTCATCTGAGGTCACGTTGACGTTGCCGATGTCTGACAACTTTGAGACCAACGAAGAGAAGAACGATCGCGATTAGCTAAGCAGTCCTCAAATGGTCGGTCTTAATCCTGAAGGCCACCCGAGGCCGAAAAAGGCCACTTTCCAGTAGCGCAGTTGCTGTCTTCCGCGTGTGAGATGACTGTGATGGAGCTTCTGAAGATGTTGTTGATGTGTGTCAGCCTCTCTGTGCTTTTGGCCAGATCAATGTCCCGAGGACACGTGCAGCTCTGTCCCCTGCCAAAACGGCGGCGTCTGCGTCCCTGTCGACGACGACCGAAGCAGCAACAACGACGACCACGACGTTTACTCGGCCAAGTGCCTGTGTCAGCTGGGATTCGTGGGAATCTTCTGCGAAGAGCACGTGGATGTCAAGGTACAAAGTTGCTCTTGGGACAACTCTTGGAGAAGGTAGCGGACAAAGTTTTGTCCGTAGATCCCGAAATTCGACGGCTCTACCTCTTACCTGACGTACTTCGGTCTGGGCTCGTCCTCGCTGCTGCAGGACGAGATCGAGTTGGTCTTCAAAGTCGTCGATCGCTCCAAGGACGGCCTCGTCCTGTACAACGGCGACCGCAATGACGCCAGCGGAGACTTCATGGCCGTCTACGTAGCCAACAGCGGATACGTCCACTTCGCCTACGACAACGGCGACGGAGTCAACATAGTCAGGTACGTTGCCTTCTGCTCCTTCGTAGGGCGCGCCCACACCGACAGAATATGCAGTGTTGTGCAGTATGTGGCGCTGTACGTACAGGGTGTGCCAGAACAGCATTGTTGTCACTCTCAACACCCCCATTGTTAGTTGGTCATTGAACGACATTTCTGACAAGCAATTGTTCAATGCATTCTTCTTCGGCCATTTGGTCTCCAGGGAGAGAAACACCGCCTCGACCAGAATCGTCAAGCTGGGGAATCTCCTTTTTTCTTACCCATCCGAGATCAGAGAGACGAGACTTTTTCTTTAAAAACGTACTCGCTGCATAGTCTTAGTCAGTGTTCATTCATGCTACATCTATTGAACTGGTTGAAGTCTTGGAGGGGATTATCTTTGATCACCCACTTCTCTGGCGAGTGACACTAATTTTGACGCACCCTGTGTTAGATGTACAGTCAAATCATGCATGCAGGACTTATACGTCATAAGTTTGAGACATGAATAATCAGCTCCTTCTTAATGAACAGCAGTGACTGAGTAGTCAATGATTGTGCGCATATTGGCAAAAAAGAATCGTTAATACTAATCCAAGTTTTAGACATGATCAAATTAGTATACATATTTAATTTTAGACACGGAACAAAATGAGTTGGTCCTAAAAAGCCCAGGCTTTTTAAGTTGTCACCATAAAAAACACCTCATAACTTGCTCTCTGCCATCCCATCAGCGAGACTTTTACTGAATAACAAGATTGGTCGTATCATAAATATCAGACTATCAGATTGTCATCAATTGAAAACAGTACGACTGTTGGCAGGAGGGTCAAATGGGGCTTCCACTGTATCCGCGTGATCCCATCCCGCCATTGGTCGGCGGGCGCAGACTCACACACGCTAAATGCATGCAGGACAACATGAATAGCGTAATCTAGACTTATGCGGAAGCGTAATCTCCTCTAAGTCCGAGATATGAAACCCTAGAGAAGCTAAATCCGAAATTTATAGGGGTATCCATTCCATCATAGCGGCGCATGCACGTATGTATGAGCCATAGTGAGGCAACGAACCCCGTCTTACCCAATTTGTTGCCCCAAAACTTTTGTCTATCCCCCCCCCACTATATCCTAAGTCTGATGCCACTTTCTAATCTTTTCTCCGCGGAAAAGAAAAGAGGCTTTATATTGCTTAGGTTGTGTCATGTCGTCGTCCCCTGTATTGGGGAGGGAGGAGACAAAAAAGAACTTTAATCCCTCGCTCTTTCACCTGTTTTTCTCTGTCCAATTTTTTGCGGGGAGAAGACGAGGATGAAATGAGAAAGTGTGGCAGAGTCTTAACGTTATTCTGCGGGCATTAACTTAGATAAAAAGGCAGGGATGAAGCACTCGAACTCCTATTTCCCCGCTTCATACAGCTCAGATGTGGTTGGAAATTTCCTACAGATACTGGCAGAGGTGGGGGAAAAAAGTACTTGAGAAAAAAACTTCCCTAAAAAACAGTTTCCCCCCCCCCCTGAGTTGATACCAACACAAAGGGATCAGAGAGGGCTTTATGGGGGTCCAAATCGCCTCGGCCACAGCAGCCGAAAACTTTCTGGACGTAAAAAAACTGAGGCAAATGAAAGCGAGAAACTTTTGTTCTGCTGTCTTTGACCATCTTAGAAGCAGTATTTTCAGCTCCTCTCTTTGCTGCCACCTTGGGCTGAAAAGCAGGGCAATTTGAGCCTTGGGTGGGAAAACAGGAGTATAACAACGACCTTTGCTTCCTTTGAAGCATAATCTTTCTTTGAAGTGCACTCTATGGGTGTTGTTCCATCAACATTAGAAAGACGCAAGCCTTTCAAGGGCGGTCGGCGAGGGAGGGACGGACTATTTCGCCAGCTCCGACCGCACCAAGGGCTTCGAGGCTCTGTGCAGTGTGAGCTGATCCACATGGAAGAACCCCCCGGCCGTCCCAGTCATGTGATCCGCAAAGAAAAGGACGTCCGCTGCTTGGCGAGCCTCACCTGGCTGACCTCGGCCACATGGGTCCTGGTGGGGCTCAGGGGCTGGGAAGGAGTGAAGGAGTCGACGCACACAATGATGAACAAGATTGCCTTTCTCCCTACAACAATAAATCTTTGCCGGAGAGTTCATTTCCGTAGTCGCAGTCTTTTACGTCAGGGTGGCCACTTCTCGTCGGCTGCTCTGTACCGAGTCTGTGCAGTTAGGTGAGGCCAAGACCTGCATAGGACATTCTGCTGGCAACCCTGTCTCAGACGTCGGGGTAATATAAACTGGGTCGTAGAAAATGTATGACACTGTTACTGTTCGTCTACTGTGTTGTCGTTGTAACGTTGCGCTGAAGCAGAACTTCATGTTTGACCACGTTCCTGCAGATCCCAGAGACCGATGGCGAGTGACGTGTGGACCACGATCCGCGTGTCCCGCAGCGGTCGCCTGGCCATCCTGGAAGCAGTGGGCCTCGGCGATCCCCAGGCCGAACTGGGCCGCGGAGCCTTCGACGAGCTCAGCCTCAGCCAGAATCTCTACGTGGGCGGCGTCCCCACCTTCCGACTCGTCTCGCCGTTCGTCAAGGCGCGGAGGAACCTGGACGGCTGCGTGCAGAAGGTGAGAGAAGTTTGCCCGCGCCCTGCAGTGCGAGTACACAAAGGCGAGCGTGCACGAGTGCTTTGCTGCTCCTCCAAAATGGTCTTAGGAGGCATTTACTTAACGGGCTTTTGAGCTCTAGCTGTGAATCCGAGTGAAATTAGTTCTCATTTCCTCCGTGCATATGACCACCCACCCATTCACCCATTACCACCCATATCTTCTTGGCCAAGTTGACAGCTGCACTTTCTTTCTCCATGGAGAAAGTAAGAAACAGAAGCGCCAGAGGCAAGATAAGACTGCTTTTCTCTTTCACCAACTTTTCTCTCTTTCCTTTGAAGTGATTTCATGTGTCTAAAGACTTCGCAAACTGAGTCGGGGAGGACGAGACAGAGAGGATAAAAGAGGTTTAATTAAACCCAGTCCGTCCTCACACAAGTTTTGGGTAGAATTTGCGCTCAGTTGGACAATGAATCTTCTTCCGGATTTACATGCGAGTCCAGATTGCCATGGACTCCTGACCCAATGCACCAACACGTGTTGGAGGTCGAGAAATGCACACTTTTGAGCTCCAGCTGGGTTTCTTAACGCAAGTCAAATGGTCAAGACGTCATTTCGTCAAAGGAAATCGATCCCCCTCTAGATTTTAGCTACGGCCGGGCTAAAAACACCGGCTTTCGTGGTCCGCGAAACAGGGTAAAAAGTTCATTGGACTGGAAAGGGTTCAAATGGAGTCTGGCACGACTGTAAATATACTCTGGGTGCCACATAAAGTTGTACTCCCAGACCAGGAATCGCTACTGAAGTCAGAGTTGACCTCAAAAATAACAAACTGTTGTCCTGCCTGGCAAGTCCTGAAAAGTCCAGCCGCTGACCAGCAAGCTGGATTATCGTGTACCGTCAAGCAGTGCAGTAGTGACTGGGAGACCCGCCCGACACCATTGTCGCCCTCAGTGATGTCCCCCGTTCAAGTGGCAAAAGACTCGTCGAGTCACTCTTAATCTATGGTAGCATCGACCCTGTAGAACTGTGGCTTTGAGCAAAGCAGTTCAAGCAGTCACTTTAGTGATCTAAAAACCCTCTTTCAGTGTCTCTTTTGAGACAGCGCCCCCGTAGCTATGGTCTTCTCGTCCCTCGGGCCCGGGGACACGAAATCCAGTCAAGTTTGGCACCGGGAGCAAGGGATCAGAGGTCTTGGTTCTGGGTCCGCTGCTACAAAGAGCGGTGGCTCGCCAAGTCCGCCTACGCGCACACCCAATGGCGTCATTTCTCACGTCCAGTTAGTTCATTGGCTCAGGATAGCGCTCCTTTTTTCCAGCTGACCATCAACGGCACGCCCCACCCACTGATGAGGTCCGCCATCGCGGGGGCCAACATCGTGCCCTGTCGTCACGCGTGCAGCCTGAGCAACTGCGGCCCCGTCGGCGAGTGCGAGCCCGATGGAGACGACTTCAGCTGCAGGTGCCCTCTGGGATGGATGGGGACGGAGTGTCAGACGCAGGTGGACCTGGCGACCACGACTGCGGGCTTCGCGGGAGACGGATACATCATGATGCATAAGCCGGAGATCGCTAAGAAGTGAGCAATTCTATCCTCTCATTTGCTCCAGCCATGATGTGTCCCCTTGTGTCTTCAGCATCCTTGGCACTACCAACACTATCACGGTTCGTCTCCGTCTGGTCTCCGCCTCCGGCCTCGTGTTGTGGACCGGTGGACTCGACTCCGCCTTTGGGCCTTCGGCGGCCTCGGACTATCTTATGCTAGGCGTCTCGAACGGGTTCATCCACTTCGGATTCAACCTGGGCAGTGGGGAAGCCAGAATCGTGTACAACCTCACCAGGGTGGACGACGGCAAGTGGCACAGGATCAGGGCCACCAGGTATGTCCAGCTGCTCACTCACTTGGTAAGAAAAGAATGAAAGAATACCTCCCGACAGGACCGAGCAAATCGCCTCCCTGAAGGTTGACAACGGCCACATCGTGAGCGGCGCAGCCCCGGGCAAGCTGAGACAGCTCAACGGAAACGGAAGGGTCTTCGTCGGTAAGAACTCACTCGTCTGCCACGGGTTAACTAGGCTACAAATACCCATTATCGACGATCCTTTAAGTTTTTTGTCCCCCACCAGTGTGATCGACGGCGGCCATGCATCAAGACATGGAAGCCAAATATCGACTTATCGGGAAAAACCTATGCGGCGTAAAAAATCTGTAGCTTCTCGGGCAAAGACGATAAATTCATCCCCTTTTTTATCCAGCCGACGCAGGCCTGAGCGTTGTCCCAGTTGTTGTAGGGGGTGACGGAGGTGGCGGGGAAAGTGGGGACTTCGCAAGTGAAGAGAACCTCAGAGAATTAGCCAAACTTCCAACAAGAACCTTGCAATTTTTTTTCCTGTCACGTGTGTCTCACACTTTGGGCGTGACTTCGAGGTTGCTCCAGTCTCCGCATTCAGTGGCAGAGGCCGAATTTGCCTCACTCTTACTGCGGTCACTAGGGGAGAAGTTGTGGAGCATCCTCATAGAGAGGGGCAGACCAGGTCCTTCAAGGCCAGCGGAGGCTGGCTACACTGTCTGTCTGAGGCCAGGTTGTGGGCCAATAGCAACATGTCAAGCTGCGACGAATCGTTCTTCTTTTCAGGTGGCACCGACAACCTTGAGCACGTTCCTCTCGGTGAATTTCGCCTGGGGATGGTGGGCTGCGTGTCCGACC
>JAAUXU010012249.1_pt1 | contig 38461 bp, 40 predicted proteins | sample 7278151 | NCBI WGS metagenome assembly JAAUXU01 (sample SAMN14350113, study PRJNA611818) | marine sediment metagenome | isolation source: surface marine sediment (1.8m) | place: French Polynesia: Moorea | collected 2018-08 | reverse complement strand
TGTGTTGAGAAAGGCTCCTGCACACATGCACATATGAGCACAAAGAGCACCAAGCGCACACCTACAGGAGAACAAAATTGGCTCGATGTTTCTGGACAAGTGACGACAGTCGTCCTGCAGAGCTGAGCTTCACATGCACACGATGATCTTTTTAGAGACGAGAGTCATGGAGAAGGTCTTGCTCTCGTCTTTATTGCTTCTGTCTGCAACCACACTCTCTGCTGCACCCATGAAAGAAGTTGACGAGGAAGCCGATGACTTCGAGCCTTCTTTTCTGGGAGAAAACGAGAGATCGGCCAGGTTCATCTTCTTCAATGCGAGCTCAGTGCAAAATGCCACGACCGCGGCTCTCCTGGGCGGTGCTGCGCTATTTCTGGGTCTCAACGCTGCAGTCGGTCTCAAGCTGCTGGCCGACGCCAAGCAGAGTAATTACGAGTACGACGATTACGACGTCCGCTATGGTGGCGGCCGTCGAAAGGCAAGGTAATTTGTCGTCATTTCTCCATGGTTGTTCTTCCCCCCTCACGGAGCTGCAATCGGAAGAAGTTGCTCGAGCGCGCACGTATGTGCACACCAGCACACATACACGCGCAGCGACCACTGGAACGGGTAGAAAACAACACACGCAGACACACAAGAATACACGCACGCATCAACTATGACGATTTCTGGCTCTCTCTTCCTCCTGTCTTCTCGTATTAACCCAGAAGAAACAGAAGAGAGCGCCCAGACTTGCTGTTGCTTCCTGCGTGCATTTTACGCATTTAGGTCAGTGTGTCCGCAACCGGCGAAGAAGCGCACGCATGAAGACAATCTTCCCCGAGGGGCCCACGTTGAATCTTTCTCGATTCTTATCATCGCTCTCCCCTACAGCAGGTCTCCTACAACAGGTCTACCTGAGTCGTTTACGATACCACAGCAACATAAGCACGCTAGAAGAAAAGAGAGAGCATGCATCTTTCTCTGACAGCTTTATCATCGTATCTCTTGCTTCTTCAACTTGTGCGGGGTCTCCCTGATCGGTACCACAACTACTACGATGCCTCCGAAAGTCTGTGGGACCTCATATCGACGGCAAGCAGAGACGTCCCCATGGTTGGAGGGATCACTTACGTCAAGCCGCCTGAAGATTTCAAGTGGAAGCCCGTCGATCATGTCGTCGACGACAAAGAAGAAGAACAGTTGGACGTGAAGGAGGCCGAGAAGAAGTACTTTAGAGAATTGGTGCAGTACTACAAGGACCTGAGAGCGTACAGAAGACAGCATGGACTGGCAGAGGACGGCGGTGACGATGAGGCTCAAGTTGAGGAGGAAATGACCATGGATGAAGATGAAGGAATCCTTTCAAAAATTGCTTCCATTTTTAAGTCATTTATACCAGCAGAAGGAGAGAAAGACACGAGGAGGACAAGCGTGGCTGACGAGAAGCAGGATGACGGTGGACTTTTCTCTGGCATCCCGTTCATCCCCGAGGATCCAGCGCTTGCCTGGCTCGCAGCCTTCACTGCCTTGGGACTCTTCACACAAGGAGTGCTTTTCCCACATGGCAAGGTGACCGTCTCCAATCCGGGAACTGTCACCGGACGAAAGAAGAGAGGGTTAGCCTGCTTTTCTTGCAGGTTTGCTCCAAAGGATTGATTGTGCATAAGACACATGTGTTTGCACATTTTGCTCCTACGGATTCGCATCTATATCTATACCTTTAAAGAATTGCGCCACTGCAGACATTCGGTCTAAGCTGCTATTCTCTACTAGAATTGTGCAGCCTCTTCTTCGGTCATGGGATAGCTGTAGCATGCATGCATGTGGGGGAAGTGTTGAACTTACTTGCTCGCAACACGAGTTTGTCATGCGTCATTTTTCTCTCTCTCTCCGTATAGGTCCAACGATGACAGCTACGACTTCAACTCATCGCTCAACATTATCCAGTGGATCTCCATGCTGCAGGATGTCTATGAGAAGTTCGACTACAACGACCTGGAATGCCAGAAGAGACTCATCTGCGAGGTCATGAGGGAGCCTGAGTACTACGGAGCTGCTGCCATGAAGTTCAAGGCTGGATTCCAGTGAGTGAAACTCTTTAAATACGTAAAAGACTTTGTGTAAACGTAGCAAGAATAGCACGAAGAGTGTCATGACTTGTTTGACACTTGCAGATACGCGAAATACCTGGAGGTCCTTAGCTTGCCCGACGACATGAGGGAACTGCTCGACGAATACCTGGACGCAAACGCACGCGCAGATACCAACAAGGATTGCGAAGAGTACTTCCAGTGCCCGTACTCCATCAAGGACTCGTTCAAGAGAAACTTCTCGGGCAACCACGTAGCGTAGGCTAACGCGGGCTCAACGTTCACAATGAAAAACGCAACAACGAACCACAACAATGACGCCGGTCGTCACCAACAACCCCGACGACTACGACGGCGGCCGGTGCCAAGCGACTGCTATAACTATTCTACTACTACTACTGCTACCAATACTACCACCACTGCAGAAGCCAAAACTTCTACTACTACAACTTTGTAACTCCTACTCCACTGCAACTTTCAGCGACTTAGTCCAGGTCTCCCGAAAGCCTTCACCTCCTCTTCGTCCTCTTGGGCCTCTCCCTCTGCTCTGCTTCATCAGCGCACTGCCCAGGCCTCTCTCTCCGCTGGTTCGGAGGCCAAAGAGAAGTTCATCGGGAGGTGCGTGAGAGGCAGGCGGGTCGAAGCCCCCAGAGGGCGCGGTGAGGCAGAAAACTCTCGGCGAGGCTGGGACAACGCACAAGAACACAAAAACCTCAGTTTGGACACAACGCGAGACTTTTTGTGAGGTGACGGGTCACTCGGGGAAGACGGATATTCAATGGTACTTCTAGCCGCTTGTTATTACGCTCTTCTGCTACAGTCCAAAAGCTCTCTCACAGCAAATTGACGACCATAGACAAAGAAAAAAATCACTGGAGAAAGTATTCTCTCAGACACACAAAAACACACATGACGCCAACAGATGGTGAAGAAGAAATCATCGCCAAGCAATCAAACGACACCCGCCACGTTGAACTAAGTCAGGACTGGCTGTCTGTCGCATCTCTACGTACTACAACTTTCCTACAACTATACTGAGGTGTGTGCGTCTTCACTCCCCTCCAAGCGCATACGCATCTTCCTTTTCATTTGATGACTACAATTTCCTACCAGAAAAACGCCACTACGCATGTTGGACAATACCCACAGCTGAATATGTGATACCAGCGCCTGTGCTCTGTCTGAAAGAGGACAAGGGTGGACTTCACGTTCAGGAGGACCGAAGGCCTTTTCCAATGCTTCTTCTGGTTCAACGACACTGGAGGTTGGTCCTTTTTGTCTAGCTATGAAGAGGGTCTTTACAAGCAGCCAGCGGAGAAGACACTGGAGGAAAGATGCATGAATGAAGGTTCAAGGCTCTCTTGAAACATCTGCCCTGAGAATCTTCTAACGGCAAGGCTGCGGGTCTGATTCTCCAGGCAACAAATTCGAAATTCGACGGAGTTTTTAGTAAGTACTAAGTACTGCACAAGAAATCAAAAAACGAAGAAAAACTCAGGGCCCAGACTGCGGGCTAACGCCGCTCATGAGCCTTTGTCTCTCTCCGGGATGATTTCCTCCTCTGGGATCACGTTTGGCGCCTGACTCTCGTTCCTCATCGGTCATCTCTTCGGGTGGTTGGGTTTGGGTTCTTGTGCGGGGGGACAGAGAGAGAGAGGAGAGGAGGCACTTTGGTGCGAGATCCAACGTTCCAGATGATGAAACTACAGAGAGAGTGCGAGAATCTTTGGAAGAGGTAAAGGAAATCAGTCAACGGCTTCTGTCACGTCTGTGCTCCGGACCTAAAGACTGCATTACGACCCAGGACATCAATGTGTGAACAAAACGCCGCGTTAACTAAAAGAGCTTACGAACAACAACAACAACAACAACAACAACAACAACAACAACAACGTTAGAACCGCGATGAAACAAGGATTCTGAAAATTGCCAAAATGGAATGAAATTAAGATGTGAAGAACAACAACAACATAAATAGCAACTGGATTCATGATCAATCGAGAGATGAGAGAATATTATTAATCACTTTCCTTTAATTTCGCCATTATGTACTAAATAAAGTAATGTATCGTATTACTGCGTTGTAATGCTCAGGGTCGTATTGTATGTTAAGTTTTAGATGTTTTAGGTTCGAAGTAAAATTTAATGAGCTATGTGATACCCGTATTTCCCTGATTTAATGCGTTCAGCAAATCGTTCTCCTCTATTTTCTTATTCTCCCTTTAAACCTGTTCACAATTCTCCTATGCTAAAGGGTCCTGAGAAGTTAGAGGAAAAAAAAAATCACACAAGTCTGTTTGGTGTATCGTCTAAAAGAGAAGATATGGAAAATAAACGGAAAAAAGTATCAAAAGGATCACATCGACTATTGTACAGTCTCTCTTCTTCTTCTTCTTCTTCTGCTCCACCCTGTACGGCTCAGCCGTCGACTCATTAAGGCCCCCACCTCAAAATTCCATCGCGCCGACCGAATGGAAGAAAAGTTCCCACTTTGCTCGAGCCACTTTCTCCCTCTCTGAGGCCAAGGAAGCCAGACCGGCCAAGCAAACGGATGTCGGGCGCGAAAAACGTCGACAGTTGGCTCCACTCTCACTTTCCAGCGGCCTACGGCGCATGTGGGCACGCGCCGGGTGCGAGCGCTCCAAGTGCGCCACAGGCGCCGGGTGCGAGCGCTCCAAGTGCGCCTCACGCGCCAACCCTCCTCCTACGACACAGGGACGAGTCCTGGACAGACACAGCGTGTACAGTTCACGTCCTGAGAACTGTTATGCAGCACGGATTGATGCAGCTATGACTCATGCGGGCAGACATGATGTTGATGAAACCTCGCTCCGAGGCTCAGTCTGCGCTGTACATACGTCGCGTGCATGCACACCTCTCCACGACCCCATTCACAGTGGCAATGATCGTGAATGTCTGCACGGCTCCCGCATGCCGCTGCAGACTATTTGGGCTCACTTAAGAAGCCATTTTTGTTAGCGTTGGCACAGAAATGCGCCACCGGTGAAAACGAACCCGTCGAAAGAGAAAGAAAGAACCGTTAGACGGACATATTTGAATTCTCCACATGCGTGTGCATGTGTGCGTGCGTGCGTGTGTGTGCGTGTGTGGGTGAGTGGGTGGTGGTGGGGGGAAAGAAACTTTCCCTTTTCTCCCGTAATCTCCCCTCTCTTGGTCTACCGAGAGCATTTTTTGACGAATACACACGCACAGACACTGTAAACGCTCACTCCGGAGATTATTTCGTGGACTGCCTGGAAGGTGTGGCTTTTCCCATGATCACTTGGTCAAATGCACACATTGCTAGACTTGGAACCACACGCAAACAAGTGCATGGTGAGGAGATTTTTCCACAAAATGTAAGAAATGCTTAGAGGAAACAAACGCATTACATACAGACTACGTGCTCGTCTACAACACAGTTAACTTGTTATGAAAGGTGCGTGAAAGAAAGCCAAAAAGAGAAAAAAGGGGTTTATACACGCGAGAGGAACTACAGTTGAGTCTGCACATTGTGTGACCAAATGTCATGGAGCGTTTCTGCACGGAGTCCTGCACAATATTGCATTTTGATTTGCGTTTCAAAGAGGCCAAGGTTGATTGGGGAGCGTGCAGTGACCTCTCCAAGGTGATGGCGCTCACACACGCGCTCGTTCGCACACATGCGCATCGCCTTTTTGTGTATACTCATGTGTCACATGTGCACGCACCCTCGCAGACATATTGCACACGAGTGTAAAGAAGAAAAAAGGCCTGCAGATGGTCGGCGTCGGACAAGGCCTCAGTTATGACATGCGAAAAGTACCGCGGTGAGTACAGGGGGATTGCGCAAAATGTGTCGTCCGCACCAACCCGGCCTTATTGCCCCAGGACTCGCTTTGTCATAGTGTAGTCAGGATGTTCCCACTCGTCCAATGAGTGTATTGTAGCACAAATCGGACACTCTTTGTATACCTTTGCATTGAGAGAGTGCACTGACCGTACTAAAAATCATGCTCACGGTTTCTCAAACTCTTGACAAACGCATTTTTTTGCACACGCAGTTGAGCCTGCGTAAAGTGACTAATGCGTGGTCTAAAATACTGCGTGTCAACTACTCTGTCGACGATAAAAAATGCGCTCGGTGAGCAATGAATGAATGAGCCGTGCATGTTTGTGAAGGGAAAATATTATACAAGAGGCTGTTAAGCCATCGACCGAAAGACAAACTCTTTCCCTCTGGGTGTCAATGGTTTTTTTCCCTCAACAAAGTCATACCCTTTCCCCCCAATCTTCCTGACTGTGGACCTACGCGCTCATGCACGCCTGTCTTCGCAAGAGTCGGTCAATCTGTCATTGTCGCCAATCTGCTGGGCATATGTGGGCGCGCGTGTCTCGCTGCGTGTGCGCGCGTGAGTCATTCGACCAATCTCACTTTCACTCCAAGACCTCCCTCGTGTGCGTCCGTGCGCGCGTGCGTGCCAACCACGACGAAGTCGTTCTTGCCTTCTTGACCTCCAGCCAGAAGGAACTTTTCCAGTTTTTACCCTGGCGAAATAATGCCCTCCCTCCCTCGCCAAATAAGAAGGCCTCCAATAAAGGGCCAAGGAGAAAGAAATTACGCGTAGTACACGATGTCCCGAGGGCAGAGTCAGCTAAACTGGAGAAAATGAGAGGCTGGGTAGCGTGGCAATTGACTGTCGACCGGCCGACCGACCGGCCTGACCACATCACTTTAGAGGTCAGCAAAGAACCATCGCAGCGCTTACAGCGAAGGTTATTGCAGAGGTCCCGGCGTCTCCTGACCAGCCTTTCGCCCTCTTCAATGCCGACCAAAAAGTAGCTCGCAAGAGCATTGGAAGAGAGACTTTTTGAGGTAGCACACAGCAAAACTAGTGACAGGTGGGCCGTGATGCGCAGCCATTGCAAGTCCCCTTGGAAATGTATGTGAGTGTCTGGATTTATAGACGGCGAAACCGTTATGGCTGGAGATCCTCGACTGAAGCAAATGTTGGCTAGGTTCTCAGCCATGTTTGGGCCACGTGGTCGGCGATCAAGGCCATGTACCTACGGGAATTTCACCTCTTTCCTTTTCTGATGGTCTGAGACTCTTGGATGAAGAAATGGTGTCACTTCAGCATCACGTTGCTGTCTCTCATATAGCGATTGGTGGTCAGGGTCACCCCCGGGACCACCTCTGGTGTCAACGTGCAGACAAAAAAAAACAAACCTAGAACTTCCCACCGTAGTGGCGGGTACTCCTGCTAGAACTGCACAAGGGTTGGAGCAACATTAAGTTCTCTTCAGTGGATGCTCATTGCTCAGGGTGAGCAGCAATCTAATAAAACAGGAGGAAAGAGGAGATTCAAAACTTTTTTTTTGCAAAAGACACTCATGGAAATTGGACCAATATCATGTAAGTCGAGGCCTCCCAAAGATGAAAGTCCTTTTCTTAACATTGGTCACAGTTTCACCGCGTGTAATGTACGCACTATCATCAAAAGATGCGTCCCCCCCATACGTAACTGGCAGGGGAATGTAGCGAGATGCTGGGAACTTGACGAAGTTCGTCTCGGCGCAGAACAAATCATTGGATTAGTTCATCGCATACCTGCATTGCGGAGGGTGGCTGGCATCCCATGGATAAGAGCACCATCACCAGAAGGTATGCGCACCGAAAGTGATTGAACAAAAGAGCATATTCTGAATGCCAGTGAATATGTGCCACGATGGACACAGGAGCCTCACCATGATCCTTTCGTAAGCCAGGGTGGAGTTTGGGATACAACCTATATTACGACATTTTCCACGCATATTGTTATCGTGCTCAGTCTCGGAGCACAAGTTGGGGCTGACGTTGCAGCACTGTGGTGCCAGCTTGAAATGAATGGCTGATGTTATGATGATCTAGGGACGGTTCCCATGACTGAAACCCTTGAACAATACACACCCTGAATATACTGTGCGGTGCAATTTCTAGGTTTCGTGAGGTTTGTCAGATATTTCCGAAACCCCTGTAAATCTCTTTAGTTCAGCTGAGTTCAGTTGGTGGAGGAGTTGTCAATAGTCAGTTTCAAAACAAGGGAATAAGTTGGTGACGGATTGATCTGAGAAATCTCGAGCTCAAGCTGACCGGCGGGCGAGTCTGGGTGATCAAGATCTAAGTTCCGAGGAGTTCCGGAAATTCAGACCTTAAGAAGAATCATCACAAGTGGGTGTGCAACTGAGAATAGCGTTGCTGCAACTGTCCAGTTCAAAAATCAAACCCGCGAATCAGAAGTGCGAGCTCGACGGCCTGGCTTGGTTCCAGCGCTAGAACCGTAGTTTTTCCGGGGTAAAAAGCAAGTCCTGGGTACGCTTGATTTATTCTTCGAGGATTCGCTTTTGCTCATGGAAAAGGACTCCCGAGACACCACCCTGAGCACTGATGCCTCCGTCAGTGCAATCAGGCTCGGGTCTAACTGCTCCCCCTTGGAAGGCGCAGCCGACGATGACGTATTCGTGGTCTCGGTCTACATTCACGAAGGTCGGGCACCGCCTGTCTCTCTTTGAATCTTCTTCTTGATTGTGTGAATGATTGATACTCTCCTCCAGGACTGAATTTCTCCGGTTTCGACCCCTCGCCAGACCCCATGAGCTCCGTCGTGATCTCGGCTAAACTCGGTGATACCCTTCGAACGGACCCTTGCGCCTTGGTTGAGAGACCGCAATTCAACGAGGAAATCGGCTTCAAGTTTCCTAAGGAGCACCTGGTGGCAGCATGCAAGGAGAACAAAAACATTCACATCAGAGTACGATGGAAAATTGAATTGTTACATTGTGTGACTTCCTACTCTTCGTTGACTTTCAGGCCCACTTGGTGAGTCCGGAGGGAGGGGCGACCTTGGTGGGTCAATTCGATCTTCCGCTGCAGGATGCCCTGCCAGCCAAGTACACCGACCTCGATAATACCCCTGTCTACGGCTTGAGGAAGAAGAAGCTGCGGAGTAAATACAGAGGCTTTTTGCATAACAGGGATTCCTTGTTACAGTTATTCTTGTTTTCTGTTGAATGCAGGAGGAAAATTTACCTGTTCGAGCACGCCCTCTCTTCATTTATGCTTGTTCTACGACCGCTTCGCTCCTACTTCCCCTGAACTGAAAGCCGATGTTAACCTCCGGGAGGGTGCAGAAGCCCGGAATAGAAGAGTGCGTAAGGAAGAGCCTATGGATCAAGGCGAGGATCTGCAGCACACGACCGAAAAAGTCCCTCCCAGTCATGTAGCTACCGGACTGAGGCTAGACAAAGAGCGAGGATTCTTCGTCATCGAGGGTGAAGGCAGTGAAAGTGGCGTCGTCGACGAGTTCAAGCTCACGATACAGCTCATCTATGCTAAAAATCTCCATCTGGTAATCTATTGTCCCAATTATCCAGTACCTCAACTCAGAAAGAGACACTTTGCGCCATAGTCTACAATAAGGCACTTGTGCCGACGACGTTTAACGCAACAAATCAATCGCCATTGATCAAAGTTAGGGAATTTCTGACTGACAACGCATTGGACAGGGTGAAGAAGTCTCTTACTTTGACTGATGGTGATGCGTAACACTCAGGAGTGAAGGTTCTTTAGGCTATCCGTTTCCTGTGCTCCAGTCACACACTAGTCCAGTGTGTGACTTGTCTTCATTGCTGTCATTATTCTCTTCATAGACTCTTTCAGTCGTTTTGCTTCTATGCTGCCAAGCTGAAACTAAACTTGGACGCTTCTTCATGAGAGCAGCTTCCAACGGGGACCCTTCATTAGCTCCTGAAACAGTATTATATGCATAGGACACTGTCTTTTGCACCTCAAGCATACTTAAGCCAAGGATACTTGATCCGAAAAAATTGCAATCCAGAAACTTCAGTGACTCAAACCAGTCGTGTTTTCTTTGCAGAATAGCTAGAAGTGGACATCTGTTTCTTATCGTTGAAGTAGTTTGATCTGTAATGCTATTAAAACTTACATAGACATTCCAATTTGCTTTACGATGGCAGCAATTATGCCACTGATTAATTTAACAATTCAGTACTTAGTCAAGTTCTGCATACCTCAAGTTGTGGTACTTTGCTTTGATTTCCCTTAAGGATGAAAACTTGTGGAATTGCATCTTCTCAAGGCAGACTCCAAATCATAACTGCCTGGTCAACAGTTACATGGTTTTGTGATCTTTGTGCAACATATCGCTTTTGACAAACTTAGGCTATTGTTGAGTAATGCCTGTTCGAGTGCACACCTGGAAGCCGTAGACGCATGGATGAGAGGATAAGGAACTGATAAAGACCTCAGTTTCTTTTGCACCCATTATGGAAGGCCTTCTTGCTTCTCTGATTGGTTTTTTTCTTTTTTCTACTTTTTTCTACCCTCTAGGTGGATCTCCTAATGAAATAAGAGGAGCTGTCTACTTTTTGACCTCTTCAGTTTTACCTAGGAGGTTTTGGGATTTTAGGCGAAACTACCTTCACCCCTGAGTACTACGCATCGTCATTGGTTCTAAATGACGCGCATGTGACCTAATATGGCTTCACTTTTTCTTTCACCTCAGGCGGTGCCCTCTAACTACTCTCCGCTGATAGCCGAGTATAGTCTTCGATACAATTTGTTTGGGACCACCGAGCTCTCAACAGACGCCTTTTACAACCTCGCAGAACCCGAGTTTCCGGCCGACAATGTAGTCATAAAGTTTGCAGCAGCCTCCATCGAGCTCGCCGCTGATTACTTCAGCCGCCTCGCCCCCCACATCGACGTGCGGCTCGTATCCGGCGGCCAAGAACTCGCAGCCACCCAAATAAAACTGCGAGATCTGCTTAAGGTGGAAGTTGATAGTCTTAGGTATGTCAGTCACCTGCTCTGGCTCTACCAAGACGTCCTTACAAAGCTACATGCACTTTCTTACAGGGCTGGGACGCAATTCTCCATAGACGAGATCACCTTCTTTGAATCCAGAAGTCCTCTACCGAACTCGGTAGACCGTCCTCGTATTGGTTTCGCCCTCAAACTTTATCGCATGGGAAACGAAGAAGTCGATTTTCCCGAGGGCGGACAAGATCAAGTGCTGGAAGAAGAGGAAGCACCAGAGATGAACAGTAACAAAAGGCTGTGGCAGGAGAAACTGACCAAGGAGGTCCAGTCGATTGAGGAGTGGAAGTTGAAGAAAAAGGAGAGATTCAAGGAACAGGTGAGTGAAAAGCGCACAAAGAACGATTGACAATAATTTTTCAAAGTGTTGTACTAAATATTTTGCAGTTAAAACAGCTCCAATCAAAGCATAACGAGGTACTTGCTGCTGAGTGGAAGCGTCGAGAAAAGGCCCGCGAGCTCGATTTTCGCAGCAAAATGTCTGAAGTGGACGCATTGGCCGCAGATTTGAAGAAGGGGATTGCAGCAGTCGACGCGAGAGAGAGGGAGCTGACGAAGAAGGAGAAGGAGCTGGCTCAAGAGAAACAGAAGCTGGAGAAAATTAAAGACAGGTTGGACTTTGCTCCTTTCGTTCTCGCCTTCGTATTCATTGCAGATGTTGGTTGCTGCATTTAGGTTGAGCCATGCAGAGAATGTAGTGGAGGCTGAAAGTAAGCAAAAAGCCCTGTCTCTGACCGAGAAGATAAGGGAATTGGAGGACAAGCTGAATACCGCAAATGCCAGAGTCGAGGACCTGAAGATTAGCAAGACCTCTTACATGAAGGTAATTTTGATATTTGCTCCTCCTTGCACGCTGTATGTTGGTGCATAAGGAAAGCAACGCCTTTCAGGCATGGGAGCGAGCCGAACAGGAGGTTCTGGCTTTGAGGGAGGAATCCGAGGTCGACAAGAACAACCGGCTGAAGTCAAAGGACGCGGAAATATCTCGACTTAGGTAATCAAAAGCTCTAATTGCGTGCGAAATGATGGTGACTAGAAAGAGTGTGTGTATGTGTGCGTTCCTAGATCCGAGAATGATTCACTCCGACAACAGCAGCAGAGGCAGATTCTGCAAGTACCTTCAATTGTGCCAGTGGCCTCTCCAGTGGTGACTGACACCTCGTCTCTTGCTGACCACAGTCAAAGCAACCATGAAAAGGTGGCTGAACTTAAACAGCGTCGAAAGAGGATGCTTGATACCGGAAGCTATGATGAGAAAGATAACATAATCAAGTGTCTTGACCGAGAGATTAAGACACTTCTTCAGAATAACGACGCAAAGTCTCGAAATTTGAGTGCTCTGTAATTATTTTATAGTCATTTTGTTGCACGCTGTATGTTCAAGAATACGTATGCACGATTAATAAGTACAGCTCATTTATTTACATCGCCTTCATAAGTTTTCTGTACGTTCACCTCATGGTTACCAGCTCTTCTGCTGAGGTAGGATGAATAGCTACGACATTGTCGAAGTCCTTCTTGGTCGCTCCCATCCGAACAGCGACACCGAAACCCTGGAAAGAGAAGGAGAAATTTAAGATGAACTACTATGTGTTCTTCTTGATGAAGTAGTCCTTCTGCAGCATCACCTGAAGCATCTCGTCACATCCTCTTCCGATCATGTGAAGACCCACAACCTTTTCGTCAGGTCCCTGACAGATGAGCTTCATTGTCGTCTTTTGCTTGCGCTGGGTAAGAGCGTGATACAAGGGGGCAAAAGTGCTGTTGTAGATTTTTATGGAATCGTCCCCAAATTTTTTCCTGGCTTCCACCTCGGTTAGTCCTATGGTTCCTGTTATCACCGAGATCAACAGAATAACAAAATGGATACAAAAAGCACCGCGTAAAGATGCTCCTTATGAAATTCGAACTCGTACCTATCGGCGGATGGGAGAAGACAACGGTAGGGATGTTCTCGTACTCCAGCTTCCAGTCGGGCTTGTTGTCGAAGAGGCGATGAGCTAACTTGCGACCGGCATTGATGGCCACTGTGAAAGTAAAAAAGGATTTGCAATCGATATGCGAGAAGTGTAAACCCTAATTGTGGTCAGTGTACCTACGCACGTAGTGTCCGTAAATCTGCATACGCACGTAGTGCTTCATCATGCATTATGACGGGCACGGGTCGGAGTCGGAATTTAAATATACTCAGGTACCTCCAAACGATACGTCCGCGGACACCTCTCAGTACAAAAATCTAAAGTAGCATTTTTTAAAAAACTTCTACCCATGAGGTAAATGGGACTTTTGGGACACCTTGAATGCTTTTTATGAGATTTTAGGCCATTTTGCACACACTTGGCATGTTTTTGCACCACATTAAGGCTTCCCTCTCTGAGAGATGGGCCGTTGTGGAATAGAGATCACACCAAGGTTGCAAAGATTTCAAGTGAAGGCAGTTCTTTTAAAAGTGTTGTCACGTACAGAACAGCAAACATTGTTAGAATAGGCACTGCATACTTATGCATAAGTATTCTGCTTATATTAGGCTGCTTCAATAACGTACTTTTTTAGAAAATGACATTTTTTGGCCTCTGGCCAAAATATTCAGATTTTACTTTAAAAAAATTTTGTTTTTAAGGGCCATTTTCTATGGGCACTTTTTATCCAAAGTTTTATATGTAGCATACTGTATGCAGTAAGTGCAGTCATACTGCTTTTGTTCAGTTATAACTTGTGACTTGATTGAGCTACAGAAGTGGTTCACCCCTGCATGGAAAGTTAAGAATCTCCCCGAAAACTGATCTGATATGCACTTTAGCTCTAGGACCACTCATTTTTCACAATACAGGCAAGTTCTATGTATTAAATTCCGCCAAAGAACTTCATTTCGCATCTTTGAGTTAAAAGTGCTCATTGTGAACGGCCTTGTAGGAGGAATGTTTCCAGAGAAGTCTTCATGTTTGGGCCAAAGGCCCAATTCCCCACACCAAGCAGCAAAAGTGAAATTTTCGAACAAGTCCAGTTTATGTACTCCGACATTGAATTTTCGCGAGTAACTTTTCAAATTCTCGGGAACTGCAGGATATTAATAAACGATAAAGACAAACGTTTGTCTCATCCGCCTCCAACAAGCTGAGAAAAATGAGTTGCGCCACTTTTTCCACGACGGCTATTAAGTACATTCTATAACTGTTAAAAAATTAAACAACTACTAGTTCTTACTCTCTGCTAATATTTTCCCGGGTACATGAGGAAGGACTGCGAGGAATAGCGCAAAGAAGAGCTCAGACGCTATGAATTTGTAAAAGTTTTTCACAGCGAACTGGGATGTCAAATGCTTCCGTTTAGTAAGACATTACATAAATAAGGAAAAAGCAACTTGAAAAGTCAAACCAGCGGAAACTTACGTGACCCTGATGGTACCAATGCCGGACACTTTATAGTACTGCAGAGTTTTTGACAGGTTAGAGAAAAATTATAGTCCCCACGTGCTGCTGATCTTACCATATCCTACGAAATTTTTTTACCTGGAGTGAGCTGCCATTTGCCAATGACATCACCCACGGCGTAGATGTTCTTTGCTGTGGTGTCCTGGAACTCGTTGGCGATGATGTCTCCACGCTTGTCCACTTCCACACCTTTCACAAGTACGAGGTCGGTATACGGTAGAAAGAACACAATCTTTGTGCCTGTTCACGTACATACATACCTGTGTTTTCAAGTCCGAGCTCCTTAGTGCTGGAGGTCCTGCCCACCGCCCAGAGGAGGCAGTCCACTCCGCTGATGGATTTTCCTTCCTTAGTCTTGACCGTCAGTAAGCCATCATCCTTCTTTTCAACCTCCGAGACCTGTTAGAGACTTACTATGATTCGAAACGTACAGTCGTCGAACATGCAGTGTCATATCTCACGTGAGAGTTAGTAACGAGATCGATACCCATGTGTCTCATCTCTTCAGTGACCGCCTTGCTGACGCTGTCGTCGAAAGATCTTAGTACGTGGTCGTATCTGATTAGCTGATGGACCTCGGAACCAAGGGACTTGAGGATACCAGCCATCTCCACTGCTATGTAGCCGGCTCCAACAACAACTACCTTTCTGTCATGATGAAAGAAAAAAAGATGATGTGCCATCAGCGTGACCTTGTACAAAGATCATCAGTTTACTTTGGCAGTTTCTCAAGCTCGAAGAATCCATCGCTTGAAATGCCATATTCTGCTCCAGGAACGTCCGGCCAGGTGGGATAGCCACCAACTGCCACCAACACGTGATCCGCGCTGTACACCTTTCCGTCGACGGACACTTTGCGATCATCTAAGTAGGCGCGTAATGCATATACGCTTGAACAGGCTTCATTACGAAGTGCATTCACTAGCACTCAATCTTACCAACGAACTTCCCCATTCCTTCGATAATTTCTACTTTAGATCTTTCCAGGTTGGCCCTGTAGATTCCGTTGAGCCTCTGGATGTACGCATCTCTCTTCGTCTTGACAGTCGCCCAGTCGAAGGTGACGTCCGCGGTACTGATGTTGAAGCCATAGTCAGCCAGGTCGGCCAACTCCTCAGCGTGGTTGGCAGCCACCCACATGAGCTTTTTGGGAACGCAACCCACGTTCACCTAAAATGTAAGTCGTATGCAATCATGCTAGCGTTTAGTCTATAATGGTCGCGATCCGGGGCCTCTTGAGGACGATTGCGCAGTGAAACTGCCTGGACGGGCGTCGGCGTCCATGTTCGTCACGTATGAAGGTCCAATTTGCAGCTCGGTAACTCACGCATGTTCCTCCAAGTCTGGCCTTCTCGATAAGGCCGACGGAAACACCAAACTCGGCCGCCCTCCTGGCGGAGGCTATCCCGCCCGAGCCACCGCCGACCACAAGGTAGTTGAAGTGCTTGATCACGTTCACAGGAGGCATCTTCTGGCACGATTTGGACAACGAGTAGAAATGGGGACGGTGACGGGTATCACGGTGTACGACGCTATCACTGCCGGTGAGTACGTGCAGCGACGGCCGATGACATTCACTTGACTCTGTTGATCTTTGAATGCCTTGCTCGTGCCCCCCGTGGGTATCGTGTCTTCCGTTCTTCTCTAATGCGCTGTAGACCAACAGCTGCTGCCTGAGCCTGTGCTGCCTGTCGCAAACCGAGCTGGTGCCTTCAGCCGGCGCCGGCTCAAGCGCGTGTAGGAGAGTCAGGCGGGAGAGTCAGGATCATGCCCGGGAGATGGCGATAAACGACATAAGGTGTACGTTTAAAGCTCTAATTATTTATGCGAATAATTTTGGGCTTTTCTCTACGTGCACAATTTCATCAGAGCTGCACCGGCAGTGGAGTATCGTTAAGTCACGTACTGACTAGAGGTGCAGCTTGGCTAGACATGTTGAGTTCGAGTCGAATTCGAGTTTTCTACTGATCCAAGCAGCAACGAGTCAGCTCTACTTACTGATCGAGAAAAGTAGAAGTTTTGTGCCCATGAAAGGCCCAACAACAGTGATGTGTTTTGCATGGAACTGAGGGTCGGACTGGGCCCTCTGCATTGTCACGTCCCTTCGGTGCATTGGAGGCCTCTGTCCAAATCCATTCATTCGCTGAGACGCCAATGGAGTCGAGTTCGAGCTTAAAGACCTCTCGGAGCAGGCTCAAGTTCTGTGTCTTATCGAAACCCGTTCGAAATACACCTCTAGTACTAACGGAACGGTATCACAACGTGTGTCTGCGTATGTAGCATAATTATGCGGTATCTACGTATATAACAGCTTTGGAGTGTTTCTCCCGTGGCATTTCCTGGCCAACCAGATGACTTAGAGCGGTCCACAGCGGTTTTAAAAATGCACATTTTTACTCTCTACATACAGGTGAGAGTAGTCCAATGGCCATTCCATGAGCTGAGTAGTGAAACAAAAAGTGAAGGAGGTTGAAAATCAAAGCGGGGATTTTTGCACAACTGGACGCAGCAGCAGAATTCATAAGCCAAACAGAGCCATTCAGGGCAACTGCTTGGCTACCACTATTGGCTATCCTCTCGTCGATCCAATCCAGGTGCTTTTGCGTCATGCTCACGAAGACTTCAGCGTTAAGTTGTGCTCCTTCCTCACAAAAAGGATGCGATGAACCGTCACTTTCAATCAGTCCCCGAACCATTAATCCTTTTCATTGTGCTTGGTCATGCTCATTGACAAGGCCAAGCTTCAGCACTTCCACATGAGAATGAACAATAATTCGGTCTTTTTGACAATTTCTCCTGGGAGGCCAAGTCAACAAAAGCATCATCACTTGCAAAGACAGGAGCTTCAGTAAGCTCTTCGACGTCGTGTACACAGCTCGTGGCTGGCTGGTCGTATGGAAGATGAAAATTGAACTTGTGAATACTGTTGTGTAGGAATATTGAAGATGGTTAGAATGAGCTACCGTGAGTAACTCTACGTCATCTGGTTGGCCAGTAAAATGCCTTGCGAGAAACACGCCAATGCTGTTGCTTTATACAGTATGGCTATGTACTCGTACCATTCTGTTAATCGTTCCTTGTTGCGTTAATGCACATAAAACTGTACATGGTAAAATGTATGATACAGAACACTCTTACATTATTGCTATATCAAGACAAATGAAATGCATGCGTGGGGTGGCTCTTTCGTGCAACGTCCACATTAAGACAGATCCAATTGTACTTTAGCACTACAATACAATACAGTACAATACAATGGGAATCCAAATCACAGATGCATCTTTGTTTCTTCGCTGGTTTGCGCTAGAGAACCCCTTCCTCCATGCACTTGTTGAGCATGTCCATGAGCACGCCCATCTGCTTCGCCGCCTCGCGGTTACGATCTGGGAGATAGAGGGCGTCGAGGAAGTCCGCCGCGCCGAAGAACTCCAAAACCTGGAGGAAGACCCGTTGTTATAGCATTGGTACGGACAGACGAAAAGATAGGGACACAGATATGGATCCTTCGTACCTGATCAATGCGAGACAGCGACTTTTCCGTCAGGTGAGGACGAACAAGTCTCTTGAGGTCCTCCCTCAACTCGGCCATGTACTTGGACAAGAAGTTGCGATCATACGTGTGGTCAACCTGTATCGGAAAAAGGTCTTTTGTGCTTATTTTCTACTGATTTGGTGTTTCACCTGATACCTGATAAAACGATATTAGCGTCTTTGCAATCGTCCTTAGGTTGATTTGCATGTCTACGAGGGCTCTCTTTTCGGATGCACTGAACTTGTCAGATCTCTCCAGCATGCCAATCTTGACGGAGATCTTGATGATGTTTCTTACAACCTTCTCAGCCTCCTTCTTATTTTTGGTCTGAAAGAATTCACAAGGACATTCGTAAGAGACGCGTCACAGTTCACGTCACTCAAAAGGCCTCTTTTTGGGGTGATAAAAAGACATCACATCACTGTTTTTGTCATTCGAACATAACGTGTTATGTCTGAGGATGGTGCCAAACACTTTTTGAGCATCGGTGTTCGGTCATTTCGCCTGCCGAGAAAGAAACTGCGCCTTAGCCGAAATTGGGAGGTACGTGAGTCTACTGTATTTGACCAGCTGACCAATACTATAAGGAAAAGCATAATTTTTAAGAACAACGAACATGTCGTTGTACCAGCATGTGTTACTTGGAGTGCGTTCTGCCATAGCCATTGGCCTTGCTCAAGTACGCGCGGGGAGACTCTCTTATCACTCACTTTTGACATAAGTGACACCAATTCTGATGCATCCTGCGCATGCATGAATACCTACAAGTAGCTATTATGCATGTACACAAAGAGCCTGCATTTCTTACGTAGATTTTGATGAGCTTGTACAGCTCGTCTAACAGGGCAGCGCTGGTGGCGTCGATCAGACCCTTGGCAACGTTCTTGTTACTGAAGAACTTGTTGGCGAAGCTCCGTTGCACCTCATAGCTGATGTCTAGTGCCTTAAAGTCAGCTGTCATTTCTGGAAGAGGAAACGAAAAAGCCTTTCAAGAAGTATCGCCACTACTCCCTTGAACAGTGCAATGAACATGTGTTGTGACTAGGCATTCCCAGGAAATGCGAGCAGTGGCCTGAGTGAAATAACAATAGCTGAGGCCAGCACAGAACAACAAGATCTATCCATACATTTACATTCCTTTCGGAGAATTTTTGGTCTACTTTTGAATTTGGATTTTCTGTCGTTCTCGTTCTGGGGAGGATCTGGGAAATGCACCTCTGGTAACATGACGGGGAAGGGAAAGTCTTCCCAGACTGAGGAATCAGGAGGAACTGGCGTGACAAAGATTGATGAGAGTAAGAGTGTAAACAATTACTGCAGTTACTGTGGCAGCAATGTAAACCTCGCACTCAACTAATTGAGGCTCTTTATGATCCAAGCCCAAGTTTTGGCAGCATCACCGTTCATCATCGTCTCTTCCACAGGGGAGAGCAAAAGGTCTATGAGGTAACTCGGCATGCCATTTAGTAGAGGAGTAAGATTTTCCACTTTCGTGGCATGAAGGTGCTCTCACTAAGTTGTGGCGTGCCTTCCATGCAGCAGACACTGCACGGTTTTCTTTGTTCTTCCTCAGGGCTCTGCTCAAGCAGGAAGAAGAGCTCAAGTGCACGTATGGCTAATTGAAGCGCAGATGTGCAATACAAACCGTCCGCCATTTTCATCCACGAGTGCGTTCAATGTCAAGCTGACGCGATCAGGATGAGAATCCTTCGTCGATCTCGTTCACATTTCAGCAGACTGAGAAAATTTTGTCTTCACTCTGGTTGTGTTGAAGCTTTCATTCAACGGCCACGTCTTCTCCACTCATTCACAGTCACATCCGTAACTTGAGCTTTCGAAAAAATGTCTCCAGTGCTAATGGAGCGAGCGCTTGGGGCAGGAGAGCGCGCGGAAACTGAGTTTATCTCACTGGCGAGAGCTTCCTGTAGACGAACAACTGCAGTCACTACGGTACAGAACAGAGCGGTGTTCTTAACATGCGTAAGCTGGTACGTATGGGCGACACGTGGAAAACAGCGCGAAGCTTGAGAGAGAAAGGTGGAGTCTTTGTGAATGAAAACTTAAGTTCGAGGGCCTTCACGATCATCGCAAGTGTCGCTATCTGCCAAGAGATTTCTCTCTGTTCCCTCATTCGTAAATTGCTCAGCTCCACAAGTGTTCGAGGCCTCGAGCTCGTGTGTGTCAAAAAGAAAGTAAAAAAAAAACGCGTGTTCGCTCACGATTGTTACGTCGTGAGTCGGAAGAGTCGTTCGAATTAGCCCCAGTCTCACGCTTATAGCACGTATCCTACTGCATCAGGAGAAACTTCCACTCTTCTCTTCATAGTTTGTGGAGCGTCATAGTCGCACACTGCTGGCTGCGTTCAACGAGTCTATAGAGGAGGACATGGGTTCACCCACCATAAGATGCCCCAGATGATAGCATTTCACAGATAGCCATTCTTGGACACGCTGAAACTTGGACCAAGTCTCAACGCATGGAGGTGTCTAAAAGTAATGTCTACTCCGATAGATTCTAGAGATGAGCCATTAGACGAGCTCGCCGAGTGATTGAGGGGAAAATAGCAGCTTTATTTATGAGCGCCATAACTCTTATAATTTCTCTGTTTCACTACCGTAGTCATTCATCACTTCACCATCATCTCAGGCATGCCTGAAGCCAACGGTTTCATATTTTCCATATGTCCTGTTCTTTGTCGCGATTCTGTTGAAGCTTTGTTCGTTACTTCAAGGTGAAGGGTTAAACATGGAATGTCTCGAAAATGATCATTTCATCATCATGCAATATAAAACAGCGAGCCATTTCTTTTGGACATCTCGTCAACAACGTGCTGTGGTTAATTCAGGCCTCAAAAGCTGATTCCTCTCCCAGGAATTTCAACGCTGCTACTGCAAATACGTTCAGTCAACGTTCGATTTTTGCACACGTTTCCTCAGCACTCTAAATGTACTAAAGTCGAGATTGTTCCGAGGCTTAAGATTGCTCGTAAAGTGCTTTTTTTCACTTGAGTGCAGGACAAAAAATTCAATACAGCGGACAGTGCTTATATTGGTCACTTTATTACAAGGCATTTTGACTAATCCATCAGAAGGCAGAGTGAAATGACCCTTTGGTTTGGTGCGGGCGATCTTGACCGATATCGTCGGTGCCATGTCAGATTGTGCGATACTCGAGTATCGGATCGAACATCGTTATCTTTTTCCAGCATCGTGGCTTCTAAAAAGGTAGCGGCGATATTCGTCAAACGATACTTCTCTTCCTTCGAACCACCCTGGGTATTTATCTGCCAACTCAAACTTTCAGCTGTTGGCCGCAGGCAAAAACCTATAAGCACTTATAAACTTTTGACAGTGATGCCATGACACATAGCAGTTAATTTGCCTTAAAAGTGAAAGTCAGCTTGAAATGCAACTACTGCAAAAACTGAAATGCAACTTCATAGTTTGCGATGAATTTTTCTCTTGTACTGTAGTCTTGAGTATTGCCTCTGGTACTTGCATTCTGGCATCAGGTAGCGATCTATCAAGTATGGGATGGAGTGTCTGATTATACCCGGGGAAAATGTCGAGTATCGACGATACTACTATACTCATCGCACAGTCCTCGTGCTCGGCATACGCGTCGTCCACTGTAATGCGACTCTGTTAAGACATTTTGAAGATGTCAGACAGAGCTGATAAATGCAGCATCAGACTAGTTCATCTGGTTTGTAGCTTCATAGTGGTACCTTAACTTTTTAAAGTTATTGACCGTGTATAAGTTATTAAAATGTGACACGAAACAAAAGAGCGGGGAACCTGCACCGAAGTCCAAGGTAGATTCAGGTAATTGCGCTAAACGTGAAGAATGTTTTTAAGTAAAATTAGTGTGAAAGTCGAGGGGTGTTTTTTCTCTAAAATCGAGCGTCGACTGTGCTCATATCTGCGCTGTCCACTTCGTGTTTGTGTACTTGCGGTGGAGAGAGGAGAGGCTGACTAAAGAGCCTCCGATAACAAGAAAGGATAAAAAAGTGTGCACAAATGCAGGATGTTGGTCCGCTCAATCCGCTCAATGTGTATTCGCATATGATGTGTATTCGCAGATTGCTGCACTGCAATTCACTCACACCAAGTCAGAAAGAAGCGACGCGCGTTTATTGCCTTGTAGAGCCCCAGCCAAGAGGCCTCCTCCAGGAAGAGCAGCCAGAACAGCCAGGAGAGAGAAACTGTATATCTGTGAGACTGGTGCTCAACAACCACAACCAAGTAACAGGCAATTTGCATCACAAAAATATTGCCTTCGTGTGCGCGTTTCAGCTCGCAGGCGCGTGGAGGGAGGGCTTTTAGCATAGATGTGCTGAAAGGAAATAATGGAAGAGATCTTGGAGTTGAGCGTGCGTCAGAGCGAGCACGCGTTTGCTTGGCATCACCGTACTGAGCAAAGGTGCTATGTACAGTGTGTAGCTACGTACATACGTACGTACTAGGCATTTTTCCCTAAAAGGAATGTTCATTCCTTCCCACGAAATCACAGGAGGAGGTTAGTTTTGCTCACAAACACGTTTCCTTAGGTGGCTCCTAGAGTAGCTCTGAGTAACTGCTACGTGGGTGCTGAAGGACTGTCTGTTTTTGGCTGATAGATAGCAGAAATCCGGGGGGGGGGGGAGATATGTATGTACTACAAAAATATTAAGATAACGTTACGGGAAGAGATGAATGAGCCCAAACGTTGAAAAAGATGTGTCAAGGCTACTTGACCTCTCCTGTGCCAGTGTCACTACATGCATGTGCCATTTGCATATGAAATAGGTTTGTGAGTAGTGCTTGCATCAGGGCCCATCCAATGTGGCTGCGTGACTTTATTGTACGAGGTGAGCATGATTGGGCTTGAAGATGAATTAATACATGGCTGCTCTGTAAGTGCATAAAGTGAAATGCTGCTTACTCCAGTGAAAAGGAATTTTTTTGGATGCAACATCTATTGCGTGAGTTTTGAGCAGAGAAGCACTTGTTCATGACAGTGGGCAAATTACCAAAAGATCAACATTTGTCTAACTGTTAACACTGAAGTGGTGGAAGTTGCTCGGTGACAAGGTGAATCGGTTGCGCTGCACAAGGCTTTTTGCACTGATCATCTCCTAGGCTTTTACTCTTACATAAGAAGTTACAACCCGAGCACACACACACACACCAATATGATGCAGTTGCACTGACATTGTAAAATGTCTTTTCAAATATACTTTTTAGGTGACTTTTTGTAGAAAGTTCATATAAGTGAGGCTTTACACATACACCTGGGTGTGTATGCAAAAACAATATGCTACACAGGTCCCAACTCGGGTAGTGCTTTTAAGAGTGCTATAAATTGACTCATAAAGTTATATGGTTTGAAACTAAAATTTCTTACGAGTTCAGCATAAGGTCTCCACTTTCTGCTCATGTCGTTCCGGGGGCAGAACTACGCATTGTGTTGCTAGCAGAGTCACTTGAGGTGGTGAGCGCAGATTCAAGCCCAATAACGCTCACCCTGTACATAAACATCGCCCATTCAGTATTGTGCTTGGGGTGAAGCACAATACGTACTCTCTCTTTATATCTCTGTGCTTGCCCATCGAGTTTGTGTGTGCGTGCGTGTGTGCACGCGCCCTTATTGAAAGAATAATTTTTTTGAGGTTCCATGTATACACATTACACAAAAGTCTGGTACTTGAGTGGGACTTTCCCCCTCTCTTTCGTCTTGTCACAGAGTACATGTGCATGTGCGTGGATGCGTGCAAGTTGGTCTACTACGTCTTGTGCACTAGCATGTCAACTTTCGGGCCTCTGGCATCTCTGGGATCTCTGGCAGGACAAAATCTTCTACTTTTTTCGGGTCTTGTGTGTGCGCGTTCGGGCGTGTTTACAGAAAGCTGTGGCAGATTCGGGCTTAACTGTTCTTTCCATTCGGACTTAGGGACTTCCCCTTTTTTTCGAACTTCCGGACTCGACTGTCACGACGAGGTTAAAGACAAAGAATAAAAGAGGGCGGAAAGGGAAGAAACCTTGGCTTCTCTCTCACACACACGCGCGCGCGCGCACTCACGCACCTCCTACACGTTCGGAAATATCGAGTCCGTGCACATGAAATATGTAAGGGCAGGCTTAACGAACAAGCCTCTAGGGAATGTAAAGATTCATTCATTTCCATGATGACGGCACCTTCATTAGGGCGAATTCATTATGCCTTAAGTCGAACACAAAGGCGGATTGCGTTATTGCTCAGCCCTTGCACAGGATAGCGGCCTCTGCAGTATTGAGGAATTGAAGCCTCTTATTAATGCAGGGAAAGTGCTCAATTTGACACACCAAAAAAAAACCCGTGATGACGCCAACCCTTTTCTTTTGGCGAGAATGGTTAATAGTACGTAGGGGGCGATGGGGATGAAGGGACGCATCACTTTTTCGTGTCTCTCTTATGAGACTTTCATACTTTGGTCGGATCTCATTCAATTTCGTCAGGAGCTGTAAAACTTGGGTCTCCTTGCTTGAAGTCGCCGCCACCGACGACGACGTCCTCGCTGGCTGCCAAGAGTCACGTCGCTTCCCTCCAAGTTGACTTCACTTAAGCTGCTTCCACCGTCCAAACTTGTCTAATTCCCCAATCTTTTCTTAGCTCATTCATCACGTAGACCCGTCAGATTGGATTTCGTCGCCCTCAAAAGGAGCGTGTAATGTTTAGGCGAGCGCGAAGAGACCGAGCGTGCGGGCGAGTGAGCCAGCGTGGCTTGCGTCACATCACGTGTGCAATGTGCGCTTCGTGTTAGTCAACAGCACTCGCTAAGTCCTAGTGAGAAACAGTGAATGTTCAATATGTCAAGGAATTGTCGAAAGCTCCTCGAGCTCTGTGATCGACATCCACAGCACCGTAGGGAGAAGAATCTGAGAGACGATCGGCACCAATAAGCACTTGGCCACCGATCAGATCTAGCAGTCTTGCACAAGGCAAGCAGACGATAGAGAAAAATTCGCAAAGCTGACATCAATTACTGTAGTGCAACTGTTGCGCGTGCTGGACAAATAAATGGTCATGCACACCAGGCGACGCTTTGCTTGACTGAAGCTCAAGAGTTCCCAAAGCCTTTTGAGCAGGTGTTGAACGAAACAACGTCACACACGCTTCATTTGGGGAGTTTTCACAAATTTGCGACCTCCAAGACGAGGCGAAGATGCAGATTTGTGGCACAAAAATGAAGGAAGAAAGGGGGGGGGTTATGCAGGCCATCATTAATTTTCTATGTTAATGAGCTGTGTGCCCGACCTTGCTGTTTAACCCAAGGGAAAAACAGATAATTCTCCTCGGGTTGCTTTGGCGGGCGGAGGAGGTTCGATGTGTACGTACGCGATTGTACGGAAGGCTCGTACCCAGTAACTGTACATGCTGTACGTGGGCCAAGTCAATCATGCTCTTCGGGCAGACAGGTTGATTTTGCCCAGGTGTGGAGTGAAATTGAGACACCTCTCCCAGGCAGGTGGGCCTGTCTTCGTCGAGCTCACGAGATGACACCACCACATCCCACGTCCAAAACTTGCTACAGTGGCCCCAAAAAAAGGAATTGATTCGTTTCTTTACTCTCCAGTGAGACAGTTGCAGACGTCTTGGAAGAAAAGAGCAAGGATCTCCCTCGACGTTGAGAAAAGATCTTGCGTGCGTCCGTAAGTGCATGACGTCATGATGTGAGTAACGAGTGCCTGAATCGTCTCCAAGGTCTTCAATTGTCGTACATGCAATTTTTGTCGTCGTCAGAGCAAACAATGTGAAATTCCATCCTTCATACTTACTACAAAGCATTTAGGACCGCTCTTTGTCACACCCAGTCGCTTGGGGAACAATATGATTGAGCCTCCCCCCCACCTCCATTACGCTGAGCCGCAGTGCGGCATTAAAAAGAGTTATTGTCGTAAGTGAGGGGCATCAGATGCATCCGAAGTATGATGAGCATTCCTTGCTAAGTTACTTTTTTTTTACTTCGCCACCGTTCTTCTACTGTGTACGAATGGAATGAACAATTTCCGTCATGTCATTCTCACTTTGCAAGCTTCGCATGAATACATTCTTCACTGTTTGACCGCCTCCGACATCATTCTTCACGGCCCGACTGAAAAACTCTAGTAGGCCCACAAGAAGCAAAAAAAGCCACCCGACGTGAGGCATAGTGAGAAAGTTGTGCCTCCGAAGTAATCTCAAATGGTGCAGAGAAAAAATTAATTAACGATGTACGTATGCATACACCATGCACTGCTCCTACCACAGCGCGTGTGTGCATAGTGTGGACGCAGCAGTTGCGTCACCTGTGTGCAGGCGCTGTACGTACATACCCAAATATGTGCATGCATTCAGCTTCCGTTGTTTCAGCGAATTGAACAGAAGCAATGTGAGACTTTGGCGTTTGCCTGTGTCAGATGAAGGTGCACACCTCTAAAGTAGGCGAGAGAGTTTCAGGACAACGTTGACGCACTACAACTCACAAGTGCGTGGTTAAAGTGAGCTAAAAAAAAGTCAAATACTTTTCCTGTAAAATATAGCGTGCGACGCCAACATTGGCCCATCCACGGGCCCCACGCCATTGAAATAACAACCTATCGCAATACCAATGTGCGCCACAAAAGAACGTACCACATTGTAGTCGCCGACGAGCTACAGGTGCTGCAGTCACTGCTGCGTGCGTGGGTGCCAACAGATGTGTTAACGCAAAGTACCTTCTTAAAGGTAACGCATGCAGCTCCTGCACTACCTTTCTACTCGCTCATACGAGAATTACACAGTCTACTCTACATTTTGGACGCGTCATGCTTCCATGCGAATCTAAGTTGGCATATTTCAGCATGGAGAAAAGGCCCTTGAAAATATTCCGTCACACACTTGGTAGTAGCGACCGCGTCTGCCAGCTTGGTCAGTTACTCAGCGAGAATGCATGGAATGCATATGAATGAATGACCGCTATGAAACGAGCTTCGCCTCGAGGTGAGGAAAATAAATCCTTACCTGCTCTCCGTTCGTCTTCCGTAGTGGTACGAACACTAAGTGCAGTGTGCGTATGCTAATGCATGGTTGAGATTAGTTGGCTCCATGCACCCATGCATATAAAACTAACTGAGTGACCCTTTAAAGTCAAGTCAAGACCCCGTACATTCTCCGTAGTAGCCGTGTGTGCCAACTCTTCCCCACCACCCGCCCAAAAAAGACCTCCTTTAAGTTAACGTGTTTAAGATTTTCGCATAAATAAGGCCCAGGGCAAAGTGGCCACTAGGCTGGTCCGATGTTTTCGTTTTCCTCTGCCCAGAGGCCGCTTTCAAAGGCTCGTTGCTGCGAGCTATGGAGGGGAGCGATCAATCTCTCCAATCTTAAGCAAGGTAAAGTGAATCCTATTAACAAGAAGAATAGGTGCCACCAAGGGGTTTGGTGGATCCTGATTGCACGCATTCTTATTGTGTCCCCAGAACAACGAGGCTGTTCCTGCTGAGGTTAAATCAGGTGTTCTACTGTGGTGGAAAGACTTCTCGCAAATTCTCCTCAGTTAGCAGCGAGCATTTTCTCACTGCTAGCGGTTTCACTTCGGCGGAAGCGCCAGGAAGCTTAGTTACCCGTGACCCACCCGCCTTCACCACAAGATTTATTTCTCCTTAAGGAGTTGGCAGAAAAGAGCTCTGTTGGTTTAACGAATAACTGCATTGCACGTCCTGTGCTGAACGTACCTACCTACGTAGTGGCTGGATCGTACACGGGGCAGACAAACCAAGTCAAGTCATCCGAGCTAGAGGAACGCTGCTTGATAGAAATCCACGTACATGAAAAGATGACAACTTTGTCAGCTGAAACTTTGTGGAGCGCTGTTCATTCCTGGACCTCAGGTGTGGCATTTCATTGCCGAAACGTTTATTTCGAGCATAAAACAAGTGTTATTGTCATCGTTCTGGGAATATAACCTGAGAGACCGAATAGTGAGCTGGGATGAGATGAAGGTCGTACTTTAGGCTGGTGGTAGCCCTACTAATTCCAGCAGCTTAACGGAGCACTTTCTACACCTGCGACGAAATTACACTGTGAATCATAGGAATGTGTCTCATATAACTTAGGGGGATGCAATAGGACCTGAGTGACACAGGCACGGTGAGGGAGAGGAGACGAAAAAGACTGTGCGAGGAATAAAGGAAGTTCTGACAAGATTATCTTGACTCACGCAGTCGCATGCATGCGCCAGCGGCAGGGTTGGCCTCAGGAGCGCCATGAAGCAGACTGTATAGACAGAGGCTGGATTTTTCCACCCTCATACGTACATACCAAGATACTTTTACACGTCGTACGTCAAGTACTGGCATTCTCTGCAATCGGCAATGAAATAAATCTTGGACTCTCCTCTTTCCACTACAAAGCAATGGAAGTTACAGCATTGACGCCGAGCAAAAAGAGTGACTAATGGCAGCCGGTTTCAAGATATTAGATCATTCGATTGTGCTCTAACGGCTGCTAGCGAGAGTCACTACTGTCAGGCAGCCAGGCACGCGGCCAGGCACGCAGGCACTGGGCACTCATTTCTTCCAAGCCACGGCTGTCAATGCACATCCTGGCAACCATAAGTGGGGCAGGCCGGAGCGACGAATTCGTACATAATCGAGAGAACAGGGTGTGAAGAAGAGCGCAAACATCCTGTGTGGGAGTCGCGTTCAGTCAGTCCTTGCTTGCTCCTCGGACGTTCGACAGAAGGGGCACCAAGACTCATTGAGGACACACCTGAGGGACAGAAACGTCTCCTTTCTCATCGTGTCCTGGCCTAAGGTACACGAGAAGAAAGAGAAATATAAGCTCCTGAGTCGTCCATGCTCTTAGCATCACTTCCTCTTCTCATTCACTGCAACTTCTCAGATCTGGGGGAATAGCGAAAGCAACTTAATTGAACACACGTTAAATGTTGGCTAACTTGTCTTTGCCGAGTGGGCGTCTCTCGCTACCTCTCTTTATGAGCAGCTAGGAGGGGCCCTGCCTAGGCCGTATGAAGACAGTGCAGCCCCGTAAGTGCCGGAAATGAGAAGATAGCATCAGTTACAGAACCCGGACAAGTCATTGAAGTCGAAGAGTTGCAAACTCAAGTTGTACACTTGCACCTGTGTAGTTCATTTGCCACGCGCGCGCGAGCGGGTGACTCGGAGAGTCGATTAATCTTCAGTTCAACTCGGGAGGAAAAATTAGGCAATTCGATCACAACTTTTTAGCAGAGTCCGTGTAATTAATGGCTCTCGGGTGTAGCGAGGTCAACTGTTCTTATACCAGGTCTGGATGCCACAAGAACCCTGGGTGAAACGTTTGGCAACTTGCTCGGGACAAGCTTGCCACCTTTTGCCCTCGTTGTGTGAAGGCCCTCATCACACTTCTTGGCTAAGAAGAGTCAAGGGACGGAAATGAGAACTGTGCAAAGTATAGTCGTCAAGAGTACGAATGACGGCATAATTTGGAGGTGCGTACAGCTCTCCAGCGCTCAGCTTTCAGATGGGATCGTTTTCTCTTTGCATTGGCTTTAATAATAGGCTCGAATGAACCGATCAGGCCAGCCCACGTACAGAGAGAGAGAGTCAGGCCTTCTTCCGGCCGTTGTTGAGTAATGAAACAAAGTTTGATAGCAAAAAAGTAAGTTAACTCCTTACCTTTTGCCTAATCCAAGGCTTTCTGCTCATAACAGTACCGCGCGAGCAGTCCTGCTCATAACTGACGAAATGACTCTTCTCAATCAGCTACTTTCCACGTGTTTGCTCGTGAGTAATATTCACAGCTACGTCTTAAATAAGTTAGCTTTCAGCCTGTTGGAAACTTCTTGTGGTGAAAAAGAAACCCCTGCTTTTTTTTTTGTCAAACTGACATATGCACTGTAGTCAATGTGGGTCTCGAAAACCGCCCACCTGCCCCTCAGGAATTTTTACCTCGAGCCGTTACGAAACCGAAGGATAGACGAAGAGCCACAAGTACACAACAATGGATCAAACTGATCCTGCTGAACAAAAGACTTCCGACTAGTTGTGCCTCCAAAGTATGGAAGAAGACGAGGAATTTTTTCTCTCTTTCACGTAAACAGAGTCAGGTCGCGGAAGGAATTCTGCCTTGCTTGGCTGCCTTTGTGAACTGAACCACGCACAAGTCGCTTATGATCGCAGATATTGAATTCGGCTTTGCTTTTTCTGCGCCAGCTCAAACAACAGTTTAACGGATTCTTTGTTTGCGCGAGAGATTTGGATTGCTGCACGTAGGTCGTAAAGTCTGTTTTCCCTCGTTCCTCGGTTTGTAGCGCACAATTCACTATTCTTATCTGAATGCTGTTCTCAATGCACTTGCGACGAGCGCAACAATTCGATTCAGGTGCAATTTTTCTCTCTCTATCGGTGCTTTCGGTCCCCACAAGTGCGGCCACTTCGGTCCTCCATCACGACCATCGGGGCTTTAGAGAGCAAACCTGCTCACGTCACAAGTCATTAGAAACTTTGCATGAGTTACAGCCGCGCATTAGCTGTACTTACGTAATCAGGACTTGAGGGTCGTAAGTGAGCTTTTCAAAGACAAAGCTCGGATTCGGTACACTATGCACTGCATAACGTACAGTATTGTTGTGGCACTGAATGAGCGTGACTTACTGTTCAGTCGTTGGGATTTTCTTCCTAGTGGCCAAGAACACAGTCGAGATTCAGCACATCTTCAAGGAGCTCGGTCAGATCGATCACATTCTTCGCTGACGGGCCTGATGTCGCTTGAGTGTGTCTTTCGTCAAAGCTTCTATTTACGGTCGCAGATTTGGGGGCCTCTGCTGCTCTGCGGCTGCTGGGAAAAGGGACTGTGGGATTCAAGCAAAAGCGCGCATTCTCCCCCCCCCCCCGCTCTTCTCTCTCGGCGTTTTGAACGAGCGCACGCAGTCGCAGTCGCCGCGGTCGCAGCCGTCGTCGCAGCCGTCGCCGCTTTTGTGCTTCCGCGCGCACACGTCCGTCTGTGCCAACTGGCCAGTTAGGAGACAGAAAAGAGGCCGCATAAGCCTAGTGCAGCATAAAGTGATGCTTGTCACCCCAGGGAAAGAGAGGACGACTCCAACTTTGCCATGCCATTCACAGGTGGCCTACTAATGCTCTGGAAAAAAACATTGTGGAAGCAATAAATTCGCTCCCTCTACTTTCTGTAAGGCGCACACATACGCGCACACACTTGTGTCCTCTGCTACGTTCCCAGTGAGGAGGACACAAGGACAGATCATGAGACGCACATGCAGTGAGGTGATTTACGTCATGCTATCATGGATTACCTTACTCTCCTTGGTTTTCACACCCGTTTCCTCCTGGTCTCAGGTACGCTTGTGTCATGGGGTTGACGGCCGTCTTGAGCCAGACCTGACCGTCCGTCTGTCGCTCCGGTTGTCTGTCTGTCGGTCGGTCCATCCTGGTGGCTACTGGTTTGTCAGCTTGTCATAGCCCCTCCCTCCACGCCATCAGATCGCACTCCTGAAGCAAGAGCCACTACTTCAGCATTGCCGAGGAGGAGGATTTTTCTTCGCCTCTTGCCCCTGGGCTGGGGTGGGGGTGAAAGCGAGAGGTCTATCATTCAGGGCACTGCACTTTTCTATGTTTGTGGAGCGATGAACAATTTTTTCGTCTATACCAAACCGCAGGGGCCCGAGGGCTCGAGGAGGGCCCACTGGGCCCAGTAAAGGCCCCGCGGCGCTATGCACGAGTTTTGTGTCTGTGCATGCGTAACCGAAATTGCCGAAGCAAATGCACTCTTTGCACTAAGGATGCAATCGTCGCGGTGAAAAAAATTTTCTTTTTTTTACTCCAAGAAAAATTATCAGCAATGGCATGCTCTCAACACTGGGTTCAGACTTGATAGCTCTCGAGACACCTCGAAAAAAGAGACCATGGGTGGTTGAGTCGAGAAGAAATGTTCTGGACCCTGCAGCTGACAGGGCAAGTTGTCTATACTAAAGTTTGAATTTCCCACCTTTTCGTTCTGATCTCCCTTAGGTGGTGATGTAGCGATGTTAGGGGGGAAACAGAGTCGAGCCTCGAGCTGAAAGAAATACAATTTTTAAGCTCGAAGCGTTATGGAGTCTCAGTTGCTATACATTTTAAGATGGTCATGCCGTGCATACATTTGTATGCAGACGTAGGAGTACGTACAGTTGCACACACACAGTGTGAACGCGCACGTAGTTGCAGGCCAAGTGAATGCGTATTTAAGAGCACTTAAGATGGTTTTCCAAAGAAGAGTTGACGGCCAGGTATCTTGAACAATAAGAGCATTTTGCTTAACCAGGTCATATTTAGGGTAAAACGCACAAAAATACACATAAAATACCAAAAATTAATATACTAAAAGTTACGTCAAAGACAGAACAAAGGACGAAATGGCAAAAAGTTTGACGGGGTGGCCTCCCCCGAGTCGGAGGGTAGGCATGCTTGGCATAGGCATGCTTGGCATGGGCATGCTCGTACCCGTGCACCCACGGGAGCTGGACTCTCTTTGGACTACTGATCTCTCACTTTTTTTCTTTCCCTCTCCCTTCACTGCCAAAAGGGGGGGGGTATTGCCAAGCCAATATAAAGTCCAAATATGTGCATTACAATTTTAGGGGTTTTCATTTTAATGATTTACTACTATTTGTGTTTTTCAGGCATTTCAACACTAAATCACCTGGTTTGATATGTTCTGAGGGCCCAACCTATTTGCCCTACAATGCTTCCTTGTAAAATTATCTTAGGTGCCCTTAAAAATACATTTACTCAGCCTAAAGTTGCACGAGCACACAGTACGTCTGTATGCACAGCACATGTCCATGTTTGTGTTTGAAAAACCTTGTCGAAAACATGCACACTGTATGCATTTGCACCCAGAACATGTCAAAAATGAGTCGACAACTTTTGAGCGGCCAGGAATTGCCAACTATGGCAGCAAGCTGTTGAGCTTCGAGCTGGCTCGATATACATCTCCTTGATGTGGATTGCACCTTCTTGAGACAGAGCAATGGAGATTGATGAGGACAAGCATTGAAAAGATCTGGGTCTGCCTTCCTCGAGTGCATCATTCTCATCAGCAGCACACCAACTTCTACAACCTTGCTAAGATTCTTGTCAGGGCAGACGCAAATAACAAAAAATGCAACATACCACATTCTTTGGCACTAATTCCCATTCACACAAATCTCATTTGCAGAGAGTACTGAAATTGGAATACTAACTGAACAATTTGACATTTGTAGATGGATCACTTAGAGGTTGCTATGACTCACACTGCACAAAAAAGGCCTTAGATGCCAACCTCACAGCAATTAGGCTTCTTCACTCATGGGAGCATCGTTTTATGTCAAGCCTTACAAGTCAAGTCCGTGTCTTGGTCCCAGGACACGATGTAGAATCACACTCCAGAGATTTTGGGTGCATAGTGTACCCAAGGGGGAAAGCACGTGGGAACTCCTCGGGGAAAGAGGGGAACCAGAAAGTTTCAGACGATTTTGTTCAAAAACACAAGGGAGAATGAAAAAAATAAATTTAATGGCGTGGCGCCTACAGGGTCGACCACATTCTGGCCCCGTAGCATCAAAATGAGCTAACACAAACTTATGCATGTGCTTATGTACTCAATCTTCTGTCTCAGGGCTGGAATAAACGATTTCAGGTCGAAATTCAACCTTAAAATGCTTCAGTCCTGGGTATGCATTCAGTTCCCCCCCCCCCCGGAAATTACTTACGCCAAGGCCTGTACGCACATTAGGGTGGTCTGATTTGGGGCCATTCTGGAAAATGTACCTGCAACATTGATTGATATCTATGTTGGCAGGCTTCCAACACACGTCCAAAATATGTGAAGAGACTTTCGGTTCATTTCACGTGGCACAAAGAGAAAAAAGGGGTTTTTTTCTACGTTACACTTCTGTAAAGTCTAAAGTTGTGCACATACAGACATTTGTTGCTGCTTCCTCACCCCAAACGTACGAAGATGAGGCTGCAGCAGCTCTTCCTTATAGTTGTCAGACCGAGAAATCGCGTTCGTGTTCAGTGAGTGGACTGCATTCACGTGTCTGCAAGGTATTCGATGCGCTGCGCCATTCATCTTGTACGCACTACGCACTCCGAAAGTGCGCACGCATGTACAGTCCACAACACCAAGCACGATATGTCTGCGTCGAGACTCACGCAACCTTGATAGGGGACTCCGCGACGTTCTCCACTGCTGTGGTCTCCTCTCATTGCTCTACGTACTATGCACCTCAAGCAGGCGGCAGCACTGTTGGTAAGGGACGAACCTTGCATTTATATCGATTTCAATCTGTGTAACTTCACACACACGCACCAAAAGTCTGAAGAAGACCGCGTTGGAACGACTTCGCTCACGCATTCATGGACGCAGCGCGTGCGCTTGTAGTCGAAATTTGCACACGTCCATTAGGCTCCAGACAACCGAGAGATTTGAATGGCTCGAGCGAGATGCACCTCTTTGTTGCTAGGCGGATTTGTAGTGTGCGAGATGGGTGAGAGTTTGGCTTTGCACGCCCAAGTCTGTCTCACCTCAGTTTATCCAGGTATGTGTAGGTAAATTCAAGTTGCTCCTGGGCCAAAAGTTGCGACAACATCTGATGGGCGAGTAAAGACTTTTGATCAGAAGCGACTTCTCTCCTCGACTTTCGAGTGACTTGATTCTTCGTAGATCTCACCTCCTCCTTGAAGATCGGCCGAGAAGTCAAGGCAGTGTAAAAGTAGGGAAAGATCTATCTTCTGACCTCTGTGATCTTTCCTCGGTCATGCAGTTGACGGTTTTAAATTCGGGTGCAAACATTTCACTTTGGCGTGGAAGCTCCGATTGATCAGACGCATACAACAAATCCTTCGTACAGACTTGGCCGTGGTGTTTGTAACACACTCAAAGCGACTGCCAGACAAGATGTACATACTTCACTCTTTCAAAGTATGCAGTATGTCCTAAGCAGTTTTAATACGACCTTCACGAGTGATCTGTGTTCCCTCAAGGCAAGGCGTCTACTTGCACGCAAAGTCTCAGATCGATCTCTTTGCCTTTATCCCTTGGAGATATCCAGGACTTACAGATAAGCCTGGAGAATCAGTTGTCATGAGCTTCGTGTTCTCAGGCACGAAGAACATTAAAGTGACAGCTGAGACAATTACAATTTGGGTAAGGTGCTGAAGTGAAGCCTGTCATAAAGGAATTTAGGCACTGCACAAGTGACTGCAAATGTCTGCTATATACGGATAAAAATGAAGCTGAACTTTTTGTGTGCAGGAGCCAGGAGGTAGAGTCAAATATGGCAATGGTAAAAAGGTGTTTTTGGTTGCTCAACTAAATGTCAGACGGGCTCTTCAGTCACTTTTTCATCAGGTCGATTTCTACAAACTCAGTACATATATAGTTGTTTGGCCGAAGAGGCCGTCAGTGGTCCTTGTGCTGAAAAAAGGTATTATGAAACAATTTTCTGGGACAAAATATTTGTAGCCGGGTATTTTGTAATTCTATGTGGGTCTGCCAAATAAAGTATCCCTACATTTTATTTTGGAGAAAAGCTTTAGAAAGCTTTTTTTTCGGAAGGAGGGACATTTAGAAAATAAAAGTTTTATTTGGAACCATTCTAAGGAGGTAGACTGACCCTCAACCTGAAGATCCCAGAGAACAATATCAAAATACAAGTGATGAGACGGGAACGAAAATGGCGTCCCAAAGCCAAACTACTTGACTATGACTTATTCATACGTCAAGATTCAACCCTGTCACAGAGGACTTGAAATTTTCGGTACAGCCTAAGGCAGCATGCATAAACGCACCGTTTACCAAAGCCGAAAACATAGCGAAGTCTCTTTATACTCTCATGAATTGTCAAGATGCATCTTGATGCACGGGAAAAAGGTCTGGAACGCTCCTCTCCAGGGCTCTTTTATGCACATTCTCTTAAAGTTACGGAACGATTCTCCGGGGAGTCGCAGAAAAAGGACTTGCCCACGTTCAACAAGTCAGACACAGACTCAGGTAAGTGTTGAAGTGTTTCAGCACCCACCCCGCCTTGTCTGGTGCTTGTTCCCTCGCGTGAACGTCATGTACGTGTCGTTGAAGCAGTTGGTTGGCGCACCAACTTTAACGAGGCTGAGTACAACGAAGTCCGCACGTAGTTGCTTCTGCTTTCTCCATGAATCATTAGCAGCTGCTCGAGTAATGCCTCCCCCCTACAAACTACAACAAACATTGCTCTTGTGTGTTAAGGGATTTGTGCTCTTTTTGATTTCAAGAGAGCAAACTTCTCTCTCTCACCCACCCACTCCTTTTTCACGCGTCCCATGAGACGCTGCTTGAAGCTGCTGATGAAGAGTTCAGAGAAAGGAAGAATGGAAGTAAGCATCAGCCCTAACAATCCTGCTTCCTCCTTGTTTGGTCCCTATTCTTCCCAACGCTGCCAGCTCTCTTTTCTGGAGCGCAACTCAGAGTGAGCATCAAAACTTCAAGTGCGAGGTTTAAGTTTCGTCTTCTTCTCCTCCTCCTCCTTCTTCTTCTTCTTCATCGTCTTCTCCTTTTTCTTCTTCTTCTTCTCCTCCTCCTCCTCCTTCTCCCTGTTCTATGGCTTAGGGCGCGTCCTCACATCACCACATACGCGTACAACGCCACGTACAGTATGTAGACGTACGCGACTACTGCCTGGCCATGAGCAGTTCGTACACACAAGCCGAGCATTGTTGTTAGACCATACACGTACTGTGCACATACAACGGAAGTAATGTGACAGCGTCAATGTACCTTTAGGTGCTGTTTACGTGTAGCAAGCATCGTCGAGGACCACGCAATTTGGAGGATGGGATGGACTGGGAGCAAGACACGTCCTTTTTTCCTCCTAAAGAGGAGTCCCCATGAAACACGCCGGGTACCCATAAGCTGCTGAGGGCTTTGATTCGATGACATCATAAGACTCCAGTGGCTAAAAAGAGAACAACTTTTGCAGCAGGTAGAACGAGAGGAGCTGTTGCTCCTGGCACCAGCAGCGACAGCAGCGGTAGAGCTATTGGTCACCATTACGCTATCCTGTGTATGGTAATGGCGGTCATAACTTATACCTCAAACTTGACAGGAAGGCACGCATAACACGCAAGCGCACGCACACATCCGTACTACATACATAGACTACGTGGAGAGAGACGAAGGCGACCGGTTTCGTGCAATGCTTGTCTCTGATGCTTTGCGTCTACTGTTTAACGTCGCGTGTTTGCCTGCGAATGAATGGGCTGTCAGGGATTGGGTCGTCACTGCTTTATGTGCGCTGCAGCAAACTTCATGGCCAAAAATGTCATCGCAAATGCGCAGGCAGCAGCCTATGCTTGTGTGCTTGAAGATGTTAGTGGGGGGCGACCAAAACATACGTGTGGATGTACAGACAGCGTCCACATGAGGGAACTGGTATTAGATTTGCCATCTCTAGTACCACACACTTACCTAGGTGTCTGTGCACACACTTATGCATTCTTGGATTTTTGCCTGTAAAAGGAAAAAGAAACAGGCATTCAGACGCCCTTTCTTGTCAAAATTGTCAGTTCTTGGTCTGGTATACGAGCACAGAGCATCGGCAGGGCTCAAAATATTATGCTGCTGCATCGTGACTTGAAAATACGTATGGCGTTCGGGCAAGTCCGTACCATGGTATTGTGTCTGCAAGAAAATTGTAAAGCGATCGATTGAATGGCAACAATCTCACTGTTTATTGCCTTGATACGGCCTTGTCTCTGTGACTCTGTTACTATTTTATCGCCGGCCCAGTAACGTAGCAGTCGATGTAGTACCATGTAGGTACTGACGTCTAAGAACCGTTCCAGCAACATGCTTCTTTCCGCCTTTCTATTCCCCTAGTATTTTCCCTTTTCTCTCCGATTTCTTTGGCAAAAAGAAAAATGGGATCCCCACATAGAACTCCTCGTAGTCTTTGTGAACTGTGGTACATTGAATAGCAGAGGGCATTCAGTGGTTACCATTCCGCTTAAGAGTGGATTGGATCGTTGTCGAACTTATCGTTGAGGATGCTTACACATCTACGACTAGTTATTCCTTTTTTGTCTGGGTTGGAAGGTTCAAAGGCATTCTCGTCGAATTCGTCGTCGAGACGAATCGTGTGCAAAACACGCACGCGATCTGTCCCACTCGCCCAGATGATCTGGATCTAAGCGACGATCATCTAATTGAGTTGCATCGCACCCACTGGAAATACACTTGGTTGCCTCTATGTGCGGCACAAGCCTGTTGCGAATAAGTTTGCACACCTCTGTGCCTACAAACAGGCTGCATACGACCTTTTTCTCTCTGCTGACCTCGTCAGAGCATGAGAGCGAGGAGGGGGGTGCAGCCCGAGTATAAAGGAAAGTAAGGAATTTTGTACTCGCACGCCTAGCAGAGTGCCATTACCGTGCTAGACTTATCCCTAAGTTACGTACGCATGCCGCACTTTCTCACGTAAGTTATGCCTGCTACTTCTTATTTTTTCCAATCGAGCAAAAAAAGAGAGCAGGCTTAGTGTAGCTTGACTCTTGTTGCCTCAGCTTGACCCAGCTTG
>JAAUXU010016879.1_pt1 | contig 38478 bp, 29 predicted proteins | sample 7278151 | NCBI WGS metagenome assembly JAAUXU01 (sample SAMN14350113, study PRJNA611818) | marine sediment metagenome | isolation source: surface marine sediment (1.8m) | place: French Polynesia: Moorea | collected 2018-08 | reverse complement strand
TCTTGGCCTGGACAAGAGTAACAAGGAAACTATTACTAGTCTAGACACTATTACAGTGTCTGCTTCCTCATGCCCATGACCTTACACATGTACACATAGCAACATGCTACACTCTGGAATCTCGGCGTGTCCCCTCTTCTTCTTTTGTCTCGATGCGCCTTTCTTCTGGCTTTCTCAATGGTCTCTATCATCTGTCTGTTGGTTCTCTTGATAGCCAGTGCCAGGTCCTTCAATGGTTCGGGGATTGATCCTCCGTTCCTCCATAGAATCTTCCCGTACCTCTCGGTCATTGATTCTACACAGATCTGGTGCTCCTTGAGCACTGCGATCTCCGACAGGTCTCTGGACTTTGTCTTGCCCGCAGCGGCTCTCTTCTGCAGCCACTCACTTTCCTCGATCATCTGTGACGCCAACAACTATTTGGTCACCAGTAATGGTCCTGTTTCTTCTTCGTCGCAGACCCTCCTTACCCACGAGGCGGCCTGTTCTGTTTCCTGCACTAGGTCCTCCCATGCATCCTTTTCTTCGCCCTCCATCCTATCTAGGATGTCTAGCGTCTCTGCTGTGTCCAACAATGAGTTGTACTGGTAGAAGATGCAGAGTCGTTGCTCTCTTTGCTCTCCTCCATCTCTCAGGTACGTCCACTCGTCATCTTGATCTTGACCGGTGGCTGCCAGTGATCTCACCATTTCTGTGAAGATGGCTATGCTGACTTCCTGGTACAGGCGTCTCTTGCTCTCCTGTTCCGTGTACCTCTTGTTGCCGAGGATACTCTCCGCTAGTATCCGTATCCTCTCCGTGATCTGCTGCATCCTCACGTCCGCATTCCCTAGACTCTCACGGCTTTGCATCCTGATTGTCCACTCGTCACTGTTATTAGGATCGAGTCCCACAATCTGGTACAGGATGGCTAGGTTCCTCCCTAGTAGCCCTCTGCACTCGGCTACCAGCTCGTCACCTGTGTTAGGTCCCACAAGACATAAGTAGTCTCTAACTCTCCTATAGTCTTCGGGTAACACTTTGTCGAATGCATCCATCTTTATGGATCTTTGGATTGCATAGACATCTTCGAGGCGCAGGTCTTCTAACATTGTCTGCACTTCTCTATTCCCTTTTGACCCTTCCGGGAAGTCGATCGGCTCCATGGTGACCAGTTGGTTCGTGAATGCCCTATTGACGATTCCTTCCTCACGGTTCCATTCCATAAGCTCGCTCACCGTCATTGTTGGTAGCTCGCCTTTGTAAAGACGTGTACAGTACACATCAGGTCTTACCATCCAGCTTGGACCTTCCATCATCTGTGCTAGGCTCCTTGCTGTGACCACTCTTGATCTTGTCGTTGTGGTGGCCAGTTGTCGTTTCCTGCCGTTTGGTGTATCTTCCACCTTCAGGTCGCCTTGCTGCAGTCCTTCTGCTAGCACCACTTCGGCTAGGACTCCTTTCTTCTTTTTGCCCATCTTCTTCGGTTCCTTCTTCCTGGGGTTATTCACTTTCTTCACCTTTCTCAGCGGTCCTTCTGTCCTTGGTTCGGTGGTTCGTGGTGTTCCCGTCTTCGACTCGTCACACCCTGGTTGGTAAGGACCTTCTAGTCTTGGTGCCTCACCTTGCCTTTCGCTGTTGGTCCGCGTCCTTGTCATCGGACCTCTAGCTCGCTCACTGCCAATCGCAGGATTAATGAATCCGGGCGATTCCTGGCACTGTTGATCTCCAACATACCGAGTCCTCCACCTCTAGTCACTCTAGCAGTGACGAGAGTGTGGAGCAAGGGGAGCCCTCCAAGCACCCGGAGCACAGAGAACCCTCTGAGCATCCAGAGCACAGAGAACCCTCCAAGCGCCTGGGGCTTAAGGTAATCATCGGCAAGGCTCCATGTAACCCTTGGGCTCCCCGAGGCAATGTACCTGCCGCGAGAGTAGCCCCTAGACGGGTAGCCCCAATGCTACCGGTCGGGGCTGCTACAAATTACTAAGTTTTCCCTGTGGAGAGTTTGATGATCCCACCTGCTTATGCTGAATAATCGGCAAATTGTAAGCTCCACCCCTTATGAGTGCACACAGCCAGTCCCATCATTCCAGAAAAGACACCATTCATCAGTCATCTGCTAGATGCTGGCCCAACCACACCAGACATGGCATCCTCCACTGAAGCTCAAGCTGATCAGCCACTTGCACATGTACCCCAGATACATACCATGGCTAATGCCAGAGACCTCTACATCCAATACTTGTTCCAATTCCAAGACATTGAAGCAAAAGATTGCGAGTAAACAGTACTGATTCCCCTTGGCCACAGCCAGCTTCGCACACGTCTCCTGCACTACTTCTATGATGATCAAGCGGACCTGGAAGAGCTTTGCCAGTGTTATTATGCCAAGTGCCTTACATCTTCCATGGCTCGCATGATGAGAACCAACCGAATGGAAGGGATTTATGCCAGCAACGCCAACTACACTGTCAGTGCCTAAGTTGAACAAATGGAAGGGGCAAGCGAGTTCATTCCCATCACCCAAGCACGTGCCTCACCAAGGAGCATTAGGATCACTTCCCGAGGGGACCATAGCTGACATATTACCATCTGTCTCACATACACTGGCAAACCTGTTCAACTCTCCAGCATAAATACCATTCGTCAATGCTATTGACAACTTCTAGGTAGCTATCACCCAGGCGTGGAACAAGCTCAAGGTGTCAATGTATCCAATCGGGTTCAATGTGTCAGCCGAGCACAACCCAATGCAGAGCATATCCTGTGTTCAAATGTCGCCTGGAATGCCGACTGCCCCTGAACCTTCGCCATCAGCACCACAATAATTGTATTAGCTAAGTCATGAAGATTGTACTACAAGAACCCCACGATTGAGAATTGTCCTATTGAGTATGAGATGATGTATTGATGCCCTAGCAATATCAGTGATGACATTGCTACAATTTCTGTAGGGGGAGTTGTAGGGAACATTATGGATATGCAAGTGCACCTGAAAGTTGGTTAAATAGTCGAACAGCTCCTCTGGGATCTTTTGTTCTGGGTCTCCCCAAGCAAGTTGGTTTCTCACAGATACTTCTTTGGGTAATTTAGGTATTCCTTTCGCAAATAAGATGGTGAGCCTCGCTCACGCGCCCTCCAGCCACTTAGGCCGAAGACCAGTCCCCAAACAGCACCCTCTATGGACCACAGCCATAAACTAACTAGACACAGCAACAGCAGCACCATCCTGTGTGGAGCACCCACAACCCCACTTGATGAATCATCGAGTCCAAAATGTAACTTCTCTCCGCATCACTAACCCTCTGCACATCACAAATCGCTACCCAAGGAACCCTCTCGCAAGACAGGCAACCAATCAGCCTCCGCATACCAGGACCCATATGATATAAAAGTGACATCGTTGTCATAATTTCTGCTCGTACTCTTGTGTTCTTTCACCTTTACACTCTTGTAACTGTGTACATTGATCTTGTAAGTAAAATATAGAAGATGGAGTTCATCTTCTAAGAGAGTAAGAGTTGTCATTCCTCCCTTGTTCCCCAATGTTGGCCAAGGTAGATGGTTAAGAACAGAAGGTGCCAACATCTAGCCTGACCCAGTTGTAAAGAACAAAGCAAGGAAATATCTTACACCCTCCTGCACCCTCTAGTATGTGCAAAGCGAGTTCATATTCATGGTCTAAGGGTGGTTGGTGGATCTGGCAGCCCCTGAGAGGGTGTAGTCGAGAAAAGCCACTTTAGTGAGACTGGATCAGAGGTCACAGCCCTGTGCTGCAGCTCAGTAGCAGATTGAATACAGCACATAGATGGCGACCACCTCAGTAGGTCTTGGGATCACTCCCTGATCCGGGGAGCCTCAGTGGTTAGGAGCGCCATGGTCTTCCCGAGAACAGAATAATGGACTCACGGAATGATATTAGGGGATCATGCGTGGACTTTTGGTGGCAAGAGGTGCTGGTCAGACCAGGGCCGCCAGCCGTTCTGTTGTTATAACCTGAATAATCAATTAGGGCTGGATGAATACAAAAAAAAATGCAAAAAAAATTATATACCACCCACAGCCAAAACCCTCGTCATGAACACAACGTAGGGATCATTCGAAAACATCCCTACACGCTTGAGCTCCTCAGTAACAAACAAGAGACAGAGACAGGGTGTTTTCCTCCTCTGGCTGGGCCATGTCTGTTGTCGCGATCACCAATTGTCGGACAGTTAAAGGGCTTTATTTTCGAGAGACAGCAGATACGACATTGAGTTTGGCACCGCTAGCCCGTTGCCCTCTGCTCCTATTTGTCCGTATCCCCGTACCCGTGATCTGTATATCGGGTCCGGGGGCAAGGATGACGTAGCCGGGTTTGATTGCCCAATGCACCCTACATAAGCACATCTTTCGGTGGTACGTCAAACAAACTAATTATACGAGAATTGCGGTACGTTAAGTAGCGAAATCGATGAAATTAATTTTCGTCACAACACCCAACCTCTATTGCTTTTCTGATGCTGCTCCGTTTCTTCTCCCACCGCTGATTCTCAGTCACGCAACCCCTCTAGCCCCTGTCGCAGCGCCAGCTGGGCGAGACGTTCTGCGATTGCCTCCGCTGCTTTCCGAACGGCTTTTTGCGCCGCAAATCGCCGTCAAGCGGATGATGGGGGGGAGCGCGGGCGGGTCCCTTCTGCTCCCGTACCCCTCCCCCGGCAGAGCGCTCGCTTCTCCTCTTTGCCGCTGAGGACGCCGCGATCAGCCGTCTGACGGAGAACGTCTCTTCTGAGTTCAGAGTGAGGAGGAAGAGCGAAGAGCCAACAACACATTGCGTGTGTGCGAATGCGCATAGTCCGTGTACGTGTCCAAGAGTGAAAGATGTCATGAAAAGTGCCTGTCCGTGGAGAAAGCCTCTACTGCTGCTGACCTTGGTGTCGCTGTGCTCCACGCTTTTGCAACTAATAGACTTCTGCCACCTGCATACCGAGTACAGTGACCTGGCGGAATTCAAGTCAAAGTGCCTGCAAGAGTTGTCTGCGATCAACATGTCCGAGGCCTGCGGCTTCCTGTACCGGCGAATATTTCTCCCTGACGGTATGGAAACGAAGTCGTCATCAATTTTGTTCTTGTCAGACGCTAACGCAGTTTACCTTCCATAGCGATCAGAGATTGAGTAGACTGTGCAGTGAGCAGGAATCATCTTTTTCCACGCTTGCCACTTTCTCTCATTACCGCAGCACTTGCTGACCGATATCTAACCCCCATCAAGGGTGTGACAAAGGAGGTCAAATGCTCCCAGCACAAGGGATTTTTTCCTACCTCGACCAAATCAAGGAGAGATCGAAGACATTCTCAGAATGCATACGAAGGAGCACGTACAGTATCATCCCTGCCACTGCACGCAGTACAATGTTAGTGAGTTACACATCAACAGGAACCTTGTGATCTGTGAGATAACGGCTGGATCAGATAAGACAGAAAGAGAGAGCGAAGGAGAGCTTGAAGAGAGCTAATTACTATGCCTTGGGATGGGATGGGATGGGAAAAAGCCTCTCCACACGTTGCTAAATCATCGTGCCACATTGATTATTCATTGTCTCGAGATGCTATCGTCTATTCCAACCTCACCATCTATTCCACGGAGTAAAAAGTTATAGAGCCGCCGTAGCTCATTTGTCTGTCTCACCGCAGTCTATCGGCCATGGATGAAACTGAAAGCACACGGCAGCAGCGATAAATTGTCATATATTTCAACAAGGGAGAAGCCACTGTCCACATGGAAACTAACAGAGATTTTATTCTCACATATTTGGTGACATCACTTTTCTACAGTCCTGGGCTAAAGTATTGCCCGTCACGTTTAGGGGCTTATGAACTTTCACATCTCTCGGTATATGAAGCGCTAGGGCCCTATGTACGTGCATGTGTGTGTGGGTGTGTGTGGGTGTGCGCGCATGTGTGTGTGTGTGTGTGTGTGTGTGTGTGTGGGTGTGTGTGTATCTGTCTGTCTCTCCGAGGCCTATTTCAAGCTTTTACGCGACCGATTTTCGCGGTTGGCTTTCCGCGTCCCATTTCTAGCTATACCAGCTTTTGTGCCGCCAATTTCCAGCTTGATCAGTTTTCCCGGGAGGTGAGTGCAAGCACGTGGTGAGCACGAAGTGCATTTTGAGTGTAAAGGTCGTGGTGAGCGCGAGGAGCATAGTTAGCGTGAAGGTTGTGGTGAGTGCAAAGCGTGTGGCGTTGGACACAGCCAGACGGGCAGCTTTTTGACATTCTTTCAAGCGCTAGTGAGAAATAAAGGTTCATCCGGGCAACAATTATGACAACTAGCTGAAGCACTGCGTGCTTTGCTCAGGGGTATCCTGTAAATCGCTGTTTGTGTCTGTCTTGCTCCTCATCCACGGACTTCACACTGTCCATTTGCTTCGCATTCACCATGCATCATGCGCACCATGCTCGGGCTCGGGTCTGGCCCGAAAACCCGGTGCTCAACTTGGGATTTTACCAGCACGAGGTGGCCCGTGGCCCGAAGGTCAAAGCCTGGAGGAAATGCAGTGTAGAAATTCGGGCTCAAGAGACTAGCATATAGCACATACGTCAGCTGATGCCTGCCCATGATGCCTGACACCATTATTTTAAAGTATCCAAATATTTTTTTAAGGAGCTCTAGTGACCGCAATGATCATAAGTTATATACAATAATAATATATAGCAGCATGACCCGCGTCCCTGCAAGCGTGGCCATTGGTTCGCTCCTGCGTTCCATGGTGATAAAGCAATAGAGCTGTTTGTCTTTTGAACTTGGAACTCGTTCAGTCGCTCAGTGTTAAAGTTTCTTCTGCAAACTTTATCTTGACATGCTAAGCAGAAGGTGATCAAAGTTACACTATTCATTGCCACAGCTCCAAGAGCGAACGAATTCTTCATCGCTGCATGCCCTCTTCTCCTCCGACAATGCTCCCTCCTGCAGCTCGACGTAGGTGCACGGATGGCATGCATTTATCGCCTCTCACTAAATAATAATCGCCAGGTGTGTACGCAGAGATAATGAAGGCAGAAGCATAATAACTCAGTCAGGATATTGGCAGTCAGGTTCACCTCCACGACGACGATTGCCGAGGAGGTGCCGCTGTTGCCCTAGGAATCATTGATTAACCTTATCCCGTGTGCGAACAAGTAGGAAATGTCTGACCCAGATCAGTGCCAAAGTGCAGTCGATGTTCTGCACAGCTGCAACGAACAAAAAAGAAAAAAAAATCGATTTGCAAAGCTTTAGGCTCAAGATTTATCAGCGTTGCGTAGCTGTGCGGAGGGGCGAGCAAATATCCTTTTGAAAGCAGGAGCAGAATATTTATTGCTCCAGCAGCGTCCATCCATTCACCCACCCCTGCCTTACCAGATCTGTGGCCCTCAATTGGCTGACCCAGGCCCGGGCCGGCGGGCGCGCACACCCGGACGACGGACTCACAAAGCGAGTTTGACACGCGGGAATGGGTGACGAACGTTGACAAAGGAATTGGGGCTCTGAATGTGCACGCAGCCCATTCAGCTAAAAAAAGAACGCTCCTGAGCTGGAGAAGAATGGAGGAGAGTTTTTCTTTTCTTCTTTCTCTCTCTCTCTCTCCCAAAGCACAGAAGAAAATTGTCGTAGGCACAGATAGTTAGTACGTAGTAAGTATGCAATTTTTTCCATCCATGCCTGTATAAGGAGCCTGAAGACTTGCGTCACAAGAGGAGACCGTGTTGATTGGCGAGAGCCTTGCCTCTTCTTACTTTATTTGCTTCAGCTGTAGTCAAAACTTGATATCATTCCGTGGAAGGTACCCGTATAAGGTAGAAACACCTGTACAACTGCCTTAAACGTTCACTTATTCAAGCAGGAGCTGAAAAAGCAAGCGCAGCCTCAAATTTGGCACTCTCTCTGCGATGGTGGGAACACAATTGAACTCAGCAACTTCTTATCTGACGACGAAATCCGAGCGTGCGGTTTCTTTCTCCCCTCTCTTCTCCATGGTCTCTGTGTGAATCATGAGGAGGGTGAGGACGTGTGCGGTTAACTCACGTCGATTAGCTACCATGGTTAGTAAAGGGAGAAGGAATCGATTGACTTGTACTTGCTCCCTCTCTCCCTCTTTCTCCCCGAGATGTGCTTTGACCGCGTGCTGAGTCAGGAGAAGTGAGTGACAATATCCTCCTCCTCGTCGTCGTCGTCGTCCACGTCCACGTCCTCCCTCGAGGTATTTGCACTGACTTTTACTCCCTCTTCTCCCTCCTTCCCACACCTCTTCTCGGAAGGAGCCAAAATTCCGATCGTCCGAGGGCGGCAGAAAATGTCTTCCCCTACGATCATTAACCCGGACTGACTGACTCAGGAGGGTCGGCAGAAGAAATCGATTATTGCATTTTTGCACGGGTAGGCAGAAAGAGGGACGGGAAAGAGACTTGTAACTTCTACTCTGTTGAAAAACCCTCTGCTGTGCGACTGGGTAAACTTTTTGGTGTGCAGTTGCCCGCACGGCTCATGCACAATATCACGAAATCGTGTCTCATTGATGTTCCATAAACTAAGGCATGTGTACGAGCGACAGCCAAAAGCGATCGACTCCGACAATGTGGACGGTATCTCTTGCCTCCTCCTCCTATCAGCCACAAGATCTTAAGTGTTCGTAAATGCTCGCTGTGAGAGAACGAGGTATAAACAGGAAGGCCAGAGAAGACAGGTGCCGTCAGACCTTGTTTCACAATGAATGTTCAACCTTTTTAAGCATCAGCCACAGCATCAGCAACAACTTCAGCCTTTGGAGCGAGCAAACGAACAGTAGAGCAGAGCAGTGATGTCGATAAAAGGCGACATCCTCTCAAACAGAGATTTATTTATCTGTGTCTCATGTAAACACAACGGGGCGTACGTAAACAAGAACCCCGGGAAATTTCCTGCTCGCATGCACTGTACGTGCGTGCGTGCCTGTGTCTGCAGACAACCTGACAGCCTACAGGAATAAATGTCAGTACGGACATGGCTAAAACTTTTTGATCTACCCCGCATTCTGGTCAAAATTCAATTTCTCCCCTCGCTGTTGATCAGTGTGTTTCAAAAAGATCTTTCCAGAGCCGGATACGTAACTGGAATGCGCACTTGCAGTGTGCTTCAAAAGTATTGAGCTCGCTTTGTTCAAATTCTACTGATTTTTACCACGTAGATCGACCAAGTTGGTGGTACAAACAGTCGCAGTGGTCAAAAATGGACAATAATGTGAGAGCACCTCCTGTGTTTGAGCAGCTGAAAATAGGCTGGTTCCATTCTGTGTAATACTGCGGAGTTCCTCAAGGAGTTGAGAGCTCGAATTCCAGCGTCACTTTGCATGCTCCGGCTGACTGAAAGGCATGGCCGAAATGGCAATAATTTTTACGGTTCTCACTGCGTGTACGCTGTCTAGGTCTATTACTAAATACGCAGCATGCCTGCGTGGAGTGAAAAATGCTTGTTTAGACAATTCAGCTAAACGAGCAATAAATTCTATCCGGAAGTTCCGCTTCCCAGAGAGCTCTCGATGGCTCCATCGAGCACACAAATCGACTGGCGCCGGGTGCGTGCGCATGGATGAACTATCGTCGACCCCTCTTGTTAAAGCCTTCTCATGCACCCCCTTTTTTGTCTGTTTTCGCTAATGAGACTGTCAATCAAGCCACCTCCGCCTCCATCTCCACCGCCTCCTCCTCCACCAGGCTCGTGAACTCGGTGGCGCAATCCAATAATGCTCACTTCCTTCTCGAGGATACTTGATACAGTATTAAACCCACTAGGATTTTTTTAACCTGAATAATCCGTAGGTGGGCTTGTCCCAGTGATCTCTTGGGATTAGTCATCTGCCCAGAAGACGGACAAGGATTGGGTGTTGTCGATATGCTTGCACGCGCTGGTCTCGCCCCCCTTAACCCCCTCGCCCCCCCCCCCCCTCCGTTTTGTGGATCGGGTTGCAAACCCGAGACGCCGTTCATTTCCCAAATAGCTCGCCCAAGCCTACATACAAGTGGAAAAAAGGATTGTGCAGGCAGCAAAGCACACTCACCTCAGCGGGGGAGCTGAAATGCAGGCTCGCTCAAACAAAGGGGTGAACTCGTCCGCCTTCTTCTATTCACAGTGCTTTTACATCCATCTCTACTCCCCTTAGTCGGTCTTGTACCATTATTATTCTGCTCGTCTGTTTGTCTGTTCGTCTGTCGAGTAGCAGAGGAAATCTAATTTTCCGTATCAGCTACGCCGGTGGAAAAAAAAGGAAAGAAGGATCGAGGATCTCACGCCATCATTTCACTTTTCGTCCAGAATTTTTGGTTGAGCGCCTGCATAACTTTTGTTCCAACATCTGCTGCCGTAGGCGATCGATTATGGCTCATGTGTTATTGCTAGTGAATGGAGCAAGCGTGAGCGTGGCCATTCACATCACCTCAGCGAAGTGCATTACCGAGCACGTAGCATACATATATGTGTGTGCACAGGAGAGGGGACAGACACTTATTGAGGAGATGGAGACTTTTTCCTCCCCTGCCAAGCTCACTTGCTCTTGTTTTTCTTGCAGGCTGCGAAATATAGACACTTGATCTTTCTATTGGCAATGGGTGGTGTTGGCGACATAGGAGAAGGAGCAGCAGCAGCTCTGCTTTTGTTGCTCCAAGTGGCCTCTGGACTCGACCTCTGTAAGTGCCTCCCATAGGGGGTTGAAAGAAAAATATCAGCACACACCTGAATAATCAATGTCTACTCTGGACAGCGCAATGCATTGGACCGCTGGGCATGCAGGCTGGCTCTATCAAGGACTCCGCACTGTCAGCATCCACCTCGTACGAAGACACGGTGGGGCCACAGTACGCCAGGTAAGAGCAGTGAGAGTTGGGAGAAGGCGGCTAAAAGCTGACCTCTTATCGTGTTCGGCAGTTCTCAAAGCAGCAGATTCAATTTGAGCCGATCTCAGGCTGAGCAAAGCCACTTACTGTGACGTGTGTACGTATACGCGTGGGTATGTTTACTAGGGGGCTGATACAATTGTGCGTGCTGTGTAAAACTGGGTGCATATGCACTAAACAAGTGATGGAGGGAAAAGAATTTCAATTCTTTCCGTGCGTACTTAAAGATATCTGTATTTTGTGCTATTCATTTTGTGAGGGCCGTTTGAAGGGCGACCAACTAAGTTAGTGTCATTTACGCATGTAGGACTTTCGGTTCTGTCGTTTATATGTATATAAGTCAGTCTAGAGAAATGTTGGAAATGCGATGATGTTGCTTTTCTGCGTTGCGTAACATTCTCCCACGCTGTGCAATGTCCTCCCACAGTGTCTCGTATTTCCCACCAAAAAAGTCATGTCGACCACCGGCGTTTTATGTTAGGTGAGCTCAACAGTACGTTGAGCAAATTGTGAACGTTTCGCGTGCAAGTTTTTTTCTTTCGGGGCGCGTATCTTGGCAGCAGCCAGCCCATTTGTAATGGAGAGAAATTTCTGCCTCCAGGAAAATGCGTGCTTGAAGCGTTTTCCTCTCATGGAGACAGTTCTGTGCGTCTGTAACGACGTCCACTTTTGAGACGCGTTCAGAATGCAGAAGGAGCAAGTTTTTTTCCCTGCAAGGTCATACGAGGGAAGAAGAAGAAGTAGAAGTAGATAAACAGTAATGATTCATGTCAGACGTTCTCTGAATTTGTTACCTCTTTTAGGGTTCGCGTCGATATCAATGGCGGAGCTTGGTGCCCAAAAGATGCCGTCGATCAGGCTGCTCTGGATTGGTTGCAAATAGACCTTGGGACGGTGCATGCGCTCTCTGCCACGGAGAGTCAGGGCAGATTCGGCAACGGCGACGGCGCCGAGTTCGCCGAGGCCTACCTGCTCGAGTACTGGAGGCCTCGCCTCAACAAGTGGGTGCGCTACCGGTCCAGAAACGGCCAGGAGGTCATCTCAGCCAACTCAAATACGTACGTGCCAGTCAAGAATGAGCTGGACCCGGTGATCTTGGCCAGCAAGATCCGCTTCCATCCATACAACTACATCAAACGGACGACTTGCATGAGAGTGGAGGTCTATGGCTGCCCTTGGAACGGTAATGAGGGGTTCAGTCAGGCATTTTTTTGTTTCTTCTAACTTTATACTTCTGACGAATTTCGCTAATTCTTGTACGATAGAACTCGTTGGGTAGTGAGGACTTCCCTAACACCTGTGATTTCAATGTTCACGAAACAAGTGTCAGATACGAACTAATCTTGCACGTGTTGCTTTTACGTAACGACGAGTAACCCGATATGCTTGTTGCTTCCATGCAGACGGACTGTTGGCTTACAACATGCCGCAGGGTGATCGTCGCGGCTCAGCCTACGAGTTCTACGACTGGACGTACGACGGAGAGTGGATAGGCAACATGCTGAGGAACGGCTTGGGCTGCCTCACCGACGGCGACTACGGCCCTGCCAACTTCAAGTTGTCGTACTACGCTCAAAGTGAGTACTCAAGTACTTCTCTCTCTCTCATTGTCTCGAAGAAAATAGCCGTCTCATCAGTCGACAAAGAGACGTTTTTGCCCCCTCTCTCGATGTCATTCAAGTAGGAAAAAGAAAACTTTCGCTAGCCCTTTTTTACTGTTCTCCCCCTCCCCCCCTTCCCCTCAATCTCCCCGGATCGAATGCCCTTCACGCTCCACCAGAGTTCATTCCTCTCTGATTGACCCCTTTGTCCTGCAGAAAAGAGCAGACGTCAATATGAGCTACTTTTTATCTTGCAGATCGAGGCTGGGTTGGCTGGAAGCACAGCCCTGGTCGAGAGTTCGTCGAGCTGGAGTTCCAGTTTGACCAAGTGAGGGAGTTCCATGCCATCAACGTGTACGTCAACAATCAATTCGAGAGAGAAGTCTCCGTGTTTGAACGGATGCTCGTCCTCTTCTCAGTTAGCGACAAACAATTTGACCTCGACGACTCGGTCGAGTTTGTGCACATGGAAGACACTGTCATTGAGGACCCGCGCAACGTCACCGCCAAGCTTCATCGACGCGTGGCCAAGTTCGTGCGCGTCAGGCTCTACTTCGCCGGCAAGTGGATCATGATTTCAGAGGTGAGCTTCGACAGCAGCGTGGCCAGAGGCAACTACACGGACGACGTCTTATCAGAGAGAGAACTGGATTATGGAAGAAATGTTTTGGAAGAGGAGGATGCCATGCAGTCGCCGAACCAAGTGTCGTCAGATGAAGTGTCACTCAAAATGCCGGTGGTGGTTGGTGTGCTATTGGCTGTGATTCTCTTGTTGGCTGCCATAATCTTCTTCATCGTGAACCGCAGTCGAAGGCGAAAATGGCTCTCCGGCGGTATAAGTATGGCCGGTGGCAGCAACATGGAGGAGGCGACAAAGGTGCCTTTTCAGTTCACTGGGGACACAAACTCAAGCGACTGCTCGCGCACCGCTGTCGCCCTTCTACTGGACAGTAACTACAATAAGGCGAGCAGCCGCCCATTGCTCAGCGGCAGCATCCGGTCGACGCCGCAGAGCGGCCGCAAGAGTGCAACAGCGGGTCCGCCGAGGCTGCAGGTGCCGCCGCCTCCGCCACCGCTGCCGCCAGCCGAGGGCCTCTACACAGAGCCTGCGAATTATGTCGAGCCCTACAAAGCCATGCGCTACAGTCCCTACTACGGGTATGGGCCTGTCTTGTCAGAGATTGAGGACTCCCTCATGAAACAGTCACTGCTCTCGGGTAGGTAGAAAGCCTTTAGTCGATGCCAGAGTTACACTGGCCATGGTACTGGCCCATTTTTACGCTCCTTTGCCCCGTCCGTAGACGCCGGCGACTACGCGGTCCCGCTGCCTCGGTCTTCTACTCAAGTACGGTCTCCGCGTAAAGAGAAGAAGCGTCAGCGGAGGAAAACCAATGTGGCAGAAGAGTCCTCGTCTGACAACACTGGAAAGGTTAGTATGAAAGGCGCAAACTGCACAGTAGCAGCAGGCGCCATCATGGTGTGACTTCTGCCCAGGTGTCGTCTTCTTCATCGTCCACCCTTGACGCGATGCGCGCGCGATTAGAGACGCACATGGTGCCGGAGATCTGCGCTGATCGCCTCTCGTTGCGCCAGCGCTTGTCCGAGGGCGCCTTCGGGACGGTGTACGTGGCCGACGCGTTCGGACTGCCGGATTACGGGGGCACGGAAGGCAAGGAGAAGACCCTGGTGGCAGTCAAGTTCCTCTCGGAGTCGGCCACTCAGCAAGAAAAGTAAGCAACAGACGGATCAATCCTTGTGCAGTTGTGTACTCGTCCATCTCGAGAGACGACGCCCAACTGTGCGATAATGATGGGAGCTTGATATCGTGGTCAGCTTAACCGCGGTTGCGGCCGCCGCCGCGCCCACCCCTTTGAGAAAATGAAACGCCTGCTACTTTTTGTCTCGTAAAAGCCAAGTTGTGTTCGCTGTCAGCGCTAAATCAATCTCTCTCTCTCTGTCTCTCTCTCTCTCGCCGCCGCCGCTGTGCTGTTCAGGTCTGAGTTCGTGCGCGAGGTGCGCCTCCTATCGGTGTTGGAGGATGCCAACATCTCCCGAGTGCTGGGCATGTGCTCGCGGCAGGAGCCGCTGCTAGTGACCATGGAGTATCTGGAGCACGGAGACCTGAACCAATTCTTGCGGTGCCACCTCCCTGAAGGCACGAAGCCGCCGCTGCTCCCTGGAACTCGCACGCTGTCCTTCGACACCCTCATCTACTTAGCGAGCCAGGTGTCCTCCGGCATGAGGTACCTGGAGTCACTCAATTTCGTGCACAGGGACTTGGCCACCAGGTAGGAGGAGAATTTCTTGCCTGCTCTCTCATCCAATTTAATTTGGGCAAAAAGGGAAGCTGCTTTTTTATCGCCTCTCCTTCCTCTCCTCTTTCTTCTCTCTTTATCCTCCGCGCCATAGCTTTTACAACTTTCCTCGGCCCTCACATTCATTCTCTCTATTTCGCGCGTGGCTGCTCACAGCTTCGAATTAATGCAAATCCCCCCTCTCCCCCAACTCCGGCAGGAACTGTCTGGTGGGCAAAGCGTATCATTTGAAGATCTGTGATTTCGGCAGCGACAATCCGCTCTACGCCAGAGACTACTACGAGATGGAGAGCCATCTGCTCATTCCCCTGCGTTGGATGGCCTGGGAGTCCGTTCTGATGGTGAGAGTGCTAATGAATTCGACAAACATACAGTAAGATCTTGTTGAATTGGAGGGCCCCTCCTTGCTCGTTCTCTTTCACATTAGCGTGCGCAGAGCATAAATCAAGTTAGCACAAAAACTCCTCTGTCTAGAATCACACGCACGCGGGGGGAGAAAGGGTGCGGCAAGTGTTACCCCCTAATGATGAGGTGTCAGGCAAAGAAACTGGCGCTGCTTAGCTTCATCCTCGACGAACTTCAAGTCTCCACGTGAGATGCGGATATTCACATGTATTTATACATATTCATATGTACCCATATACATACAGGGACAGGGATGTGGCGGTAAATTGTGGCGTCTTCGACTTAGAAGAAGCCACTGTCATGCGAAAACTACGAGCAGACTTATCTTTATTTTTGGATAGATGATTTCTCCATGCAGCCAACTGGGCCTTAAATATCTCCTCAATGCAAATAGCGTATGCCGACCCGCCCCTGCTCGAGTTAGCAGTCGGTCAGGTAAATCAGGGATGATGAAACAATATGGCTGGTTGTGTTCGTCACTTTTGACTTTTTAGTCTCCTGATTTTTGACGTGTCTGTAGCAAAGTGCATCCTTGGATGCTCAGAAAGTGAGCAAAATTGTCGCTGACATTTTAATTTGATTGCTACAGCCCATACAGCGCATGCAGTTTGCGATGTGTGTGCTTACGCTCCCACACCAGAGTAATAAAGACAAGGAGGGGATCAGGTGCATGTACTGAACCGACCCATTTTCTCCCCAGTGCAAGTACACTACCAAGTCTGACGTGTGGAGCTTCGGTGTCTGCCTGTGGGAAATTCTGCAGCTGGCCAGCGTCCGACCCTTTGCCTCTATGAGCGACGAACAAGTGCTGGAAAGGCTGGGGTCTCTTGAGCACTCGTCCGCGGACAACAAGGAAGAGGAGGAGGAGGAGGAGGAGGAGGAGGAGGACAACGCACTGGGGCCCGGCCTGGAGAGGCCACTGGGCTGCCCAAGAGACCTGTACGAGCTGATGTGCGAGTGCTGGAAGAGGGACGCGGCCAGCCGGCCGTCCTTCAGGGAGATCCACCTGTTTCTGCAGCGCAAGAACCTGTGCTATTCTCCCATATAAGAGAATGCGGTCACGGTCCCTAAGCGACATGACATGGCGTGATGCAACTTTTCCGAGGAGCGAGGGCATCCTGCAGAGCGTGTATTAATTAAGATAATCAAGAGGATGAAATTGAACGTCAGATCATCCAGAAGAAGTTTTCTCCCTGGACTTCCTGGTAAAAGACGACTAGTCAAAAGTGCCGAGAGAAAAGAAGCGTCGTTGTCAAATGCTCGCTGCGTTTGTCTAAGGACTGTTTGAGAAAGGATTTGCCCACCCTGCAGCAGTCGACGACTCCTTATCTCTGAGCTGTGAAGAAAAAACGCCGAAGTTGGCAATTTCCCATCAGAGAATTCAGCTCGGAGGGAAATCGCGTCATCACTACTTTCTCCACTTCCAAGAAGCAAGGAGGGGAGGACGCATAAACGAATAAGACTGGGGGTTTTCTTTTTTTTTTCTTGTTTGCTACTTGCCTGGAACCAAAGTGGAGCATCGATGAGAGAGAGAAAGAAAGTTTTAAGCTTCTCTCATGTATCATGTCGCATACTATATTAAAGCTCCATCTGCGCACTCTTTTCGTGCCCGGTAATAAAGATTCATTACATCCTGCGATGCCTGATAGTTCAGCCCATGCATTATCCTCATGGATGCTGTAAGCGCGGTCGTGGTCGTGGTCGCGGTCGAGGTGCGCTGGCTTGAGCTGAGTCACGCACAGAGAGAGAGAGAGAGAGAGAGCGGGGGCCTCGGTATTTAGCTCGGGTACGCTTTCAGGACGCAATCAAGGAAAATCCTCTCCTATTTACTCATGTAGCACGGAGAGTGAGAGAGGAAAGTTACGATTTCACAACCTTGGCTGGATTCGATTTGCATAATGACAATCCAAGATCAGATCGCAGCTCTTGAAGGCAGCTTCACAACTTGGCTACAACGTCGTGTTTCTTCCTCGTCTTCTTTCTTGGCTCCCAGAAGGAAAAAGTTTTCCTGGAGAAGATGAGGGAAAAGAAGGGTTCTTCTTGCTTGCCCTGTATGATTGCCAATCAAGCAAGCTGTGCGCGCTTCTTCTCTTTTTGGCAGACAGGAGATTAGGTCTCCTTGTTTGTGTATCCAAGTGTAAACATAAGAGTTAGAGGTGGGCGCACCAACTAGCGGGGGGTGGGACAACGACGACGACGACGAGGAGGAGGAGGAGGAGGAGGAGGAGGAGGCGTTCTGCCATAACCTCTCTTTGTGTCTGTGCCTTTTACGAGGTGCCACAAAAGAAATTTGTTTGAGTTGTGCACGACCAAATGTTCAATGGTCCCCACTGCAGCTGCCGAGTCAAATCAGGCAGCTTTCTCGTCTCAAGCATTCGGATAGGGGAAAATTGCAGTACTGAAAAATTATTCTGCGTCTTCCCTTTCTTCTCCTCTGGCCTCCAGAGGAAGAGGCTTCGTGCAATTCCCTCAAGACTCGTCCGTAGGTGCGAGCGAGCGAGCCAGCGAGCGATCCTCTAAAGCTAAGTAATGGTTTTATCTATTTGAGGAGCTTTCCTTTTTCGTGGATCTCCCTCCTCCTCGTTTCTCTTACTAAAGGGTTCGTTCCTCTCTCGTCGTCCCTCGCAATCAGCCCACAGGGGAGGATTAATCTTGTTTTCCTTTAGCTCGCACTCCCCTCAAAACTGACACTGAATGCGCCGTCGCCACCCACATATGTGCACACACACTAAGAGAATGTTTTTACTGCACACTGGGTGTAGACACTCCTAGAACCCGACTGATATGCACAAAAGTTGCTTGCATGCGTGTGACAGCATCAAGAGAAGCCCCATGAGAAGAGCAGCATTTGCCAGACTTTTTCGTATGTACGAAGTAGCAACAGCGCCTTTTCTTCCTCCTCCCCCTTGAATAGTGGAGTGACGTGGTATGTACACCTCTACACTAGCAGCACATCCATTATTCTTCACGAGGGGGGAGGGAGGGAGGGAGACGACGAGGAACGGAAAAGGGGGGGAGGAAGAAAGGATACATCAAGCCTTGCAAAAGTAGACTGCACTTGATAGAAGAAGGAGGAAGAGGAAAAAGTAGGCATGGCTGTTTCTCCTCCTTGTCACATTGGAAGTTGCAGTGCGAAAAAAATCTCCCAAGACTTGTAATTGCAGTATTCCTCTTCAGGTTTCTCCAGGCAGTCATGCAGACCACGATGGCCTCCTTCTCCTTCCTCCAACTCCTCCGGGGGAGGCAATTTTCTGCAGAATGGATTCCTTTGTGGAAAGTAGCGTGGCTCCATCTTTGCTGCTCTTTTTATGAACGCATTTTTTTTATTTTTCCATCCGCAATGAGCGCTTGTGAAGCCTCCGAGATCTTACAAACTTAACACAGTAAGTTACGAACTTGGCTTCGATCTTTTTCCGTGGTCTTTGAACGCACTTGCAAAAAGAGCCACTCCATGCCTGTGTGCGTTGTTATAGGTCACGATCTTTCTTCCTCACCCCATAATAATATTCTCCAACAAGTCACGAGTCTTAGTAGTACATTGGTTGAACAAGCGTACTTTTGCGGGGCAGTGAAGATTCTGGAAGGGTTCATTACACTGCACTCTCGCTGCCCTAATAAATATTTTCCACCGCCGCCATGCTGTAGACGTGACCTCGGCGAGGTTTGTCCAGGTGTGCACGAGTAAAAAAAGAATGAAAGAAGCAGCCGCAGAGCAAGCGCGAGGTTCCTTTACCTCTTGCGAACTTGTCAGAATGCGGAATCTTTTGGGATGCCATCTTGTTCCCGATTCGGTCGGTGGCGCAAGAAAGAAAAAGTCCATCTGCTCCCCCGCGCTCCACCCGATGAAGCAGTGGACGAATGCTATTGGCAAATGATGGCTCAATGCACAGAAGACTTTGACGTTTGCTGGCTCGTCTTTCTGCCTTTTTGCGTGTACAAGTCTTCCTTGCAGACTTAAGACAAGCGAGCTCGTTAGACTAAGTTTAGTCAAAAAGTGGCCAATAAGTCTGAAACGCCTTAGCAATCGTCAAAGGTGCTTCATGCTAACAAGAATCGCCATTACCCACTATCTGTGTCATTAACGAGTTGTGCGGAGAGCGTGACATTTGAGCGCTAAACACATGTGTGGAGCGCTCACAGCGTGCAAAAGATGGGGCGAGATAACACAAGCAGCATGCGAGAGCTGGCTCAATATAACGGGAGAGCGAGAAAAGAGCCAACTCCACAATCGCACTTGGAGAGCGAAAAAATGTGCGTGGCTCTCTGAAAGTTTGAGCGGCCAAAGATGCATGTGACAAGGAAGAAATTGCATGGCTGAGGGTAAAATTCTTCTGCCTCCCACCCCGAGAAGTGTGAGGACGAAGGAAAGAACCAACCGCATGAACTTTGACCGTTTTCAAGTTGCCCAAAAGAGCGGACGTGTAATAAAGCCTTCATCTCGACCATCGCGTCTTGGAGCGACTCACATTTTTCCCATCTCTCTCTCCGAAACTCTCAAAAAGCGCCTTGCATTTGCACTCGGTCAAAAACTGGATTAAGCCAGAACAAGTTTTTCTTTGTCAGCCCGAAAAAAATGGCATGAAATGTGGTGGAAATGAATCCTGCGAGAGAAAACACACGCAACTACACACACAGAGCTTAACAATCACACGTGCGCACGAGCAAAGCAAAATGAGGGCTCATTTTTCCCGAAGCAGCGCTCATAATATTTTATGAGGCCATGTTGGAAAGAAAAAAAAAGTTTTTCCTCTCTGCTCTTTGGGGTTTTTTTTCCTCCTGTGAATGACTGCAGAGCGTGTGAGCAGAGGCAGCCTGGCTGAATGGAGCTGTATCCGATAATGACGGGATGTCTGCACTTATCATTTGTCAGTGGAGGAAGGACGGAGCAACCGCCAAGACTGAGCCGAGGAAGGCCAAGAAACGGACACTAGGAGCAGAGGTGAATGCATCCTCTTGTCTGGCGGGAGCCAAGGACCAAGGAGGAACATGATGAATTGACTGTGAGCGGGCAGGTGTTGGTTTTTGCCGCGTTGATCCATTTCTGGCAGGAACTACTCAATCATCTTCACACATGAAAGCAAAACTTCCTGAGGACAATTAAGCAGACTCTCCCTCCACCTGCGTGGGTGACACCGCAGACCGTTATGTGTTTGGTTTCTTCTTCCAAATATACAATCTGCTGTTGTATCTTCCCCACCATTAGTCGTAGATAAGTCATACTTGTGCGCTCATGGCAGGCGGCTGCAGAAGAGCTTCATTTTTACGGACGAGTGGTTCTTTAGTGTCCATCCGAGATCTGGCCACGTCCGTGATCAGAATGCAACTGAGAGACTTTTTTCTTCTTGGCTTCGCTGGACGTGCCTCTCAACAGCAGCCGCCGGCTTAAGAAGGCATGACAGAGGGAACAAAAACAACTTTGACTGAAGATTAGCCCTAGGGAAGTAGCAGAGAGACCAACAATTAAAGGAGGAAACACTCCTGGTGAAAAGCAACGCGTTTGCGCGCTCTCCCTCCTGTGTACCTACCTACACGTACAAGAAGATCTTCTTTGTTCCCACGAGCAAATGCATCATTGAAACTCCGGAAGTGGGACAAACTTAAGACCTCCGATTCCAATTTTCCAAGCCACACTAAGTATGGCTTGTAGACATTCACATAAATTTCCTCTTTCCTGCCACAGTGGACTCAGCGGACGTTGCTCAGCAGCGGTGTGTACGTTGTAGAGATGGGTACGAGTCCGGTCGGGTCTGGATCGAGTCTGGTGGTGCAGCGCTTGACTCGCAATCGTTGCTCACTCAGATCGTCTTAAAGTTTATAGTGCCAGCTTCCAAATCTGCCACAATGGAATGTCAGCTTCTATTCCTCATCAACTGCTTATGTGCTAAATTGCTCTTTTTGCAACTTTTTTGGGGGCCAAAAAGGGACCAGAATTGTCTTATTGCATGATAGTGAAACAGAAACCCTCAACACGTATTCGTCTACCTACAAGTTCAATTTTATACTGGATCCATGAGTCTCATATTGCTCGGGCTTGATATCGGGGTATTCGAACACACCTCTAGCGCTGCTGCATAGGTGACTCCAACCTAGTGGATGTGGTGGAGAAAAAGAGGCATGTCTCTATGTGTACAGAGTCTCACGCTCTGGCTCTCCGGGTGTAGCAGCTCCCGCTTCCCACCACGATTTCTGTTTATTGCTGCTCTTAATCCCGCGCAAACTCTGCGCACCAGAAGGCAAATCAGTCATTGACCGAGCAAAAGATTTCCAGGTTTCCTCAAGGCTCACAGAGGGATTAATAAAATCGCTGCTGTCTCCAGGGATTAGATTCATTCCCCTTCGTCAAACAGAGCTTTTTTTGCGCCTCCGCGTTTGTCGTCGCTTCTTCTGCTCCTCAGGTGTGGACAATCTCTTATCTCTGCAGGAGAGAAGAGTCTTATGAGTCTTACAGCCGCTGGAAGCGGGGAGAGAAAAAAGCAGACTCATTCTCTCTCTCCGCTTGTAACGAAGCCAAGATAGCATCATGTCGGTGTGCGCAGCCACGAAGAAGACGGCGGAGACGCTTTCGGCTCATTACGCCAGGGTGAAGTTGACGCGAAAATTCCTTCCTCCTCATGTTGCAAAAAAGTGCAGAGAAAGAGAGAGAGAGCAGAGCTTTCTTGGAAACACTTTTCGCGATGTTATCCATTTTATGCGAGGTAGAGTTCGCCCTCCAGCGGCGGAAGAGCTGATAAGAAGCTTCTTTGAAGCTGGCTTTGGGAAAAACAAGTCCATAACTGAGATAGACATATCGAGAGGAAGAGGAAGAACAGGGTAAAAAACAATGCATTCGAGAGGCCAGGGAAGAGATAACCTCAATTTGGTACGCAGCAACTTTTTCCACGAGATGAATAATGACAAGAGAGGGCAGCGATGATCAAACGTGCATAGTATGCACAGTAATGAAGCTAGGTTGTTGCATTGCTGGGCAGACCTTTTGCAACCACAAAGACAGGCAACATGTGGTGTGTGTGTGTGTGTGTGTGTGTGTGTGTGTGTGTGTGAGAGAGAGAGAGAGAGAGAGGAGTGAGAGTAGGGGGGAGGCAAAGGAAAGCTTCCCCCTCCCTCGGAAAGGTTGGTCCTGATGCCATCGCCCGATAATAGCTGGAGGGGGAACGAAAAACGAGGAAAGAGGGGAGGAGGCGGCCAATGAAGAAGGCTGAGGGACGTGATGTGCAACTTCTACGTACGTCGGGACATGTTCTACACACACACAGAGAACTAAAAAAAAGAGAGCGAAGGGAGGAAGAAGATTGAAGCGCTGGCACAAATCCGGAAATAAAATATTCATGAGCAGTGTTTTCCTCTGTCCTTTCGAGCTCTGCACATATTTTCTTTCTGGTGGCGACACCAACAAGGAGGCAGAGGAAAAAGACTCTCTCCTGGGCCTATAAAGGGACGAGAACTCGACGCCGACAGAGGTGCTAAGAGAACAACCGCCATAAAAGGGAACCTTTGTCTGTCTCTGGCTTCGCTCCGGATAATTTTCCTTTGCTGCTACGTTAAGCAAAAGTCCGATATCGATGACGAAATAAAAAGAAGAAAAGGAACCACGAAAATGCCAGGAACGCAGTCGAATCTTGATGTTACGACTTATAGGCAGCCGGCAGTTTGTTACGTTATATCGAGACCTGACTGTAATCACTATGTGGGGTACGTACGTGTTTCCTTTCAACTGGGTAACGTTAATGCTTCTTTCACGCCGATTGCAATAAATCAGCGGCGGGATTAGCTACGCAGTTTTTGTCGTCACCGTCACCGTCGCCGCCGCCGCCGCCGCCGTCGTCGTCGTCGCCTCCACCTCCAACGCGCTAATCTCCCCCATGGTTGGAGATTAAATGGAATGGGGAAGGCCTGGAAATCACCTGCAGTCGAGTTGAGGGTGTTTTTTTATCGGCTAGAGGGAAGAGCTTGAGATCAAAGGGTCAACTTTACCAAATGCGCTGTGGCGAACACATTTTTCATTAGAGGAGTCGTAACCTGAGAGAATCTTTTTACGATCGAGTGGGAGAGAGAACAATTTGAGGCAGGAAATTAGCCGAAATTGTCGTCGTCGTCTCCAAATCGTCGCTGAGTTGAGCTTTGGGAACGATTCTCGGGTAAATCATCATTATCCGGAGTGGAACCCAGGGTAATGGCAGGTGTGAGTGAAGCTGCAATTGTTCTGCTTGATTGTGCAATCATCTTCATCTGCTATTTCTCGAACGAAATATTAGGTCACACTCTAGTCCTCCCATGGTCCTCAGGTATGCATCCGTCGGTAAGAGACAGACATATTGGTTTGAAACTTTGACGTAGTGTTGTCCGATGGAAAAGCAAACTTCAGACGGTCTCGATGCGGCCTCCTTTGTTGCACAGATTATGAAATGTCTATACAGTCGACTCTCGATAAACTCGGACAAGTTGACCGGAAAAACTGACTCAATTCGAGTTGTGACCCACCCCAAAGTGCGTCCTAACCAGCATAAAATGGTATGAAATGCATTCCTAGAGTGCTTCTTTGCTGATATTCGACCAATACTAGGGTGAGTATGATTTGACTGGAATCTGCGCTCCCCACTTGAAGTAAATCTGCTGGGAACGCAATTAATAGTTTTGCCATGAGCAGAAATGCTAAACTCGGGACAGGTCTCGCTTGATGACTCAAGGAGTCAATTTGAACCGTCTTTCAAAGCACTACCTGAATCTGATTGCACTTCTGCAGCCGGTTTTATATATATATATATATATATATATATATATATTTAACGTTTTCATTGATGAAACAAACTTGAACTGAGGACAGACATTCGTTTCCACTTCCCTCATTGCATCCCGGATTCACTTTCCTGAAATCTGGCAAAATGCTGCCGCATAAAATCCATCCCTTCTTTAACACCAGTGCAGGAAAAGGTTGTGATCTATTCGAGAATCCCATTTTCCATCAACACGACTTAACTGAGAGTTCCATTTAGTAAGCATCATCCACAAAAACTTGACGAAACCGGGAGTCTGACGAGTTTGCGCGGTACTAAGCGTACTGGGACAATATGTCAGTACTTCTTGGCCACACTGTGCGCCATGCAGAGTTGCCAATCTTTTCAGATTGCAGAGCAACATTTTTCAGCTTTGCCTAGAGATGGATGAAGAATTTATGCAACGACGGTCACTGGCCTAATAGAGGGACAAACAGTGGAAGCCTCCTCTGCACTACTTGTGTATCGATTGGGGCGGAAAAAAGAAACGTCTTGAAGATAAATTGACAGGATTTAGAAAAGACCAAAGCACCAGAGGGACATAGGAAGAAGAAGGAAAAAGTGTGCCTACATGGGAAAACAGCAGACAGACGTGATGGAGCGAACCTTTTTAGGAGACAAACTTTCCTATTTTGGCAGCCAACTTACACACTTAAAGCAGCTATGAATATTCGCCAGGGCTGGAGAAAAGCTATGCAAGAGCCAAAGTAATTTCTGCATGTATCTCCACTGCTATCTCTGTCGTCTGGTTTTTTTTGGCTTTTCCCTTCCGCCCTTAAGCTCTGCTTGCCAAGAGTCGTGCAGAATACTAAAGGGGGCGATCTGCAGCCAGAGCAACAGCAGGTACGTACAGTGCGTACGGAAAAGTCGTACTAAACTTGAGATTGCACCCTGAGGATTCACTTTCCTGTTCCTCTCGTCAACTTCTACTTAAATGGGTGTGCGTGCATGCATGCGTTGAGGGAGGCGGGGAGAGGGGGAGGGTAAAGGGGAGGAGGAGGGGGAGGCTGACACACTTTTTCTCATCCATTTTGTCACAAAGTCACACATTGAAGAAGAAAAAAGTTTACCTTTTCAGCCTCGTCGAGTCATTTTCTGCTGACATGGCAAAAAAAAGAAAGTAACTGTCATGGAGCATCGTATGTCATCTTTTTCTCCTTTGCTGCCAGTAAAGAGCTTTATTTAGGGCTTAAGATGAAGAATTCTCACTCACCCCAGAACCTTTTTTTTCTGTAGTATAGGGTGAATGAAAAAAAAAAGAACCAAACCAACACCGACCGACCACTTTCAGTTGTGAGCTCCCCGACCACCTTGTCCATCCCTGTGGACCTCCCCGACATCTTACACGATTCACAAGAGTTCCTCAGAGTACCTGAACAGCGTGACGTGTTTACTGCAAGAGTCGGCGACAAAAATCCCCTGGATCCCCTGGGCGATGTTCTCTTTCTCGGTGAGAGCTCTTGTTCTTCACCCAGGACGTGTGTGAATATGCACGTTATGGAGGAGCGGTCATGAGTGTTGTTCGTACGTCCAGGCAAGTCTTGTAAACACAACGATCTCAAGGATGTGATAGAAAAGCAAGTCTTGGCTTTTGTAAGCGGAAACAGCTCTTTCATGTACCCCTTTTTGCATCATTACCTCTCCAGACAGAGAGAGTTTGCACCGAGCAATGCTTTTTCTTTCGGGAGGAAAAACCCTTCCCCAGGACAACTGGCAAAGTACACACGCAGGGGTGATCTTATCTGGTGAAAAGAAAAGTAGGCAAGAAAGCATCATCAAGATCGTCGTTATGTACGACGCATATCTCGGCCTAGATGCGTCCTCAGTTGGCCTTAATGACGTGGTTTAAACGCCTCGGGTCTCCATACCTTCTGCTAGACGCGTTTCACCACATAGCATCACCCCTGCAGCCGTAACATTCGGTGGCTTCTTAAATTGGCTCCCGAGCAAACAGTCATTGAGCAGAAGTGACGGGGGATGCTCGTTTCCTTATAGGAGATTCCCGCTCTGCTCTGCTCTGCTCTGTCAGAGTTGAACGTAAACACGACAATCCCTGTTTGACATGGCCAGAAGTGGCTAGCACAAGGGAGGAGGACTGACTAGTGATGTGCCGAGCTGCAGCACTAAATTCTAATCTTCATACGCGAGGAGTGGTGAGTGAGTAAGTTTAGGTAATACGATAAGAAGCACACATGCGTGAGGAGGAAGTTTCAACAAATTCCCATTATAGCAGAAGCAAAACCAACCCCTTCTTCTACGCTGTTTAAAAATGCTTTTAGCAGAAAAAGCTTTCAGCTGGTCTCACGCGCACTCTCTTTCTTCATCTTCCTCTCCTTGTTAGTCAAGGTTCAATAGAGAGTAAGTTCTTCCCAGATAAGCACTTTGCTCCGGACTCTGGCGCTGCTAACTGAATTCACGCATGGGGCAACATTAAAGCACGCACACGACACTCGTCGTCAGAAGAGGGGGAAATGCTTGCCAGAAGAGCAGAGTGATCAATACTGCTGACCTACTGGAGTCGTTCTGTTCATGTCGCTCCCAAAACAATCTTCTCGGCGACTTAAAATATCGTCTCCAGCTAAATAAGCGGGAGACATTTTCTACTTGTCAAAGCTTCTTCCAAAGTTTTTGCTTCGTTCAGGACTGAACATCTCAGGCGTTATCATCTTCGGTCACTTTGGACTAATTCAGTCTGCTCTACTGCAAACAATTTGGCTATGCTTTTATGCTATGCCGATAACATAACTAGCTGGTGGCGAAAAAGAGGCGTAACAAATTGTAGGTGCTGATAACACTTTGTGACCAGCCTTGCTGGGTGTTTTTTGAACAGAAACAAGCATTGTAGACGAGTCTAGAGCTGAAGAATGCACTGGGAAGTCGCTATTTCGGACAATGTGACTCAGATTATGAAAAGTGTCCACCCAGAAAACGTTGCTCGAGTGACAAATAACGCAGAAGCTTCGCCCAAGCCCCTTTTGTATTACTTTTTTCTCTCTTCTCTGTCTTATTTGCTCAAAGGCTCACGAAGCAAACAATGGGGGCTGGCGAGATGAGTGACAGTGGAGAAACATGCGTTTGCTGCCCCACATAAAAAATTAATGAACGTCCAAGAGGAACTGGTGTTTTCCTTTAAGCTTTTTACTGCGGAAAAGTCTTTGAACCCTTTAACACACGCGTGACTACGTAGATGCCTGCCAGAGAAGCCGGCTTGTTGTTCAGGCTCACTACGCTAATGTATGCGCATTTTGACTCATTCTTTTGTTGGTCCAATTGATAGGTGGCTGGCGAGCGTGCGCAGGGTTTGACAAACGATGTCGACTGCATCGTTGTTGCTCCACTCGCTCGAGAAGTCAAGGGAGGCTCAATAATGAAGTTGCATTCACGTGTTGCTTCTATTACCAAAACAAGGCTTTTCAGATGAGTCAGAAACTTTTACAAGCTCCAGTCTGAATTCCTCCTTTCATCCTTTTGGATATGGAGACGATTCTGAAGGTGATTCACCTAAAAACGAAACCAAACACAAAATTGGCCAGGGACACTTGCGTACATAGCAGAGACAAAGGGCCAAAGCATTGACCAAACGTCAAACTTTTCATTGATCAATGTGATCAAGGCAGACTTTTTTAGAGACCCACGATTAGGGATTGCTTTGACAGACCTCACTTGTTCAAGAAACATTTTGACATGGGGCCCTTTGTTTAGGTATTTGTCAAGCGATCGCTGGGACTGCCATTCACAGCTGAGAATTTCTCCAGGTTTTCTTTCTGCTTGAAAACAGTTGCACAAGCATGAACACCAATTTTCATCCCTGACCAGACCTGTACGTACCAATTGGTTGTAGTGAGCTCCAAAAGGGCTACTTATGCATCCTTCATACGCAAAGATTGTTCAAGTCGCTTGGAGTAACCGGGATATCGTTGCATCAGGTTATATTGCTCCGCTATCTTTGCTGTGGAAAGTTCCATTTTGGGTCATTACATAGTTATTCTACTTTGTACTGCGTACTGCAGCTACGGGGGAGAGAGACTATTTCCTCCCAGACTTACGAGCACTCACTCTCCTTGCTTAAAGATGACGGCAAATTCCCTGTGCAGTACGAAGACGATTCGTCATTTACTGATGAGACAAGATACATGATACTAATATTCATGATTAGTCTTGACCTTTCGTTAACGCTCACACGTCAGCTCCGCATTGGGCGTCCGCTCTTCCTGCCTCACAGGTTGGGTGCTGCCATCACAGACAGAGAGCAAACACGTCAAGAAAAGAATGTGCACAGTATCCATCCATCCACCTTTAGTATGTACGTACGGTACAGAAGCACGGATGAGATAGAGATCTCTGTCCGTTCTTCGCCTGTCGTCTGTCCAGTGCGTGCCCAACGCCATCATAAGTCAACCACGACCTCCTGGAGAATTTTTACATTACGAACAAGACCTTAAAAGGCAGCGGATCCAATCTTTTTCTTTCCCCCCAAGAGTAAAGAAGGATCACTTCCAAATCTCGAGTAATTCGATCTCCTGTTGATTCATATTCCTACGCCATCCACGAAATGACATCAGCTTCGCTCCTCGGCTCCCTGAGGATTTGGAAAGGGAGTGCTGAGTCATCAAGGTATTCGTTTTAAAGCAAAGCAACAGTACTGCAGTAATACAGCTTTGCGCTGCACCGTCTATATCGTGTGCGTGAGTCAGTGCAGAGGGGGGAGAGAGAAGAAAACCAATTTTCTTTTGGGCGCCTTCAAGTTACATACGTTTACTTCTGCTGATGAGCATCCACAGATGTCTCAGGGGAGGATTTCGACACAATGGTTAATTCAATGGCGTCCCAAAGCTCAGCTGCAATGTGTTGCTCCTGTTCGGTTAATGCATATCAATAATATTGATGGTGTATGCCGCGAATATAGAGCCGCGAATCCACTCTGAGTGTCAGAAATTGCACGAGCGTGAGATCGACAACTTTCCATATCTGCGCCACCGCTAGATTGCGGAAAGTTTTGGTCCATTGATGGAAAAAGAAAGCAACAACGTAAAAGGGGAGAAGAGAAGAAAGCTGGATGGATGGTTGAGTCCATGGGGAAGGGGGGTCCTAATGCATCAAGTTGCCCCCTAGAAATTATTCTCTCCACGTCATATTGGAGGAAGAAAGAAGGAGGAAGGGTGGCAACCCAACAATTGGACTTTACTTCTTCAGCCCAATTTTCATTGCGAGCCAGAGTGACAGCAAATAGCAGCTCCCCTCTCTTTTTTGGTCTCTCTCCCGAGAAATAAGAGAAAAGCATCGCCAAAGAGAGTAGCAGAAAAAGTTTTCAAGAGCTTTCCCTCCCTCGAAAGTACGAAAAAACTGCACATGCTGTATAAGAAGTATGCGCACACCGCAAAATTAGCTCTGCTCTTCTTAAGACGATTGCGGCGGGATATTTCAAACGGAGTGAAAAAAAACTTTGTGGAGACTTTCTTGTTCGCGTAGGGTTGGGCGCGTATGCGGCAGACAAATTTTAATCGCGCCCATCTCACATTCCCAAAGTCTTTTTTCTCCTCGCCGCTAATCTCTGGCATTAGCTATCTCTTCGTGAGGAGCAAGAACAAGGAGAATCCGTTCGCGTCTTCCTTCCCCAGGGTCGATGAGGCAATTTGTAGGCTGGAGGTGCGGAAGGAGGGGAGGGAGGGAGGCTACACAAAGATAAATTCATCCATATGTCGAGGTTAATATGGAAACTTCTACTGGATGTAGGTTTATAGAAACGGACCTGATTACCACAATTATGAAGAAAGGGGAGGTTTTCGTTATAAGGAAGGAAAAGCTGCGGATTTAACACACTGCCCCGTAGTCAGCTTCACGGAGACACAGTTTTACAGGCGGAAACTGACCAAGAAATGCCGGAATTTACGATGGAGCCCGTACTGGCTGGCTGGCTGGCTGGCTGGCACTGCTTCCTAAAAAGATAAGGACTGGATAGTTGCCACATGTAGGTGTCGGATGTCTTGGAAGTAAGTTCCAGCGGTGACGAAAGGAGAGACTTCAGTAAAGAAGTCACCACCACAGCATGGAAGACCTGTTTGTGTAAACTATAAATGTCCCACAACCCTCCCTGAAGTAAAGCAAAAAGTAACATCAACACTGTTAATTCGGCAAAGTAATTCTTACGCCTGTGAATGCATGTAAGTGTCTGTTCCTTCTCTCAACGCTTGAGATCAGTTTGACGGTCTGCACGTAACGCTTCGATCTATGTATATGGCCCACGCATATAAATCGATATCGTCAATGCCGACCCGTCGTAGCAATGTTGAACTTTGTTTCTTTAGCCCCTTCTGATTCTTTTTTTTTAAGTCAGCGGCACTAAAAGCCCGGAGCAAAGAACTTTTTGATGGCTTTATCAATGTTGCATGTCCAGGAACTGACACTATCGGAGAAGAACGGGGTCCCCAGGAAATTAACGCCCTGCGATGGCTTTCTCACTCAGCCTCTTGATGCACAGAGAAAACATTGTTGAAACTGCTTGAGGGGACCAGAGGATATGTTCAGCTCCCCCCCTCCTCCAGCTGCATCCACAGCTTGGAGAGACAAAGATGAATTTGCTGTCTCTTCCGTCAGCACCTCCTGTTGGTCTTACTCTTAAGACTCTTCTTCATGCAGGAGCAACTTGAGCTACCACGGCACGAATTTCTTCAACGAAAAAGTATGGAAGGGAACTTCTTTAAGCCTGGCTGACGAGGCTGTAGCCCCGAGGATGGAGGCCCAGTAGCATCCTCGGAAAAAGCCAGAGAAGACGCAGAAAAAATTAGTCATGGTCGTCGACGATACTTTTTTAGGGGACTTTTAACAAAAAAGGCTCATTTTTTGAGAGATGAACGCTCCCCCACGCACGCATTGTCGGCCTTGTGCCCCCTCCCCCTGTGTCAAACTGAAGCTAAAAGGGAAGAAGAAGTGAAGGAAAACATGTGCTCCGATAGGCGCGTTCATCTTCTACTCATGCACTGCCCAGCTCAGCCTGCGTGCGTGCAGCGTCGCACCTTGAATTTTAACTCACTGCCGCAAATGCTCTTTTTATCTCGACGCTGAACCTCCTCTGCTCGTGTCTCCCCCCCTCTTCTTCCGCACATTCCTCACCGCGTTCCTCAGCGTTCTTTATTTCTCCACCCGCTCTAAAGTCAGTGTAGTGAATCCCCCTTTGACACCTTTAACGAACAGGAGAATTGTGCACACATCGCTTTGTTCTTAGATGAAAATCAGGTCTATGCGTACGTAGATGAGGGGTGACGTGGCCATGGAGGCTTCGACAACGGCGACGGAGGCGACGGACACGAAGTCACTCACGACGCCGGATGAGACGAAGGGAGTAAAGCCTAGACGAAGCAACTAGCAATTAGACGAAGGCTGTGGCTATCATATTTCTCCCTGTCCGAGGCGGTCGAGACCTGACAAATGTGTCACGTCTGCTTTGTCTCCTTGAAAGTGGAGCAAAACTCCCTCGCCTCCTTGGCAAAGGCAGTGATTCTCTCCCAGGTGTCGCGGAGGCGGAGTCAGGAGGGGAGTGATTTTTGCGAATTCCCTCTCTCGGAATTTCGCATGTTTATTTTTCGGCGAACTACGACTCATACTGCGAAACTGCTGCTGCCTATAAATCCTTCCCTCCCCCCTCACCTCCTCCTGTGCTCCTGCCAGTGTTTGTTTTCCGCCGCCCGGACCGCTTGGGTGGCCCTCTTGGTGCTTCTGGCAGATTAATTCTCTTTCGTTGGCTCTCAAAAACGCTCCGAATGATGTCGCTGCAGCGCTCTGCATTTCACTCGTCACTCACTCGTCTTTTATGAGTTCCTACCTAGGAGAGCAACAATAACAACAGCACCGTGCGTCGTTCTTCTGCGTGCTCTTCCTGCACACGTCCGACACTATGTACACGTACGTACAGTTCCTCTTCTCGGTTCGGGCGGAGCATGTTGTTGACCTCCCATTGAAAAATGCTTCAGCCGAAAGCACTTTCAGAATGTGCATTGTGTGCACGCATGCATGGGCACAGGTAAAAAAAGAGTTGGTCTTTTCTCCACATTGCACGAGACTTGTACGTACATACAAGAGTCCTCAGACTCACTCGATACAATCTCTTATATGGTCTCCTGCTGGTCTTCCGAACTAGCGGTGGAAAAAAAAATCGATTTTCCTCGAGAAATGACTCTTCAGCCTCTATTCTCTTAAGCTCATAAAATGCACGAGAGATGTTAAATAACTTTATGGTCACTACACTACAATTCTTGGTATTTGGAGACAATAAACATACCACGCATCCCGCCCGCTGATGGATTGGAGCTGACGAAACTTTTACCACTGAACCCGCTACGTTACGCACACATGTGAACAGAACGGCACAAACTCAACTGCGTTCACGATTACTGCGCACACTGGGCGTTGATTTAAATTTCCAGCCAAAAAGAACGGTTTTTGTTGATCGCAGTCAGTCTGTCAAAAATCCCAAAGCGGCCCGGCTTCCATCATCAACTACCTGCAATCTGCTGAACTGTGCAATCTGGGGGGCGCTGGAGCAAAACCTCCCGTGTCTATTGAGGTTCCGAAAAGGAGCTCGTGGATGGCTTGGGATGAAGATAATGAAAATATTCGAGCGCATCTTCAACAAGTTTTGAACGTCACTTCAAAAAATAAATAGATCGTATTTGATGCGATGCCAATTTCACTGAACTAGGTTTCAGGTTTCCAGGTCTTACAATTTCATACTGATGTGCTACTATTTATTTCTTACTTGGTACTAAAAATACTGAATACAATAATATCACTTGAAAATGTTGGTTTTTGGCTACTTTTAACAATCATCTCATTGCTATAAAGATTATTTATTCAAAAAAAGTAAAGTCACCTTTTATTGTCCTGCTTTATTTGTCTGATTCCAAATGGCCTGAAACTGACGTCAGGCCACAACGAAGCAGACAAACAAGCAGGACAATAAAAAACATTATTTTTTAATATGTCATTTTCTTGTAAGACACGGCTTTTTTTCCTGCATCAATCAGTGCTGTTCTGCATGAAACTTTGTAGGCTTTATTGCATAACACTACATGCAATTTTACAGGCTTTATCATATGACACTACATGCAATTTGCATTTCCTCCTGAATCAATGGTCACGTAATAGTTTTTAGCTACAGCACAGTCTGGGACTGGCGGTGCTACACTTAGCAGTACCTCCAGTGTCATGGTTGTTTTTTTATGAGTTTCCTTGGCCACCCATCAGAAAGCCCATTTTCATTTGTTCAGCCTCACTTTTCTCCACGTACTTGTTAGCAGTCTGATCATCTTTCCTGTTGAAATTCCGACGGAACTCCACAGAAGTAGCCCCTTGGTCTGCAGCATGAGTTGCTGAACGCCTGTAAAAGGTGTGCCCGGTATAGAGCTCTGGATTTGGAGTCTTGCGGAACTTTGTTACCTCTTTTCCGATGGCTGTAAAGTAATGATATCCCATAGCATGCTTGCCATACCCATTCTTGAGGCAGGTACGGAAAAGTGAGCCTCTGAGATGCTCCCCAAATGATTCCTTTGCCTTCTTGAGATAGGCGATGACAGGAGGCCAAACTATGAGCTGGGTTTTCATCATTTTTTTGAATGAAGAAACTTTTGGTGGTTGGCACCTTTTGTTTGGCAGGCCTGTATGTCACTTTGATGCCTGTCTGGAGCTCTTTCAGATCTTCAAAATTCAAGCTCTTCATTTCAGCTGTTCTCAGGCCTCCAGAAAAAGCAATGGCAGCATAGCACTTCGGAAGAATCCAATATGGACTTGCCCCTGCTCTCTCATGAAGTTCACTTGAAAGAAAAGCCATGATGTCGTCCCTTGTGAAAACAGCTGCCACTTTCCTCTCATACGTGGAATTGTAGGTTTTAAGAAGTTGAGGGTCAGTCTTGGCCATTACTGTAGCTTGGATCCATAGAGCCTTTGAAAAGTGTTATTTAGTTTGCTGTATGTGGCCCAGATTGTGCTTGCCTTGTGCCCCTTGTCTGTGCGAAGAAAGTCAAAGTATATCCCAAAGTCCTCCTCTCTTGGTCTGTTCTCCTCTGAAATGTTCAGGTGCTGAAGGAAATCCTTCAAAGCTTCATTATATAGTTGGGCAGACTTCTTCGGTGCTGCACTCTGAAGACCTGCCTCATAAGTTCGATGACGTGCCATTTCATCAAACCTGATCGTCTTCTGGTTGGAGCTCCACCACGTTGTCTGGTCTCAGGGCCACCAGATTTTCTTCTTGCAGTAGGGCCACTGAATTGTCTTCTCACTGGGCTGGCTGGATTTTTCTCACATGGTGGTAGATCATGTCCTCGCAGGACCAGCCAAATCACCTCGTCACACAGCCACCAGGTCGTGTCCTCGCAGGACAGGACAGATCGCCTCGTCACACAATCACTAGGTTGTGTTGTTGCAGGACCAGTCACATCGTCTCATCGCACGGCCACCAGGTCATGCCATCACAGAATCAGCCAGATCGCCTCGTCACACAGCCACCAGATTGTTCTGGATGGGCCAGATCACCGTCTCACACAGCTGTAGATCGTATCCTTTGCATCCTCGCAGGACAGGACAGATCGCCTCACAGTTTTGTTTACACTACACATAGACTTCCGAAGTTTTGGATGACTGTACAAAAAAAGATGAGGACAATAAAGTCTTTTCTTGATCGAAGTTAAGCCCTGTTCTTTTTTGATAAGCACTGTCCATTCCATTGCTCAGAATCATCACAAACCACTAAAAAAATTCAAAACAATGCGCCGTGGTCGACTTTTGAGTTCTTCCGAGTCGTCTGAAGTGATTAAGCAGCTGGGAAAGAACATACCCATTGCAACAATTGCAAAAAGATTGGGCAGGGATGTGAGGACTGTCAAAAAATTTGGTGAGGAGCCTGACAAGGTGTACACTTGCCATAAAGGACCTTGCAAGGTAAGGATTAAAATTTGCTAGCATGATTGAGGTCTACATTCTACCTATACCTCAGCAAACAGCTTTAATGTTAAAGTTAAAGTCCAGCAGCACAGTTTCAATTCATGGCACCAAAAATGTTATTTAATAAAAGTATTTCTGAGCTGAAATTTTAGGTCAAGGTAGTAGACACATAGAGCTGGACTCACCGAAAATTTGAGCTCAAAATTCTAACATTTGGGTAATAATCTTGGGCACAATTTTGGAGCTGCTGATGCACAGTACAGTGTAAATGCTGAAGATATGACTCCAAAAATGTTGTTTACTAAAAGTATCTCCGATTGAACTGAAATTTTAGGTCAAGGTAGTGGACATACAGACCTGGACTTGAAAAAAATTTCAGCTCAATTGGAGATACTTTTGGAAAACAATCTTCAACATTTACATTGTATTGTGCATCAGCAGCTCCAAAATTGCGCCCAAGATTATTACCCAAATGTTGGAGTTTTGATCTCAAATTCTCAGCGAGTCCAGCTCTATATGTCTACTATCTTTACCTAAAATTTCAGCTCAATCGGAGATACTTCTACTACATAACAATACTCCTACCACAGAGACTACTTATAAAAAAAGAACAAGGCTTAACTGGGAAGCCTAGTTCTAACAAAGTTTAGACTGGAAATCATGTCTGAAAGTGTCATGAATCCGTTGCTCATGTGGAGAGACCTTCATGATCCAAATTTCAACTCATCTCATTCACCCAGTCGTGAGATATCTAAAAATCATGCTCTTGGTTATCAAACGAGAACACAGTGTATGTGTTATGTCGCCTTTTGTCCTGACATATAACCTAGGAAATCTTAGTGAAAAAGCATCTTTAGGATGACTTTGATGTGTACTACCCTTGATGGGACGGTAACTGACACCCCAGATCTACCAGCATCAGAGTTCCAAATTTTAGTTGCAAGTTCAGTGCAATGTAATACCAAAGTCAATGGTTTTAGTTACTTGATTCAGATTTTTAGTACTCAAGTCAGTAAATACAGCAATGGTGTCAATATCTCTTGGTACACCATTCAGTGAAATCTAGTATCCGTCTTAACATGGCATTTTTGGTTTAGTCTGCCCGCGGCTGGTGTCTGCCATCTTGCGGCTAATTTTTCGTCATTTTCTCGGCGGCGGCTGATTTCTGCCATCTCGCGGCTGCTTTGAGCGCGGAGTGCGTTTTGAGCGCAAAGCGCGTGTTGATTTTCGCGGCTGATTTTTGCGCCAGACAGACTGATTTTGACTCATTTTTTCACGGCTGGCGATCTTGATTTTCACTGCTAATTTTGTCAGAGACACAGATAGGCCGATGGCATTTATAGTTCCTTCTAACCAGCAAAGTGGGTAGGGCGAAAGCGCTAGTTAAAATATAAGTCTTTTTCAAACGCCAACTTCTTGAGAAGTGGTAAATGGATCGTCCAGTTTAGAAAATGAAAGAAGCAAACCTCGGTGGTGACGCCATGACGTGAGAAGACAGTCCAGACTGTCCTCAGCAGTGGCGAGAAAAGGCAGTCCAGAGCTTTGCAGACCAGATGGCAGTCATCTGAAGTATTGAGAGAATGAGGTTGAGATTGGCTGACTGTCATTTATTCATTTTGTTTATAGGTCGGATTATCACCCTCTTGCACCCTGTTGCATTTTTTCGTCCTCTCACAGAACCTACCAACCTTTGGCTCAGATGATAGGGTCCTGCTTGGTAGCACATGGCACCAGAGGACCTCCGGTGCCATGTGCCGGAACCACCCGGAAATGATGGGCCAAGGGGATGGGATTGTTCCATAAAAATTTCAGTCAATTTCATCAATGCTTACTCCACAAAGAGCCAAATTTCCAGCCTCTTGTTGCCCCTTCCAGTTGGTCTCATTTTGAGCACTGTGGTATCAAAATGGGCAGAAAGAATGCCTTGGCTTGAAGCATTCCCCAGATTATGAGACCCAAATTGCTGCCTTCAAAGAGTCAAATCTAGATCTGGGAATTCGTGTGACACCTAAAGTGCATGCTGTGTTTGAGCATGTACTGCAATTCTGCCAGAAGCATGCCAAAGGTCTGTGGTTTTGCTTTGAGCAGGCCAGTGAATCAGCCCACAATGACTTTTTTTCACACTGAGTGAACTATAGGGTTCCAGAGCAATATCCTCAGTTTCCTGAGATGTTCTTGCCAGCAGTCACTTCTTTATACAGTTTCAGAATTTAGAGAAGAATATCTTGTTGGATTTGATCTTCCATCGACCCTCGGGAGCCCGAGTGTCGTCAAGCTGCCTCAAGTGCTGCAAAATCTGAAATGGTGTGCATTGTGCTTCTTTATGAGAAGGATGTTTGTAGTGGCATTTTTGTTTCCCTTTTTTTGGTTGCCCCAAACATTTAATTTCTGTAGGTTCTGCAGTTCTGTAGCGCGTGGTAAAGTGCTTTACAAACGTTTCTTTCACACTTTTCAAACATTCTTTACTCAAGTATGTGGTAAAGCATCATTTGACCCCACGCTCGCAGTAAATAAAACAGGTGAGTAAACAAAAAATGCCATGTTAAGAAATGTCCTGTATCTTTGAACGTCTGCCATTGCTTTCTCTCTTGAACTTCTCGAAACCAATTTTAAATTTCACACAAAGTTTTATGCTACAAACAGTTTTGTGCTGCAAACAGTGCAGCTTTCTAGGAAAACGTGTATTAATTTGTGAAAATGAGTGCCAAAGTGAAGTGGTCCCTGATAACAGATCCTTTGAAAAAAAGAATACAGGGTTGTGACGATAAATCCAGACAAAGGAAAATTCATCATAACTTTGCTCTTGTCAATAGAATCACCTTGTATTTGTCTGTGTGTTCAGAGGGAATATTCAGCCATTTCATTACTCAATGTGCCCCCCATCAGCCTCCAACATGGCCTCCAAACAGCCCCTGAAGGCTTTGCAGACCCTTGCAACCTCTGCAGACTAGGCTGGTCATGGACCTCCTGATAGTGGACTTCAGGCAGTCCACATTCTTGTGGCTGGTGGCACAGGCACTCTCCTCAACCTTCCCCCACAAAAAATAGTCACAGGGGTTCATGTCAGGGCTAGACAGCCACAGGCCAGAAGTGGGTCACATTCCCCAGCAGCCAAGACTGAACCACCTTGGCCTTGTGAGCAGGTGCTGAATCTGGTTGGAAGGTGAATCTCCTGTCCCCAGCCACAGCTTTCATCCAAGACATGACCACCTCCTGTAGAACCTCCAGGTACACCTTTTTTTGATTTTCAGGCCCTGGGGGAAGAAGTGGGGTGGCATGACATCCCCCTCAGATGAGATGACCCCCAGGACCATGCAGGCAGCAGGCTTCTTGGACCTGAAGACAAAGGGCACCTCAGAAGGCTCCTTGCAGATCCACCTGTCATTCTGGTGATTGTAGGATCTATCCAGGGTGAACAATTTCTTGTCACTGAAGAACCTGATGTGGCGTGGGGTTGACTTCAGAGAAGAAAGCATGGCCTTCCCCTTGATGACCCTAATCTCCTTCTGCTCAATGCCTGCACCTCAGCTTGAAGCTCTTGAACCCCAGGTCCTCTTTTATGGCCTTGCAGATGGTGGTCCTGTGCAC
>JAAUXU010060922.1_pt1 | contig 38488 bp, 35 predicted proteins | sample 7278151 | NCBI WGS metagenome assembly JAAUXU01 (sample SAMN14350113, study PRJNA611818) | marine sediment metagenome | isolation source: surface marine sediment (1.8m) | place: French Polynesia: Moorea | collected 2018-08 | reverse complement strand
TTTAAAGCTTATTGGAGATGTTGATATGGTGGATATGTGGTCAAGCGCGGATCTTCAATCGGTTGGCCAATCGTAAAGTGATAAAGACTTTGATACTGGTTGTCGCTAAAACCCATGATTTCATGCACCGCATCATCAAAAAAGCAGCCGATGCCGGTACCTCGGACGCCGTGAGCTTCCGCTTCCAGATAGAGCACCTGACCGATCATTCCGGTCTCCCAGAACAGGTGCCGGTAGCGATACGGATCGGTGCTGACGATGTCCTTAAATTTGGTGATCATGCCCAATGAAAACGCGCTGGAACCGGCGATATCCTGGTGACAGCTGACCATCACGGCTTGCTGCCGGTAGTTGCCTTCGGCCAGAAGATAAAGTGGAAAACCCTTTTCGACCGGCGCCCACTTAAAATCGCTACGCGAGATCGCTTTTATGTCGTTCAGATGTTGATTGTTGCGCACAAAGAAATAAAGCCCTGCCGTCACATCCGTCACGTTATGAACAAACAGCAGCAAATGGGTTAACGGTTGGGTTAATTCGATATCAAATGGCGCTGTGTCTCGGCGCGGCAGGGTTTTATCGAGCATGCTTAAAAACTGGTTTTTGCTGATAGAGCCGCTGCGATCAAAGGCAATGGCGCTGCGGCGATTGCGGATGATTTTTGCCGCCGGCAGCCGGCCGGGCGTATCGAAAAGCCAATCGCGTTTATCCAATTCAATCCGGGTTCCTGCGGTTGACGGTTTTTTGGCCTGGCGCGCAGTTTGGTAAATGATTTCCCAGTCGACACATTTCTGGCTTAATACTTCCGCTTCACCCTGGAAGGACAAATTGGCCAGATCTGAAATAATGGCGTCCGGCAAGTCCCTGGGGATCTCACCGGTGCTGTGGGGAAAAACAAAACAGAGACAATCGCTGTGCTCCTCTTCCAGTTTGCGAAAATGGGTCTGCTCAAAACCAAAAATTGCTTCGATTTCCTCGTCTGACAAATCACTGAGAATGACACATTTCCAACCAAACAGATTGGCGGCAATGCTCAGGCAGGCCAGAGCATGTCCCGCATCATGGTTGCAATAGCGAAATGCACGCTCACCGTATTTCCACGATTCGCGCCAGAATATGCTGGTGATCGCTATCAGAAAACCGTTGCGCCCAAAATGGGAGACAAGGCTTTGCCAGATGTCAGGCGCAAGATCAGCCCGGCGCTCCAGCAAGTGACCAAAGGCATTGTAATGATGAATACCGGCCGGTATTGAATCCAGCGGCGGCAAAATCAAATGCGCTTCAGTGGGGTGGAGATTGCCGCTTGAAGGGTTTATTCTTAAAGACCATTGATTGCCGGATGCGGCCTTCCAGGCCGACAACCCCAGCGACAGCTCCAAAAAGCCGGCAACAGTTTCTAAATTAATGGGTTGAGATGTGGTTTCCTGCCGCTCGTATAAACCGTGGTGGGCAGCCGGTGGATCCGCTTTGAGCAGCGGTAACTCTATTATCGGCGTTTTCCTATAAAAACGAAATGGGTTCGGCTGGTTGTCCCAGTCCATATACCCCAAAGACCGGGCATAGCGTTCGAAATGATGCTTGGTGGCCTCATGATAATCTATAATCTCTTTGGCTTTATCTGAAATCATGACTACCTGCCAATTGAGTACAGCCGATAACCCAGAACTGAAATCGGCTTTGCAGAATTCAGCTAAAAATGTCCGTGTGCAGGAACTTCTCAACTTCCCGGCGCTTGGGCGTTTTGGAAATTTCGCCGGATATATCCCAGCGGTATCAACACTAACTGCTCATACTCTGATGGGAACCTTAAGATGCTGCGGCCCTTAACAATCTCCATCAGATCCTGCATTCACCTGCTCCTTTTGAATGCCGCTTGTGCATGAAAAAAGGCGACACGTTTGGATGTGTCGCCTCTTTAATTTTTCATTTAGCAGTTTTACTCGCCACAACCGCTGGCTGTGCTGCAGCTTCCACAGGCGGAATTAGTGGCCTCAAACTCGATATTGGAATCGATTTTAAACCCGTATCCCAAAAAGTCAACTTTTACGGGTTGCGCTTTTTCGTAAAATTCCTTTTCCATAATAAACTGGAAACCGTTCACATCAAACACCTGATCATTGTCTTTAGGCTCATCCAGAGCCATGGCCAGCGATGGGCCGCCTCAACCGCCGGCGTTCAAAAAGATTCGAATCGGTGTCACTTCCTTGTCTTTGAAATATTCTTGAATTTGTTTAGCCGCTTCCTCGGTTACTTCAACCATAGTATATCAACCCTCCTTGAATATTATCAGCTTAACGCGCGTGGTTTGCCCGATTTCGCTGAGATCCCTTAATTTTAATAATGGCGTGCCATTTTGTCAAATTTAAAATGAACGCCGCATTAACGCTCATAAGCGGTCGCGGAATGTATAAAAAAGTTGCGAAAGCACGATAAACCGAAAACACGGAAAGGTATTGAATATAATTTCGTGCCGATAATTTCTATGTTTTCGTGGCGAATAAAATATTTAATAATATCTTATAAATATCCAATAATTTTCTATGAAATTGATTTTAGATATGTTTCATAGACCTTAAAATCATTTTCCGAAAATTGAATAAAAATGATTTTTTCAAGGGAAGGATGCCGACTTAAAAAATCGATACTGGTGTCCACCGCAATTTTACAGGCATCTTTGATCGGATATCCATATACACCGCAGCTAATGGCCGGAAAGGCAATCGTCTTAAGGTCGGTTTCAACGGCCAGTTTTAAGCTGTTTTGATAGCATCCGGTCAGTAACTGGCTATCCCGAAGTTTGCCGCTGTAAACCGGGCCAACGGTATGTATCACATGGCGCGCCGGCAGTTTGTATCCGCCTGTTATGCGAGCTTCACCTGTGGGGCAACCGCCGATAGTTCGGCATTCCTGTATTAATTGAGGGCCGGCAGCACGATGAATCGCCCCATCAACGCCACCTCCGCCCAGCAGCTTGGTATTGGCGGCATTGACGATCGCATCCACATTCAGCTGGGTAATGTCTCCCCGCTGAATCTCAATTTTCTCAAGTATTTCCTTTTTCATTCCAGCCTCCCTCAAGGCTTTCTGGATAGCTAGCTAAGGCATCAATGACAGTTTTCAAATATATTATTATTTTTGGATTATAAATAGAAATTGTTTTTAAAGATTATGAAATTCTATTTTATTCTTTTTGTTATATTTGTATTTTCGGATTATAAATGCGGATTTTTTTGCAAGATCAAGGAAATCAAAGGATTGGGCGGAGGCGTACTATGAGTACGCCGCACAATACAATCCTGCAGATTGACACAGATATTGCGAAAAAAGGCCGTTTAGAATCCGAAAATCAGAGGTCGTAGAGTTTCTCATCGCGCACAGGCGCTGGCCGTTTGGCCTTTGAGGCACCCGCTTTTTTCTCCGGTAAAAGAAATGGGTCCTCCGTCTCCAGCAAATCGCCCATTTCAGCTTCAATGGCATCCGGATCTTCTCCGGCTTCCATGCGTTTCAAGGCCTCATTCATACTGTCCCCAAGTTCGAGTCCGGTCATATCTGAAAGTTTACGCATCAGGTTGGCTGCCTGGCGCGGATCATCCTCGTTGATTTTGTCTGCTTCACCGGCCAGCATTTGCATGGCTTTTTCCATTTTATGCTCATCAAAGGGCATATCTTCATCGTCACCATCCTCTTTGGCTCTGCCGGTGAAAGCAAAAGCCGACATCTGGCGGGAAAGAATTCTGGTTTTGCACCTGGGACAGTTAGGCTTTTTACGGGTGTTGACCGTTTTTGAAAAGAAATTAAAAATCGTATTGCAGTGATCACAATAGAATTCGTAGATGGGCATTCTGTTTCCTCGTTTTTTGTGGGTTTTGGTAAAATATAAAAAGAGATATTTTGCTTGTCAACCACATTAAAAGCCCGTTGACTTGGGGATAGGCGTCTGTTATCTCACCTTTGTTTTTACAATAGTCATTATTTAAAAAATGAGAGGAGCAAAATGGAAAGAACACTGGCCATTATTAAACCAGACGGAGTGGCGCGCGGTATCATCGGTGAGGTGATAAAGCGCCTCGAGGGCAATGATTTTAAAATTGTTGCAATGAAAATGATTCATATGTCGAAACAGCAGGCCGAGGGCTTTTATGCCGTGCATCAGGGAAAGCCCTTTTTTGAGAGCCTGACGGCATTTATGAGCTCAGGACCGGCTGTGGTGATGGTACTGGAGGGAGAAAATATTATATCACGCTATCGTGAGCTGATGGGTGCCACCAATTACAAAGAGGCGGCAGAGGGGACCATTCGTAAGGATTTCGCCACAGATATTGAGAAAAACGTGGTGCATGGATCTGATGCGCCCGAAACCGCTGCCTTTGAAATGGCTTATTTTTTCAACAATCTTGAAATCGTTGCCTGATGCTCCCTTCCATCAATTCAAAGAATGTCAACGTCGTCTTATGCCGGCCGCGTTACCCGGAAAATATCGGTGCGGCTGCCAGGGCCATGCGCAACATGGGCTTTGAGCAATTACTCGTGGTCGATCCGCAACATTGTGATTTAAGCCGCGTATTAAAAATGGCGACGCATGCGGCCAGTGAGGTAATTGAAAATATGCAGGTCTTTGACGACCTGCAGTCGGCTTTAGAACCGCTTAATTATGTCGTGGGTACAACCGCGCGCCTGGGTGGTCAGCGCCAGTCTGTGATGGCAGCGGATAAACTGGCCCCGGAGCTGATACCGATTGCCGAAAATAATCAGGTGGGGCTCTTGTTTGGCCCCGAAGATCGTGGGTTGACTAACGAAGACCTGCGTCTTTGCCACCGATTGGTGAATATACCAACAGCCGAATTTGCTTCCTTAAACCTGGCGCAGGCCGTGATGATTATCTGCTATGAGCTGCATCGCGACCGATCCGCGCAAAGCAAACCATTTGTACCGCGACTGGCCAATCGCCACGAGCTGGACGGTATGTATGCGCAATTAAAGGATGTGCTGGTCCAAATTAGTTACATACAGCCGGATAACCCGGATTACTTTATGAACAATATCCGTCAATTCGGCACCCGTTTGAAGCTGCGGGCCAAAGAAGTGAGCATTATCCGCGGCATCTGCAGGCAAATCAACTGGTATGGGAAAAAATGCTTTCAAGATGGAATGAATCATCAGGGAGATAAGCCATGCGATTGATTCGCTTCGGGGACGCCGGCCGGGAAAAACCGGGGCTGTGGCGGAAGGACAAAATAGTTGATTTGCGCGCCATCTATCCGGAGATACCGGACGTGGGTGAGCACTTCTTTAAAAACGGCTGGCTGTCGCGGGTTGCGCAAATTCAGGAGCCGGGAGAAGAAATGGATGTGCGTTTGGGGTGCCCGCTTCACAGGCCTTCCAAGATTATCTGCCTGGGTCTGAATTATCTTGAGCACAGGGAAGAAGGCGGCTTTGAAAAACCCCAGAAGCCGCTATTGTTTGCCAAAACCCCCAACGCTTTAACCGGTCCGTTTGATCCGATTGTACTGCCGCAAAGCAGCGATCAAATCGATTGGGAGGTTGAGCTGGCGGTTGTCATTGGCCGCGCGGGCAAGCGCATCCCGCCCCGGGAGGCCCTGGACTATGTTGCCGGTTTTTCAGTGCTCAACGATGTCTCCGGCCGTCAGGCGCAGTTTTCAGACGCCCAGTGGTTTCGCGGCAAGTCCTTTGACACCTTTGCGCCCATGGGACCCGCCCTTGTGAGCATCGATGAGATCGATGATGTGCACAACCTTCGATTGACGGCGCGCGTTAATGGACAAACCATGCAGGACGGCAACAGCGCGGATATGATATTTGACATTCCCACCCTGATTGCCTTTATCAGCGAGGACATCACCCTTTGGCCCGGTGATATTATATCCACCGGAACACCCTCGGGAGTCGGCATTTTCCGGGATCCGCCGGTGCTGCTGAAAGCCGGAGATATTGTCGAGTGCGAGGTTGAGGGTGTTGGCACTATCCGAAACTCAATCATTTCTAGTTAGTGTACCTTTTCAAACTCAGCTTGTAAGAAATGGCCGGTCATGTCATTTTCTTCCAGGCGCTATGATAAACACCTTACCTGTGGCCTAATATTTGGGATGAGACCATCGCTGTTCTTGAATCCAAGGGCTATGATGCTGGTCATCCCAAATATCAGGCCACGATTCAGCAGTGCCGTATATCATCAACATAGCGCCTTTCAGAAAAAGCATGACCGTCTTGCTATTGAGATCTTCATCAGCTAACTGTTGTATCATTACCGCAGATCGCGGATGACCTTAAAGGGCCAAGACCTTTACTACTTTGCCGCGCTCCATTTGCAATACGTGGGTGATGCAGGTTAGTTTTTCTTCTTCCTGATCCGGCACATAAATTAGATTGGTCGGTGTCTGGCGACCGATGTAGTCAAAGACATTCTGTAATTTTGACTTGTTTTTGATATCCAATCCCTGCAGCGGCTCGTCTAAAATGAGGAAGACCGGCGATTTAACCATTGCGCGGGCCAGCAGGACAAGCTGGCGCTGCCCGTGGGAGAGGCGGCCGAATTTTTGATCGGCCAGGTCTTTGATACCCAAAAAGGTTGTCCATGCAGCGGCAATCGCTAACTGCTGCGGGCTGCATTTTCGATACAGCCCGTTGGATGCAAAGAAACCCGAGCAGACCACGTCAAAGGCGTTGATGCGTTGATGTTGCCTCAGCTGCAAATCAGATGAGATATAGCCGATCTTTTCCCTGATATCCCAGATGCTTTGGCCGGCCCCCTTTTTTTGGCCAAACAAATAGATATCGTTGGCATAGGCCTGTAAATTGTCTCCGGTAATCAGTGTCAGCAAGGTGGACTTGCCGGCTGCTGTTGGCCCCTGAATAGCCCAATTCTCGCCATCTTTTACCACCCAGTTAAACCCATCCAGGATCCGTTTGGAGCCGTATTGAACGGATACATTATGCATTTCAATTAAAGGCCGGGGTGTTTGGCTGGGGGGGGGTTGTGCCTGCAGATGCATGCTTTTGTCGTGGCGGGGCAATGCACTGAATAATTTTTGCGGATCAAGCTGTTGCGATCGCTGATCCATATTATATGCATCCTCGATATTTTCCGGTCTGAATACCACTTCTTTTCTTCCGGCTTTATTGATTTGGCCCTCTTTAAGCAGCATGATGTGGCTGATGCTGGACACAATTTCTTCAAATCGATGGGTAATTAAAATCAGCTGAACCTCCGATTGTGCCAGCGTATTGATGCTGTCGGCCAGCAATCTGCGCGCCGGCTTATCAAGACCCTCAAACGGTTCATCCAATATCAGCAGTTTCGGTTTTTTAAATAACGCCCTAGCGATAAGGGCTCGATTCATTTCACCGGTGTTGAGCGACATGACATCCCTTTGCAGCAGTGCTTTAATACCTAGTTTTTCAGACACCTTGCGCAAGCGTTTATCGGTTTGAATACCTTCTTGGGCACTGGCTGGCTGATTTTCTATCAGTTGTTCGACAGTGGTATATTCATGTCTATTGCCGCTCAGCTCCCGGTATAGCGATTTGCGGGTTTCGCGCTCGATGATGTCACGCTGCAATTCGGGGGCGACATATCCCATCGCATTGGCGGCCACAGCCCCGCTCTGGTGGTTGGCATCAGAAAAGTGATAGGAAATTTTACCCCTCACAATGGGCACTTCACCTAAAATGGAGCGGGCAAAAGTCGTCTTGCCGGATCCATTGGGGCCCAATACAGCCCAATTTTCGCCGGGATAAATTTGCCAGGTTGTGTCGTGAAGATAAGGCCGATCTCGCAAGCGGACAGTAATGTTATCCAGGCTTATGAGAGGCGGGGTTTGCATAACATCAATAGTGGCTATCGGCGTATTCCACCCAGCCGCCGGTTTCCACGAGCGCGCGGGCAAAATCAGGCAGTTTAAATGGAATGTCTTCTTTTTGGTCGCCTGCAGTGATGGTGAATACCTGATTTTCCAAATGGGTTGTTACAGCAGTTGGCTGCTGCGCATAGGATTGGAAAAGATGGTCGATGGTGGCGGACGGCAGCTCGACGGCCAGCATGCCGCAATTGAACATATTTTGCCTGAAAATGCGGGCAAAGCTCTCAGCAACGACCAGAAAAATGCCATTGACCTCCAGTGCCCATGGCGCATGCTCGCGCGACGAGCCGCAGCCAAAGTTTGCCCGCGTGATGATGACATTTTTACCGCTGATATCATCCTGTCCCTGAAAGCCCTTCAGGTTAAGATCTTCAAAGAGGTGCGGTCCCAATGCTGTGCGGGTAATTTCAGTCAGATATTTTGCAGCAATGATTTCGTCGGTGTTGATATCCGCGCGGTCTAGGAAAAGAACCTTGCCGCTGAAGTTTTTCTCAGTATCCATGATTTACTATATGCCTCCAGGTAGAATATGCATTTTTTTAACCTCCAAAGCACGAAAACATGGAGACACGAAAGATGTTTTTCGTGCTTTTTAAATTTCGTGTTTTCGTGGTCGTTTTTTTATTTACTGCCTCCGCTAAAAAGCGGCGAATTGGTGATCCTACCAGCAATAGCGGAGGCCGCGGCGGTGGCCGGGCTCATTAAGTGAATCATGCCGCCTTTCCCCATGCGGCCGCTAAAATTGCGGTTGGTGGTCGCAGCGCACACCTCGCCTTCTGCCAGAACACCGCTGCTCATGCCCAAACAGGCACCACAGGTCGGATTGGTCACACAAAAACCGGCATCCATAAAGATGCCAATGATGCCCTCGGCCAGTGCCTGTTGGAATATTGTGGGGGTGGCCGGCGATACGATACCGCGGACATCGTCACTGATTTTTTGCCCTTTTAAAACCTGAGCAGCAATTCTTAGATCCTCAATACGGCCGTTGGTGCAGGATCCAATGTAAATCTGATCAATGGCGGTGGCACCCATTTCTTTGACTGGCTTGACGTTGTCAGGCTTAAACCCATCGGTGACCAAAGGCTGCAGATCCGATACATCGTGCTCAATGACATTGTCGTAGCTGGCATCCGCATCCGGCCAAAAGGCCTTAAAGGCATTCAAGGCGGCTTTCTTATCCGTGTACTCATTTTCAATAAAAGGCCATAAATAGTCAACAGTGGTTTGATCGGCGTAGCAGATACCGCAGGTGGCGCCGGCTTCGACTGCCATGTTGCACAGCGTCATGCGCGAGTCCATGCTCATTGCGGTTACCACCGGTCCGCTAAATTCAATTACTTTATTGGTGGCGCCATTCACGCCAATACGGCCGATGATGGATAAAATCACATCTTTGGCAAAAACACCTTCCGGCAGGTTTCCCGTAATGTCAATTTTGATGGTTTGGGGATAATTGAAGGCACAGATGCCTTTTAAAATCCCCACTTCCAGATCCGTGGTTCCCACGCCGGCGGCAAAAGCGCCAAAAGCACCGTGGGTGCAGGTATGCGAATCACCCATAATGATGGTATATCCCGGTCGCACGAATCCCTGCTCCGGAAACAGGGCATGACAGATGCCGTTACGACCGATATCGAAAAAATCGCGAATCTCGTGACGTCGGGCCCAGTCCCTTAGAATCTTGCCCTGGGTGGCCGTCTTCGAATCCTTGGCCGGTGTAACGTGGTCGATGACCGCTTTGATTTTTGTGGGATCAAAAACGCGGTCTTTGCCCCGTGCGATCAGATCGGTAATGGCCATTGGGGTTGTAATTTCATGGCAGAAGACGGCGTCCAATTTCAACACGTGCACGTCATCAGACGGTTTGTCGATCAGATGCGAATCGAATATTTTTTCAGCAACGGTTTTACCCATGGATCTTTTTTTAATCCTTTCGATATTTTAAATGAACCACTGGATATACAATAAAGCATAATTGCCAATTATAAAATATTTTATTTTCGATTCCTATATAGAAGTAGAGTGTCAAATATTAGGGATCAATTAAAAAGGTTTCAGGTGTCCCGTCTACGCTCTTCCGAGCTACGCCGAAGCAAGCAGGCAAATAGCTCATAGGCTTTAGTTAGGAGGGCAGATGTAGGGGCGGGGTTTATCCCCGTCCGATCAATCCGCAATCTGAAATCCGAGATGAACTAATCCGAATCGGACTTAAGAACCGCCAAAAACGCCGACTGGGGGATCATTACTTTACCCACCATTTTCATCCGCTTTTTGCCCTTTTTTTGTTTTTCGAGCAATTTACGCTTGCGCGTAATATCGCCGCCATAACATTTTGCGGTGACATCTTTTCGCAGGGCTGAAACCGTTTTGCGGGCAATAATGTTTCCGCCGATTGCCCCCTGGATGGCGATTTTGAACATTTGCTTTGGTATTTCCTGGCGCAATTTTTCGCAGGCAGCGCGGGCTCTGCTGACAGCATTGTCTTTGTGAACCAGCTGCGATAAGGCATCCACCCGTTCACCGTTGATCAGAATATCCAATTTGACCAGATCGGTATCGCGATAATCCAGCAGATCATAGTCAAAGGAACCGTATCCCTGGGTAATGGACTTGAGTCGATCGTAAAAATCATAGATGACCTCGGCTAGCGGCATTTCGAATATCATCTCCATGCGATCACTGATCAGGTAGTGATAGGTCTTGTTAAAGCCGCGGCGCTCAAGGCACAGATTCATCACCGCTCCCATATAGCGATCCGGTATGATAATGGAGGCACGAATATAGGGCTCGCGCGTCTTTTCAATCCGGGTCGGATCCGGATAGTAAGCTGGATTGTCGATGGTAATCTCAGCACCGTCATTCATGACGAGCTGGTACTGAACCGATGGTGCAGTCAAAATAAGGGATAGATCATATTCACGCTCCAGTCTTTCTTGGACCACTTCAAGATGCAACAATCCTAAAAATCCGCAGCGGAAGCCAAAACCCAGAGCCACCGAGCTGTCTTTATCGTAAACCAGGGCGGCATCGTTCAGGCTCAGTTTTTCCATAGCGACCGCCAACTCCTCATAACCGTCCGATGCCGTTGGGTAGATGGAAGAAAAAACCACCGGTTTTGTCATTTTGAAACCCGGCAAAGCCGCTTCGCAGGGCTGGTCTTGGTGGGTGATGGTATCACCGCAGCGGGTGTCACTGATTTTTTTGATGCCGGCAATAATGTAACCCACCTGTCCGGCGGAAAGCGTTTTTAGCGGGGTGCGCTTTAGCTGAAAAATGCCAACTTCCTCGATACGATAGGCCGCCTGGTTGGATTTAAAAATGATGGTATCTCCAGGTTTGATCTGCCCGTGAATGATACGCAGATGAACGACGGTACCGCGATAGGAATCATAATGAGAATCAAAAATAAGCGCCTGCAAAGGCTCATCGACACTGCCTTCGGGTGGCGGCAATTTTCTGACTATCGCCTCAAAGACCTGCTCGATGCCAATTCCCTGCTTGGCCGAGACCAGGAGCGCAGCTTCCGGATCAAGCCCCAGGTCCTCTTCGATCTGCTTTTTAACTCGATCGATATCCGCCGATGGCAGATCAATTTTATTAATGACCGGCAGAATTTCCAGATCATGTTCCATGGCCAGGTACAGATTTGCCAGGGTTTGGGCTTCGACGCCCTGACTGGCGTCGACCAACAGCAGTGCGCCCTCGCAGGCCGCCAGGGCTCGTGAAACTTCATAACTAAAGTCGACATGACCGGGTGTGTCGATCAGATTTAAAAAATAGGATTGTTGGTCATCAGCGGTGTAGGGCAGGCAAATCGTTTGGCTTTTGATTGTAATGCCGCGCTCACGTTCAATATCCATGGTATCGAGAATTTGGTTTTTAAAATCCCGATCGGACACCATATCCGCTGCCTGAATAAGCCGATCGGATAATGTGGATTTGCCGTGGTCGATATGGGCGATAATGCTGAAATTTCTAATATATTGCATCTTGTTTGATTGAATAGTTGTAAGGCTTTCTGCATCTTGGTATCGCTAGACACTTGAAAGTGTTGAAGAATCTAAAAGTCAGTTGACACAAATTGCCTTTCTGGATATATTAATATAATACACAAAATAAAAGCGTTTACCTATCAATTTTTATTAAATCCTGTCAACCCCGGCTCCCCGACGGATCAGGTAGAAATTTCATTACGCTCATGGCCAAAAAGACATCAAAAGTTCGTGTATTAATCGTCGATGACGATTCCAGCGTCAGAAATACGATACACGAGTATATTGCCAACGCCGGCTTTGATCCCACAGCAGCAGCCTCTGCTGAAGAAGCGCTTGAATTAGTTGATAATAATGATTTCGCCGTGGTGATTACCGACATTCGACTGCCGGGAATGGGGGGACTTGAACTGACCAAGATCATCAAGCAAAAAAACGGTGCCGATGTCATTGTGGTTACGGGTTACAGTGATGACTATTCCTATGAAGAAGCGATCAATATCGGCGCCAGTGATTTTGTCATCAAACCGGTGCGGCTTGAAGAGCTGTTGCTCAGAATGAGACGGGTGCTCAAAGAGCGTCAGTTGAGTACCGAACGTACCCGGATGATGGAAAAGCTGCAAAAACTTGCCACAACAGACGGCCTGACCAAGCTTTACAATTCCAGATCATTCTATTCGCAGCTCGAGCTGGAAGTGGACCGCTTTAACCGATACAAACATCCGCTTTCTTTGCTGCTGCTGGATATTGATAATTTCAAAAAGTTTAACGATAGCTATGGCCATCTGGAAGGCGATAAGGTCCTGGTGCGTTTTAGCCAGATTATCAAAGAATGTTTGAGAATTAATGACTCTGCGTATCGTTACGGTGGGGAGGAATTTACGGTGATCCTCCCGGAAACCAATGGCGACGAAGCCAAGACAGTTGCCCAGCGCATCCGTTCAACGCTGGAAGCTGAAAACTTTACACCGACGCCCGATCAATCTGCAAAGATCACCATCAGCATCGGGGTGACCCAGTATTATCCTAAAGAAGAACTATCCGCTTTTATTCGGCGAGCAGACCAGGCGATGTATTTTTCGAAACAAAATGGGCGCAACCGCGTTACGGTCCTGCTGGCTGAACCCCATGTCCAGTCCAAAGCCAAAGCTTAGCATAAAAAGAGTGCCTAAAATGCCTAAAATGAGCTAAAGTGACTAAAGTTATCGTGTGGCTTCGCACCGGCACTCAAATTTAAAATGAGGGAACTCCTTAACTTTAGTCACTTTAGAATCACTTCCAACCTTAGATCACTTATCTATGATAAACGACTAAGACTCAATTAAGACCTTTAGATACAGATCCCCCTTTGCCTGTGTTCCGTAGCGCTGTCCCAAACCCTTTAGTCGCAAAACCGTCCCGTTGGCAATGCCGGCCGGCACCTTGACATTGAACATTCTCTTTTTGAACCCCAGTGGAATATTGACCAGTTTGCGGGTGCCGGCTGCAGCCTCATGCGGCGTAATCTTGATCAGGCCATACAGGTGCTGATCATTACCGGAAGCCGCAGGACGGATGACCTGCAGTCGAGGTGTTTTTTTCTTGGTGGTGTAATGGCGGATGCGGCGTGACATATCCGTAACCGGCAGCGCATCGAACAACTTCAAAAAAAGAAGACCGAAGATAAAACCGCCAATATGAGCCCACCAGGCGATGCCGCCCCCAACACCCTGGCTGCTGGCGGCATTGATAAACTGTAACAGAAACCATAAGCCCAAAAATATAAAGGCCGGGATATTGATAAAATAGGGGATAAAAATAATCGGTATAAGGGTTAGGATTTTTGACCGAGGGTGCAAAATAAAATAAGCTCCCATTACGCCGGCGATCGCACCGCTGGCGCCGATGGTCGGTAAATTCGAATGCAGGTTCAACACCAGGTGTGAAAGCCCGGATGCAACGCCGCACAACAAATAAAATACTGCATAGCGGATGGGGCCGAGGTGGTCTTCGACGTTATCACCGAAGATATAAAGAGACCACATATTACCCAGGATATGCCAGAAACTGCCATGCAAAAACATGAATGACAGCAGTGAAAATGCTTGCTGGCCAAATGTAAAATAGTCGGCAATCTGGGGAAGTGAATAGCGCGCCGGCACCAGGCCGTATATGTAAATGAAGTGGTTAATCTCATCGCCCTGCGCCAGCTGCAAAAAATACACCACGATATTGATGGCGATGATCGTCGTGTTGACAACCGGAAAATGGCGCGTGGGTGTTGTGTCGCGTAAAGGGATCATTGGCGGGGTTGCGTGTTACGGGTTGCGAATTACGTGTTGCGCGTTGCGGGGTACATATTGTCAATGTTTTTTCGTATTATCTCAGATTCAGCGCGAAACCCGATACTCGCAACGCAAAACAGATGTTTAAGTGTCTAGATCTTTAATCCTGTTTAAATGCGCCTCCAGTTTTTGCTGCTTTTCTTGCAGGTGTTCATGTTTGGTCTTTACCTGTTCGACGACATCCTGCGGCGCTTTGTTTAAAAAATTTTCATTTTCAAGCTTTTTGGTGACCGTTGCCAGCTCTTTGGCGAGTTTGTTTATTTCTTTGTCAAGCCGCTGGGCTTCCAAGTTAAAATCGATGATACCCTCTAGGGGCACAAAGATAGTGGCATTTCCAATAACGGCTGTGGCCGACGATTTTGGCTTTTTTGCCTTCTGATTGACCTCCAAATCGGTTAATCTGGCCAAATTGATAATCAACTCCTGCTGCTGTTCAACTAGCGCATTGACTTTTGCATCCTGGGTTTGAACCACCGCTGCCAGGGCTTTAGATGGCGAAATGTTCATTTCCCCCCTGATATTGCGGATTGCTGAAATAAGCTCAATAAGCAGGTTCATATCCGCCTCAGCCTTTTGGTCGGCACCGATGGCGTCACGGTCTTTCTGATCGGACGGGAAAACGGCTTTCATGATCGAGTCCTGCGTCCCAGGCAGATGGTGCCAGATTTCCTCGGTGATAAACGGCATAAAGGGGTGCAGCAGGATCAAGGTATCGTGCATCACGCGCCATAAGACGCCCAGGGTGGTCGCCCGTTTTTCAGGCCCCTCTTTTTCGTACAGGGCCGGTTTGATGGCTTCAAGATACCAATCACAAAATTCATGCCACACAAAATTATAGGCTGCGGAGGCCGCTTCGTTAAAGCGGTAACTATCGATCGCCTCAGACACGGTCTTGGTTACCCCATTCAGACGGGATAAAATCCAACGATCCGGTAGTGATAGCGCACCGCTGTTGATCTTCTCGTGGGGCCTATCGATATGCATCAGCGCAAAACGAGCGGCGTTCCAGAGTTTGTTGACAAAATGGCGGTAGCCCTCGATGCGCTTCTCAGACATCTTGACATCGCGGCCCTGGGCGGCAAATGCTGCTAACGTGAAGCGGAAGGCGTCCGTGCCGTATTGTTCGATGACCGTTAACGGGTCGATAACGTTACCCGTGGATTTGCTCATTTTTTTGCCGTGTTCATCCCGCACCAGTGCATGCACATAAACATCGTCAAAAGGGACGTCTTTCATGAAGTAAATACCCATCATCATCATCCGTGCCACCCAGAAGAAAAGGATGTCAAAAGCGGTGACCAGAACCGATGTCGGGTAAAACGTTTTTAAAAGTGCCGTCTTATCGGGCCACCCCATTGTTGAAAACGGCCACAAAGCTGAACTGAACCAGGTGTCGAGCACATCCGTTTCCTGTATCAGTTTGGAACTGCTGCATTGTGGGCAGGATTGGGGCGCTTCCATGGCAACCACGATCTCGTTGCAGTCTGCACAGGTCCAGGCCGGAATCTGATGTCCCCACCATATCTGGCGCGATATGCACCAGTCGCGGATATTTTCCATCCAGTCATAATAGGTTTTGGCCCAGGTGTCCGGGATAATACGGGTCTTGCCGGTTTTGACCGCATCAATCGCCTTGCGGGCCAGGGGCTTGGCTTTAACAAACCATTGCCGTGAAAGATTGGGCTCCACCATTGTCTGGCAGCGATAACAATGACCGACACTGTGCTTATAGGGCTCGATATTTTCAAGCAACTTTTGTTCCTTCAAAGCGTCGATAACGGCCTCGCGGGCGTCAAAGCGATCCAGACCCTCAAATTTGCCGGCTTCGGCGGTCATCTTGCCGTCATCGCCGATAACCTTGATGGCGGGCAGGTCGTGGCGCATGGCGATTTCAAAGTCGTTGGGATCATGGGCCGGTGTGATTTTCAATCCACCGGTGCCAAATGACTTGTCTACATAGCTGTCTTTGATCAGCGGTATTTCTCTTTCCATCAACGGGAGGATAACGGATTCGGATTGAAGATTCAGATAACGATCGTCATCCGGATGGACAGCAACCGCAGTATCTCCGAGCATGGTTTCGGGCCGGGTGGTGGCCACTACGATGGCGCCATTGCCTGCGGCAAACGGATAGCGGATATGATACAGGTGCCCGTCGCGTTCTTCGTGTTCGACTTCAAGATCAGCCAGTGCGGTGTGGCAGCGATGGCACCAGTTGATGATATAATTACCGCGGTATATCAAGTCCTGCTCGTAGAGATCGACAAAAACTTTTCGCACTGCAAGCGATAAGCCTTCATCCATGGTAAAGCGCTCACGATCCCAGTCACAGGATGCGCCCAGCCGTTTTAACTGGTTGATGATCTCACCGCCATACTTTTTGCGCCACTCCCATACGGCGGCGATAAATTTTTCGCGCCCCAGCTGGTGTCGATCCGTTTTTTCGGCAGCCAGCTTTTTTTCAACCACGTTTTGAGTGGCGATTCCGGCATGGTCTGTCCCGGGCATCCAGAGCACGTTGTCGCCGCGCAGTCGTCGGTAGCGGCACAGAATGTCCTGCAGGGTGTTGTTCAAGGCATGGCCCATATGCAGAACACCGGTTACATTCGGCGGCGGAATGACGATAGAATAGCTTTTTTGTGCGCTTTTTTCATCAGCAGCAAATAGATCGTGCTCCTCCCAGTATTGATACCACCGTTTTTCAACCTCATGGGGCGTGTAGGCCTTCTCGAGCAAATTCGAACTCATCGGTTAGATTTTCCTTCCGTTAACGGCGCTATAAAAATAGTGACGCCATTCAATCAACCGATTCAACAGCGCCTGATGCTGCAATACAAAAATAGATGCATCCAATGATTGGATGCGGTTACAAAATAAAACAGAGGATTAGTGAATAATCCCCTGCTATTAACACAGTTGGTTTTAAATGAGTAGTTTTTTTTTGGGCTCACAGACCGTCTGAGCCAATAATGTTAAAGGTCCTCGTCGCGATCCTCTTCCAAAAGCATCTTTTTTAAACTCTCAATTTCTTTGGTAACCGCTTTTTCAATGATCTGGGTGATCATGGATTCAATTTTACCTGAAAATTTACGTTCGATGATCTGTTCAATGGTTTCTTCTATCTGGTTGGGGCTGGCGGCCATAGCGGCCATCCCTCCGGCTGCCAGCGGCATATCGATGCCTTCTCCACCGCTAACACCCATATCTTCGGTTTCATCGATTTGCATCCCAGTGTCATCGGAATCGAGCTCAAAGGCTTCGCTCGCTTCTTCTTCCAGCTCGGCTTCTTCTTCCAGTTCAGTTTCTGACTCCATGTCGTCAAAGAAAATGTTGTCCAGCTGGTCAATTTTTTCAGAAATATCGCTGGAATCCATACTAAAATCAAAATCCTCTTGCGAGGATGCCTGCTCAGCTATATCCATCTCTTCGCCAGATTCAACACCCAGCATGCTGACAAGATCATCATCAAATTCTTCATCAATTTGAATTTCTTCATCCAAAGAATCGCTGATAAAATCTTTTAATTCGACATCTTCGATATCAACCCCGGGGCCGTCAAATTGGATAACTTCTTGTGGAATGTCGTCAATCTCAGTTTCTTCATCTTCATCAACGTCGATCAGTTCCAGAAATTCATCTTCCTCCTCGACTTCTTCTATGTCCAGCTCTTCGCTGATGTCCGAAAGGGTCATCATATCGCTGGTGTCTTCGGACAGAATATCATCGAACTCGGTGATCTCAACCACATCATTGTGACCATCAGCTTTTCGGGCCGGCTCTTTTTCCATGGGCAGGATATCTTCGACGCTTTCATCTTCTTCTTCAAACGTCAGATCATCAGAAATTCGAATCACATTCTCCGGATCGCTGTCGTCATCTTCCAGGGCATCCAGATCGATGATATTCTCAACAGCCGGCAGCTCCGTAGATTCGAGATCCTGATCTGTGTCTGCAAGTGGTTCAGCGTCCACTTCCGGTGCCTGCGGTGGGGAACTGACCTCATCCTTAAGCTCGATGATATCATCATCGTCTTCATCAAAACCGTGGGGCATGGCCTCACTCAGATCAAGCCGCAGCTTTTTTTCCGGTTTGTCCTGTTCAGGGGGTTGGTTCTCATTATCAACCATGTTTGTCACCGTTGGCTAGAAAGGGTTATTGGTAGCGAATCGCTACAGAAGGTCGCAATCCACCTTCGGCGTACGAATCCGCGCAGGCAGACCATGGGGGCGTGGTCACCTGTTTTTTAAAGATAGGTTACACCAAATCATTATTATATTTAAAAAAAATTATCATATGGTATAGTGGAAGTCAAGGGATTTGATCCTGGCTGTTGCCAGTAAACCCTTTAATATCGAATGGTTCTGTCAGCAGAGGATAAATAAGGATGCGCTATTTTTATTTGAAACCGGCTGCATTGATAAAAAAGCCTGTTCTTCTAAAAGGCTCAGAAGCACGCCATATCAAAAATGTGCTGCGTTTAAAGCCCGGTAACAAGATTTGCCTTGTGGACGGGGAAGGGTTTGAATACGAAGCGATTATTCAGCAATTTTTGACTGATGGCGTGGAATTGGAGATTACCGACAAACGCTCTGGAAAAAGGGAGCCCCAAGTTCATATTGGTGTGGCTCAGGCCCTGTTAAAAGATAAAAAAATGGACCGTCTGTTGCGGCACTTGTGCGAGCTCGGTATTTCTCACTGGATTCCTTTTACTTGCGAGCGCTCGGTTCCTGTGCCCGGGGCAAAGCGCTCGGCTTCAAGGCGCGAGCGCTGGCAGAAGATAAGCCAAGAATCCATAAAACAATGCCAGAGAGCAAAATTGCCTCAAATATCCAAGATAAAGACCTATAAAGACGTTTTGAGTGCTGATCAAGATGATCATCTTAAAATTGTCTTTTATGAAAATGAAGATGCCACCCTCAATACATTGATAACTTCCACTCAGCAACCACCGCCGCGAGATATTCTCCTGATTATAGGTCCTGAAGGGGGCTTTACCGAAGGCGAAATTGAAACCGCGCGGGCAGCCGGCTGCCTGGTCGCCGGCCTCGGCCCGCGGATCCTGCGCGCTGAAACCGCAACCATTGCGGCCTGCGCATTAGCTCAATTTCTATTTGGTGATATGAGCTAAAAAGATCTTGACAAAGAAGGGTGCATTTAATAGAGATTCCATTTTAATTTAAGCATTAAAATCAGTAGGATTCAGTGAGCCGAGGTAGCTCAGTCGGTAGAGCAGGGGACTGAAAATCCCCGTGTCGGCAGTTCGATTCTGTCCCTCGGCACCAGTAATATTAAGGATTTAGCTAAAAGCAGCTGAATCCTTTATATTTTGGTTGCGCATAGGTTGCGGATTGTTGCGGTTTTTGCCGATCATGTCTAGTTCATCTACTTCATTGGAATTCTGATCGGGAATCCAATAATAATATGTATCAACTGTAATTTTATACGAAGAATGACCAAGCTGACGGGATATATCAGCTATATTGTGACCTGCTGAAATTCTTATGGTAGCATAGGAATGCCTTAAATCGTGGATTCTGACGCGCCTAAGCCTGGCTTTTTCGCATATCTTATAATGGATTCTCTGCCTAAGATTTCTTGGATCCAAAGGATTACCTTTGTTGTTATAGAAAAGCCACTCCGGGACTTTACCCCATCCCATTCTTGACCTGCCCTCCTTTTTTGCTTCCAGATTTACCATAACTCTAACTTAAAATCTGGATCAGTTTTTGGGGGGCAGGTCAGTGCTGCCTTGTTTTCTCATCTCTTTCTTTGATCAATGTTATCTCGACCCGACGATTGGCTTGTCGATTCTGGGCGCTGCTGTTGGGAAGAATGGGTCGGTAGGCCGAATGCCCTTCGATTGAAAGTCGTTGGGAATGGACGCCATGATCGATCAGAAACTTAGCCACATTGACGGCCCGAATCGCTGACAGCTCCCAGTTGGTGGGAAACTGCCGGGTGTGAATGGGCACATCGTCCGTATGACCTGCCACCGAGACCTTATAGCCGTGCTGGGATGAAATGAATCGGGCAATCTGCTTTAACGTGGGCTGAAAATCAGGAAGCAGGGTGGCGTCACCTACATTGAAGGCAATTTTTTCACCCAGCACCAATACCAATCGCTTTTGATCCCAGCGTACTGCAAAATCCTTTTTATCTTTTGAGCGCACGGTTTGCATAACCTGGCGGCGCAACTGCTCCAACGAGGCATCCTGCGTTTGGGCCTGGGATGCCTGCTTTGACACTGCAGCATCCCTTTTTACCGTCGCTTTGCGGGAAATGGCATGGGAATAAAACAGGATAAATAAAATCAGCAGCAGCGTGATCAGATCAACATAACTCCACAGGGTTGTGTCATCTTCAATGATCGATGACGAAAGTCGCTTTTGCAGTAGCGATCTTCTTTGCTCAGACAGCTCAAGCCGCCGTTTAAGTGTTTTGCCGTCTGATTCTGCTGTGTGATTGTCTCGCATTTGGCGGTATTACTGCATTTGCATTTGGGGTTTGGGCCGCACCTGCCGTTGGCGTTTTTTCTTCTTATGCATACGGCTGAGGCGATTGACGTCAAGATAGGAATTGAGCCTGTGGGAAATGGATTTAGAGGTTTTTTGCTCGGCGATATCCATGATGCCCTCTAATATAATATTTAGAACGGTTGCCTCGGTCTTGGTGTATTCAGACAGCTTTTTTGCTAGCGGAAAGAAAAGAAAATTGGCCAGCAAAATGCCGTAGAGCGTGGTTAACAAGGCCAGCGCCATGCCCTTTCCGATCATGGTGGGATCTTGCATACTGTTTAAGACGTTAATCAGACCCAAAATGGTACCCACAAAGCCAAACACCGGGGCCAGCTTGGCAAGGGTGTTTAAAATATTGACCTGTGACTCTTTGCGGGAAAAATAAAGCTCATAGTCCTTTTCCATGATATTGCGGATCTCATAGCGATCGTAGCCGTCAACCACCAGTTCGATACCCTTTTGCAAGAAAACATTCTCAATTCCTGTGCGGGCATGTTCAAGGGCCACCAGTCCATGGCGGCGCCAGATCAGTGCCAGCTTTTCAAGTTCCTTGATCAGCGATTCGTTATCGGTCTCCTGTCGCAGGTGAACCGCCATGAGACTTTTAAACAGGTCTTTGAAGGTTTTCAAAGGAAAGGCGATTAAGGCGCTTAACAGCGTGCCCACTGTCACCAGCAGAGCGCTTTTTAAGTTCATGATAATAGAGGTGCCATCAATAACGCTTTCTGACATGATGATAAACAAAAGCAGACCAATGGGCAGCAACAATTTCTTGAGCACTGGATTCTCCTTTTAGGGATTTCATTAAACCAATTTCTGATGTGGCTAGCAGACCCGTTTAAAATAAATTTATAATAATATCGGTTGTTAACAAATTATCCATTCAAGTTAAGGCCCGCTAATGCCCCATTATGATTTACCACGAATCAGGTAATCGCTGATCAGGTTTTCATTCATGGCCTGTTTCTGCTGAATATACGCCCCGAGGCTTGTGAAAAGGTCCTTGAGGGTTTTAAACGTTACGGCAATAAACGCACTTAACAGCATGCCGAAGGCCACCAGCAACCCACTTTTAAGATTTATAATGATCGAGGCATTCTCGACGATGTTTGTAAACAGGGTGACAAAAAACAACAGGATGAGTGGTAGAAGCAATTTCTTGATCACAGAATTGTCCTCCTATGGATTGAATTGTCGTATCCGCAATGAGTTTGCAGAAACGGATTAAAAATATTTTTTATATAATTTCAGTTGCTTAAGATTTTATCGATTGAAAATCATGTTCGAAATTGGACTAGTGCCGTTTGCTTGAAATAGCGTAATCACTTATCAACCGATCATTAATGATCTCCTTCTGCTTGAAAACCGCGTTGAAGATTTTACGAAGGATTTTGACAGTCCTAAGCGGGACGGTGATACACGCGCTGAGCAGCAGGCTGACCACCAGCAGTAGAAAGTTTTCTAATTGCATGATGATTTCGGGACCGGCAATGATGCATCCGGGTAAGATGAAAATAAGCAACCAGACAATGGGTAATAATATCCGCATGAGCAGAGCATCTTTCTCCTATGGGTGTAATTGTCGTATCTTTGCTGTCTGCAGATACTGTGCCAAACTAATATCTGTTTAATTTCAGTAAGTTATTAATTTGCACAACTATCCTGCAGTGCAAAATTTTCCTAATGGTCAACTCAAAACAGCATTTATTAGCTGTTGGCAGCTGAATACGGCGCCCATTTGTTTGCCCAAGGTCAATAGCTGCCCAGTTGTGTTAGCCAGTGATCATGATTGCTATTTGTGCGGGTTTAGCTGACCCTATTGCCTTTGGCGAATAAACCCTATTTTGCAGGTTTAAATTTAACGCGAAATTAATTGAATGCATCGATTTATGGGTATATGATCCCGGCAGGTGTTATATTTGGGTATACCAACCTGAACAGATGGAAAAGTTGCTAGGAGGTGTTATGAAACGTTTATTGATTGTTGGTTTTGCCGTTTTGCTGATGACCTTAACCGCTGCTGCTGATGAAAACCCCAAAGTGGTCTTGGAAACCTCCAAAGGAAAAATTGTGCTTGAGCTGAATGCGAATAAGGCACCGCAAACCGTTAAAAATTTTTTGGCTTATGTGGATGCGGGATTTTACAGCAACACAGTATTTCACCGCGTGATCCCCAATTTCATGATTCAGGGGGGTGGTTTTACGGTGGATATGCAGCAAAAAGAAACCCGGGCAGCGATTCGCAACGAAGCCGCCAATGGATTGCTCAACCAGCGCGGCACCATTGCCATGGCCAGGACACCGAATCCGCACAGTGCCACTGCCCAGTTTTTTATTAACACCAAAAACAATGACTTTTTGAATTACAAAGGTAAAACCTCTCAGGGCTGGGGCTACGCGGTATTTGGACAAGTGGTGGAAGGAATGGATGTTGTTGATCGCATCTCAAAAGTTCAGACGGTTACGCGCGGCCGCTTTAGAGATGTGCCGGCAGAGCCCATTGTCATCAAGCAGGCGACTCGCATGCCCTGACAACTGCGACGAGAGATTTGACGGCCTGCGCAGAAAATTGCATGCACTATGCTTTGCGCAACCGTTTTTCGCTGGTGAATGCATGAATTAAAAAAAATATAATGGCGCCGGCAAACAGCAAAATGGCTAAAGGCATGCTCAGCAGCGTCTCAGCAACGCTTTGAACATATACAGAGGAAAACCCTTCAAGCCATTTAACGGTTGATACATCCAGGATATCGACAAGGGTGATGTTTTCAAACCTGAATTCGTCGGATGCGCCCATATTCATGAACGCCGTCATCCCTTGATACACCAGTAAAGATATCGATAGCAGCAACAAAATGAGTCCGAGCAAAGCAAAAATTGACATTGCAAATGCCTCCTGGTTTTCCTAACCGCCGGCGGACCAATCTTTTTCCAATATCTGCAAAGCTTTTTTGAGCACCTGCTGCGGTGGAATCTGTTTTAAACACAGATTGTCGCCATCGCAAGGGGAGTTGCGATGGTTATATGCTGTGAGGCAGGGTGAGCAGGGCAGGGGATTGTAAAACAGGGTCGCCTTGTCGTCCGCCGGGCCATAAAGGTCCGGGGTTTCAGGTCCGTAAAATATGATGGTCGGCACCGGTGTCAGGGCGGCAAACTGCCCCGGACCACCATCGTTAGTGATTAACAGTTCGCTAAACTGAAAGATGAGCATCAATTCCTTCACCGTGCGGGTATACCCGGTTAAATCGATGCAGGCCGGATGATTGCAATCGGATAAAATCGTGGCTGCCAGTGCCTTGTCCGCTGCCAGCCCGACAATACCCACGGCATAGCCTTTTTTTATCAATTCGCCCGCAACCTGGCTGTAATAATTGCGCGGCCAGGCCCGGATGGGCAATATGCCACCGCCCGGATAAATCAAAACCAATTTTTTTCCGGTTATGGCCTTAAAATCGGTCTGCAGCTGCGTCTGCATGGCTTGAATTTCAGCCTGTGCAAAGTCGATCACCGGTGCTTTCAAATTGTTGTGTCCCGCAGATTGCTTGACCGTCGGGGTGCTGACCGAATCAATCGCGGAGACCAAATTGAGAAATTGGCGTGACATATGATGGTAGGGATTGAACAATACCGGTCGATTGATGAAGCTGCCGCGATACAGGCCTTCCTGGGTGTGCGGATGAAATCCGACGCGAATCCGCGCACTGCTTAAAAATGAAAAAAGGCTGCTGATCCTGGCAAACAGTTCACAGTCGATGACAACATCAAGCTTCAGTTTACGAATATGGCTGAGCGCACGCAGGCAATCGACCGCAAAGACCCCAAAAGATGTATCGCGGATGGTTATAATTTTTTCAGGCGAGGTGACATCGAGCAACGATAAGACCTCTTTGTTTTTGTCAAATAAAAGCCCGTAGAGCTCAGCTCCAGGGTAGCGCCGTTTGATCTGCTGGAACATGGGGTAGGCCAGAACCAGGCTTCCCATCTCGGAGAGCAAAATGACCAGAAACTTTTTAGGCTGAAAGCCGTCATCCTCATCTTTGCTTTTGCGGTGAAAAAGGGAAAAGATTCGGCAGATCAATGCGCCGACATACCGATCCACTTTGCGTTGAAATTCAATTTCCATTTATTTGACTCTGTTCAGATGATCGAGGGATTGATAATCCGAAAATTTCGACCAAATGCGTCACATGGTGATGTCTCTGTGGGTTGTAAAAAAATGTTTCGTTTCTCAAACCTTTATTTGGTCACCGCTTATAGAAATTATTTTGCAGCGCGGTGCAACTCCACCAATGTTGCTCCCCAGCCGCCGGCCTCGGGGGGCGCGTCACAATATTGTCGGACGGACGGGTTTTTTGCCAATATTTGATGCACCTGTCTTTTCTGAATACCCTTGCCTTTGCCGTGGATGACGCGCACAGAAAATATACCCGCTTTAATACATTCAGAAAAATACTCCTGCAATAGGTCGGGGATATCCCGGGGTCGAAACGTATGCAAATCTAGCACATCTTCAATGGGTATGTGAATGGGTTCCATGATCGATCGCACGGTCGATTTTTCTGCCGGATGCCACGGTTGTTGATCTTGTTGTTATGAATGATATAGATTAGCAGAGACATCACATAAACACAACATCTGCGACAAAACGCAGCATGCGGCGATTTGCAACGCCGTTGGCAATTAGCGACAGCGCTTTCAAACTATCATTACATCATATCAGGGTATTGAATAATGAATAACCGCTTCATCGGTTTGCTCATTTTTGCCTATCTATTGGGATCCATACCATGGGGTCTGATTTTGACCCGTGTTTTTGCCCGAGATGATATCCGGCGAAAAGGCAGCGGCAACATCGGGGCCACCAATGTGACTCGGGAGGCCGGGATCCTGCCCGGTTTTTTAACATTGATCGGAGACGTTTTAAAAGGCGCTTTGCCGGTTTTGCTGGCACGCTCCGCTTTGGGTGCTGCCGAAGGACCTGGTGACGGTTATCTGGCAACCGTTGCGCTGGCCGCGTTTTTAGGTCATCTTTTTCCCGTGTATCTGAGGTTTCGTGGCGGTGGCAAAGGGGTGGCTACCGCCGCCGGATGCTTTGTCGTGATTTCGCCGACGGCAGTATGGGTTGCATTGGGCATTTTTTGCAGCGCACTGTGGGTTGCCCGGCGGGTTTCCGTTGGCTCATTGTGCGCCGCGGTTGCACTGCCAATAGCAATTTGGCTAGACACCGGTTCAATGGTTATGACCATCGCCGCAGGCGTGTTTGCGCTGCTGATATGGTTGCGCCATCACGAGAACATTAAAAGACTTTTGGCCGGCACCGAACCCCCTTTTACAGTGCGCAAAGATCCCTCTGACAGATGAATTTTCTACTATCCGGTTTGTCCCGCCAATGGCGGGATTTAGCCTGTTTGGCCCGTTAAATGAGGATTGCATCCAAATCTAATAATCCGGCAAACGGGCTAACTGTTAACGGGCTCAACCCATGAACCTAAAGGGTATCTTTGACATAGCGAATACCCAAATATTGCATGCAAATTTCAGGTATTAGGTGATGCGCATCCAAACATACGTAATCACACCGGCCAAAATAAACTGTGTTTCAAGTAAAAATTCGAGTCGAATGCCTGGAAACATTTGGGCCCGTTCATAGGCCAATATCGTCAGGGTAATGAAAATTGGGCACAGCACCAATGCAAACCCTAATGTCGAGGTCAGCTGCGCAGCGCTTAAAAAGACCAATGCCACCATCAGGATCAGCAAAGTTATTTTAAGGAGCCGCATCGAACGTTTCTCCCCCAGGAGAATCGGTATGGTCTCTTTGCCCACCAACCGATCACCTTGCATATCGAGTATGTCAAAAAATGCGGTTCTGACAAAAACAATGCCGATGGCCCATATCGCCACCATCACGTTCATCCAATTGAGGGTGCCGAATTTCGACAACGGTGGCAGGACTGCCGTAACAATTCCCCAGGCCATCGCAATTAGAAGCGTTTTAGAACCAGGGATATCTCTTATTCTGCGATATTTTGCGCCTGTCAGCCACGGAGGGATCAGCTTCAGGTTGTATGAAAGGCCCAATATGCTCATGATCAGCAAGGCCAAAAACGGAAATATCCCGATGCTGGAAGCGATGACCAGACCGATGCCGCCTGACAGCGCTGCCAATACGGCCAACAGGGTTTTGTGGCGATCGTAAAATTTGGCCCGGTTGGGGTCATTATATCGATCGGCACGGGTATCGGTCAGGTGATTAAGGATATGCATGGATTGGACATAAAGCATGGAAATTAAAATATAGGGAAAGGTCTGGTAAATACCCTGCAATTTGTTACAGGCATAGCAAAGGGCGCCGGCTCCAATGGCAACATACACATTGGTCAATAGCAGTGTCCGCTGAATTTCAAATGCCACCCGCCGCCAGCCTTGTTTGCGTTTGAAAAGCAGCGCCTCCAGGGCCCGGTACACTTTTTTAATCACCCAGTTGGGGGTTGAAGCGCCGGCGGTAATGCCGATCTGGCTGGTGTCTGTCAATTTGTGTAGATCAAGGTCGGCAAGATCTTCCTCGTTTTCGATATGAAAAGCGGGCTTGCCGGCCTGACGGGCAATGTCGACCAATCTTTTTGTATTTCCACTGCTGCGACCACCCACCACAATGACTGCATCTACCGATTCAGCCAATCGCTGAACTTCTGCCTGGCGGCGCTCGGTGGAGTCACAAATGGTCTCAAACACCTTATAGTGCGAATGGCTGTCTGTGGCCCAGTTTTTAACCGCTTGCCATAAATGAGTGTTCAGCGTCGTTTGAGCGACAATGATCGCATTTTCAAATTCAGGCAGGGCTTTTAGTTCGTCTATATTTTTAACCACATAACTTTTGTCTCCGCCGTAACCCCGCAAACCAACAACTTCCGGATGGTTTCTGTCTCCGACAATGATTGAAGCAAATCCTTTCCTGGCATGCTTTTTTATGATGGTCTGCACCCTGATTACCCGCGGGCAGGTCGCATCAATCACCTTGAAACCCACCTCTTGAAGTTGGTCTTTTGTCCGGGGCGGTATGCCATGGGCCCGGATGAGCATGGTTCCCGAGCCCTCCGGTGGGGGCTCATCATAAGCGGATATGCCTTTTTCTGCTAAAATCTCTAAAACCTGCGGATTGTGAATCAAGGGGCCAAAGGTTGAAATAGGGTGCTGGTGCTCTTCTGGCGCATCAAGCACCATTTCAACCGCGCGGCGGACGCCCATGCAAAATCCGGATGTTTTGGCGATTACGATTTTCATCTCAAAGCTTTTTAATTTTCATGCGATGTCGTCGCTGTTTTTTTGACAATCGGCGGGCAGGCCCTTTTTTCTTAGTTGTGGGGGTCCAGCCACTGAAATCATCCGTCTCTCCATCTTTGTGGTCCAGGTGGGCTGCCATGTCGACCTTAGCCTCAAATTGCGGTGAACTAATGGTAGCTGCACCGCAGGAAGCAGCGAAATTGATGATGTCGCGATCCGAGCTGACCACCAATGCTTTTTCGCGTTGTTTGCGCACCATGCGTTTGATCACATCGTCAGCCGATGTTCCCCGGGGTGAAAACTGCACCGAGATCCCTTTTTGCCGGTAATGTTGCTCTGAGAAATTCGGACTGTTTTGACCATCAAAAACCACCGTTATGGGATGTGACTTAATTTTGCGGTAAGTGGCCAGCATATCCACAAGCGCTTCTCGGCCCAGCAGGATGTCTCGTTCATCCAAACGGCTAAGGAATGCGGATTGCCGGATAAGATTGTATCCATCAATGATAATATGAAGTGACATTTAGCTCGTCAATGTTTGCAGGCGGCTAGCGTGGGGTTTGCTGCAGGTTTTTGATCAGACGGTCCAGATCATCATCACTGTAAAATTCAATTTCGACTCTACCTTTCAAGCCGCGTCGCTTAATGGTGACTTTGGTACCCAGATGGCGTGAAAGATCTTCAGCCAGGGTCAGCAGATAGTGATCCTCAGCGCTTTTCCTGCCCACTTTTGGCTTTTTCTTTTCATCCTTTAATACCCGAACGAGATCTTCGGTTTCCCTGACGGATAAGCCCTTTTTTAGGACGGCACGCCATGCGGTCAGCTGCTGGGTGGAATTTGTCGCCCCCAGCAGTGCTCTGGCGTGACCCATTGTGAGGGCGCCTTCCTGGATGCTGGTTTTAATGGCATCGGGTAGCTGCCGCAAGCGCAAAAAATTAGCAACCGCCGAGCGGCTTTTTCCCACCCGGGTTGCAGCTTCATCCTGGGTGAGGTGAAATTCGGATATCAGCCGATGATAGGCTTCGGCTTCCTCGATGGGATTGAAGTTGGCGCGTTGAATGTTTTCAACAATTGACAATTCCAGCAATTTGGATTCACCGATCACCTTAATGATAACCGGCACCTGGGTCAGACCGGCCATTTTTGCTGCGCGCAAGCGTCTTTCCCCGGCTATCAGCTCAAACCCATCATTTTCTTCCCGGACCAAAAGCGGTTGCAGGATACCCTGCTCCTTTATCGATCGACTTAGATCTTCTAATTCGGCATCGGGAAACTGCTGTCGCGGTTGATATCGGTTGGGCTGAATTCGATCTATATCGCAGTAAAAAAAATCCTTGGGAGGTTCCGCTGCTTTTTCAATATCCGGGATAAGTGCCCCCAAGCCTCTTCCCAGAGCCTGTTTTTTGCGTTTGGCGGTCCCAACGGTAGACTTTGTAATGTCGTTTTTCTTTTGCATTTGTTCCCCAGCAACCTTCAATTTAAACAAGGACTTGTCAATGCTTATCGAATGAATCTAAAAAAAACCGTTCTTTCCCCTAAACAAATAACGAATAACCAATAACACCCGATTGGGCGCGAATTTAATCGGGGATACCGTTTGTTTCCAGTATTTCTCTGGCTAATTCAAAATAGCTCTGGGCACCAGCTGACGTCGCATCATAAAGCAAAATGGGCTTGCCGAAACTGGGCGCTTCGCTCAGACGGACGTTGCGGGGAACCATTGTTTTAAAAACCAATGCCTCAAAATATTTTTCGGCCTCTGCTGCGACCTGGTAGGCAAGATTGGTACGTTTATCAAACATGGTTAATAATATTCCAGCAATGTCTAAATCAGGGTTTAGATTACGCTTGATCCGATTGACGGTATTCAGAAGTTGCCCCAGGCCTTCAAGGGCATAATATTCGGCCTGAAGCGGGATAAGCACTGAATCCGCTGCTGTGAGGGCATTAATTGTCAACAGGCTCAGGGACGGGGGGCAGTCGAGAAAAATGTAGTCAAAGGCCTGGTTGAGGCCAGATATCAAATTTTTAAGGGCTTTTTCTCGGTCGGGGTTGGACATCATCTCAACCTCAAACCCGATCAACTCCACATCAGAAGGAATCACTTTCAGGGTGGCAATCTCACTATCTACGATCAAGTTCGCGGCGCCTGCCCGACCCAACATACCGTGATAAAGCGTTTTTTCAAGTCGGGATCTATCAATACCCAGGCCTGAAGTGGCATTTGCCTGCGGGTCACAGTCGATAAGCAACGTTTTTTTTTCCGAAACGGCCAAGGCTGCCGCTAAGTTAACAGCGGTTGTGGTTTTGCCGACGCCCCCTTTCTGGTTGGCGATACAAATGATTTTAGCCATAATCCGGATGCTCTAACATAAAAAGCGGGGTTTGAAAAGAATTTTAAACTATGCCATTGAGAACCCGTCAGTCAATTTAAAATGATTGCTCAGCAATGAACAAGGTAGGGTTATAATTATTAAATTTTTATTTTATATTGGTATGTTAACGTATTTACGGTATGGAATGCAGGTCAAAAAACAGATATCTGATGACAACACGCCAACGTGCCAGTACACCATCGCGCCAAGTTCGTTTTACGCCAATAGATCGGAGAGCCTTGTTTTTACCCACTTAGATGCTATAATACCCAAATCCTATTAACCGGACATATCAGAAATCAAATGTTTCAAAAACTCATATCCATCTTTTCCATCGCCATTTTCTTGTTGGCACCTCTGGGCACGCAGCTTTCTTCCGGTCTGACTGTCAGCGAAGAGGAGAAAATATCCCGCTCGATCGTCCGGTATATTTACAGACATTTTGAGATTATCGACGATCCGGTCATAGTGGACTACGTCAACCAGGTTGGCAACCGGATCGTTTCTGTCATAGAAGAACCTCTGTTTAAATATAGATTTCATGTCATCAATGTTGATACATACAATGCATTCGCTATCCCGGCGGGTTACATCTTCATTAACAGCGGCTTGGTGGCAGCAATGGACTCTGAGGACGAGCTGGCAGGTATTCTGGCACATGAAATCGCCCATGTGAATGCGCGTCACATTTCGCAGAAAATCGAAATGTCCCGAAAAATCGGCTGGGCCACCCTGGCAGGCATGGCCGCCGGTGTTTTAATTGGTGCTGCCGGCGGAGCAGAGGCCGGCCAGGCGGTGTCTCAGGGCAGCAAGGCGGCCAGTGCGGCCGCCCAACTGTCCTATAGCCGCGACAACGAGATACAGGCCGATCAGCTGGGACTGATCTACCTGAACGATGCCGGTTACGACGGCAACGGCTTGCTAAAAATTTTAAAAAAGATGCGAACCAAACAATGGTTTAGCACCGAACATATTCCCACTTATATGCGGACGCACCCCGCCATTGATGATCGCATCACCTATCTGGATTCCCAACTGGCCAGTGCGCCCAAAGGCAAGCGGCCGGGGGCGCAAGTGAACCCTGACGATTTCATGCGAGCGCACACCTATCTGATTGCGCAGTACGGTGATGAAAATTTGGTGTTAACTTATCTGGAAGCCCAGGTCAAAAAACACCCCGAAGATCCCATGGCGCATCATCGCTACGGACTCATCCTGGCCCGGGTCGGCCGCAGAAGCGAAGCGATCAAACATCTCAGAAAGGCATTGCAAAAGCGCGCGTTTGATCCTTATATGCTAAGAGATGTCGGCCGGGTTTACTATTTAGACGGGCAATTGGAGCAATCCTTGAAAATGCTCAAAACTGCCCGCAATATGATGCCGGATGATGCGGATTGCAGTCTTTACCTCGGTCAGACTTATATGGCTATGGGCTTATATGATGAGGCCTCTCCTGTCTTGAGAAGCGTCATCGAACAGTATCCCCGTTATACCAAGGCTTACTACATTCTGGGACAAAGCCTCGGCAAGCAGGGCAACCTGGCCGACGCCCATTACTACCTGGGCGTCTATCATACACATAAGATGGATTACAAAACAGCCCTTGTTCAATATCGGCGTGCATTGAAGTATACCCAGAATGCTGAAAGGCGGTCCACTATCGAGGAGCGCGTAAAAAAGCTCAAAAAAATTGTGGCCAAGCAGCTTAAAAATCAAAAAGGTTAACTGGGTATTTATCCGGAAAGGTTTGCGGTTCAGTTTCGGTGGGCATTAATTGCGGTCAAAATGGGAGAACTGCATCGAAAAGGTGCCCCGACCCTGGGTTGCTGAGCGCAGGTTGGTTGAGTAACCAAACATTTGAGAAAGCGGAACGGTTGCATTGATTACCTGAGCCCCTCCTTTATGTTCAATGGACTCTATTTTACCGCCCCGGGCGCTCAATTCACCGATGACATCACCAATAAAGGCTTCAGGCACAAATATTTCGGCCGTCATAATCGGTTCCAACAAAAACGGACTGCCCGAGTTCATGGCGTCCTTACAGGCCATGGAGGCACTGACGGTATAGGCCAGCTCAGTTGCCAGAGATTCCTTATAATTGGCCTTGATGAGTTTGACCTCGACATCCACCACCGGATATCCCATCATCGACCCGCTTTCAAAAGATTCCCAGACACCTTTTTCAACTGCTGCGATAAACATCTCGGGCAAGATATCACTTGAGATAGCGGCGTCAAACATGTTGCCGGTTCCGCGCGGCAATGGCGTCATGCTGACAGATACTTCGGCGAAATGGCGTTGCCCGGCAATTTCTTTATCAAAAATGGTTGAGGCTGTCGCCGCTTTTTCTATGGTCTCTCGGTATACCACTTGGGGCTTGCCGACATTGACATTGGTGTGAAACTCACGCAGCATCCGGCTGATAATGATCTCCAGGTGCAATTCACCCATCCCTGATAAAATCGTTTGGCCGGTGTCTTCATCTTTGCGAACAATCAATGTCGGATCTTCCGCCATAAATTTGGCAAGAACCGTATCCATTTTTTCCTGATCTGCATGGGTTTTGGGTTCCACCGCAATGGATATGACGGGTTCATAAAACTCTATTTTCTCCAGCAATAGCGGATGATCTTGGTCGCATAATGTCTCTCCGGTGGATGAGCCTTTTAGACCGACAATACCGACAATGCTGCCCGCACCCGCTGTGCTCACCCGCTCCCGCCGATTCGCATGCATATTTAATATGCGAGCAATTTTTTCTTTTTCATTGCGAGCCGGATTAAACACCTCCCCGCCGGACTTAAGTTTGCCACTGTAGATGCGAACATAGGATAATTTGCGGCCGTCCATCATTGATACCTTAAAGATGAGGGCCGCCAGCGGTTCGGTATCTTTTGGGTGGCACTGAATGGCCTGACCGGATTCGGGATGCATCCCTTCAATCGGCGGAATGTCTATCGGGCTGGGCAGAAACTGAGTAATGGCATCCAGAAGCGGCTGAATGCCTTTATTTTTTAAGGCCGCACCGCATAACAGCGGAACCAGCTTCATATCAATGGTGGCCTTGCGGATGGCATCGAGCAATGCGCCCGTATCAACGGCTGATTCCGCCAGATATGCTTCCATAATGTCATCGTCAAATTCTGCCACCGTCTCGAGCAGTTTGTCGCGGTATTCTTCGGCTGTATCTGCCATTTCCGCTGGGATCTCCTGCTCCTCAAATTCTGCACCGAGTGTGTCGTCATCCCACATGATCTGCTTCATGTGGACCAGATCGATAACCGCCTTGAAGTTATCCTCCGAACCCACCGGCAGTTGTAAAATCAGTGGATGAGCCTTTAGGCGCTCTTCGATCATTTTGACGGTCCCCAAAAAATCAGCACCGATGCGATCCATTTTATTAATAAATGCCATTTTGGGCACTTGGTATTTATCTGCCTGTCGCCAAACGGTTTCAGATTGGGGTTCCACCCCCTCAACGGCACTGAAGACGCCGATCGCCCCATCCAGAACCCGTAAAGAGCGTTCAACCTCAATTGTAAAATCAACATGCCCGGGGGTATCGATAATATGAATTTCGGTATTGTGCCACTGGCAGGTGGTCACCGCAGAGGTAATCGTAATGCCTCTTTCCTGTTCATCGGGCATCCAATCCATTACGGCCTCACCGTCATGCACTTCACCGATTTTATGAGATCGACCGGTGTAATACAAAATCCGTTCGGTAACAGTCGTTTTACCGGCATCAATATGGGCGATAATACCAATATTGCGGATATTTCCGATTTTTGCGTTTGTTTTCATCTTATTAACAGCATATTCGCTTTTATCGGGAACTGCAAATCTATATGCCCGGCAAGGGTCTTAGCTTCCGTGCCGTTGATCAAAATTTTAACCGCCTTAATCTGCGGTACATTCAGTACCAGTGAATTGACAATCGAATAAATTGTCAGCCATTCGGAATGTATGCCGCCCGGGTGGTAATCTGCCACAGTCAAAGTAAGATCCACAAAACAGATGCCTTCCTGTGTCACGAAAATCGCGCGGATGGCAGTTGCCGCCGGAAGGGTGCGCACCAATCCCTGTTGTGGGCCTTTGATCAAAGCATCTATGATACTTCTGGCAAAAAACTCAGGATCTTGCGGACTTTTCAGAACACGATTTTCAGCCATAAGATATCGGCTGTCTTTATCCGCAAAATACAAGTGAACCGGCCTATTTTGTGAGCGTTCCATCGCCGTCGGCCGCATGGTTTGTTGGTTCTTTGGCCGATTTTGCGTATCATTTGGACCCATCACTAGCAGTAAAACGATTCCTACAATCGATGCAAATGCTAGAAATCCGATATACCGTTTATTCATCATGATGCCAGCGGTGTGACAGTTTCGGGTACATAAAATAGAACCCGATTTTTATGCCAATCAATGGCTGATGTCAAGCTTAACAGCCGGATACGATTTTGGTATGTGATCAGATCACTATAAAAAAATGCGGCGGTTCCAAGCAAGCGGTCTTGGGAAGAGGGGTTTTGAAAAGCTTATTGCCTTTTTTAGTTTTATGTTCCTTTAAAAGGCTTCTAATTCTCCAACATAGATTCTAAGGCAAAAAACTGATGGATCGACTGTTTTATAGCAATATCAAAGCATGTGGGAGATAACTCCAGTTCGTCCCAGGCATCTATATCCAAAGGAGGAGCAAAAAGCTCCCCGCTGGTTCCGATCCCGAGACCATTAGTGATAATATCAGCCAAGTGGACTAGTGTTGCTGTTATAGGCTGCGGAGCCTCGGAAGGATTGTGATGATAAAAAACATTGTTTTCTAGCGAAATGGGAAGTTTCCACTGTTTTATCAGAAGCTTTGCAACATGAGCATGATCATAACCCATAAAATCTTCTTCTACTTCACGCAATAATTTATTCGTATTCCTCGCCAACCCTAAAATATGACAAGATTCTTCTGGGTAATTACTGTACAGAATTAATCGACCTAAGTCGTGTAAAAGCCCCGAGACAAAGAATTGTTCCGTTTGAGGAATGCCCTTTTGAGTGGCCAACATCCTAGATATTATACCACATGCGATGCTATGTTTTAAAAACTGAAACATATCTACTATTTTTTTTGGGATTTTGTTAAAAGTGGTAAGAATACTTATGCCAAGAGCTAACGCGGCAATCTCTTTTGTGCCAATTAAGATTACTGCCGAAGATATTTTGTCTATTCTTGATTGTAAACTGTAGAATGTCGAATTAACAAGTTTAAGCAGCATTGCTGTTAAACTTGGGCTTTTTTGCACAACCTGAGCGATATCGTCAGCTGTTGAACGTGGATTGGTGATGACGTCATTTAACTCGATAACTATTGAAGGCATTTCAGGTAAATTTATATCTTCCAAAGCAAATTTTATAAGTTTTTCTTTATCAAAATTCTCTGAAGTAATGTTCTGATCTAAGCTTAAATCTGAGTCGGAATTGAAGGAATTGTATTCAGTTCTGAACAAAACAGATATCCGAAATATCTCTTTGATTGCAGGGTGATCACAATCGTTGTGGCGAAACACCTGTTGAGTTATTTCTTTTGATTTTTTGTACTGTTCCGAATTATAATCAGGCTTAATATTTTTTTTGTCATCATTATCTCCACAAATATTTACCTCTGTAACACCCCAGATCTTAAATACCCTGAAATGCTCTGGTTGGATTGTCTTACCTTTCCCTAAAAGGAGTTTGCCACTAAGATCTCTGACCTCATCGGCTAACACCATACCGGGTTTCAGCTCGTTAAGGTGAATTGTTCCCATAGATTTTTTGCCTCCAAATAATCAATATAATTCGTGAACATTCTTTAGACGGACTATCAACTCATTGTGGTCATTTTCGACAACTTTAAGGAAGGTATCCAGATCAGGTGTTCTATTACCATCGAAAGAAGTAACCGCTCCGGCAAATTGGACTTTTAAGTCGAACCCATTTACTGTAATTGGTCCATCATGTAGAGACTTTGTGAGCCTTCGCAATGCAATTCTGGCATTCTCTTTTTCAGTCATTGGAAGAAGAACCACCAGAATGTTTTTAGTTAAAATTCCAATCAGATCCGCATTCCTTAGACTTTTTATTAATTCACCCATGACGGTCTGATTAATTTTCCGTCCACTGAGCTTGCCTATAGGAATCGGTTGATTGGGTACTATCTTAATGATTGAAAATGTGATGACCGAAAATGGGGTATCATATCGATTTGAACGGGATATCTCTTTTTCGATGAATAAAAGTGTGTTTTGATGTGTCAAAATTCCGCTCGGAAGGGCTTTGCGATTTTTCCTTGTCGCCTTTTTTTTGTTTATCCATTTAATTTTCTTAAATATTTGGCGAATATTATTTTCATCGATCTCACCGTTTTGAACGTCTTTTCGCACTCGTGATAAAATATGGTGCAACTCATCGCCTTCATCGACACTTTCTTCTAAAATTTTGAAAATCGTTGTTTGCCCGATAATTTCAGCGGGTGTAGCCGATTTCTGCTGGAGTTCCCATTCTTTTTTTAGCTTATTAAAGCACTCCTCCATACGTGCCATTAGTTTTTTCTGAACGCCCTCTAAGACTTCATCGTCTATGCCTTTTTTGTCTAATCTACTGACGATATCAGATTCTACATTAGCAATGACTTTCTTGATATGATTATCATTTGTATCACCGCCTGGATTAACCGTATCCAAAACGATCTTGGACCCAATACGTTCGATATAGTCGACGAGCAATTCAGTTAGTATCTTATCATCACCAGTTCCCTTGCGAAGCTCCGCGGCCAAATAAATAAGTTCAGCGGCACTTGAAGGATCTTTTTTAAATTCTTGGATAAGATCCTCTGGGGCCAGACCAATTTCCTCTGCACTTTTTTGAAAAATCTTTGTGAGTTCTTCATCATTCAATTCTTTACCAAGGGCATCCAACAGGCCCAGAAATTCTGATGATGACATGCCTTCCTCATTCAAAGCGTTTTTGAGTAAAGGCAGCAGCCTCTTTAGCTCAGTAGGCTCGGGAAGCATTCGCCGAATTATCTGAGCCAGTCGTTCAACGGATATTTCACCTTTTTGATATTCACTTCTTACCAGTTGAATCAGGACCTGGTCTGTAAGAGCATTTGCTTCATCTATAATTTGCTCTTCATTTTCATATATCACACCTAAAGTCTTTTGGGTCTGTATCCCTTTAATCAATTCATCGCGCATATCAGAGACTGCATAAGCCAACTCCGAAAGATTGGTATCGCCAGCATTTTTTTGTATTTTTATTGCTTCATCTCTGATGCGTGCGATCTGATTAGCGATAACAGGTCCTCCAGAGACAACAGGTCCACCTTCGACAAGAGGTTCACCAGTGGTAATTTGCCCATCAATCGGAACAGGCACACTTTGAGTGGATTGTGCTTGAATGTCCTTTGCTATTTCATAATCCTTACTGATTAAATCTTTAGAAAGTTTAATAGGATCTTCAATTAAGTTTTTCAAAGAAAACGTTTTTTCGATCTCTTCCATCAAAGTACTTTCGGTCATCATATTTAAGACTTCACCGAACATTTGATCGGAAGATGTGTCGCCTGAATCCTTAGACTTTTGCTTCAGATCTTCTTTTGAAACAATTTCATCGTCAGCCGTCATTCTTTTTAAAAAAACATGATTAACTTTGACTTTAGATACTGACATGTCTGCCAGTGCATTTTGCATTAATGATGCTTTTGGGAAACTTGTCGGATCAACAAATATTTTAACAAAGCTTTTCAGGTCTGCCTCAGCCACCCCTTTTTCAAATGATATTGATTGAATACCCAATTTTTTGAAATGAGCAGCCAGTCTGGCTGTATTTAGCCGATTATCGAAGGGTTCTTCCTCTACAAAAAAATCTTCCCGATTAAGTATAATGGATACCGGCGAAAGAAAGTTCAGGCCTTCAGAAACGGTTGCAAAAACCTCCTGAATGGATTGTTTCGTGAATTGGTGATCGATTTTATACATGGATGCACGATTATACATAATCGCAAAAGCTCTGCCGATTCTTTCAGAAATTTTATTCGGAAATTTTGATTCTGTCATAATATAGATAGCTCTGTGTTGCTGTTAAAGATAC
>JAAUXU010000198.1_pt1 | contig 38500 bp, 40 predicted proteins | sample 7278151 | NCBI WGS metagenome assembly JAAUXU01 (sample SAMN14350113, study PRJNA611818) | marine sediment metagenome | isolation source: surface marine sediment (1.8m) | place: French Polynesia: Moorea | collected 2018-08 | reverse complement strand
GTGAACCGCATAGGGGCCTACGACGTGCGTGTGTGCACACACGTGTGCGTGCTCCAGTCTCTCTCTATGGCGAAGAGTCTGCACTTCCTGGCAAGACTTTTTCTCTGAAGGGTGGTGGATGTTACAAGTGTGTAATTACGTGGTACTCTCGTATTCCTCCCTCTCTCCCCGAGATTGAGGTGTATTCGGGGTGTCGCAATGGGTAATAGTACTGGAAACAAGTTGGCCCGCACGAAGAGGTGGGTGCCCTCTCTCTTTCTCGTAACGACCCCTCGTAATCGATCGTTCTCTACCCGGAGAAACTTTATGGCTTGTGCTCGGGACCAATTTCGCCAAGTCGTCTTCTCTCTCTCCGTAGGCATCTTGGCGGTTTTCTCAAGGGTGGGTGTAGAGTGATGCCGCTACAAGAGCATTAAAGTCTTACTACTCGCGCAGTTATCTTTTCTCTCTCTCCGTGGGCGGATATGCGTTTAGCATACCTAATTGCCATGCATCCCAGGGCTCAGGGGAGGCAGAGAGAAATCATGCTTGGCCCCAAAAGCCTCGCTCGTCGTCACGAGAAAACAAAAAAAAACCCACGAAACTCGTTCTCAGATCAATCGGCAAGGAGCTCAACAACGAAGCCTTGAAGCGGTTCTCGGTCTGCACCTTTGACTTGGTCTCCTCCCGACTTGAGACTGAACTCGACTGTGGAATGAAGCTTTAGAACCGCAGGATATCACGTGTGCGATTCTCCATCACTGAGTCCGGCCAGCTATAGGATGTTGGCATTACGTAGGCACTCATTTAGGCGAGTTGGAGCGGCGATAAGATATTGCTTCTTAGCCTACGTAGATACTCCGGGACTATATATACCTGCAGGCTGAGGGGGGGGGCGGCCAACACAATAGGAGTATATCTTTACAGCGGTGCGATGTCGCATTGCGGGCAGCTGCTTCATGAGGCTTAGGCGCTATTCAGGCGTACATGCGTGTACGGTACGTTTGTGTCATGTTCTCCAGAGCTCACGTGTCCGTGGCCTGCATGGGCACCGGCCCGATTACGAGTGCACGCTCTGGTTGTATCGTGGCGCTCAGGCCCATACGTTTTGGCGAACAATCTGCAATTCATTTCAGGCCAGCTCAAAGTTGGCAAGTAGGGGGAGGAGGATATTTGTTTAACGAGGATCCACAACAGGCTATCTGTCACTGTTGAAGACGAGTTTTTCCTCTAGTTTTGTTACCAAAGAGCGTCAAGACTTTGGCCTTTGCTATTTTAAGCACAAGGAAGGCCGCGTGAAAACCTTTTCATCCTTGAGCAAGTGTTTCTCTCTCTTTTGTACTGCGATCTTGTTGTACATATGAGTAACCGATATTGTGCAAGGAAGGATTCTACCGATAAGGTCAAATTTCGCGCACGCGAGAGAACATCTTGTTGTTTCTGTCACCACGCCAGCAGCAGCAGCAGCAGCTTCAAAGCTGGGGAAAAATGTCCTGTCAAAGCGATGTGAAAGACGAGAGAACCTGTACTGCATGTGCGTGAGCGCGCGCGAGGACAAGGCGTAGTACGGCATAAAGGCCCCCACACACCTCGACCTGTGCGTTTTGTGGTCGCCTGCTTCTCTCCGACAGCCTTTTTTGGTACGTTGACACGCTTGACGCGTGGATTCACACGCACGCTCATGCGGAGTGTGCACTCATGGACCCCCACACGTGCATACGCACGTACGAGCTGCCCTACTACAGTCAGGTGGGACTGCATGAGTGAGTGCTCTGAAGCACCTACACACACTAGTTTGAGGAGCGACGACACGTGGAAGGGGAGGGGGGGTCGAGACGGCGCGCTCGTTTTGGCTTTCTACGTACGTCCTACACCGGTGCCCCCTTTGGCTCATAAGGGAGTCCTTGTAACAGCAGAAAAACACATTTTATAGCGCAGACACTGGCAGGCAGGCAGGCAGGCAGGCAGGGCTGTTAATAGTCGCTCTCTTGCAGTCTCTTCTGTAATTAAGTCCTACTACGTCGTTCTTAGCTACATTTTTTGTAATTAGTGACTGCGCAGTTGTGTGTGACATGTTATGGTACCTGCGAAGGAATATATCACGTGGTGGAAGGTGCTTGAACGGCCGCCGCCGACGCCTCACCCACTGCTTGTACCTCCATCCAAAAGAAGGTTACTATGTAGGAGACACTGCCTTGTGTTCGACTGTGTTCTGACGCTCTGACTTTGCTTTTGCTTTCAGGTTTGGTCGGGTTCAGAGCGTGAAGCTTCTGAGTAAGTCCCATGGGTCACCGTCGTGTCCGGACGGCGCTGGAGGCGGCGGCGGCGAGTCCGCGTCCGTCTCTTTCATGGACATCACCTCTGCGTGCAAGGCACACAGCGTTGAGCACAGCCTGGAAGACAGAGTGCTCAGGACCGACTTCTACGACCCGACGTCCGGTGGCCACGGGGGCGGCGGCAGCGCCAACGGCCCCGAGTCCGTCAGCGCCACAGGAGCGGGAGGGAGCGATCAAACCGCAGCCGCTGCCATTCAGAGCAGGCTGCATGGGTGAGTGCAGCAAAGGACAAAAGAATTCTTCCCCTCAAAACAGAAAAGAAAAAGTCGATAACAACATTTGTGCAATGAGTCAACGTGGCAGTGGCGGCAACAGCAGCAGCATTGCCACTGCTGACGTCTGCCAGATCCCTCCTTTTCCTACCTTCACAAAAGCTTTCACCTCAACTCATTCGAGGACCGTTTTCGTGACTTTTTTTTTCTGTCTCTTTCAGCGATCTCGACCAGTACGACAATCGCATTTCTAGTCACGGCTACTCCGCCTCAGCCGGCTCCTCCTCGTCCTACTACGCGAGAAGTCGCTACGGCGACGATGCGCCCTACCGGAGAGGCTCCGGGTCGGGCTCGGGTTCCGGGAGCGGCAGGTCAATGTACCGATCTTCGGCCAACAGCTATAGTTCAGAAGGGTAGGACTAAAACAAAAAACACCAACTCTTTACGTGTAATACTGAATAGCAGCCTGTTATAGTACGCCGTGCCCTTAAGTGGCCTTTTTGTAGATGTTGATATGCCTTTCCCCTCCTCTTGACACTGCTTTTCCATATGTGAGTGAGTGCTGTTTGAAGAGTATGCATGTCATACGGGCCCCAGAGAGCCTTTTCTCTATACCTCTCTCAAACGAACGCGAGCACACATGCTGCTCCTGAAACGAGTGCTTCTGCGGTTCGCTTTTCTCACAAGCCTGGTGTGTGTTTGTGTGTGTGGTGCGTGCATGTATGCGTGTAGCCGCTAGGAGAGTTGGCTGATAGTTTTGACGAACCAGCGGTCTCTGCGCTTGCCTGGTTCATTAAAAATTGAGGTCTTTGGTGCGAAGGACCGATTGCAACTGTGTCTCTACGTAAGTGCTATCATAGATTGCTGAGGGCTTCCTCGCCATGCAGTGCGCACAATTTTTAGCAACTTTTTTTGGCCCACCTTCTCAGGACGTCAACTGAAAAAAAAATCCAGACCAGTTGAAATAGGCTGATTTCTTCAGTCCTGGCTGAAAGCTCGTATCATTGCCTCAATTTTTTCTCCAGAGTTTCAACCCAAGAACTCTAGTATTAAATAAGAAGCGTACTCGTCAAGTGTTCCGTGTCTTTACAGTGTGAATATGAGCGACTTGATGCTTGGGATGCAAACAGGTGCCAGTTGTAGCATGACTTGGTTACGAAAGAGACAGATCGCCAAATTTATGCTGTCAACACCGAATGCAAACAACTCGTTATGGTCCACAGCGCACCAATGCCTTGTGATGTGTTCATCCAGCTTTGCATGATCGCAGTTGGATTTTTCCTCATAATCCCTCAGTTAATCGGCCTCGTCTTGACCCTAACTTTGGACGATCGCAACTGCTGAGTGCTGATGAGGAGGGAGTGGCATTGAGAGAACCAGTTTTTGTAGAACAGCTCCAGAGCGAGAAGACAGAACTAAATCTGAAAATCAACAACTGCAAAGGCCTCAAAGGCATGACCTCTCCGGCAAAAAAAGATCAAGCTCATTCACGTCTCAGAAGTCTTATGAGAAGAATGCAATTAAAAAGTTTAAAATATCGTGGAAGGTCTTTGCTCCTTGGCAGTGCTCCTTTATTTAGAAAAGCTGCATTATAATGCTAGGTTTCCAGGGTTAAACTTTGGTTCTGACAATTTTTGTTTCCCACTTCACAAGGAATAGCATTGATCCCAAGTCGACTTAGCACGCATGTAGTACAGTGAAGCTGTACCAGCGTTCACCAGGTTGAAGCAAAATGAGCTCGCGTGAATGGCCAACTCGCAAATGTTTCTGTAGCCATGACAAAGGACTGCAAATGCTACTGTCTGTGCAGTCCAGATGCATTTTGCTCATCAGTGGACGGACGGGGTGCCACATTTAGCTACAAAAGATGTAGTCATTGTGGTCGAGCCCTGGTTGCTGGCCAAGAAATGAGATCACAGGTGAACGCTGCCTGCAGGAGACTGAACAACTTAAAACTTGTCATCACAGCAATATGCAGATCATGACTTGTCAGTGGGAAGTCGAGATGTGGTTGAAAACGTGCGCAAGCTTATTCTCCTTCATCCTGCATAGTATTGCAGGAATATGTATATGTATTTCATCGAACGAATGACCTACCAACTTTGCTAGATCTTGGGGCCAGTGCAGACTGTGTGGGTGTTCTGAATGCTCTAAAAAGGAAAAGAAAGTGTCCAAATTATAACTCCTGATCCTGCTTGGCACTCCTTGGGTGGCACTAGGAAACCACCTCCTCCTCAAGTTCAGTCAGTCCAAGAACCTGGGAGAGGATGGGTAGCGCACGCACACCACTCCCTCCTTTATAGTGAGATACCACTGTTGACTTCTGCCCATCACGTGCATGTGGAGCATATGGAGTAGTACAACAGACTGTTCGTGATTCAGCTCTGAAAGAGAGGAGGGGGGAGCACCATCATTACGTTCAAAGGCCCGAGGCCCCCCGAGCGTGACTGTGTGCATGTGCGTGCGTACGTGCGGTCGGTTGCCATAGCCAACGGGGTCAACTCTTAATGCGTTGTTGGCAACGACTCTGATTGCTCGATGGCGCAAGCATTGCCACATTCGCTGTACTGCGTCTCATGCACAGTCCTTCTTTCTACAGAGTTGTCCACGCGAGGTCGGTCCACATTCGAAGAACCTGACGAGTTCTTTGCATATGTTTACCGACACATGTGTAAGACATGCGCGGGGCAGGAGAGATCTTTTCTTTTTCTACCTCTTTTCATTACTGTTGAGAAATGTTGAGGTATTGGCAGCTTGTGCTATTGGATATGAAGAATAAGTGATAAATGGAGAGAGCGGGCGAAAGTGAGAGAAACTCGATTAAACGAGGCAGTTGGGCCTGCAGAATGTTGTTCTGGAGTAATTGAGTCACTTTACTAGCTTAGTCTGCGCTTCCGCCCCGTTCGAGGCCTTCTTTTCACAGTCTGTCCATCTTTTCCAGGCGAAACTCTGGAAGCTATCGCAGTTCCTGGTCCGACTCGCTGTATTCTTCGTCTGGATCGCGAGTGCCGCCTCCCAATTCTGGAGTGACCGCAGATGGCGGCGGCCCGCCGCACCCGCCGCCAGGATCTTCTGCTGGCGCATACCCTCCGTACCTGAAAGACTCATCTGCTGCTGGTGGCGCTGGTGGCGGTAGTCCCAGCTCTGTGGGAAGCACCGGCAGCAGCGGCAGCGCCAAGCAGCGTGGAATGAACGGACACGCCTCCGTTCGAAACAGCTATCACGCCCACCATCACCCACATCACCCCCACCACCATGGGAGAAGTGTTGCCGGCAGCAGCAGTAACGGGGGCGAGCCGCAGTTGCCTCCGTCGTCACAACGCACCTCGTCGAAGAAGCACCCGCAGCAACATCTCAGTGCAGTGAACAGTGTCAGTGGTAATGGTAGCAGCGTAGTGCAGAAACACTCGAGTAGGCGTGCCAGTGGCGGGGTCACATCTCGGCGGGTGGGTGGCGGCCGCGCCCCCTCGCCGCGCAGCAGCGACGACTCCGGGGAGGACTCGAGTGGGTCCGACGCCGGTAGCGATGGTGAAGAATGCAGTGGAGGCCGCGTGGGTGGCAGCGGCGGCGGAAACGCCGCCACCTCAGACTCTGATTCGTCAGATTCGTCAGATTCGTCTTCGCGGTCGTCGACGACGGCAACGCGCCGCCATCATGACAAGCTGCGGCTACGACGTAGTCTGAACGCCAAGCCAGTGGTCGAAGCTGACAGGACAAACTGTGCAATATTTCTAGGAAACCTGCCGCTGAGGCAAAGTGGTGAGTAGCGACGGTCGTTGGACGTCGTCGGACGTGCAATGGTTGGTACTTTGCAGTAGAAGTCTCCCACAGAAAGACCCGACAAGTACAAATGCTAGTTCTGTAATTCAGTTCTTTCTAATACCTCACACACTTGTGCGTAATTCTCTTTTGATATGCCATGTTATTGTGTTTGCACCCGGTGCTGGCGCGCATCCTGATGCTGCTGACAACGACGATAAAGAAGTTAACGTTGACTGCAAACACCTGTAGGGAAATTTCTCACACGTCACTCAAACTTTTCTTAGTGGGCGGGCTGATGATCGCCTTCCGTCTCTTCCATTTTGCAGATCTCGCTCTCCAGGAGTCTCTCCACAACGAGTACAACAAGGTGTTCCCTTCGCTGACTGCAGTACGTGTGAGCCGCACTGACGGCGTTGGGGGCGGCCGCTGTGCTGTGATCTACTTCTCTTCGGCGACCGACGCGAGGAAGGCGGCCGAGGAGACGCGCCTCTTGACGAACGGCATCGCCGCCGGAGCAGAAGCCAGTCTGCTGCTCGCAGGAGACGATCTAGTCGAAGAGAAGTAAGTAAAGACGTTGCAGAGAAGCTCTTCGTGGTACAGCTTTGGGGGGCACGTAGTTCAGGGCGTATGAGATCGACCGGAAGCTCCTTTTAACCCGGAGAGCTACTACGTGTAATTTCCGGTGTTCCTTTATGCGTAAACGTTGCGTAGCTAGATAACAGTGGTGGCTTCATCGCTGATAGAACCGACAAAGGCTTTCCACTCACTCTGTTTTCCCAAGCCATGCGTCTGTACAACATATTTTGATTGATTTCTTCACCGTGCAAAGTAGAAGACTCCGGTAGCTTGAGAGCAGAGATCGTGGACTGTGTTGCGTGAAAGCCTTGTTATCGTGGGCGCGGCCTCAGTTCACTGTAAAAAAAATATAGTTCAATAGGTGCCTCATATTCAGTATTGCTTTGGGTCTGGTTTTTAATGGATTGGTTGTAGTGTGCATTTCTTCAAGAAGTGGATCGTGAATCCAAAGTATTCAAGGCTCTTACACGCTCTTAACGTAGTTCTGACACTTCCTTCGTCTTGCCCGCGTCACTCACTGTGCCTTTCATGTTGCATCCGTTAAATTCCACTTGCAACCACCCTCGTGTTGAAGCAACTCTGGGCTGTTTTCTCAAAGCAGGGTTTTGGGTGTTGCAAGTCCAGATCCAAGTTGTCCTCCTGGTTTCCTAAGGGTCACTGAAAACAGCATCCTGGCTGGCGCAAGTGTAAATGGTTGGGCCCTAAAAGTTTCCAAGCTACTCAATAAATTTGAGCCCCTAAGCTTTTGTCACTTGTCAAGTGAGGATCCCCCTTAAAATTCCAAGCCTGCATGCCTATGCCTGTTAGGCACACAAAGAGTACAAAGTCACACATAGGGTCGCAGAAGTAAGATTATTGAAAAAGTTAAAAGTTAAACTTGCCACAGTGAAGCTACTATTGCCACACACCATGGCCACAGTGAATCAATTTAGAACTCTGCAACTTGTTAAAGAAAATGAATGCTACTACATGTGATGTCAGTTCAGATAGCACTCTCTGATTCACTCGATTCTTATACCCTGAGAGGTCGTTGTTTTCTTTTTGAACTAAAATGAGTTAGTCACGTCGAACCGAGTTGCAGAAACCCGAGGTTTCAGGGGACAAAAACAGGGTTTCAGGTTGAGGTAAAACTGGGTTGCAAACCATATCCTTGTTGACCTTCCCTGTCCCCATGCACTTGGAAAGTGCATGAAGGGTCATCCTATGAATGCACTTATTCAGACCTTGACTCTGTTATAAATTAAACCTGATAGAGTTTTGTGGCTTTTAAAGGTTAAGGTGCGGGCCACACACTTATTGTTATATCGTCAGGTCATTGCACGATTGATGTATTCAGAATGAAAGCTTGGGATGCACGAGATGTGACCTTTATCCAGCAGCCAGAGCTGTGCTGTCTTCTGAGGGTTGGCACAGGCTCTGCAAGTCATGTCATCTACAACTGCTTTAGTCTCAAAATTCACTTGTGGCAACAGTCACATCTTGTTTTTAGTAAATATCAAAGCAGTGCTTGCATGCCAGAGTACTACTCGACATTGTACAGGTTCCACCTATGCTTTTTCATGACTTGAAAAGATTATTCGATCAAACTTAGCGCTTTGACTGTAGAAGATGTACTTTCTGCGCTTGCGAACGTTAATAAGATGCAACTTTCTCCTTTCTTTCTTTCTCTCTGAAAGTTCCACCTGAATAAGTGCATTTCTTTTTTGAGTGAGCCTTTGTCGAAAGTATGAGGCTTTTTTCCTCACACGATATGTACACCACTGTCTAAGACTGGAGAAAAATCCTCGTCCACCCTCTCTTAGTATAGGCTAAGGGGCACTCAATTACTTTCCGGAAGCTTTCTGGAAGAGGAGCATCTATCTCCTTTTCTAGCCTCTTCCATTCGGGCAAATGAGGTCACGTGGGAGAGTTGTTTTTCAGGATAGGCTGGCTATACAGCTACTACGCCCTAATCATTTTGTACTCGAGAAGCCTTGCAAGCAACATGCACCAGCTCTGAGAAAGGAGGCTTAATTTGATGAAAGCCATTTTTCGTCCAAGGAGGCTTCCATTCTCCCAATATCCCCTTTGCGTATTCTTGAAGAAAGGAAGCATAGAGATAAAAAGACCCCCAAAACGATAGAAAAGACCCCCTCCGTCCTCTCCCAAACAAGGATCTTTTGACAAGGGCTCAATAAGCGTTACTTTCTTTTGTGTGGCTCATCATGAGACAGTTTTCATATCGCAGAGGCCACAGCTCTATTCTGTAAAAAGCTGGCTGTGGCAGGAAGGACACACTCCTTATAATTGTACAGCTATATTTCAATAATGGGTGGTTACTACGTGTGACTCATGTGGCTTTTCTCTTTCTTTTGAAGGCGCCTCTATCGACCACCTGACTGTGAGCTGGACGAGTTTCACCCGCGTGCCTCCAGTCACCTGTGCGTGTCCGGCGTGGGCCGGGACGTCAATGCCGACGTTCTCACTACCAAGTTTGCGGACTGCGGCGAGATCCTGGACGTCGACGTCAAGAAGTCCACCAGCCAAGCGCTCGTGCATTTCGCAAACGTGTCCTCCGTAGTGGTGGCCATCAGGGCGCACGACGGCGAGTCCTTGCTAGACACGAAACTGAAGCTGTCGTTCGGACCGCCGGTGCCCTCAAAGTGCGTGTGGTGCGCCGGATTCGGCGACGGCACCAACGAGAAGGTGCTGCACACCGATTTCAAGCGCTATGGAAAAGTGCAAGAGGTGTTCATCGACCGAGTCAGGAAGCACGCGCTCGTATACTTCGATCAGGTAAGAGTGTGCTAAAAAGACGTATTCGTCTAACGAAGTGCACGCATCGAACAAGAAATAATAACTCTGGTTTTCACGGACCTCTCTTAGTTAGCCAAAGCCGACCGACAGTAGCAATTCTGGTTTCGGCATAACGTTTCTGTGAACTTTTAATGCAGATTGCGTGGTCTTGCGTGGTCTAGCTTGGTCTGGCTCGCATGCATACGCTAGCTTAAGGCTTGTGGGTAGAGCAGGTAGCTACAGCAGCTGCTGCTCAGTTGGTTAGGCTCCCCTGCACCGACGGTGACGAGGGCAGGATCTGACACTCCTTTTATCTTCTCTATGTTACTTCTCGTGTCCTCGGTCATGTTGCTTATTGCAGCCTTTTTCTGAAAGCTTCCCTGTCCCCTCCCATTTTCTTTTATGTTGTCGCTCTTGGCCTTTTTTTGTTACTTGCTCTGTATTTTCTCTCAATTTGTTCATAATACAGTCACCTCTGCTTAAGAGAGCAGAATCGGTTAACAGAGTGCCTCAGCAAAGGCTAGACTTTTCTGGTACCTGTCCGAAGCATTCAAATGATGCATGATATAGAGAGGAGTTTGAGCTCTGAATTCCTGCAATGGCATTTGCGTGAGTTTATTTTGTAGCACACACATGTGGCTGGGCAGGTATTAGCGCAAGACTTCGTGATGGTGTCCATGGACGACAGCGCTTCTTTCTCCTTGCCTTGGGAACACTGATACTGATACGTGAGGTTGTACTTATTTTGACCTCAATGAAGCCCCTTAAGGGCAATTCCAGGGATGGTGTGGGCCGCAGCAAGTCAGCCAGTCGAGGGAATTTCTCTCTGCAAGACTTTGGGGGCTCCTGAGCTGCGTAGACTGGGGCACCATCCAGGTGTATGGGTAGTTTCCCCCTGGGGTTAGTTAGCGTAGGTCCACGCTCAAAATGTGCTGCCTGGACCTTCCACTGGGTGTCAGCTGATCTTCTGCAGTCCAGAACAAAAGTATGGGAGCATGACCTCCATGTCACGAGTGACGAGCCCCAAGGGCGGTGTACTATGCCCTGAAGACACCCGCTTGACTTGAGCTGATGCTCCGGGGTTACCTGGCACTGCGACTGAGGCTGGTCAGCAGAGTTGATTGTCTGAATTGAATAGTTCTTCCTTGTTAATGGGTGTGATGCTTGAGGTAACTGAGGATGATTTTGATCCTATGGAGCCTCGTCATCCTCGGAGCATTGGCGAGGGATGCCTTGCAGCCAAATGCTGAAAACAGTGGTCAACTGCCCTGCACATGGTTAAGTAGGCTACTACGTGGTCTGTGGCCACCCCCTTGGACTGTAGTATCAGGTCGTTGTTAACCCTGGCCCTGGCGTCATCTGGGAATGTCTCGTTCTGTCCCTCCAGAGACTTACTCAGTCATAGTGGAAGTGACGACTGCAGATCGCTCAGTTGACAAGAGGTTTCATGCTCACGTTCGCCAACACTTCCCAGCATTCTGCTGGGGTTGAGATAAGAGGACTTAAACTTGAGTCTAGACTTTAGTCCCATTCCGCAATATGTAACAAAATGACTCGGTGGAACTTAGGCAAAAAAGGAAAGAACATGTGTTTTACCGTTGTTGCCATCTACAATTGACATACAGGTTTTCCTGCTTCATGGGAATTTTCCCACTGCACACATTATGACCTGACCCAGTAGCAGCAGCCACTGCACTTGAGCCGAGAGACCAAATCCGTGCAACTGCTGCACAACGCGCAAAGTTTGCATCAAGGTTGTGGATGTTGTCACAAGAAATGTCAAGCCCACCGTAATAAATGATGTCTCCTCCCAAGTAGCAGCTTGAGCCAGTCCCATTCTGGCCCAGGCGTGTCTCAATTGCTTTAGCAACTACGCTTTTTACAACCAGTACTGTTGCTCGCAGAGACGTAACGTTACTTGCGTAAGCACGTTTTGTCGGCGTCTCCCTGACAATCATGCATATTGCACAGCAGATAAAAGCTGCTCTGCTTCTGCCTGGGGCTTGAACGTGCCCGAATTTTGCCCCGATCCCTGTCACACCGGTAGTGGAGCAGTGATTTGATCCTTGGCAGGCAGTTGGCATTTTGGAGTTGAGCCCTCCCCCTCCCCCCCTGCTCCAAGCTGTACCGTAGCATGAGCCTGGAGTCCCTGCGTCGTAATTGCACAACATTTAGATTAACATCTCTCTCTCCTCGCTCGCTCTCCCTCCCTCCGTGATTAGTTTTCTCCTCCTCCGGGGGAAGAGTTTCTTTTTTTTTTGCCACGGTTTGTACCGTGTGGAGGTACAAGCGCGCGCGCATGTATCACGCCACAGCCGGCGCCACGACCAAATGCATCTCCAGAGCCCGCTTAATTGGCCATGAATGCCTGTCTTGCAGCTGCGAGAGCGTGGCATACGAAACAAATATCCGCGCTAGGAATGAGAGAGATTAATAATGTCTGCGAGGGCCGCGACGTTGATTGGTGGTGGACCCCTCGGGCTCGAGTCACTTTTTTTCCCCCTCGCTCTCCATGCACGGCTTCTTCTTCTTGTTCCATCGTTCACCCGTTGTGCGAGCCGCAAAATCCGCGTTTCGACAAAGAAGAGCCTCGTTCCTCTTGATCGATCGACTCTGATGAGCTCTTGCTCAATGGAATAAGGCAAACTTCCTGCGTCAGATCCAGGCAAAGTGGCATTTAGGTAACCAAACGGTTGCATTTCGTAATCTGAGCCTGTTATCGGTGACCTTTTTGCATTGCAGCAGCTCCTTCTGGAGAGTCGACTCTTTGCTTCCTTGAATAGTTCTACTGGAATTGGGTCGGCCATCAGTTCTAACTCTCTCCTTTCTAACATTATCGGGCCTTGCAATCTTGGGGTCTTGGCCACTGATTGGGAGGCCCAATCTCTTCTTCCCCCCCCCCCCCCTTTCACATTCTCTCCGCCAGAGCTTGATGCCACACGCGCACACGCGACCTGTTTCGTCTGGGCACTATCTTATTACCTCCTACATACGGCGAGACTGCATTTTAGACGGAGCAGTGGAGAGAAATCTACGTACTTGGCTACATAGACACACAGCAGGAAGGCTTAAACCGTCGGGTGGTGCCAGGGGGCCTATATCCAAAGATAAGGGGGACGGAGGAAGAAGGCTCTCCTTAAGGTCTGGCTGAAAAGTGACTCATGTTACACTGGATAGTCGATATTAAGTAGCGATATTTAAAGGTCGTTGCGTCCTTGCGTTGTCGTGAGAACCCCCGGCATGGGAAATCAATCACTCAGGTAGTAGTAGTTCGAACAGGTTCTCTCTTCTTTTTTTTACCCTCTGATGGCACAAGTAGTGTTGTGCACTTACGGTAGCACACGCTGGCCAAGAATATTAATGATCACAAGATGAAAGTTACCGCGAAGAACTGGCAAAAGAATTTCTGTTAGCCACATGCATGGCCTTAGAGTGTCAGGAGCCGCAGCTGCTGCAGGCTGGCTGCATATATGGACATGCAGCGTGAGCCATGAAGAAAAAAAAAAAAGCTACGCGCGTGGACAGAAAGGTCAACAGCTTGAAGGGAGACGTGATTGGGTTGGGGGTTGGGAGAGGATCACAGGTGTGGAGAGTACAAGTACGGTGTAAGCTCTGCACGCCAGAAGCGTGGTCGTCTAGGTGACATCAGCATCTATGAACTGATAAGCTTTGTTGCGGTGATTTGCGAGCTGCCTCTGCTCCTACACCAGCTGTTCCAGATTTCAGATAAAAAGTGTGCAATAGGTCCTTATTCTCTCTTCCCGGATCCAAATTTTCCAGATGACCGCACTCAGTCTGCCCACCAAGTCCACGCAACTCCACTGCCAGGTCCTCAGGCTCCTGCACGAGTTCGTGTTACTTACGTCGTGTCGCTGGATAATTTTTCCAAATTTGACTTGGACAGTGTACTCCGATCTACGTTATGAAAATGTATGAAAGGGCATTGTCCTGATCACGACAAGCACGCGGGCGGACGGGAGGAGCGGGGGTCGTTGTCGTAGTAGAGAAGGTCTCGTTTAATGCGTGTCCACAATCGAAAATCGTTAATCTTCAGTTCCCTGGGGAACATGTCAAAGTGAACTCAGTACTTATCTTGGCAGTCGGACCCATAATGATAACCTTTTTCTCTCTCTCTCCGACAGACACTTAAGGCTCAACGCGCTGTCGTGGAGATGCGAGGCCGCCTGGTGAAGGGCTCGCGCCTGCAGACCGACTACGCCAGCTTCGAGTGCCGGACTGCCTTCTTCGAGAAGTGCAAGCAGAAGGGCAGCGGTAGCAGCAGCACCGGCAGGCAATACTCGTGGGACCAGGACGAGCAACACAATAATGAGAGGTAAATATGAATGTTCAAATTATGTTTGTTTACCTTCCAGTAAGCAGATGATGTCTTAAGAGACAAGAGAGGCGTGTGTTCCCGCAGACCTAGAGCAGAGATACTTTGGGTGATACATAGGCTGAGATCCCTACACCCTTTCCCCAGACCTCCAGTACACCGACCGCGCCTTTCTACATTTCTCTTCCCTCAGCCAGAGGACTCTTATCTCCTATCTCCTTCCTCCATCCTCTCCACTCTACCTTGCCCTATTACGTAGCAAGTATTAGTAGTCTCAAAGGAAACCTCTTGCATCCTCATCCCAGAAATGCTGGCCAATTGGCTAGGGAGAGAAAGTCTCCTCTTAGAGGAAGTAGGAGCCTTTGGGAGCCTGCTGCAAGTTAGATTACAGTAGATAAGAAGTGCCAGCACTGTCTGAACCCAAAAAGATGAAACTCAACTCATAATGGGACATGTTTTCTTCCAGGAATGATGACTACACTAAACGATCCAGTGGTTACCTCGTGTCAGAAGGCCGGTCGCCGCGGGACTTCGGCCGCTTTGACAGTGCTTCACCCAAGTATGGTCGCGGTCCTCCGGCAGCGGCGAGTCCCAGCACGACCTCCGGTACCGGTGGCGTCGGAGGGAGCCTCTACGAAGGACACGGTGATCTACGGGACTCGCTCAATAGATCTAAAGAGCACCGGAATCGAAGTCACCACTACACTTCCCACCACCAGCGGTACCATTACGAAGGTGGTAGCGGCAGTAGAAGATATAGAGACGCCTCGCCCACGAGTTCCGGTGACGAAAAAGAAAAGAAGCAGAAGGGGGGCGGAGGTTTGGACAGTGGGTTGAGCAGCGAGGACCATGGCTCGACGGGCAGTGCAGTCTCCACCGAAGAGATCCATGCTACTGGTGGTGGCAGCGTATGCGGCAACCACAGGAAAGGGTTGAGCTCTAGAGCGTCATCCGCGCTGACAGTGAAGGTGACGGACTTGGACAAGGTCCGGCGACCGTCGTCCGACTCGGCCCGCTCGTCCCACCTGGACGACCAGTTGTCGGACATGGCCTCTCCCAGAGAAATCCCACTTTATAAGAAGAGGTCGTCGTCCTCCCGTTACGGTGGCGGCGGTGAGGAGGATGACGACGACGAAGATGGGGGCCGCCCCGGAACGCCGCTATGCGATGAGCGTCCGGAAAACCTGAATCCAGATGCGCCGGTGAGATTGTCTTCGCACCTGCGATCATCGTCATCATCGTCAGAACCTATGTCGCTACCCCTTCCCGGATTCGCGAAGCACGTGCTCAACAACCCTAAGGTCCTGAAGTCCTCAGCATCATACACGCCGTCGTCCTCAAAAGACAGAGATCCGCGGCTAAAGCCTTCTACTTCTTCACCGAACTTGAAGTCCCCGCCGCTCCTCAAGTCACCTGCGTCTGCTCCCGCGTCCACGGTCGCCAGGCAACACGTCTTTCCCGCACCAAACAGCAACAGTGATCCCTACTCAGGCAAGCCGCAAGATCCTAGGCTGGCTGCCAGTGGTTCCGGTCTTTTGCAAGTAGCTTCAAGGCACCATCATCACCATCACACTGCAGCAGCAACAACTTCAGAGTCACCGGTAGATCAAAAGTCTCCATCACCAATGCTGCCGACGCCGCCGACAGCTTCATTGTCGGCGCGGTCGTCCTCGAACGTGGATGAGAGCGCTTCAGACTCGGAGAAGGAATCTTCCTCCCTCGAAGAGAAGTCCCTTGAAGCCCGATTGCGCGCGCTGGACGAAAAGTATGAGAAGTGGTCTGGATCGGCAAAACTTTCGACGATGTCGTCGGTGGTGGGCACATCAGGCGCCATCATTGGCGGCTCCTCCACACCTGGCACACCTTCCTCTGCTGCCACCTCTGGAGCAGCCACTAGCAGCGCTTCAGCTGTCACCACCCCTAGTGGCCTTAGCGGCGGAGGAGGAGGTGGTACGCCACTCCCTGGACTTAAGCTCAACTTCGACTTGAAGCCCAACCAACCGTCAGAGATTGTCCAAAAGCTGTTATCTCGACGCAGCGTCTTCGACGAGGATTCTAAGCGTCTAGAGAGCATCAGCCAGAGTGTGGTGTCTTCCAAGGAACAGAAAGAGATCAAGACTTCGGTCGCCTCGTTGGCGGTGGGATCAGTCAATTTTGGCTACAACGCCATCTCCACCCTGTCGGACAAGCCGCCATCATCTGAACCCCTTCAGCCAGCGTTCAAGGGCTCTGCGCTACCCAGGCACATCCCCACCATGCCGTGTTCTTCAAGTCTAAAATCTGACTTATTTAAGGTAGCGCCAGTGCCAACTACAACCAGTGTTAGCAGTTCAGTGACTACGTCTAGCGACCCTTCTTTGCTAGTGAGGACGAGCAATGGCACGAAAATATCTCTTGCTACAAAGGTTGTGACGATTCCAATTAAGGTTAGGAGGCCCCAGGTGTCCCCGGGGGTGTTACCCTCTGTACCGTCGTTTACCAGTAGTGCTAACCTGACTGGAACAACCAACAGTGTGCTCTCAACTGGACCATCAGGTGTGAACACTACTTCGATGGTCACTACCGCTGCCCTCTCATCGACTTTGACTTCTTCATTAACTACGGGTATCTTCAACAAGGTGACGACATTGTCAGGCACCACGAGTTCGTCAACCGCGGTCACTACGGTTGTGGATTCAAGACCAGCTTCCACTAGCCTGACGACGCCAAGAGTGCAGCAACCAGATACCAAATCGCCCATGTCACCGGCCACGCCAAAGAATGCTACTGGTTCTGTTGCACCAGATGACACCAAGAAGCCTACCATTGGCCAGGTCAAGCCTCTGTTGGTCGCTTCCGCCAGGTCACCAGCTCCACCATCGTCGTCAGCGCCACTGCCCAGCGTGGTGGGAGCCTCGACGAACACAACACCTATCAAGCCATTGGCTGATCATAGGCAGAAATTTGTATCCACAAAGCCTTCAGCGACAGTGACGCCAACGATCAAGGCAAGTGGCAGCGGTGCCGGGGGTGCAGTGTCACTAAGATCGACGCTCAGCGCCGCCGCCTCCACCAAGACCGTGACTACGACTACCGCCGCTAAAACCGCTGCAACAGCAGCTGCGGCTTCCATGGCATCCATCCTGGCCGCCCCAGTCGAGAAGGGCGAAGCTAGCAGCACAACGTCGAGTCCCAAGAGTGAACCGAACCTAACAGCGGGACCTTCGTCACTGCATAAAACAGGAGCAGTCGTTGGAGCTGGTGTAGACGCAGAGCCAGTGGTTGTTCTTTCTGCTCAAAACGCAAGCCGCGCTACAACTATCAAGAAGAGCGAAGTGAAGGCTGTCCAGATTTCTCCTATCAGTTCAACTCACCCGGAGATTACATCGACCGTCCAGGTAGGTCTGGTTTTCAGGTTGAAGATTGGTATGACAATTGTTAAGTGTCTTTTACATACGGAATCATTCTCCATTTCATACTGTCTTTTTTATAGGTTTCCCCCGAGGACGAAGACGTCCTCTCTCACGTCAGCTCCACCACCAAGGAACTGGACACTAAGAGCAACCACATCATTCCTAAAAAGGAACCCATGGACCCCAAAAAGGAGGCGCCTATCAAAAGCCTCAGCAAGATCGATGATCTTTTCTCTGTCGGCAAGTCGAGTACTCTCAGCAGTGATACAAAAGTGGCCAAGGATCCTCTGAGAAAATTGGAGAAAGACTTCAAGAAGGCCAAAGACTCTTCCCATCACCGCGACAAAAAGTCTTCGTCCAGTCACCGTAGTGAGGTGCAAAAGAAGCTCAAGGAGAAGCAAAGCAAGGAGCTTCAGGGATTCCTCCAGGGAACTGACACTATTCTCAAGAAGGAGGTCAAGAAGGAGACAAGCCGTAAGGATCACGTCAGCAGCAAGGAAAGCAAAGACCACAGCAATAGGGACAAGGCCAAGGAAAAGGAGAGTGTCAAGCGGAGACACAGCTCGGCGCACGATGAGTCCAAGCCGGCAAAGGTGGCCAAAGTATCTACATCTTCAATGTCAACTACTACGGCGTCGACTAACGAGCCGCCTGAGGCCAAAAAGGCAAAGGTGGCCGCCATGGGCAGGATTCCAAAGATCAAGAAAGAACCTTCCTCACTTGCAGCTGCCACCAGTGCTGAACTTGAAGCAAAGAACAAGCACAAGAAAGACAAACGGAGAGGAGAGGAAGAAAAGAAGCACAGGAGCAGCAATAGAGACAAGAGCCACCACAGCAGCAGCAGTAGCAGCAGCAGGGACAAGGACAAGAAGCACCATTCCTCCTCATCTAAGAGTACCAGCCATCGAGACAGCAGCAGTGGCAAACACCACAGCAGAGATGGCAAGAAGAGTACTTCCAAGACCAAGGAATTGAGTAAGGGCGACAAGGTGTCTTCGGACGATGAGTCCAAGAAGAAACCTAGGAAAGATAGGAAGGAGAAGCGCGAAGAGCGGCGCAAGTCCACCTCCTCCCGGAAGAACAACCGCTCCGAAGATTCCAGTGATCCCGATATCAGCGACGGAGAAAAGGTCTTTTCAATCTTTGACGAGCCTGTGTTTGATCAAGACAACCCCGTTTACTTCTCCATGTACGACAAGGTGAAGTCGCGGCGTTGTAAGAAGACAAGCGAGGATGAGCTGAAGCGGCAACAAGAAGCTCTGAGAAAATACAGCAAGATCAAAAAGAGCAAAAGCAGCGCCAAGCGTGTAAACCTTGACTCCCTAGAGTCTGGAGACAACTGTGATAGTGACAATGGCAGCAGCAGCGTCAAGAAGGCCAAGAATAAGCGCCTACTTTCCAGCTCATCTGAGGACGAACGTGAGAAAAAGCAGCCAATGTCCAAGAAGTCTAAGTCCATTAAGCTCTCTGAAGACGAGGACGAAGTTAAGAGCAAGAAGCCTCTCACCACCCAGCGCAAGAAGCATTCCTCTATCTCCTCCATGGACTCCGACTCTGAGGAGGAAAAGACTGAGAGCAAAAATCGAAAGAAGAAGAAGTCCTCTTCCACCTCTAGTTCACGCCATTCCAGATCTATTGACAGCTCCTCCGAGGACGAGGAAGAAACCAGCAAATTCAACAAAAAGGTCGAGACCAAGCAGAAAAAGAAGAGTTCAATTTCATCGCCTAAGTTATTTGTCAGCAGCCACAAGGGTCCTAAAGTGTCGGCCACCGCTAAGGTTAAGACTGAGTCGCTTTCATCCGACTCGGACGATGATGACGATGACGCTAACAAAAGTAACAAGAATGCGGCCACGGCTGTGCTGGTGCCCAAGAAAAAGTTCAACAAGACCGGCCCTGGTAGCGACTCGGACATGAGGTTGTTGTCGAGCGATTCCGAGGCTCAGCATTACAATCAGCATCAGGAGAGACTCTCCTCAACGCCACATCCTCCCAAAGGTGATGCCAACAAACCTGAGGCCGCCAAGAAAGAGAACAGAAAATCCTCTGAAGACAAAAAGAAGCAGCCAAAGAAAGACGTCAAGAAGAAAGCTACCACCGTATCGTCTCCTATTACGCCAGTTTCATCCGCCGGCAAGCCCAAGAAGAACAACGAAAAGCTGCCCAAGAAAGAGTCCAAGACGAAATTGGAGAAGAGTGAGTCTGACAAGAGGATCATGTCGACCATCTTCGGTTCCTCCTCTGACGAGGATGAGGTCATATCAGCGGTGGAGGAGAGTAACAAAGCTTCCAAGAAGAAGAAGCAGCGAGAGCAAAAGAGGACTTTAAGTCCCGTTAAGCAAGCTCCAACTGTCACCAAGCAGACTGAAACAAAGAAAACGCTATCCTCTGCCCTCCTGGACTCTGACAGCGACATGTCGAATGGTGACGGCCAACTTAAAATCGACAAAAACAAACTGGACAGCAAAAACACTGGCGCCGATCGCAAGGACGACTCGCCCGCCCTGTTGTCAGAGAGCGACTCGGAGCAACATTCGAGGCCACCAACACCTGGCCTTCCTGCGGACTACGTGACGAAGACGAAGGAGGAGAATAAAATGCCAAAGCTTCCATCAAGCAAAATGCGCCACAGCTCTGGTGGAACCTCCAGAGACAGTAATGATGAGATGAAGGAGCAGCCTGAACATGCTTCCAAGAAGAAGAAAAAGAAGGATAAGAAAGATAAGCATAGGCGATCGTCTTCAACGCACGTTGAGGTTAAAAGTGAACCCAAAATTGAGGCCACCGAAGACGTTAAGAAACCTGAGGAAGAAGCCGTGGTTGAGGACAAACCAAGTGAAAACTTCCTGGCAATCAAACAAGAGGTCTTTGAGAATGATGATGAAGAGCAAGATGTGGAGGCGCAGAAGAGAGATGAACTCTTGGAGAAATCGATTGCCAGCATCATCAGTGGTGTGAAGAAAGAGGAAGAGGAGGAAGAGGAGGCCAAGGCAGTGTCAGACTTGCCTGTCGCCCCTTCGAAAGGGGACCCCACCAAAAGGGCAGTCATCTCGCAGGAGGAGACCGCCCAGGCTGTAACTGCCCTTTTGGGAGAGTCCTTCCAAGCTGACAACGACAATGATGCCTTCGAGAAGCTCATCTCCTCTCCTGGAGAAGCAAGAGCAGCCACACCTCCAGCGACTACGCCAAGTGAGCCAAGCACTGGTCCCATCCAACAGCAAGAGGACGAGCGAGAGACTTCCCCGATGACAGAGTCTGTCTCCATGAAGACCGAGACGGCATCCACAGCCGCAGCAGAGCAAGAGAGCGCCGAGGCTGCTCTGGCTGTTGCAAGTCTCGAAATAGACTCGTCTGCCTCCCCAGCCTACGCGTTAGCCTCGTCACCCGATAAGGCCGCTCCTGCTAACACTGAAGCTAACAAAGAAGAATCTTTCCCTGTGAATAAGGTTGAGGGCGAAGGGGAAGAGGAGAGTGTGGGCAACATTGCTGCGGAGATATGTCGCTCCTTGGAGGGAGAGAAGTCGCCAAACAGCTCTCAAACGCCCAACGAGGAAGAAGACGACAAGGTGGAGGAGTCTGACTCCGAGGCCACCACTCCAAAGAAGGCTGTCCGCGGTGGTCGCGGTCGTGGCAGAGGTCGTGGAGCCAGAGGTAGAGGCCAGCATCAACCTCAGCAGGCACCTTCCCAACCAGAGACATCACCAAAAGAAGCTACCCCTCCCTCAGTTTCCAATAGAGGAGTAAGAGGTCGAGGCCGCGGCAGAGGCCGACCAGCTGCACAACCACAGCCCGTGGAAGCTGAAGAACCCAAAGTCGAGGATTCTGTTTCTCTTCCTGCAACTGCTAAAGGACGCGGCCGAGGGAGAGGCAGGGGCGCCAGAGGTGCACCTGCAACTCCTGCAGCTCCTGCAACTCCTGCAACTCCTGCAACGCCAGTATCCGGTCGAAGAAAGTCCGAGCCGGGGACCACTTTGACCTCGACCTCGACCTCAACCTCTGACAGCAGTAGCACCACTAAATCAGCGGCTTCCATCTTTGATTGGCCGGATATGGATGAAGAAGTGACGTCGCCGACGCCGACCATGCACAAGACAACATCACCGGAGGACAAAAAGTTGCCCAAGAAAAGCGAGGAGAAGCCTGCAGAGACACCGACGGCTCCCAGAGTCAAGAAGGAAGTCGTCAAAGCAGCAATCAGTGACAGTGAGACACCTGTTCGCACAGAAGAACAGAAAGTTGACGAAGAAATCAAGTCACCAGTTCAGCAGATGAGGCAACGTAGGAGCACGGGCAGCAGTGGCACCAAGGAGGAGGAGCACACCGAGGAGAAGATTAAAGCAATTCTGGAACAAGCCAAGCAAGAGGAGGAGGCGCAGAGGGCCAAGATGGTGAAGGATACAGCAGAGGTGACTTTGGAGCCGCACCACGAGACACCGAAGCATCAGACAGAAGAGAGCGCCAAGGTGGCCGCTTCTGTGGCCTTGGTCAAGACGTCCAGACCCAATGTCACACTGACGGTGACGACGACAGAGCACCAACCTGTCCCGGCAGCCGCATTGCCTCTACCAACGACAACTGCGGCGCCTGCATACCGGCCCCCTGTGACGATCATTCGAGCATCACCACCGCAACAGCAGCAGCTTCCGAAGCAACTCCATGAGCATTCGATGACACTGAGACCCATATCGGCATCACATCCAACGGTTCTTACTCAACGCCATCCACTCCCGCCTCAGGCTGCTGCGCGACCGGCCATAATTCATCCCCCTCCACCTCAGCAACAACATTCTGCTTTGTCACCTCGACCACCGAGAGTTCATCTGCCGCCACCTGTGGTTTCTACGACAGCACCAGTTCTGCCTCCAGTTTCCATGGCGCAAATCATGTCCACAGTTCAGTTACCCACTGAACCCATCCCACCCAGTGAAATCAGCCACAAGGCCAAGCAGGTACTGCTCGAACCAAACCAGCTTGTGCCGCCACCAACTGAGTCACCGAGAGCGACGGCAACGAGCGCAGCCGCTGCGGTGGCCTCAATCACTCTCCCCACGCAGCCAGTGCCCATGTCCACAGCCGCCACGTCGGTGGCTGCCGTTTCGCTTTTGCCGAACAAACCCTTGCCCATGACGCCGTCAATGGTGACGAACAGGACGATTCCCAATCTCCCTCCAGGTCTGATGAACCCTCCACTGGCTCCGGCTCCGGCTCCTACTCCTACTCCTACCCCACAACAGCCATTGAAACGCAAAGAAGAACCTCAGTTGTCAGTGGAGACGTCACTGATCCCGAGCAGTCAGATTGCAGCGAAGGAGTACATCAAGCCGCGAGATGTCTTCGGCGGAGGCGCTCACTTGCGTGAACAGAAGCAGCGGGAGGAGAAAGAGGAGACCGCGGCGGCCAAACAGCAGGCGTTGGTCGCAGTGGCTGCGGCGCAGGTGGCTCACTACGCTGCCATGGCTCCACACGAGCAGCAGCAGGTGGCCATGAATTCACTGTATCAGCTTTTCATCAGCCGCGGACACCCGGAGCATTTGGCACTTTCGCTTTCCCAGAAGACTCTGTCCGAGCAACACAAGCAGCGTGAGCTGGCTGATCAGCGTCCTGGATCTGTTCCGCCGCCACCGCCACTGCTCGAGTCGTACTGCCAGGCGGATGCCTTCCGACGTGCGCAGTCGCCAATGTCAGCAGCAGCTGCGGCAACGGTCGGCCGCCAACCTCCTCCAGCACATTCACAGCAGGCACCATCAACGCCGTTCATTCATCACCACCAGCCGCCATCAGCGGAATCTGCGTATGTGTCGGCATACACGAGGCCACCGGGAGTAGGTCCATCTCCGTTCACACCGGCAGCAGCTCCGCCTCTGCCGCAGAAGGTCGCTTCTCCTGCCGCCGTCGTGCATGAGTACACCTTCCCCAACTTGGAAGCGTACCCCGTCGTCTGGCAAGGCTTCTTGGGACTGAAGACCGAGCTGGCCACCGTGCAGTTCCACTACGTCTCCGGCTTTAAAGACCTAGCCAAGGCCTCGCTGCCCCGGCCGACTGCCGACGCTTCCTCCTCGTCACCAGTGATGCCTACTCTGCGAATCGGTCAACGCATGCGTCTGGAACCCAACCAACTGGAAGGAGTGCTCAACAAAATGGGCCAGGCGAATGAGCACTGCGTGTTGCTGGCGCTCCCTTGCGGCAAGGACACGGAGGATGTGGAGCAGCAGTCGCGTCACCTCCGTTCGCATTTCATCACCTACTTGCAACTGAAGAGCGCCGCCGGCATCGTCAACGTGGCCGGTGCCGACGACCGCCACTCCTTCGTCGTGCATGTGTTTCCCAGCTGTGACTTTGCCAACAGGACCATGAGTGACATTGCACCAGACTTGCTTGCCCGAGTGGCTGAGATCGAGCACATGGTCATAATCATAGCCACGACTACCTAATGAGAGCCGAGATTCAAGACTCAACCAAGAGAGAAAACATAAGAGGACTATTATGAATCATGGTAGCGTAAGAGATTAATGATTGATTTTCATTCTGTGTGTCCACAAGCCAAGATGGATTGACAGCAACTTTTGAGTTCTGACTGTCTTGACCAGGGTCCCGCTCCACATCCGACAGATGCATCCATTTCTCTAGTCCCTAAGCTCGACTTTCCTATGGCTGTGCAAATATCTATTTAATGGAGTCGAGAGGAGGGACGGGAAAGATTGACTTGCATGTGGACAAAAGTGCGTTTGTGGAAGCTGAGACTTCATGAAGATGAAGTTGGATATTTGAGTGCACGCTGAAGAACAGGATTTGCACGTGCATAGGAGAAAAGACTGCTCTGGCACCACGTATTCCCTCTTACTCTCCCCTGACTATACAGAGAGAACAACCTAAGCAATTATTTTCATGGAGATGATGCACACACAGTTTGGCCCAATTACAAGAAAAAATGATCAGACTGGATAAGAACTGCCAAAATTTTCTCTCTCTTTTAATGCGAACATAATTGGCTGTAGCAATAAAGTGCTATTTGTCTGTCTCGACCGTATTCTCCTTCCCATTGAATGTACTATGTATTTTGTGTGCGAGCTCTTTAAAAATCATTCTTACGAATCTTTTCTTCAAAGCTTTCACGTCAAGCTTCTGCGCCTCACAGATCTAAACGTATCCACTATACTTGTACCATTCATGACACGCTCCTGTTACTTGAATAATTGTTGATTGTTGTACTCTCAATACTTCACCCACCCACCACCGATCCCTCAAGAAAGCCGAGTTTTTTACTCTCTTGTTGAAGCTATTTTGTGTCCTCTTCTAATAAGCTGCTGTTAAAACGATATTTTGCATCGGTCGATCGTATATAAAACACGCATATATGAGGCACTCACACACACATACACCACACACATAGACACACACACATTCTTCCTGAACAGTGGAAAGTGGAAAACAAGATATGAGAACTATAAAAGCATGTCTGTACTATTTCAAACCTTTAAAAATATAAATGCTTCATAATAAGAAGGCACTGGCGTTTTTCTTTTCTCCTTCTTCACTCCTCATACTAAACTCCGGCGAACTCGTAGAGGTAGCGATGGATCTCGAAGTCCACTTGCTTCGATATCTGTGTGATGAAGTTGAGTCCCACCAGACACTTGTACTTTGGCTGGTCCAGGCTGTCCTCAGAGCTGAAAGGATGAGTCGAAAGTACGTAACGTTAGACAGAGTCTGACAGAGTGTGTGTATAACAACACACCCGTAGTACAGTGCGCGTGTATCTATGGCATGCGATGTCGCGTGACGCTTTTGCGTAAACTCCGCTACAACTCTTAGTTCATACTTGGTCCGTACAAGCAGCACATCCATCGGCCGTCGCGGCCTCACGACTTTCTTCTATGCAACAGCTTCATTCATCACGTCAAGAATAGAGCAAGAGAACCGTGGCACGACCGACCGAACACATTATTAACAGTTCGTACTTGCAGGAAGGGGAGGGCTGTTATATACCCACCCATTTACCTTGTTTGAGCGATGAACTGAAGCGTGACGAGGCTGGCGACCTGACTGAGTACGTTGGCCGAGGGGGTCACGTCCTCCTCCACGATGGAGTAGAATATGGCCATGAGGCGGTCCAGAGGAAACGACTTGGGGCCGGTGAGCTGGGAGCTGACCCTGGACTCCTTGGCGCGGATGGAGGCAGCGGTCTTGCGCTGCTTGCCGTGATGCTTGACGAAGAAACGCTTGTCCGACTTGGCCTGGAGAGCACGTCGAGATCATGAATAATAGTAACGCTACATCCCGAAAGGGCAAGGAAGCATTGACTTAACGTAGGTTAAGTACACCAGGTATGGAAAGGTCTCTGCCTTACCGTCAAGGTAAGGGCAGTGGTGTATAATTCATTGTCGTATGCGGGTACATTATTGGACGTATATGGTCCTTGAATATCAAATGGACCGTGTTCATTATTAAGCGCTCGGTACCTGTGCATACAAAAATTATTACCGGATTGTACGAAGCCAGATAGGCCGCGATAAGGAGGAATTTCGAGTGGAAGGGTAATTCCACGTGAAGTCTCCTATCCGTGACCGGCGCAGAAGTCTCCCTGGAAACGAAAGTACGAACCACATTCATGTATGGATACATCCTGACACATACGCAGTGACAGAAAGTGCATTTGCATGCATTTATTCTTTTTACATGCATGCACACGAGTAGCGCAGGTCTGATGCTCCAGCTATTGCTCGACTTACCCCTGTTGAACGGCTAGGAGCAGTTTGCTGCTGGTCTCTCTGAGATGGATGGTCGCCAGGGACTCCTTCAAGGGGCCCTCGATCTGCCTGTATAGCGCCCTCACGTTGTCCATTGCCACCTCGCCCTTCTCAACGGGCTGGCGGTACATCTTGAAGTGTAACTGCGACAGCCACAACAACTGGGGCACCGAGTTGCAGGAGCAATATGTCAGGTCTAAATAAACAAGGGGACGATTACTGAGTGCATGCATCGCGAAGCCGTCGTCGCTGCTTTTGAACAGGATCCAATTCTAGCAACGCCATATGACAAGGGCTGTCCCAACATGAAGCACGAATGTACTTCTCAACTTACACTGCTTGAGTACAGTACCATATTTTGGTAGTTACAGAGGACTCCGCTTACATTGTCAGGGTTTGGGGGCCCAGATGGGATCCTTCCGTTCACACAAACACTCGGTTTACATCATCAACTTCACGTGGCGATATAAGCAAAGTCCACTGTATCAACCCATCCAAAAGTGTATACTGTAATGACTAATGAACGTATACGTTGACATCCTGGCAATAAAGTACAGTATGGTATCGGTAGAAGAGATCCACAGTGAAAGCCAAACTAGCTCTCTCTAGCAAGTGACTTAAAATCTTTCTTTTTTCCTGTTTGCTGTTGTTCGCCCTAAAAATGATTAAATTTTGGATACCAAGAAGCGTCAGGAGCCTTACACAACTGAAATTTGGCTAAGCATCACTATTCCTGTACCTCAGGGTTAGTGATGAAAAAGCTCGAGTTGCACATTTTCAGTCATAAGTACTAGTGCGTTATGCGGATGAATATCCCGACTAGTACGAACGTAGATATGGCAGTCAGAGTGTACATAAATCGTCGTCTAGACAGACATTTGAGTGAAGTCAATAGATGAAAAGCAGCGGACTCTGGCGACGTCTATAAAAAATAGAATTCACAGCATACAAAATTGTTCGGGAAAGTTTCCTTGTGGCAGTGGACGAGACGAGCTGTTTCATCCAGTGCTGGCACGCGCAATTTGGCAAGGAAACTTGCAAGCTTCCTCTGCAGGTTCCAGGCAACAATGTCACCCATTAAGAAGTGCAGTCCGCAATGTCGAGCAATACTTACGCAAAATTAATCTCGAATAATTCAGGTAAAATTCCTCTCCAGGAATGTTGTCCTCTGGATACCGTCCGTCGTCGCTGTTCTTAATCTTCTCCGCGATAATCGTTGCCAGCTCCTCCTTGGTGTAAGGCCGCAGTTCCATCTTGATCGGGACTGGAAGTCCGTGAGGAGTCAAGTACTTGTTGAACGAGATCCGCGACAGCAGTATGACGCATAAGTTGAGCCTAGGATCAAAGCGACGCTACGATCAAGCAGATCAAGACATTACAGCACACTTGTTCGTAGGTGGGAATGGCAGGCAAGTCGCAACAGAGCAGCAGCACAAACTGAAGACTGCAACTCACTCGGTCAGCTCCTGCAACCGGAGGAAGCCCGGCAGCAGGTTGGAGTCCAGTTCCCTGAGAATTTCGCAGTTTCTGAGGACCACCACGATCCTGCACTGCTCGTCGCCCAGCTCTTCGGCCAGAATTTCGACGAAGTCGACCAGAGTATCGCACTTGACAGGAGAGGAGTAGGCGCAATCAGCCATGCGAGATACGCAGAGGAGCTGGCTGAGGAGGCACTCGAAGATGCACCTTAAAAAGAGAAAATGCCTGAATTTGTCTCTTGCCTCAAGCAGAGGTGGGCCCACTGGTCCTCATACTTTGGGTGGACGCTGCCCTGCTGACAAGATGCGACGGCAACCCGGACGCTGTCGTCCTTGGCGCCGTCCAGAACCGACGATACCAACGTCGACTTTCCCGACCTCGGGGCCCCGGTCAGCAGCAGCGCCGGAGGAAGCGGGAACTCGAACTCTTCCTCAGTCTCCATTGCTTCCAATCCCAAGAGGCTGGACAGCGTCTCCGAGGCCTCCGATCGGGACACCAGCATCGTGAACTCTACGAGAAACCCAAAAAAAACTAACCTCTGTTTTTGTTTACTTTCCCGCCACCAAAGCTTCTCCCGCCACCCGCAACATTTCCCCCCCGGAGTCACGCAACCTCGAAAGCGCCATCTCTGTTCCGGCGCAGATAGAAAGTCCCTGCTGTCAATGTTGCCTTAGCACGTACGTGGACAAACATTCCGCTCAGCCTTGGCCGCCTTTCCTCATCGACTAGAAAGCAGCCGCGTGTAATTCCCTCGCAGAGATTAATTCGGTCCGACAGTGACGAAGTGCAGAGAGAGACATCTGCCCACATGCTGGAAATGACTCCATCCACTACCTGCTCGTCATACCTTGAAACTGCACCGGGACCGAGCCAGCGACAGCGTCTTTGGCGCAGAGGCAAAAAAAATTCCATTTGGCGACGAAGAAGAAGGGAAAAGGTCCCGGGCTTTTGCGGGGGTCCCTCTTCTCTCTCCCCAGCTCTCTCCGGTTCCCGCGGGAAAAGAAAGAGCTGCTGCTTTCACCCTTATTTATCGACCGCGCCATCGCCTGCGCGCACCAGAGAAGCAGCCTCGGTCACATGACAGCAGTGTTGTGAAGATAGTAGGAGTAGCCAGTGGCCTCGGAAGGAAAGTTGAGAGAGAGGGGGAAAAAAAGACCTCTGGGCCTTCCTTCCTTCCTTCCTTCCTTCCTCACTCCCCTCCAGTCCTAGAAAGGCCGTCGGCACAGTTGAGCCATACATTGGGACCGTCGAAGAGGCCTTGAATAAGAACCCCACACTTTTCCAAAAAGGTAGGCCTGAAGTGCCCTCGTAGCGAGGACGGGAAAAGGAGGGAGATCAGTTATTCTTCACTCCAGATCATTCCTTCTACTTCTTCATCCTTCCTTCTTATCTATCTGCTTCTGTAGGCACCAGCCAGAGAGCTGAGTGCAAATTTTGCTATATGCGCACCTCTCGTAATCACTTCTGTGGACAACAACAGAGAAAAAGCAGCAGAAAACAGAAAGCAGCGGCTGAGAGAGGTTGGGACGAACAATATCGGAAAAATTCTGGCTTCCCCTCATCATGCACTTAGCATGACTGCATTGATTGACTATCGGTAGCATTGGATATCTCAGGCTGTATCGGCCAAATCTGGGCAGCTCTCTGCAGAGGAGACTCTGGGACAAAGAGCTGCCCTCTCCCCACTTAAACTTAGTAGTTAATTCGTCATTATCTATATTAGCCCTCCTCTCTTCGTCTCCCGACTGAGTTCTTGTCGAGGCCGACATCGCTCCCGGCGAGGCTTCAATAAACTTTCAGTAGTAGTAATTCAATATAAGTTGACCCAAGTAAGTGCCTTATATTTCAGTTTAGAAGAAAGTTTACTAAAGCTTCTTTCCCAGGGCGTGACAAAAGTCGAGTGCTCCTGTGATCAACGAGCACAGGATGAAAATACAAAAGCTTCAAGTGACGAGAGGGGGGCCACATTTGTACTCAAGCTTGCGTCCATTCAACCGGGAGAGGATTTGCAATTTTCGATATAGCCTCAGTATCCGAGCAATCTTTGCCACCCCTGGAAAGGTTGACTCCTGTATTCTTCTCGGCCTTTAAGGCTCTGTATAATAATTCCTCTCTCTGCTTCTGTGCTCTAAACTTCGCAGCCACAAAAAGATCACAATTTTTCGCTCTTCTTTTTTCTTAAAACGCACGCGCACTCAAGAGAAAATGTGCGAATTTTTCTCTCTCTGTCTCTTTCTCGCCCGCTCGCTTGTTTCTTTCTTCAACTCACTTTTTTTTTCATGCACCCTCCAAAAGTTTCCTCTCGAGCCAAAAAAAAAAGCAAAAAGACTTCATCCGGCCCCATGACGCCGCACCCCATGGACCGCAACGACCTGCAGAAGATGACGGTGGCGACGGCCCCGCTGGCGCAGTCGCCGCGGAAGAGGTGGCAGACGCGCGCGCGCACAAAGAAGAAAGCACCAAATCGAAGCTCCCTCTGCATGAATCTTCTTTCTCCTCCTCCTCCTCCTCCAACTTTTGCTTCTTTGCGCACATCTCCAGGTTGGTCATGGCCACGGCAAAGGGAAAAAAACAGTTGCACTGTGACGTAGCTGTAACGTTTGTACTGTAGACTTCTGTACCTTTGGTTATATATTAAAATAAATCCTAGCTTTTACTGTCCTTAAATATGAGTAAGAAGCGATTTCCTTTTCTTTGTTCTTATTCCTTTTGGGATCTTGCTTAAGAGATTTTGTAGACATTCTTAGCATGCTTCTGCTGGAACTACAAAGCGCCTCTTCTAGTGCATACGTTATGTACAGGGTGGAGAAAGCCAAGTGCAACATCTAGCCTTCCCCACCCTGTAAGTACCCTCCCCCTCCCATGACACCAGTATGTAGTAGTTCTGTACGAGTGGATTCGGTACAGGATGTGACCCTTTCAGCACTGCACATCTTACATCCACACGCATTGGGAGGGTATCTCGACCTTTGGGTTTTGAACTCCTTCCATCTGTTTTGTGCTGCGCACACGTTATTTCCTTGCCTGTGAGCAAAGATTTGCTGCGCAGAGCGAACTAACACAGAACAGCTTCAGTGAAAGGATTATGTACACGCGCGTGGTGCGTGTGGGCGTGCGTGTGTAGTGCGTACGTACAACAAACAAACCGGAGTTTGGCTTTTCTTTTCTTTCTTCATTCATGAAAAAAAGCAATTGTTGTCGTGTGTTGCTGTGTTGGTGTTGTAATTCGTGGTTCCACTGTTGGTGCCCTCATTCAGGCTGTAACGTTGACTACGCACAGTCAGTGTGTGCAAGAGCTTCTCCACCTTTCGTGGTACAGCCGTGGTGTAGTCGACTTGTACAGAACACTGATAACATACATATATGTGACTTTGTAAGAAATGTGGGTTAAGGAGAAAAATCCCATGCCAGCTTTCTTAGGGGGGCCAATTGCATGTCAAGACTAGAGGTGGGTACAAATACAGTCAAATCAGACTTGATTTGTGGGACTCGGGCGAAATCAGGCTTGACTGTTGGACTCGAGTCAACTCAGGCTCGAGTCAAGTCGGACTTAAATGGAGAAATGCCAAGAACCCCGTAATCTCAGATGAGGTTTGTTGACGAATCCCCCAAAGTTTGCCAAAGTTCAAAGATTCGACTTTTGTTCCAACTGGGAACCACCACTAGCCCATATCCAAGAAAAGTGTCTCACGTTCCTCTTCCATTGGATTTCCTTCCTGAATGGCTATGCAGATTGTTCATTTAGATTTGCCGAGAGAATCCCCCCCATGAGTCTCCGTACATGACTCTTTTTTCTCTCTCTCTCTGGGTGTTCCTGAGTCTCCAGGGTGGTCTCGAGAAGCCCAATGACTGATTTAGGCTTTGTTCCACATCTCTGCTGTCTATATTAACCAATGTATCGGCATACATAAGAGTAGGAAGTAATGCTGAGTCCGTGCCTTAGATGTATTTGTCGCCATTTCTGCCATGAAGCTACCAAAAGGTAGCTTCTCTTGTTTGCACCGGACGGTTATACATGAGCACTAGCTAATTGTGGGGAATGGGTGAAAGTACCCGGGCTACGTTTAATTTTGTAGGAGCTTTCTGAAAACTTTCCATGCGTAGACAAAGAAATGAGAACTTTCCAAACGTGGACAGAAAAAATCATGTCGTGCATGTACTGAGTGCTGCGCATGCTCGTTCAAACGACTGACGTAGTCCCAGTTCTAGAGAGCAGTGAATATGCGTAGTGCAGTATACGTACATGTATAGCATATATGTATGCTGTATGCATAGGTATGAGACGACAGCAGTAATGCAGATATTACCGCGCTGGACTTCCAGTGCACACATATTGATCGCTGGCATACTCAGGAAGTGATGCAAACACACACACACACACACATGCAAACAAACAAACACAAACCCACACAAGCTCAGAGGAAACTCTTGTTCAGACTTTTCTCTCCTCTTTCTACTCCCAAAGTCCTCCTCCCCAATGCCGTGAAATTCCGGCCGTCGCCGTCCTTGAGGATCCTCCAAGATGTACTTCGCGGAGGCGACGCCGCTGCTGAGGGAGAGGAGGGACGCGACCGAGGGGGAGACGGAGAAGAAGGTGAACGCAGTGTTGGACACAGCCCACAATGGGCTGCTGGACGTTCTCAAAATCAATAACGGGATTGACTGACGCGTCGTGTTTTTGTGTTCAAGGGTCCAAACATCGTCAGCAAAGTCAAGGAGGAGTTCAACAAGGACGTGGAGCTGGTGGCGAAGGCCACAGGAGCAAAACCATGGTAACCTTTCGTGTCCTACTTGTATCGGGTGCGGCACATTCAGCTTTCCTGGGAAAGTCACTCGCGCACAAGCCTGGATTTGGCAGGTTTTCGGTCCCACCCGGACCATCAGAGGGTTCCACTCTGAGCTGCAACCATGGCGGTTGTCTTCAGCGCTGCTTTGGCTTGGCAAAAAGTGCCTCAAGGTTCAGCCGCTCCCGGCTGGATTTGGCAAGGCTGTGCACTGAAAATTGCAGTGCAGTGATGGCACCGCCAGCTGAGAAGTCACTCTCAAAGTGTATTGTTCAGTTAGGTACTCAAGTGTAATCCCTACCTTGAGTACGGATTGTGTTTTCCACATCTTTAGAGGATGCAAGATGCGCGTGGCCTAAGTCAGCGTCTCTTGGAGTGCTTAGATACATTAACCTAAGTTTTGAAAGTATAACCTAATACTAGTTTGTGTGACTTCCTTGTTTTCTTAGCACGAGGATACATCGAGCTGCTACTAGAAAGAGCATCGAGTGAAGCTAAATCTGTCGCACCTGGTACAGTCGACACTCGATTTTCACACATGTTTCGTCAGCGCCCTAATTGTGCTAAAATTGAGGTCGTTCCAAAGCTTAAGGTTGTTTATAAATTTCTTTATTTCACTTCAGTGTTGAAAACAGTCTACTCGTATAAGTGTCGTCTGCTGCAATGTGGCTCCTTTTAGACATTTTGCACATTCCAGACAGAGCCATGTAATCTAATAATGAGACTGGATAGTTAATCTGGTTTTAAGCTTCATAATAGCAGCTTAAATTACATCTCAAAGAAACTCGAGGGTTGAAAATTTGTACCAAAACCAGAGGTAATTCCGGTAATTGTGCTACAAGGGAAGGTGTTGTTTTCAAGTAAAATAAGTAGGTAAGCAGAACATTTTTGTGAAAACCGAGTTTTTTGCCAAAATGGAAAGGGCAAAAATCGAATGTCGAGTATACAGTAGAAGATGTTACTACAGTCAGCAGACTTGAGCCAATTGCTTTCAGGATGTAATTTATTACAATTACGGTACTCAGGGGGTCAGAAACGTAAAAACATTACCATCTCATTCAAGTCCTCGCGACTCTTACTGATTACATAATTCTTTGGAGTTGCACATAAGCATTGCTATGACAGTAAAGTCTGAATGTAGTGAATCTGAATTTAAAAGACTCAAATTAACAGTGACATTGTTGCGTACTAACTTTTTACTCTACTTTAGTAGAGAAGTTCCAATTTACAGATCAGTCTTGATTAAGTGATAACTTCCTCTCCGACTAAGAACGTAATTAAAGTGAGACCTTGCTGTAATTTCAAGTACTTGTGATGCTGAAATCACAAACTCACGCTACAGTCAAGGATTCAATTTGCATGAACTTCGCGTCATGCATGTGAGTCAGCCCCAGGGCCTAGCGAGAGCGGGCCCAAAGACCTGCTCTCTATTAAAATGCTTTCTCTATTCTAGTCAGTTCTTCCTCTCTCCTTGAGATTTATCACGAGAAACTCTTTGATGATGAAAACTTTTATATCGAAGAGATAAAGTTATCAAAAAAACGAGCTGCATCATCTTTGACCTTTGTGGAAGTAGGAAATAAATGTAATGGAAAGAAGTTAATTACACGAAGAGATCACTCAGTAACCTTGTAATGGTTTTATTCAGGGTTACCTTATCGTGAAAGTAATGGATTGCAATTATGCAATGGAGGTAATCAAGAAAGTCTTATTAGTCACAATTACTGATTGGCAAGGTCTGCTAATTACTGATCATCAAAGTCTGCTACAGTGTGGGGACCCAAGTCGATTCCAGCCTCGACTTTATAGGTGCGACATTGTTGTGAAGCCCTAAAATGGACACCATTGGCAGCTAACACAGCTCGGAGGGAGCTGACGTGAGGGTTGCACTTGCACTCTTGTCCACGTGACTCCAGATCAACCTATAGAACTCCAGGTGTACATTTTAGAAAATGGTCAAGTGTTTCCAAGCACTGTGGAGAACTCGTCTCAAAATGGTGGCCGTTCTGGCAACCAGCTTGGACTTGAGGGAGCTGACACTGACTGAGGATGCACTTGCCTTCCTCTCCTCCGGTCCACGTCTGAGATCTGGCGGGCCAGTGGGAGGCCCAGGAGAACTTCTCTTGCTTCACGATGTCGCTCAAGCTGGATCAAGAAGGGCAGTCGCAGGACGTCTTGGTGTTGCCACCAAGAATGAAGTGCGTTTTACAAAGTGTCGCCGATTCGGGTCTCTACACTGTACATGGACACTTATTGCTATCGTTTCATAGAACTATTTATACATGTACTAGTCAGTGCGTACGAGTCGTGAATGTTTTTCTTATTTACGTGCAGGATGGTAATGGTCGGAGTTGCTGTCGTGCTGATCCTGGTGCTCGGGCTCGTGGGCTGGTGCGTGTTCAGGTTCTGCAGGAAGAAGAGGCCCAAGAAAGAGGACAAGGAGGCCGCGAAGCAGGACGACGAGAATGCACTTGTTGAGAATGAGGAAGTGAAGGATGACGAGGTGAGACATACGGTTGGAAGATGAGTGACCAGCAACATACACGTACGCCGGCAGGCTGACGAGGCCAAGAAGCAGGAGGAGGCGAAGGGCAAGATCAAGTACAAGCTCGAGTACGACTTCACCACGCAAGAGCTCAAAGTCACGGTAAAGTCGTCCCACATCCTGAGAAGGGACAGAGAAGACAAGTAACATCTCCCGTTTAATCTCCAGGTGCTGGAGTGTTCAGATTTGCCCCCCACTGACTGGTCCACCGGCCTCACGGATCCTTTCGTCAAGGTGTATCTGTTGCCAGACAAGAAGCCCAAATACGAGACCAAAGTCCACAGGAAGAACCTGAATCCCAAGTTTGATCAGACCTTCATCTTCAAGAACATTCCCTACGTGTGAGTTGGCAATTTTCTTAACTAATACAAGTACGCAAGAACTTCGCTTTTTCGTTCAACTTCTTTCTTCTTCTTTACCCCATTTCTTTAGGGAAACTTTCGACAAGACCCTGGTGTTCGCCGTGTACGACTACGACCGATTCTCCTCCTCCGACCAGCAGAGTAAGGACGACTCCTCTAGCCCAGAACGTCAGGAATATTTTCATTAATCCTACTGCTCCTGTACACGTCCAGGCGAGCTCCAGATTCCCCTGAACTCCGTGGACTTGGCCGCGCCCATCGAAGAGTGGAAGGACCTGGCGCCCGTCGACGACGGGAGCAACCAATACCTGGGAGATCTCTGTCTGTCGCTCCGATACGTGCCAACTTCTGGGAAGCTCACAGGTGAGCATGACGTTTGTTCCGTCCACATGCGTGTCCACCATGTTTGTACCCATGTAGTGGCCGTCCTGGAGGCGAGGAAGTTGAAGAAGATGGACATCACGGGAGCCTCCGATCCTTATGTCAAGATCAAACTATTCGACAATAAGGTAAAGTGTAGACTTTTGGGGGATCTGGCAAGAAAGTACTACAGGAATCATAGAAAATTGTATTTTAGGTAGTTTCTCATCTTTGGTTGACCAGTTGAAAAAAAATATTGAAAATTTTTTTTCAATATTTATTCCCCTCCATGTTTCAAATTTTGCTCCAATGTTTCTTCCCGTTTTTTCCTCATATTTTACCCAAAATGCCGACCTTACGACTGCTCCACCTCCTCACAACAGGGCAAGCGCATAGGAAAGAAGAAGAAGACTACAGTAAAGTCCTGCAACCTGAACCCGTACTGGAACGAGTCCTTTGTCTTCGTCATCGACGAGATGGACATGAAAAGGATCTACCTGGACATCACGGTGAGACCAGAGCCAGAAGTTGACAGCCGCAACGTGTAGTATATCGTTTCCCTGCACCCACAGGTTTGTGACTATGATCTCATTGGTGGCGGTGATCCCATTGGCAAGATCAAGCTGGGCTGGAACCAGCAGAAGACTTACAAGCCAGGCTTCAAACACTTCAAGGAGGTCTTGGAGAACCCCAGGAGACCCATTATCAAGTGGCACGTGCTGCAGGTGAGAGCGGCTGACTTGGTCGTGGGCGACAAACTCAACCCGAGGCTGCCTGGGTGAATTGATGAGAGAATGAGAGAAAATGCGTAAATTAATAAAGAATATTGGGGGGGGGGGGTTCTCAAAAAAAAGATGGGATAATTCCTAATTACAGTGACGACTACTTTGGAAGAGGTCATTGATTCTATGACTTAATATATGCATTACAAGGGAACCCCCTGACATTGCTCTTTGACCCGCAGGACCCTGAACCAGATGACGAGGACGACAAGGACAAGAAGAAGGACAAGGACAAGAAAGACAAGGACAAGAAGGACAAGGACAAGGACAAAGAAAAGGACAAGGACAAGGACAAAGACAAGGACAAGAAGGAGAAGGAGAAGGAGAAGAAGAAATAACTACCAACTTAGAAGCATCATCCAATGGCATCTCCCACAAAGGCAGTAGGGGAGACCAAGAACAGCAGCTATTTCATTCCTCGATCCCAAAGTTTGAGACATTTGGAGACACAACACACACGCACACATCATATGCAGTGCATGCCTATGGATTGGTGACCTCACCCAGCGTCCTACACGCTTTTTTTTTACTCGATGATCGACACTCAAAAGTTCGGGCGTGTAAAAAACCATAGAAAAAGACACAACCGACGCTACTAAGGCGACCTCTTAACTTTAAACATTAGGTAATATCATGCACACCACCACTGTTGCCTGTACAAAGTATGAAGGTTGGAAGATTATTTTGAGATCTGATGTATAAAACTTTCCTTACCACTTTCTCTCTCTGCTACGATATCTTACTGCTTTTCCCTTATTCTGAGAACAAAGCAGCCCTTCTTAGGTGTACCCTGAACTTCCTCAAAGAGAGATAAAAGAATAATGCTGAACCTGTTCAATAAGTCACTCATCCTCAATCGTCGGTTTGAGGACTTTGTGAGGGTACAAAGGAGGGTTCGCTACTCCGTGCGCATATATTTAGTACATAACTGCTTATGTACCTATCCATTTGCCTTTGCTCAATCTTCTACTAACTTACTACTGCATTGAGATCAAGGAAAAGACCTAGAAAAAGATCTGTTAGGTTGCAAGAGCATAACGAATGAATAATTGGGGAAACCACGTGTGATAACAAGAAGTTGAACATTGCTATTATTCTACGAACATCACCTATATTTATTATGATTACGTACTGTTGTTTAACCTGCTTGATAAAGGTGAGAAAGAACGAGACGCAGGCGCTCCACTCATATACAGGATGCGCCATGTGTTGTACTGTAACAAATCTGTTAAGGAACTCTCGATTTGATGCTAATTCTCCTCTTGCATACTGTGCTACTTGTAGTGCTTAGGATTCGACAAATACATCGAGTTAGGTACATGAAAAATCTTCTTCTCGCTGCGGCACGCGTACGGGGTGGCCCAGCAGTCGCCGTGCACTCACTTCTCATGGACGTCGAGGTGCAGGGCCAGCGGGAGAAGGAGTGCGCAGCCACCTCGGGGGAGGCGTCCTACAGGGTGTAGAGAAATTGACGTCCACCTGTGAAGGAATGCACTTTTTTTCATTAACGAGTGTAAAACCCAACACAATTGAGCACTGCTAGGACACTGTTACAGGGCACAGATATGACGGAGTGCTCAGCTGTGCTATTAGTATGTTCATTCTTAAAAGAACATGCATTGTCTTACATCAATTCCCAACAGTTGGAAGTAAGGATGTAATTCCTTACATCATCACCTTGTAGAGGACAAGTCTTTAATGCGTTATTGACAATATTTGCGTCTTACAACTACTCCGCATCCGTGACATCGTCCTGGGTCCCCTCCTGAGCCATGGCGAAGTCGCGCAGGTTCTGTCTGAAGCCTCGTCTAGACTCAGGCCAAAGGGTTATGGTCGACCGCCCTTTTTTCCTCCACGATGGAGTCCACGTTCAGGAACTCTGTCGCGTGGGGGGCCAGATGTCAGCCGACTCCTCCAACGTGGCGGATCTCGACGTACCAAAGTCATTCAGAGTCAACACAAGTATATGCAAAATGTTTATTTCGAAACAAGAGCTGAGAAAATGTGTACAAGAATTATGCTGCACGTTCTACACAGTACTAGGTGGCGGTAACATTGCTTTAACTCATGAAATGG